>Ga0315279_10006718_pt1 | contig 14456 bp, 15 predicted proteins | sample YL17G06_20_MG_FD_203694 | JGI IMG/M metagenome (GOLD analysis project Ga0315279, IMG submission 203694) | Sediment microbial communities from Yellowstone Lake, YNP, Wyoming, USA - YL17G06_20 | ecosystem: Environmental > Aquatic > Freshwater > Lake > Sediment | place: USA: Wyoming | collected... | reverse complement strand
AGTGGCCGCAAGGAGACAGCACCGCCGGAAATGGTCCCGAGCCGTCGGGGATGTAGAGATTGCCCGTCACCCAGAAATCGGGCCGGCTCTGGTACATGACGTTCTCGATGCGATAGCCGTCGCGGCGGTGGGTACGCACCACGACGGGATTGAGCGGCGTACGAGGCGGGTAGCCACCGATCATTTGCTCGAACTTCTCGCGGATGAACCGGTTTCGGGTCAGAACGTCTTCCGGGGTGCGGATAGCGGCCCGGACCGCGTCCCATTTGGCGGCCAGCGCGTTCAGCCCCGCCGAAACATGGGCCAGCAGCATATCAGGCGAATCTACCAGGTACGAGCGCACCGTTGCCGCCGGCGCCGTTCCGCAGAGCGGCAGGCGTGCGCCGAAAGCGGATAGCGCGAGCAGGTGTTTGGCGAAACCACGGCGATTCATCATGACTCCAGGACTCATTTGCTTTCTCTGGCGCTCAGTCGCTGCTACGATACACGAGTCATGCCGCTGCGCGACGGTAATTTGCATTCCGACGACTGTGCCTCTTGCAAATCCCGAACAGTTTGAGAACATGGGGACTTGCGCTTTCTCCACAATCTCCGCCTATCGACGTTCGGAGTGCTGCTGATCCAGTCAGCATAATCCGGCACGCTATTCCGACCGGGCCAAACGGGCCGGCAGGAATCAGTCACTCGCGTACCGCCATCCGCGTTGTCTTTCGAACCAATCGGAAGCGCAAGCTGCTTGGCGACAAGCACTTGCGGTTCCAAGCTGGTTGCTGTTAACCAGAGAATGAGAATTCCGTAACTACTTTGCGGTCGGCTGGAAAGAATTCTCAGTTTCGAGTTATGAAGAGGGTTGCGCTTGGGGAGCCACTTTCATTTTGCGGAATCTCTCCCTCCCCACTGGTTGACGGGCGTTGTGCCGGTCGCCGCGGCGACTCCCGCCGGCCGGCCTTGTGCGCAGGTCGAACAGGTGGGCGCGCAGGGCCTCCATGTCCAGGGCGGGGCGCTCGGGGGCCTGCTTGGCGGCGCCGGCCGCGGCCGTGCCGCGCACCGGAAACAGCAGGTAATAACGGCTGCCGGGGGCCAGCGCCAGCACCCGCTCGGCCACCTCGTCCACCGTGTCCTTTTTGACCAGCTCCCCGTACTCCAGGCAGTAGGTGCGGCCCACCCGCTCCAGCGGTCGCCAGGCCTCAGGTGCCCATGGGGGAATAGCTCCCATCATCGCCGCCTCTCGGCGTGCTTCATACTGCCTTGACATCAGTCCGCAAGGTAGTACACTGTTCACGACGCGACACGCGCAACAGAGCACAGGCCCGTCGAGGGCCGAGGGAGCGTCACAATCAGGGAAGTTAGCTGTCCTCGTGGGTCCGTTGCGTCCCCGGGATAGAGACGCAGCCTCACTTGGAGTGCCACCCGCACCTTCCACGTTTCACGGAGGCAAGGAGGATAACAACTTGACAGCCAGTGATTTCAATCATCTTCTCATTCTTCATCTCCGCGACCTCCCGGCCTTCTCACTCTACTGGAACGAGGCGTTAGGGAACTGCATTCCCGATCCAGTCCCTCTGTATCCTCAACCATCGGAGACAATTCCTATCTACCAACGGACCATCACCGTGAATCTTGGCCCGTGTCGTCCCACTGATAGTATCCTTTCGGCCACCAGCGCCACCTGCGAAATTTGCCTCACCTCGGACACCCCAGAGTTTTCTTTCGACCGCGCGGTCACTGTAGATTCCAGGCCCGCCGACGCCCGCCTGAGTTCTGCGTGCCTCAGGCTTCGTGTCAGGGACGCCGATGGTCGGTGTGTGGCCTCCTTGGAGAAGGTACTCTGGAGCAGTGAGCCGGCCCACGTTGCTGGATTCTGCAACTACGTCAGGCTCCTGCTCTGAAAGCCCGGATCCAGGGGCGCCGCTGCGCTGTGTTCAGATAAAGGATCACCGCGGTCGATCAGAGTTCGATGAGCCAACGGCATGAACTCCTCGTACAACATAAAAGGCCCGTCGACACAAGTTAAGCGCCCAGACGGAGATGCGCACTTACCGCACACTCCGACACCGCAACTTGTCATGTATTCGATCGCCCCCCAAATGTGGTCTGCGGAGACTACCTCACGTTCTACCCCGAAACAGGAGTGGACCATGGCAGGAGGTCCGCAGTTGAAAAACTCAAGCCGCTCCCTGATCCCACGGAACTGACTCTTTACCGCCGCACGCAGTAAATCGGAGACAAAGCCCAAATGGCCCTGGGAGCCATCGTCCGTCGATAGAAGCAGTGTGCCAATCCCGCTGAACTGGTGCAGATCAAAAAATTCCGAACCACAGCGAGCGCCCAGCAGGAAGTAAATATCATTAGTGCCGTGATAGGCCTTCGCAACTTCGAGTAAGGAGGCAGTTCCGGTGCCGCCGCCCACCAACACCAGCGATCGGTTCTCGAATCGCGGGAGTGAAGCCCCGTACGGCCCGCGAAGGAAAATGGGCGTTTCGAGCGGAGCGCTCTCCAAGTATCGAGTAAACAAGCCCACTGTCCGTATGATAAAGGTTTTTTCTGGGGCAGAGAACACAGCGAAGGGCTTCTCGCCGACCCCGGGAACACAGAGGAAGAAAAACTTGCCGGCCAGCTCACCCGCTGCGTAGGCCTTGGGCAGTTGGTCCAGTTGTATCTTGAAAAAACGCTCACTCAGATGGACCCGCGAGACAATCCTTGAGGCGGCGTATGACATGAACCCGCTCGGCAAGGAGTAAACCTGCGGCGGCGTACCATGAGAAGGTTCGCAGGCCATCTCGCTCTGAAGGCCGTCGAAGTAGGCGCGCATCGCTGTGCTGTCCATGCCGGTCAAAGCGCTCCCCACGCCGAAGAGGTTTGCCCCGGCAGTTCGATACTGCGACACGTGTTCCGCAGAGCTGATTCCACCCATCCCGATGACAATGGGTGAGAGACCAATAGCGCCTCGAAGCTTATGGACAGCCGCAAGACCGAGGGGTCGAATTGCATCCCCAGACAAGCCACCAAAGCGGTTGTGGAGGAGCGGGGTATCACCAACGGCAGCTATGGCAGGGCCGATAGTGTTGGTGACGGTGATTCCAGATGCACCTGCCTGGATGGCGCCTTGCGCTGTACCGACAAGGGCGCGTAGTGTGGCCGAGAGTTTGACGAACACCGGGACTGTTGTGAGATCTGCGACGGCTCGGGTGATGGCGACTGCAAGGTCAAGATCTTCACCGATGTCGATCCCGTAGCCTTTGGCATGCGGACATGACAGGTTGAGTTCAAAACCATCGGCAATGGGACTTAAGGTGTCTGCTGCTGTTACGAAATCGGCAACGGTGGACCCGAAGAGTGAGATCAGGAGAAACTTGTTTCGCGGGATCTCAAGGCCGTCGAATTCTGCAAGGAAGGCCTCTGCCCCTGGGTTGGCCAAGCCAACAGCATTGATGTAGGAGCCTGGAGCGTAACGCGCATAGATGGGCTCTCGGTAACCAACCCGAGGGGCCACGCTGATGCTCTTCGTTGTGATCACGCCAATAGATGGGATTTCGGAGAAGCAACGCGCGATCGTGGAGGCGTGGGTACATCGAATTCCCGACGGAATGACAAATCGACCCTCGACTTGTTTTTTGCCCAGTCGATATGCCTGACTAAAGAACGGTTCTGGCACTTGGCCACTCCGTCGGGATGTCCCTGCCTGCGTCGATCCCGGATGCGCGGCGCCCTTCGACCCGTCACGATATGCGGATTGGCGCTCGGCGCGACCAGCACATGGATGTTCGAGCCCCTGAGTATACAACTGTTTGCCAGACTACAGTCCTGGCTTGCGGGATTGCGGTGGCCGTGGCCACCGTCGAGCGCGGATTGCGCGTGGTGTTCTTCTGCCGGATGGCAATGCCCGGTGCGATTCCCAGGATCTCGTCCACGTCCGGTTTCCCGATGCGCTCCAGGAACTGCCGGGCGTAAGCGGACAGCGACTCGATATAGCGCCGCTGCCCTTCGGCGTAGACGGTGTCAAATGCCAGGCTGGACTTGCCGGAGCCGCTGACCCCGGTCACCACGGTCAGGGCGTTGTGGGGGATCTCGAAATTGATGTTCTTCAGGTTGTGGACGCGCGCGCCGCGCACCTGAATGCTTTCGTTGCCCATGGGTCCCCTGTGTGCAACCTGCGGCCGAGGCCAACCCATGATTATAGCGCGGATCGAATCACGCCGGACTCAGCGGGCGCGCTCGGGCTCCGGCGGCTTGTTGTTCGGCGGGCGAACATTTTCCCTTGACACCGCACGTCCCCGGCGTGCATATTTCGAATTGTGATACCCCCCCTTTTCCTTCGGGAGAAGGGTGCGAGGCCGCCTTGTGGGGCGGCCTCCGCGTTTTACAGTGGGATTGAATGTCTACGTCGACGGCCTGCCGTCGCCGATCGACTCCAGGGGCGGCTGAACGCCTGAACTCTGGCGGGAGAAGTATACAGCGGGGTGACGTTGCAGTGCAGTGACCCGGCTCCGCCGGCAGCTGAGGGCCGAGCCATTGCGCTCCGAGGCGGATCTCAATGGCCACACTTAAGCAACGAATCCTGGTCTTGGTGACCGAGAATCCAGGTCTCACCGACCGTGAACTGACAAACCGGATCATGGGAACGTCCGTCGGTCAGCAGGCGGTCAACCAAGCAGCCCGCGCAATGGCTGGTTTGGGCCAAATCATCCGGCGGGAACGGCCAGACGGCAAGCTTGGCAACTATGCCGCAGGTCCCGCGAGCGCGCACCTTCGAACCGTCGGCGCTCCGGCCTCTTGCACCGACGGGGAGGCGAGCGCGCTTTCGGAAAACGACGTTAAGAGAAAACTCCAGGCGTGGCTGGAAGCAGCCGGCTGGCAGGTGAGGGTCAGACGGGACCGAGCGCACGGCGTCGACATCGACGCCAAGCGCGATGGCAAGCGCTGGGTCATCGAGTGTAAGGGGTGTGGTTCACTCGGTGCCATGCGAGTCAACTATTTCCTGGCAGTTCTCGGTGAGCTTCTCCAGCGAATGCACGACCAAGCCGCTCGCTACAGCATAGCCTTGCCGGATATGAAGCAGTTTCGTGGTCTCTGGACCCGGTTGCCGAGCATTGCGAAGTCGCGCACTCAGATCACAGCGCTTTTCGTCGGTCCCACGGGCGACGTGGAGGAAGTCCCGTAGCTTGGCTGGCGATCTGGGAGCGCGCTGCAGCCGGCGGCCGCGCGCGGCGCCTCCGAATGAGGGAATCTAGCGTGTACCGGCCGGAGCGCTTCATCGCCACGGGCGTGTCGGCGGGAGGGAGGGAGTCGAGTGCTGAGGGCGTACGTTAACTACCCGAATCCCAAGGTGAGCGTCCACCGTGACCCATCGTGTGGAGCGATCCAGAAGATGGCAAAGCCACGCCAGCGGGTCGTCCGGATCGATCCCCAGAGCATCTCTGCCGAGCTTCAGCATTTCCGGGCCAAACACTACACCTTTGCTGCCAACCCGGCCGGGAACGACATGTGGCTTGAAGCGGACTTCGGCGACACTGACTTTGAGGCCGCGGTGATCGCATACGTACACCGCCTCATCGGCAAGCACTACTCGCCACTCGCAAGGGTGGCCATTGAAGAGCACTGCCAGGTGGGCCGTGCCCTTTGACAGGCCTTGCGGCCCAGCGCGGACCCTGTTCAGCAGCGCATATGCGAAGCTTGTGGGCAGGGACGTGTACCGGCTGCCGTCGGGCTATGCGCCGCCGCCGGGGAACCACGGTTAGCGCGGCCGCGTGTCAGTTCCGGCGCGTCCCCCCGGGCCGCTGCGGCAGACGGCCTGCGAAAAGAGGTCACGTTTTCGATCCCCGTACCCGACTCCAATCGGACTGTTGTCCGCAGGAACTTCATCGCGAAGCAGGCCGCAAGAGAGAGTCAGGACAGAGTCAGGAAAAATCCAAATGAGTAGCTGCGAGTGCCGGAGCTCCGCTGGTGCATCCTTTGCGCAAGGAAGTTCACGTGGCTGTCCGTACTCTGCAACGAGATCTCTCCTCATCGGGACGTACGCTCTCTCAACATCGGCGTCGGGTGGCCTCTCAGGAAAGTAATGAATTTCGGCCCGGGCCAGTTTGCCGGCGCCGAAGGTTCCTCTTCTAAAGTAAAAGAAAAAGCAGGCAGGTAGGCCGTAGCTCGGGCTGAGGAAGCCGATTTCACCATATCCTGGCTCGACGGCTAGCGGCTGTTTCCCTGAAAACATCTGGCGGACTTCGTCCTTCCCTATGCCCCACTTGATGTGTCGAATGAGCGTTGCCGGTTTAACGTCGCTCATCGCCTCGAATAGTACGCCCCAATGAAACATATATCCTGCTGCGTCAAGCTTTTTTAGGATAGCTTTTTCCTCTAGAGTGAGAAGCTGCAAACCTCGTCGGATAGCTTCTTCCAAAAGCGCTGTGTCCGCCTCCGCTCGAATGTCCTTGAAGACGCTGTACTCCACAAAAGCGGCAAGGGCTTCCTGCTCGGGGAGGTGGCGGAATGGCATCAGTTCTGCCCATGCAACGTCCCTGTCAACCGCGCGCCCCTTTGTCCTCTTGTACTGTTCCTGCAGGGCTGCGTAGAGGGTTCCCTCCCTTCTAAATGACGCTCTCACAAAGTCGCGAATGGCTTGAGCGTGCGAGCTGGGCATCGTTGGCTCCTACTCTGCGGGTCAACTACTGGGTGGCCTTGACGGCCCTACGACCGAAACATTCGAGACCATGGTGAATCAAATCGCGACAGTCGCTCCGATGCGGAAAACGCCGCCTGCAACACCGACATTCAAACTTCCATGTTCCGACTTCAGGGGTCACGACCGCGAAGTGCTCGTTGACAAGCCGGTGAGACTCGAGGATGTGCTCCCCCGACAGGAACGAGAGACGATCGGTCGCATAGGGGCGCTCGCCGCGCTCTGTGTGGAACAGGGCGTGACCCTCCAGCCGGAGAGGATCGGTACCGCTAGCACGGAACTGCTGCCAGCAGCACTTGCAGATGTACGCTGTGTTCCTATGTGGAGTGGTGGTGACATCGAATACGACTTCGAACCAGTCACGGATCGTAGGACTGCCTTGCCAAGCGTCTGTGCCGCTCGGGATCACGCAGATGTGCCCCTCTGTGCGTAGCGGCTTGGTCCGCTCCGCTTCCTCCGCGTCGACCTTCGGCGGGAAACCGCGGCGCTGAATTCTCTGAAGCGCCCCGGGCTCCATGCAGTTCACGGGTTTCTCTACCCGGCACCTTGGGCAAGGGTCGTTCTGGCGGCTCATGTACCCGGCCTCAAGTAGGTAGGCGCATCGCTGAGCCAATTCCGTCTGCAGGACGATCCCAAGCACTTCCAGCAAACAATCGTCACAAAGCGGGCCTTGAGAAAGTGCATCAAGGATTTTCTCTTGCGCTCTCACGGGAGTTTCCTCCGGAGCATATCTTCAGCCCCTCGCCTGCACTTCGCGCACTCGTCGCCCTGGCTCGCCAACCCACCAACCACTGGAGAAGGATACCTCCCTTGAGGATCCAAAATGTGCGGTCCTGAGCAGCGAGCCGGGCCAGCAGACGGTTGAACGCAACCATCTTCCGCAGCCGGAACATCGCAATGCCCGTCTTGAGCGCCTGTTGACGCAAACGCTCTTCCAGCACCTGGCGGAACGCTCCCACGGTCGAGTACTTCACAATGCCTCGTCGCGCAAGAAACGCGCGATCAGGCGGGCTGCGCGCCCGCCCCTCTTCTGTGCCCCACTCAGAAGCGCCTTCCGGTCGGCGAGACCTTCCCTGAGGGCCTCGCGAATCGCTTCGCCGACGTGCTCTTCAGGAAGGCCGGCCGATGCGACGTCAGCGATGGTGCGGGAAACCGAAGTGACAGGCAGGCCCTCGCGATTCGTGATCTCCGAGGGATCGATTGACTTAGTGTGCTGCCGGATGCCGGGCCGTCTCCGCGACGCCGACCGGGGAACGGTCACGTGAACCTCTCCAGGGATTATGCCGGAAAGATCGTACACAGCAAGCGCGCTGTCATGCGATATGACCGATTTCGGACCGCACCTCAGCCAGGCTACGAAGAGATCCTCCAGAGGCGAGGCTGGGAACTGGACAAGTCGGTATACGCCCCGGCTGACTCGAAGGAAACGACCGCTACGGGCATTTGTCCATAGTACGTGCCGCGAGAAGCCTGCTGCCGCAGCCTGCTTCGCGGTAAAGTAGCCGGCTTGCTGCTCGGCGCGGTGGTAGAGGGCCAACCGGTCTAGGCTCCGTAGATTAACGTGTGCAGATAGTCTTTGTTTTTTCAACTTTCTGCACACATTTTATAGCAAAGCCAGTTTTTCTGTCAAATCACCCGGTGGCGCTTCTGGATTCGCCCTGGCAGCAGTTTGCGCAAACGCCGGCAAGGCCGCGGGGGCGCCAGTGCGCGCCGCAGAGCAGAACTCCGCAGCGCCCGCAGCGGAAGTGGGCGCGCGAGGGGCAATCGCGGCAGCGGTGCCGCCACGGAAGCGCCACGTAATCGGTCAGCAGCCGGTCCGGCCGCGGCCAGATGATTTCCAGCGGCGTGCGCCGATAGCGGAGATATAGCCAGACCGTGCAGGCGGTGATCGCGGCCATGCCCGCCACCCGATGAATAACCTTCTCAATTTCCTTTCGATGGTTATCATATAGCCCGGTGGCGAACCAGCGACAGGCGGAGAGAGCTCATTGGACAATCGAATCCTGCTGATTCAACTTCCCGGCTACGGGCTGCAGACGGCCTCCTCCGTCTACGCCCTGCAGGAAGAGGGTGTGGACATTCTGGACCTCAATCTCGACCTCACCAGACAGATCTGCGGCGAGGGGTACCGGCTGGCAACGGACGACGACTCCCTGAGCAAGCTGTGCGGTCACGTCGTCGATTTCAAGTCGAGAGTCAAGCGGTTGCATGATTTCGAGACCTTCTCCGGGTTCGTATCTCCGCATGCCGGCAAGATCCGCGGCTACAAGCTCTTCGGGGTGTCGCTGAACGGCGATTGGCTGAAGCCCCTGGCCGTGAACATGGCCGCGTTCATCAGGGGCATTCGTCCGAACGCAACGATCGCGGTGGGAGGAGCGCTGATCCTCGACTACTACCCGGAAATCGCGCCGTCCCTGCTCGACGCGGGCTTCGATATCGTGGTCTTTGGCGACGGCCGGTCGCAGCTTAGGGAACTCCTGAGTTCCGGCGACGTGGAGAGATGTTTTTCCTCGGTTTTCTCACGGAACGGCACTCCCTGGATAACCTCGAGAAAGGAAGCGCCGCTGGGAATGCCGCGGTTTCATCCCAACATCTCCCTCTATCCCTACCCGCAGATCCTCACCGTTCCGATCAACATGGGGTGCTATTACGGCAGGTGCAGCTTCTGCGCGGAGCGCAGCTACTCGGGGTCTTCCGCCTACTACAAGTTTCCGAACGAAGAGATTATCTCTGCCCTGCGGCACATGCACGCCAGCGGCGTCCCTTTCGTCTGGCTCGGCGGCAGCGGGATTCGGAAGGAAGAACTGCGGGGGCTGCTCAAAGAACTGAACGCCTGCGGAGACGGCATTCCGAAATACGGCCTGGAATCCAGGGCCATGGCCATCGACGAGGAACTCGCCGGCCTGTTGAAGCGCTCGAGATGCTCCAAGATCTCCTTCGGTCTGGAATCCCCTGACGAGCACATCTGCAACCAGATTTACAACAAGGGAATCGACATTCCCGGGTTCCTGACCGGCCTGAGGCACCTCGAGCAGGCCGGTTATCAGCGCGTCTCCATCAACATAGTGATCAGTTCCCTTTTCCACGATGGCGCCAAGCTGGACGACATCGCCGGCTTTCTAAACGCATACGATTGCGTCACGGATTACGTCCTGTACCTGCTGTCGGTGACTCAGGGGAAGAGCATCGAGACGATTGCCGCCAGCCGTCTCGATAGACCGATGACCAAGCCTCTGGGCCCCGAGCACATGTTCTGGCCGGAGGGCGAGGCCGAATGGTTCAAGGGCGCGATGCGCTATCTAGCGTCCCAGGTGGAGAAACCGTTCGGAGTTTTCATGGACGAGAACACGAGCCTGCAGCTATGGTCACTGGTGGAGGACGAAGAGATTCCCGACTTCCGCCGGCGGTTCTACCGGGCGCAGCTCAGCATTTCCAATGCGGACTTCAGACCCAACAAGCCCGTGTGGCGCTGAGGAGGGACAGGTCTCTGGCGCCCGCGGGTCACCCGCTTTGTCCGGCTCCTCGGACTTGGAGAACGGAGGCAGGTGCTGTCGAAGGCCGGGCGTGCGCATGGAAGCGGTGCCTGAAGGAGCCTCCCCATCGTTGCCGAGGGCGCCGGCGCCTTCTCATTCCCGTCCCTTGATCACGGTGTCCTGGAGCGGCCGCCGGACGGTGGCCGGTGCAACACCCGCCTTGAGCGCCGTCATGATTCCCGCCGCCTCCCAGTAGTTCTCAACGACGAACAGCTTGCCGGGCTTGAACGGCAGGTCCTCGAGGTTGTTCCGCATCAGGTTCTTGTTCTCCCTGACGGCGATCACCGGGATGTCCTGTTCCAGCGCTGCCAGCGTCGGCAGGCCGATGCAGCCGTCCGGAATCACCAGGCAGGACACATCCGCCACGGTCAGCCCGCCGCCGTGGACGATCCTGGGGGCCTTGTGCAGGCCCTTCAGGATGGAAAACAGAAACGTCCGCGAAATTGCGTCGGCGGCCTTTCGCGGGTCAGTCACGCCCAGGGTCTCGAAGAGTTCGTTCGTGCCGGTCAGCGTCAGCGCCATCGGCGAATGGGCGCACGGGATGTCGAACGTGGTGGCGAGGCTGTGCGTCAGCATGGCCTCTATTCCGCCGAAGGGGTTCACGACATCCGGGCTCGTGTAGTACTTAAGCTCCAGTTCAAACGGCACCTCGATGCGCGTGGTCAAGGCGATGGCGTCATACTTCGAGCGGCAGGAAGCCACGATCTCGAAGATCTCCTCGGCATGTGCGATCTCACCCGCGGCCCTTCCGGCTTTGGTGTAACCGGAGGTGAAGGTGGTGGTGCCGGGCATCTGCAGGACGTCGCAGTCCAGCCCCAGGCACACCCGGGCGACACTCACCACGTTCGCCGCGCCGTCGTTGAAGGCCCTGTACTGGTGCTTGTCCATCAGGAGCATGAGGCGGTTGCTCCTGACCTTCTGCAGGCCGATCCTGCCCATCATGAACCGCGTCAGGATGGACCCTTCCACGTACAGCGTGTTCTCGGTCATTTCGTTCACGTCGGCGGCGTTCACCACGTTGGGATGGGTGATGAGAGTGTCGCAGGCCGACGCCAGCAGCCGGGCCACGGCGGTGGCATCCCCGCAGTGGCCGCCTATGCCGGCGCCGATTCCCGTCGGAATTATCATCACCGCGTTGAACCGGTCCGTGTTTTCGAAACGCCGCGGCGTGAAGTCAAAGATGCCGCTCTCGGGAAGCCCGTAGTTGGCAATGTCCGAAACACAGTCGATCTCGCACGAACACTCGCGAGTCGTGCTGCTGGTGACCGCGAAACGGACCGGATGTTTCAAGGATGAGAAGGCCGCTTTCAGCGCCTTCAATCGCAATTCAGTTCTCGGCAGAGTGACTGCCTCGGTGTAGACTCTCATTTCCTGATCTCCATGAACCCATTGGCGAGTCCGCCTGGCCACGGTCTAGTATTTCTTCCCACGGTGTATGAACTCATGCTCCACTTCAGAAGGCTTGAATATCTCGCTCGCAAAGTCCAGTATCGTGGCCTTGTCAAAAATCCGACAACTGTACACGTCCAGGGAAACAAACCTAACTGCTTCGATGGTGTGAATCTGGATGCCCGATTCTATCAGAGGCAACCAGCCGCTGAGTCCCGCCTTGTCCGGAAATGCCTTCTCATCAGACCGGAACAGAAATGGCGGAGACTGCTTCCTCATCTTGAGCACCTCAGCCAGCTTTTCCAGAAAGTCATAAGTGAGGCTGATCGAGGAAAGCGCCTCTCCTTTGCAGTCGTACATGTCAATCATCAGATGATAGCCAAAAGCCATAATTTACTCTCCTGTCAAAGCTGGCGCACTCGCTGGGAAACAGAACCAGTGTCGCCGCCGACGGCATTTTCACAGGCCATACTTGGTTTTGAGCCAGGGGCTCACCAAACCCTTCAAACATTCCTGTTGAGCCCGGCTGAGGAAGCGGAACCCCCTGACCTGGCCGTAGCATTCAGGGCTTCCGCATTGGCAGGTAAAGGGTTCCACAAGCTCTTCCTCGGTCGCGCAATAGTTTACGAGGATCTCCTCCCCGCACTCGATGTCCCTCAGAGCGCGCATTTCCAGCGTCGGAAAGACCACGCACGCATTGGGCGAACAAGCGTGGTTGGTGAAATCATCGAGCCCGCTGGTCCCGTTGGCATAGAAATGGCTGAAGGCGTCGAGCTGAAGGGAATACCGGGTTCTTTCGGTCACGATTGGCCCCGAAAACCGGAAAAGTACGTCTCCCTTGGCAATGTGACGCGAAGCCATGACGCCTAAGACCCCCGGGCTTTTCTCGAACTGTCTCAGAGGGATTGAGCTGCGGTCCACTGCATCGTCTCCAGGTGACTTGAGGATGCCCGTTCGAGCGCCATGCGCGCCAGCTTCCCGGTTGCGGCGTTCGCCTTGCCGGCGGTGGCGACGGTTGCCGCTTCAAGCACCGTGTCGGGACATCCTTTGACAACCTTGTCCACGTAAGGGCAAAGGGCCTTGCTGATCTGTGCGGAAGCGAGGGCCGGCCACATCGCCGGGATGTGCTCGTTGCAGTACTTCAGCACGTGGCCGTCATGGTAAACCGGCGCGTGCGCCGGTTGCGGCACGCTGTCCTCGATGCCTTCCGCGCTGAGGTCGATGATGAACGCGCCTTTTTTCATCCGGGCGATGTGCTCGCGGGTGATGAAGAAACCCTCCTCGTACCACTTGATGCAGTTGACGACCGCATCGAAATCCTGCACCGAGCGGAGGAACTCGCGGGAGTTGCTCCTGTCGAACACCCTGTAAGGCACGCGGAGTCCGTCCAAGACTCCCATGGCGCCGGTTCCCAGGTACCCCTTTCCGAGCACGGCGACTTTTCCGAACCGCTCCGGCGGCCTGCCCATAACCATGGCGTGCATGATGCCAAGCCTGCCGGCGATGCGGTTGTTCTCGCGGAAGACGAACTCGCCGTCACTGAACATGAAATGGAAGTCCACCACGGTCAGCGCGTGCTCGACCACGGCCCTTGCGCACCACGAGTCGTCCTCGATGTAGGGCCAGCCCCAGAGTGTCATGCCGTCCTGGAACAGGGCGCGATCGCTCTGGGAGAATCGCGGAACGCAAATGACGTCCGCGTGCCTCATGGCGGATCTCGGGACGACATGGACGCCGAGGCGCGCATATTCCCCGTCGGCGATCCCCAGTGGCACGGCGTAGCCGGCTTCGAAGAACAACTGTTCCGGATGCCGCAAAGTGCGGATATTCTCCGGGAGCAGGGCCACGCGTGTCTCACCGGGCATGGTGCTCCTTGTGAAGCCGATCTTTTTCATCGCACTCGTGCGCCGAAAAGCCCGCGCGATCCGGTGATGCGTCCCCGGCACTTGGGACTGCCGCACTGGCAGTCAAAGGGCGGCATGTGCCGGTCACAGAAGGTTACATAATCTATCGTCAGTTCCTCGCCGATATTGATATCACGGAGCGCCACCACGTCCAGGCCTGAAAAGCCGGTGTTTGGGTCGCAGGAGTGGTTCTGGGGGGCCCATTCGGCGGGATCCCTGTCCCAGAACGCATATACCTCTTCTCCGAGCGGGTAGGCATAGCGGTAGAAGACTTCCTTGTCCGCCTGGCTCCAGTTGCGCTCCACATGGGCTCTGGTAACGATCCGGTGCGGGCTTTCCTCCCCGCGCATCACCATCTCGCCGGCCGCGATTCCTCGCCTGGCGAAAACGCCATAACCGTTCTTGGACTGCCGGAGGGCATAACACTTGGTTTTTCTGGCATGGCGGGCCAGCCCTTCCTCGATGATCTTCCTCAGGAAGCCCGCTTGCCCCAGACCGTCGAACTTGAGGATGTAGTCCGCCGTTCCCTCGAACCCCTCCGGGTAGAAGATGGAACAGTCGAAGTTGGACTCCAGGAAGAAAAGGTCGTTTTCTTTCGAGAGCCTGAAGTCCATGCGCGCATATCCTACCGCCGAGCACGCACTAAACAACTTGCAGGCAGCGTCTTTGAGGCGCTCAGCCAGGAGCGGGTCATCGCAGGGGACGTTGCACTCGGGGCGATGCTGATGCATCTTCATGTCAAAGGTCTTGAAACCCTCCCCCTCCCGAAAACGGAACTCCGCTGGAAGCAAAGCCAGGGGGCGGCCGGCCGGGTCGGGGTTCCCGCATACCAGGACGCTGAACTCGCGCCCGTTGACGTATTCCTCGACCAAAGTGCTGCCGTATTTCTCTGTCAGCATAGAAACCCTGCGCTCCAGGGCCGCGGGGTCGCGGACCAGGGAATCACCGTCGATCCCA
>Ga0315279_10006716_pt1 | contig 14460 bp, 13 predicted proteins | sample YL17G06_20_MG_FD_203694 | JGI IMG/M metagenome (GOLD analysis project Ga0315279, IMG submission 203694) | Sediment microbial communities from Yellowstone Lake, YNP, Wyoming, USA - YL17G06_20 | ecosystem: Environmental > Aquatic > Freshwater > Lake > Sediment | place: USA: Wyoming | collected... | reverse complement strand
GCAGGTTGTCATCATTTCCCGCAACCCAACGCCGTTTCCGAAGCTCTCCGCCGCTGCCCGAAAGGAGATACCGTCCGTCCGAAGAGAACGCCACAGAATTAACATTGCTTCGGTGCCCTTCAAGACAATAATGCGGCCCTTTGCGACCTGAGCCGACCGTCCAGAGGCGAACGGTCCTATCAACGCTGGCGGATGCAATCCATCGTCCGTCCGGGGAAAACGCAACGCAATTGATCGTATCGCCATGTCCATCGAACTGCCGAATCTGCTTTCCCGTGAGGATATCCCAAAGCCGAATAGTCCTGTCTTGTCCTGCCGAAGCGACCCGTCCACCCTCTGGTGCAAAAGCGACACTGCACACCCTTCCTGCATGACCAGAGAAGACCTTGAGTGCTTCATGGCTGAATGCAGGCACAGGCGTCAGCTTCAGCTCATCAGTTGCGTGCGAGGCAGTTCCAGCCCCACCAGGCAGTGACGATGAAGCCGGGGTCTGCCTGGCGGCTCCTGGTCTGACAGCGAGAACCAGCCGCCCGGGAGTGCCGAACTTCTGGTAGTAGCAGGTCTGCTGGTCTTCGGGCGGCAAGGATGTGGTGGACCATCGAGTCACTTCCTCGCCCGCATACGTCGCCAGATCTTCAAAGTCCAGTTGGTCATTCCTCCAGGCGGCGTGATCGATGCCTTCAAGAAGGAAATGGGTGAAGACACCGTGCCTCTTCGCGTTGAGGGGCCAAGCCCGTTGTCCTGACCAACATGCCGATAACAAAGCAGTGGTCGGCAACGTCCTTGCGGCCGCCTTCGGGCTCATCTCGGCTACGGCGATCACGTCGCGGCAAAAACCCTTGCCGAGCGATCCATTGGCGTCTCCTCGTCCGGCCAGAGGGTTATTCCGACAGGAATCGAGCAGCAGAATCCGCTTGCCGGCGTCGGCTCTCTCGAATATCTCCTTGACATCGGCCAAAGGCAGTGTCGGCACCAGGCTCAGTTTGCGGCGGCGCGTGTCACTGGTCAACAAATGGCCTTGTCCGTTGATCTCGACCCCATGTCCGCCGAAGTAGAACAAAAGGATGTCCTCAGAACGGAGGTCACAAGCCAGTTCATCCATCGCGTCAACGATCCGGCCCAAGGTTGGCGCATCTGGCCCGGTGGCGTCCGCTAAGGTCCGCACGATATCGAAGCGGCATCGCTCACGGAGCCGGGTGGCCAAGTCCATCGCGTCAACTCGTGCGAACGCAACCGGGGTGATGCTCCGGTCCTCGTAGTGCTCCACGCCAACTAGCAGTGCGAACTTCCTCATGGGTTGCTCTCTGCCGCTATGCTTCCTCGGTCTCAAGCTTCTTGAGCCGATTCTCGGTCTCAGCCGACAGGGCCACCGGGGCCTTTTCGGCCCCCTGATTCTTCGCCATCCGCCAAGACCCCAAGGACATCCCAACGGCGCTCATGTCATTGTTCTATGCCATCATCTGCTTATCACTTTGAGGCTGCGGCCTGGCGCTGGGCTATCCACATCGGCCGATCTCGATGCTGTCGAACCAGATCTCCTTCTTTGGCGCAGTGACCATAATGTAGGGGAATAGGCCATCTTTGGTGAAGTCGTAGCCTTTAGGTGCATCCAACTTACCCTCGGCCGTTGTGAACTGCCAAAGGTCTGTTTCAGGAAGCTGCGGGGTCTCATCAAATATGTTAATCCAGTTCTTCTTCGCGCAAGCTTGCGCAACAAGTTGCAGTTGGCCCCCCTGAGGGGCACGCACGGTGGCGGAGATGTAGACCCGCTCGCCATTTGCGAAATCCTGGAACCCATTGAGGGGGTGCAAGACGAGAATACTGGTGTCCTCGCTATCGAACCAGTTAAATGCATCCCCGCGGCACTTGAGGCTCGGGCTGTTGAACCGCCCTTCGCGGGAGCGGAATTCCCAACCCCCCGTCTTTCCATTAAAGTCGATCCCGGGTCTTCCAACGGTGCCGCGGAAGTCGGTGCGGTAAACCAGTTCCTTGCCCGCAAGATAAAGGGCTTCGTCTACGAAGCTCTCGGTCATCGACATTCTCTCGATCGCCTCCACCAACCCCTTCGAAGTTAGGCTTGTCAGAGGGAGTTCGCCCTTGAGAATCTCGTCCATGGACTCCTCGGACAGTCTTGTGCCACAAGTTGCAAGAAGTTGCCGCTCGTGTGGCCTCAGCAGTTCTCGAATCCGAGAGCAGATGGCATCCTGTTTCGGGGTGTCGTCTTCGATGTGAAGGTTGAGATCGATGATCCCTCGGCGCAAGAACTCGTCGGTTACGCGCGCTTCATAGTGGATCCCTGCAATCGTGCTCGGCCACTCCGGTCGGTACGCCTGGATATCGAAATACGGCACGGAAGGCTTAACAGTCAGCCGTGTCTTCCAACTCTTTCGCTCAAGAGAGTTCCTTGTACTGGCCAGGATATCAGCCAACTCCCTGTTGAAACGTTCCTGGGCGGAGAGGAAAACGGCCCGTTTTTCCTTCGCCAATTTTGTATCTTCGGCATGGAGAAGAACATGGCGCTTCGCAAGCCAGAATCGGATGGATTCAGAGAAATCATCACTCATGCTGAACTCCCTTCTCCGCCTTCTGAAGCCGCTCCAGTTCGTCCAACGTCTCCGCTAACTCGCGATCCTGAAGGCTTTCCAGATCATCAAGCGTTGCATCGAGGTCGATCCTTTGTTGTGGCGGCGCGGCGATGCCTGGTCGCTGAGACCCTTCGGCTATAGGGGCTGTACCGCCGCCCGCCAGCAGGATCGGACCCGGATCGCCAAGAATCGTCACGGGCTTGGGGGGGGGGGCGGGCCTCGGCTGCGCCCGGGGTAACGAGGCTACACGAGAGGCGAGAGAGATTTCCCGCCAGGAGCCCTTGTGCTCGCCCCACGGCGTTTGGGGCCGGGGCGTGCCGGCCTTCTTTGCCCAGCGCGGAACCTGTGCCTCGACGTAACGGCCAAGGGCCTGAACTGTGATGTTTCCGCTGGCATCAGCGGCTGCGCCCCGCAGGCCCTCGAGGAGGTAGTGCGAGAAGGCCCCGTGCCGCATGTCCGGCCATTCATAGGCTCGTTCTCCAGGCCGGCAGGAGAACAGGACGCAGGTCGTTGGGATGACGCCCTCGACGGGCGTCTCGGCAACGGCTATGATGTCCCGGCTGAACCCGGACGTCAGGAGGTTGTCCTGGTCGCCCATGCCCTTGCGCGGGTCGTTGCGGCAAGCGTCTAGGATCAGCACGCGGTCCGCGCACTCGATGCGGGACAGGCAGTCGCTCAGGACTTCCTTGGAGACGGAAGCCAGTTCCGGCATGCGGATTCGAGAGTTGGATGTAAGGAGGTGTGCTCCCGTCCTGGTCTCGATCCCATGGCCGGCGAAGTAGAAGAGGAATAGGTCGTCGGGCGACAACAGCGGGGCAAGGCTGTGCAGGGCGTCCACCACGTTGACGTGGTCTGGCTCCTTTGGGCCGCCCGAGGTGATCGTGCGCACATCATCGAAGCCGCACTGCTCCCGCAGACAGATGCCTATCTCCTCGGCATCGTGCGCCGCAAAGGCCAAATCCGTTATGTCCGGATCGGCGTAGCTGCTTATGCCCACAACCAGTGCGTACTTCTTCATGGCTTCACCCGTGTTCGCTCGCGACTACTCCGTCTCAAGCTGTTTGAGCCTCTTTTCAGTTTCGGGCGACAAGGCTATCGGGGCCTTCTCGGCCCCCTGGACTTCCGCCATCCGCTGGTCCACATCCACCTTGCTGGCGGCAGGCGCTTCGTACTTTTCGCGCTCCAGGTCCGCGGCGGCCCGGTCCAGGGTCTTAAGCGTGCCGAAGAGGTCCTGGATCTCCAGGGCGATGTCGTCGAACTGCTCCTCGGACACGCCGGCTCGCAACGCGGCCTTGGCCTCGCCAACCTTGGCTATGGCCACGCGGATTCGCTCAAGATTGGCGGCGACGACGTTCTCGCGGCCGCGAAGTCCGTCCAGTTCACGGAAGATGCGCTCGATTTCGCCCACGACGATCCGCTTGCTGTCGCCATGGGCCTGGTCGAGTTCCCGCTTCTTCTGGATGGCACGGGCTTCAAGGGTCTTGATTTCGTCCTTCAGGGAATGAAGGCTGTCCTCGTTGTCCCTCCGGGCCGAGACGAATTTGTCTTCCATGCCGTCCAGGGCCTTGAGGCGACGCTGCATATCGTTGCCGCCGCCGAACAACTTTGCCAGGAACTCACGAATCGCGTCCCAAATGCCTGCCATGGTTCACTCCTTGTTGTCGTCAGCTCGGCGGTTTATTGCGCCTTGAATGCAACTTGTCATGTACACCAGCAGAACGAGCACGACGAAGCCCGTCACGCCCGAAATAGCGAACATGCCTCGAACCAGCCAGCCGCCCACACCCACAGCGGCCCCAAACAGTCGCAGGCCGTGCTGACGCACAAAGCCGCGCCGGAGCGAGCCGTCTCGCACGCTGATCTTTTCGCCGGGCCTGGACCTACGAATAGCATACTGGCCATCCGTTGTTTTGTACATGCGGTAGGAGTCGCCGGCCTGGTCCTGGAGGGTCAAGAAAGCGCGGCGGATTACTGACTTTCGATAACCCGTCCGGCTCTTGACCTTCTCGGCGGTGATGTTCCCGCCCTCGGGGATCAGGTCGTCCACACAGTCTTTGATTCGGGACACGCGCTCGGGGGCGGTTTCCGGCTTGAGGCGATCCACAAAGTCCCGGATGCTGGGGCGATCACCGAACCGACGGGGCAGGTTTGTCTTCCAGCGACCAGTGCCATCTGGGTAAGACAACAGCAACCAGCGGTCGCCGGCAGCCGCTACTGAAGACTCGGCGGATGGGCAGTCCTCGCCCCCCATGGTCAGAAAGGTGAAGATGGGCTGCGGACCCCCCTGGGCTTGACGCCATGTCGAATATGCCTTCTGCACAGCGTCGATCAAGGTCTGGTCCAGCGGGGCGACTGTGGGTGCGGCCTGCTTCTGGACCTTCAAGAACGTTACAAAAGCCGATACGACGTGGGCGACCTTGCCAGCTCTTCGGACGGCATAGACCTTGACGTCGTTGAGGCCGGCCAGGAGGTCATACCACGGCTTGGGCCAAGCCAGGCCGGCAGGAGAGCCAGCGCCTTCCTGGATTACCTGGACCACCGGATCGGTCAGGTCGGCGATCTGCTCGACCAATTTGACCTTCGGCTCCCACTCGAACGGAACGAAGGTGAACCACAAGGGCACGCGTAACCGGGGGAACGGTGATCCATCGGCTGACATGATGTTCTGGTGAATTGCCGATGCGAACCGTTCCCTGGCAGTGCGAGCCGATTCCAGCTTCGCCGCCGCATCGTCGGCGAACCGGGCGGGCTCCAAGAACCACGCCTTGCGCCAGGATTCATCCGTCCATGTGCAGTGGCGACGCCGGAATTCCTCCTCGTTCTCGCGGCTGGCCTCGCGGAATACGTCCTTGGCGAACCGGTCCTCCAGAACCCGCACGCCGGCTTTCATCAGGCGGCCAGCACGCGGACGCGAATCCAGTTCCTCCCGATCATCTCGTTCCAAGACCCGGACGCACTGGTTGAAAACCGTTGCTGTCTGTTGGTCTGGCATGGCGGAACCATGAAGGGGGCCGGTGAACGCCTCGAAGGCGTATCGTTCGACGTACTCGTACGGCATCATTGCATGGCCGGGGGCCTCGGGGCTGTCGGCCGCCCATGTCGTGCCCCAACTGTTCCGGATGATAAAGTAGCCGCCGCCGGGCACGTCCTCGTCGTCAGCGTAACCAACAACGCACCAGGCGTGGCCACCGACGGGCGTCTCGCCGGGCAAGGGTAGCGTGATCTTGCCGGTGCGGTGGGTCTCTGCCGACATGTACCAACTGTTGAATACAAGCGTGCCGAAGGTGACAGGCATGCCGCCTTGGCCATTATCCCCGGCCAGCACTTGCTTGTAATGCACGACCAGGTTGGGTTCGACGGTCCTGGTCGAATCTAGGCGGAACTGGCTAGCATTCTCCTTTGATCCGGCCGGAGGCGGGCCCTGCCCCTCGTCGGTCGTTTGACTGGGGTTGTACGGCCAGACGCCCTCCTCGCACGCGCCGTACTGGGCGAAAGCCGTCATGGCCGTGTGGATGTACGTGCCTGGGCCTGGATGGCCGTCGAGCTCCTTGCACGCCCAGTATAGAAACTGCTCGGAGAGGTCTTTCCTGCTGTCCAACAGAAACTCGCGAAGCGCAACGGAGCCGAAGGCAACGCACGTTCCTCGCTCGCCCTGGTTGCGGACCGGCGGCATCCTGTTGATCAGCCTTACGTCGCTTGGCAACTTGGCCTCGAAGGCACCTGATGGCGTAGCTCGCATGGGACGAAGCCGGCCCATGCGACGGAAGTCCTCGAGGGCTTGCTCATCCACTAGGCATCCCAGGCCGCCTCCCTGCCGGGCGGCCCGGACCTGGGACAGGCGTTCAGGGCTGACCGCCTGAAGGGCCAGCGGCGAAGAAGCGAGCGCCTTGAGGCCGGCCTTCTCAAGGGCATCGTGGGAATTGCAGATCGCGGCGCTTGCGGCGATGGCCTCCTCGATGCTTTCGATCCACAGTGAGCGCAGGAGCCGGCGTTGTTCATCTGGAATGGCGGCTTGCGTCAGAGGTGTTTGGCCATGGAATCTCATGTCCCCTGTCCCTCTTCATCCTGTCCGCCGGCCCTTTCGTCCTTGGCGTCCCAGAGAGCGCCGGTAGGACCACCGGGATTGGGCTTCATCAGTTCCCGGAATCGTTCTTCCCCGACCATTTCTTGAGCTTCACGCAAGAGGTCGTCCAACGCCTCGTGGGCGATGTCGAGCGCTTCGCGGAGGCCCCCCCGGCCTTCCTCCGTGGCCGCTGCGCCGACGAGCGCTTCAATGGTCGTCATCCAACGAGACCTTAGGGCCTGTATCTGGCGCAGGGAGAGCTTCGACATCCCCTCGAGGGGGTGCGTATCGGTACGGCCCTGTTTGTCCGAGTTGCCTGCCACGGCTGGGCCTCTGGCACGCGCCGCCCCGGATGACCGCACGAAATGATCGGCCGCGAGCCCCCCGGGACGCCAGGAGGCATGGGCAGCGGTACAAGAAGATATTGTCGCATCTGGGATTACGTTGTCAATAGCCATAAGAGAACCGTGTTTACGTCGCGAGGCAGAAGCCGGCGGACCACCTACTCTCAGCACATCTTCCTGCCGGGGTCATGCTTCCCGACATTACATTGACGGACTTCACTTGCCGAAACTTTCAAAACGCGTCGTTCAATCGAAAGAACTGGGGTGGGAGCTGGCTTGAGCCCGCTGCCCCTCGGAAGGTGAGTAGCGTGTGCACCGACGGCACCGGCCAAGAAACGCGTCAAAGGTGCCGCATTCGGGGCGCATGCGTTGGCAATATTTGAGCAGGTTGGTGACGTACCCGCAACTGAAGGCGTGGGTGCCCTCGATGGCCCCGGCAGGTAGACTTGCAGTTGTAATATCGCGCTGAGGGCCACGGCCATGGTTCTGTTGAACCGAACGACGGTTTTCGCTGAGAAGGTTGAGAAAGACCGCCGTGAAAATGCTGGACGCGACCGCCATCGGCAGTCAGAATGCCCACTGTAGGCGGTTCTGCCGTCACTGGGGCGGCTGCCACACTGAGGATCTGCAAGCGGAATAAGCATGAGCTCCGATGCGCCAAAGCCTTCGAGATCGGCCGACGAAAGCTGCCAGATCGACATCGATCCTGCGGTGGTCGAGCGAGCTCTGTCCGGAGAAGCTGCCGCCCAAGAGATGCTCTGGCGACAGATTCTCGTGCTGGTCGTCAAACTTGCTCGCATCATATGCAGAGGGGCCCAAGACTGCGACATCGACGATGTGATACAGGCGGCATTGTTCGCCCTTATCAAACGGATCAAACGACTCCGCGATATCCGCAACTGGCCAGCGTACGTCAGAAGGATCATAAACAACTGCATCATAGATAGTTATCGCAATAATCACCCGCACGACGGCTGGTTCTCGCTAGATGCTGCTGTGAACGAGGAGGCCGGCAACCCAATGCCTTTGGGAAGCCTTTTACCTGGCCCAGACAATGTCTTGGAGGAAGTCGCCGTCAGGGAACTGCGCGAGCGGCTAGATCGGTTCCTCGACACATTTCCGAAAGAACAAGCCGCTGTCTTCCGTCTGTACTTGCGGAAGTGCAGTTACAAGAACATTGCTGAGATTGTGGGCTGCCCCGTGAACACAGTGGGCACGTGGGTCAACCGCGTTAAGAGCGAGATCCGCGAATGGCTCCGATCGTCGGACGAGCAGAGGTTCGCATGAGCCGGAATATGCGAGAAAATGAGCCTTTACCGGAGTGGATTCGGGTTGAACTGGAACGTATGCAGGATCCACCTGCCGCGGAACTTGCAAAGTACAATTCCATCAAGAAGGAGTTTCTCCAAGCACTCCGCGGGGCTGCGGCCGCCGAGGCTCCGAGGCGGGATTCAGGTCAGCAAAGGACCATAGACGCGGTCTTCACCTTGGCTGGAAAGCTTCTACGCTGGGCAGATGAGCAGGTCAAGAATGTTACGGAGGCAGAGCGGGCCCAACCTGTTCCGCTCCTCACACGCGGCTTCGGGGCCACCGACAAGCCACAGGCGGAACGGGTCCTCGTCGCCAAGGTCTGCAAGCAGCATGGCGAATTCCTCATCGAAGCCGCCACCTACAAGGCCACCGACTTTTTTGAGATCGAGATCAATGTCGTCAAACGAGCTGACGGAGCCGAGGTCCGTCCACTCGTTATCGGAGTTGTGGACCAAGATGGCCGTGTGATATCGGAACCCGTTCACGTGGACAGAACCGGCCAGGCGCCGCGTTTCCCGGGCCCTGCCGCTGGCGTCTATCGCTTCCAGATTTCTTGGGCCGGCGATTCCGCCGAGATCCAGATCGAATTCTGCCAAGAATCGCCGCAAGACTAAGAGCTAATTATGCCTGACGGGTTCGGCGCCATTATGACCTTGCTTCAAATGCTTCACGCCAGCAAGGGCGAAACGGGCCGAGTATCTCTTCACGCCCTCCATTGGCTGCCGGACAGTCCCCAGACTCGTGATGTCATCGCCGCCAAGACCTCTGGATTGAACAAGATCGCATCTGGAGTATCGGCAGCAGACTGTGCCAAGCGAGAGAGTCAGGAATCTTGGGACGGCATGCTGCGTGTCGGTGAGGTCATGACGTTCCGTGGGCGTAGCCCCTGCGCGGGATACCTAAACCTGTTCAATCTCGGCACCAGTGGCACCTGCGTAAAACTGGCTCCCTCAATGGAGTATCCCGGCAACTTCGTGGCATGCGGCGAGGAGTTCTGCCTTCCATCCAGTAAGCTCTTCGACGAGCCTACGATGCTGTTTCATGGCGGATTTCGAGCCACCCCGCCAGCCACATCGCACACTGGCCATCCGGAGCGGTTGCTCGTGATCATCACCCAGGACGATATAGATCTGCAACTTGAAGACCTGCACCCTAAACTGCTAGGCCGGGATCTGCTGACTCGGTGCCCGGCGAGAGGTCCTTCTTTCACGGGACCAGCGAGGACTGACACGGCCAAGCTTTTTCATATTCCGTCGAGTCGATGGGACTATGGCCTGCTGGAGATGGAGTTGCTTCAGATATGAGTTGTGCAGCCAGCAAGCTGCACGGCGAAGACCTGCCGAATCTTGAAAGTTGTGTCTGGTGTCTCTCGTCGAGGTATTAGGGCCTGTGAGGTGCGGCCATGTTCGTTTATCGTGGCAAATGGCTTGTTAAAGAGGCTGAGTGATGAGCAAGATGGACCTTCTAATTGGCATCAACACATACCCGGCAGAGAGCGGGTTGGCAGCCCTGCGACATGCTGATGGCTATGGCCGGGAAATGGCGAGCACACTGAAGCGAACGTGCGGTCCTGGCGTGCAACTTGTGCTCAGGCGACATGTCCCTCGATATGCCATGGAACAGACTCTGCTGTACGTAGGTGCGAGTGGCAATTCCCTGTTCTTCTTCGCCGGACATGGCCCAACCCTCGGCGGACGAGACGGTCGACGCTCCGTCGGCGTCGGGCTGTTGTCGAGCCTTCAAAACGAGACTCTGCCCAATTGGCTGCGCCATTGCGGAACGTTCAAGCGGATATCGAGAGGCCACTTCTCAGGGACATCTCCAAGGAGCAGAATTATAGTAACCTTGGCCAATTTACGCTTGTTTCGGCCAGTTCTCGGGTCGCGATGAAAGGCGTGGTCAAAGGACGGTTGACATGGCAAGATACGCACTGGTTGTCGGCATCAACGAATACGCGGACAGCGAGAACATCCAGTCCCTTCGTTTCGCCGCGCGGGATGCCCGCGAGGTAGATCATTTCTTTAGATGCTGCACATTCAGTGTGCGGACGTTGACCGATACCGAGGCCACCTGCGAGAGCATTGAACGTGAACTGAGAGTCGTTTCCGGCCAGCTTGTCGCGGGCGATATGTTCCTGTTCTACTTCTCCGGCCATGGGATCCAGTGGGGAGCCACGGGCGAGGAACGCCAGTACCTGCTCCCGAAGGACGCAGACCTGTGGGCCTTGAAGCACGGGGGAGCCGGGAGGGCGATTCCGATTCGAATGATTCAGGAGTGCACGGGTAACCACGGGGCGCAGCGGGTACTCATCCTTGATGCCTGCCGGTCGGCCATTGACCCAAAGGGTAAAGGCATTGCGGAAGTAGAGGAACGCTGGTCCGCCAGGGATATCGGCCAAGTCGCAAGAGAGTCTCGTAACTCTCCGCTGCTGATCGTGTGTTCCTGCCTGCCGAAGCAAAAGGCATTTGAGCATGGAGGCCTCGAGGGCGGACTATTCACAACGGCCATGCTTTCCGAATTCCGCACCCTGCAGGAATCCGGGCGAGCGATTGCCTTCACTACCGACGTCAATCGCTCTATCGGGGAACGAATGAGGGCGCTAGCAGCCCAGAACAAGTTCGGCCGGGAGGATGCGGGCGATTTCTGGGTGGAGGGGGACGCCATCGGCGTCGAACTCGTACCTGCGATTGGTGGTCATAGTCCGCCACAGGTACTGAAGCCCAAGATGACACCACCTGCTCCCCCGGAACCCCAATCGGCAGAGGTCAAGGAGTGGACTATCGAGGAACTCCACGTCGAGGCCGAGTCAGTCGAGGTCGCCCGTCCGGCTGCCGCTGCAGACCTGCTTCCTGTTCCCCCGAAGATTGGCGAACTCCGGGCCGAGATAACAGGAATCGAGCGGGCGATCTCCATGCTTAGGGATGGCTCGCATCCTTCGCTGAGGACCGCGAAGTCGGCCGCGCAGCAGGCGGAACTCCAATTGCGGACATTTCAGGAACAACTCCATGCCAGCGATCCAGCGTTGTCCGTTCGAGAGTCATCGTCTCTTGAGTGGGTCATGTCTCACGATCCCGACGTGCTCCCTTCCAAGTTGTGCGCGCTCGTGCCTCGCCTCCGCCCGGCAGAGGTGCTCGCCTGCGTAGAGCGAATGAGGAATGTCAACCTCGCGAAACAGGTGCTGGCGAAGGTTAAGGAGGAGTTTGGCCAAGCCGTCTCTCGGCAGATTGGCCAACTGGAAGGTCAGACGGGTCCCCGTCGGAGAGAATTGACAAGGCTAGAGGAGGAGGACTTGGAGCACGCACTCCGTGCCCTTTGGCCATCACTGCGGGATAGACACTTGGGTGATCGCTGGCCCGCCCTGGAGCCGCAGTTCGCCGCACGGGGGTATTCCTGGGACATCCTCGATACTCTGCGCAGGGTAGAGAGATTCCTTGCCCGGCCAGATGAGATCGCAAGAGAGGCGACTGAACGAATTGCCCGTTCGCAGTTCGCCCAGGCGGAAGAGCTCTTGCAGAATGGGTTGCGCACCTTTCCAGACCACTCCCGGCTGAATGCCTTATTGAAGGAGGTCGGTGATGCGGCCCGCCGGGAACGAGAAGAACGAGAGGCCGAAAGGGCCGCCTGCCGGGAACAAGATGCCCGCAAGGCGATCGCGAGCATTCAGCGGTTGATTGAAGCCGGGCAGTTCGAGGCCGCTCAGAAAACTGCCGATCTTGGTGTCTCTAAATTCTCAAATACTCGAAGCGCCTCTGAATTGGCACGGCTGCAAGCTGCTATCCCAGGAATCGCCGCGGACCGGGAGAAGGCGGCTCAGGAGGCCCGTCGCCGGAAGCAAGAGGCCCAGGCCGTCGCTGCTCGCCGAGAACAAGATGGCCGCGATGCCTTGGCAGCGGTAGAGATGCTGATATCGCAAGGCAAGCACAGCGATGCCTATGAAGCCGCCGCCAGAGGCGCCATCATTTTTTCCGATACTTCTGTCGCTGTAAAATTTGCCGTGCATAGGGGTGAGTTGCGTGAGGCGGCCCTCCGTGAGAAGGAAGCAAATGAGGCCATTTCACGACGGGAACAAGAGGCAAGGGAAGCCGTGAGGCTCGTAGAGGAGATGATTGCGAAGGGGAGGTACGACGATGCTGCGGAGGCCTCGGCATATGGCATCCGTGATTTCAACGATACCGTGATTGGCCCGATAATGCTTCGGCTTCGGAACGAGGCCTGTGCGGCCGCCGTCCGCGAAGCGGAAGAGCGAATTCAGTCATTCAATACGGCTGCGGCATCCGCCTACCCGGGCATTTCCCAGGGATTGACGTTCAGATTGGGGTTCTGGTCACGGATGGGATTTGCGCTGATCATGCCGGGCAAGTTCATGATGGGTTCCTTACCAATAGAAGAGGGGCGATGCTGTGATGAAGGCCCGCGGCGCGAGGTAATTATCAACAGACCGTTCTACATGGGAGTGTGTGCCGTGACTCAAAGGCAGTACGAACTCGTAATGGGCAAGAACCCGGCCAAGTTCAAAGGCGCCAATAGACCCGTTGAGCGGGTTACCTGGAATGAGGCGGCGAAGTTCTGTCAGCGGCTGTCGGCGAAGACGGCGAGGAGGGTCCGCCTGCCAACTGAGGCCGAGTGGGAGTACGCATGCAGGGCGGGAACAACCACGCCGTTCAACGTAGGCAAGACAATCAACACCAACCAGGCAAACTTTGACGGCACACGCACCTATGGCAAGAGCGATAGTGGGCAGTATCGCGAGAAGACTGTTGCGGTTCGGTCTTTTGAGCCGAATGCCTGGGGCCTGTTCGGAATGCATGGCAACATTTGGGAATGGTGCGCGGACTGGTACGGCGGCGACTATTACGGAATCGCGGGGGCCGTTGACCCCGAAGGTCCGCGCCGTGGGACGCACCGAGTCGTGCGCGGCGGCTGTTGGCATAGCCCTCCTCACAACTGCCGTTCGGCGGCCCGCGAAACAAAAACGCCGAACCACTCAGACTATAATGTCGGCTTTCGTGTCGTCGTGGAACTGCCCCCCGTCCTTCCCGGTGGCGTTCCGACAACATCGCTTGCCCAAGGATGACGCCTGTCAGCATCGCGGTCATCGAACGGTTCATTCGGACGCTCAAAGAAGAGGTGTCCCCCCGAAAACACCCATTCGCGACCTCTGGGCGGCTGACACCCCGTTGCGGGCGGCCATTGACAAGTAGCGACGGCATCGGTTTGGGGCCAGCGCCAGGCCGTTCGCCAGCCAGATGCGGGCGTACAGGGATCAATGGCCGCCAGGGACGCGCGGGTCTGGAAGAACGCGCTGACGAAACGCAGAAGGTAACCGAGAAGCTCCCCGACGCATGCCAGCAAGTTCCAGAGGTTCAGGAAGAGGTCGATGATGGTATTCATGCGGACCTCGTATGGTCCCAAAACTCGATCGGGGGCCTTCGGCCACACTTGTGGAACAGTTTCTTGGCACGACGGACGGTCTGCAATGATGGATAGGCGCTTGTCTCGACACCGAAGCCGCCTGATTGTCGCATACTGCGCACGGCACCCCGCAGTCTCGCCCCCGCCCGTCGCCCTACCTACGCAGCGCGATGGTAGTACCGAAGCAGCCCGCCAAGTCGCTCGTGGCATTTGACCGGCTGTAAAGGTTCAGTCGGAATTGGACATCGGGCCTGGTTCGGTTAGATAGTAGGACCAACCAGAAGGAGATGTCCATGAGCGATGAGCAGAACGGCGTTCGGCGGCGGTTTACGGCCCAGGAGAAGGTGGCGATCTTGCGGGAGCACTTCATCGACAAAGTGCCGGTGTCCCAGGTCTGCGACAAGCACGGGCTCAACCCCACGGCCTTCTACCGCTGGCAGAAGGAATTCTTCGAGAACGGGGCCGCTGCCTTCGAGGGCAAGGGGCACCGGACGGAAGGCAAGACCCGGCAGTTGGAGCAGCGGGTCGAGGCCCTCCAAGCCAAGCTCGTCCGCAAGGACGAGGTCATCGGCGAACTGCTGGAGGACCATGTGCGGCTAAAAAAAAGTCTTGGGGAGGGTTGAACGGCTCCTGGACGCAACCGGACATCCGTGACGAGGTGATCGACTACGTGAGAACCTGGGCCGACAAAACGGAGCTTTACCCCAGCATACTGGTGGGCTGGATCGGCATCCCCCGCTCCAAG
>Ga0315279_10006715_pt1 | contig 14460 bp, 7 predicted proteins | sample YL17G06_20_MG_FD_203694 | JGI IMG/M metagenome (GOLD analysis project Ga0315279, IMG submission 203694) | Sediment microbial communities from Yellowstone Lake, YNP, Wyoming, USA - YL17G06_20 | ecosystem: Environmental > Aquatic > Freshwater > Lake > Sediment | place: USA: Wyoming | collected... | reverse complement strand
TGTTTTATCGTCTCGCCTGGTGTGGCGGTGCGGGCGGGAAGGAGGGGATGGGCGGGCAACGGCGTCCGGGTTGCGGCCGGGCGACGGCGGCTGGGGGCAGCGTTGTCTTGGGAGAACGCCTCACGGCGTCGCAACGAACGCGGGCGGCCCTTGGGGCCCCTTACGGGGGGGCGAAGACGCCGCTCGGTGCGGCCGGGGGGGGGCTGGATTGGTGGCGCCGCGATGTGTTTTTGAGCGCCAGCCAAACGAGCGCGAATGAGGTGTTTTCGAGCGCCAAACGAGCGCGAAGTGGTGTTTTCGAGCGCCAAACGAGCGCGAAGTGGGTGTTTTCGAGCGCCAAACGAGCGCGAAGTGGTGTTTTCGAGCGCCAAACGAGCGCGAATGAGGTGTTTTCGAGCGCCAAACGAGCGCCAAGTGGGGGTTTGGTGTGTTGAAATCGAGGTCTGGCGGGGTGTTTGGGCTATGGAAAACGGGGGCTTTTGTTGGGTTTTTCGCTCATTTTGGCGTGTAAAGAGGTGGTTTCGGCGCGTGCGGGGTGGTGTATTCGCGTGCTCAGGTGGGTGCGGCGATAGCCGGCCGCGCGAAAACCAAGCGCCGGCGGAGGTGGAAACATGGCCGGCGGAGGTGGAGACATCGCCGGCGGAGGTGCAAACATGGCTGGCGGAGGCGGAAACATGGCCGGCAGCGATGGAAGGATAGTTGCCGGCGGTGGAAAAGCCTTTTGCCGGGGGCCGATTGACTCTAAAATGGCGGGCTATGAATGTCGAGCCGCGATTCCTGACCGGCGAGGGTCCGCAGATCTTCACCGGGAACGAGGCCCTGCTGAAGGGCGCCCTGGAGGCCGAGGCCTGCTCAACGAAAAGGGCATCCGGGCCGTCATCAACAACAACGAGGCCCTGGCGGCGGCATCTCTCAACGGCACGCAGACCATGCCGCTGCGCGCCATGATCGTATTCAAGAGCGTCGGGGTCCATGTTGCGGCCGACGCATTGGCGCTGGCGAGCCTGGCCGACGCCCAGCGCGTCCTGCGGTACTACATCCGACGGTGGGAATGCGAGGAGGGCATGCAATTCCTCAAGGAGCAGGTGAATCTGGAGTCGATTCGCACGTTCCGCTGGTCTGCCATCTGCCGGCTGGTTCTGCTGTGTGTGCTGGTGATGATCTACCTGGCCTGGCTGATCGAAGAACATCCCCGCCTGACGGATCGTCTCATCGAGTACGGACAGGTTCTTCCGGACGAGGGCGACTTCCTGTTCTATCGCCTGCTGACGGGGGTAACGGAGGCAATAAACGTCTGCTTCTACCTGCGGAGGGATCTGCTATGAAAAGGGTTGCGAAAAAATCGGGAAGTTTGAGAGGAATATCGGATTGACAAAACGCGGACCTTGTGGTAATATACATAGGCTCGTAAGGGCGAAAAGGAGATAGACCAATGAAAAGTCTGAGGGCTGCTCTTGTTATTGGGGCGATGATTGCGGTGGCCGGTTTTGGGGGCCTGTCGGAGGCCTATGGCCTGACGGTGACAGCGGACCTGAGGCCCGTGTCGGTCACTCCCGGCCAGGCAACTTTCGACCTGTTTCTGACATTTCCTGGCGCCGCCGGCGATGTGATACAGGCCGTCAACCTTTCGGCCTTTGGGAGTTCGCCAGTTCTGACGGGCAATGACACCGATTTCAGCCGATTTGCCTTCGGGATGGACTCGACGACTCTCCAGGGCTGGGACGAGTTGGTGCTGATGTCCACGGGTCGCGGCTTCTATGCCCCGGGCGACCCGGTCAACGGGCCGTTTGTTGCCGCCGCCGCCGCCCCGCAGCGGCTGGGCCAGTTGGCGGTGGATCTGGCCGGCCTGCCCGCAGGAAGCTATTTCGTGACGCTGGCTGCCGACGGGCCCGACTTTGGCACCGATCTGGCTGGTGTAATCGGCGGCGTGGATGTGTTCTCCTTCCGGAACTCGCAAGAGCATCAATTGGTCTTCGCACAACCTGACGGCGTGTCCTTTAGGGTTGAGGGGGCCGTGGTTCCTGAGCCGCTGACACTGGTTGGCGGGATGATCGGCTTTGCGGCCGCGGGCATCCAGGCACTCCGGCGACGCCGAATGGCTTTGACCTCCTGACGGGTTCGGGTAACCGTCCGGTGTGCCGGACCATCGACTTTCGTGCGGCGAAGTTTGGGTAGTTTCAGCAGGCTTTGCACCACCCGGACAGGCCGGCTGACTTGAGGCCAGCTTGTAAATCCCTCCAGATCCCAGCAGTCCGCCAGCCAGCGGCCTCGCGGTATCTCTACCGGCGTCTCGCCGGCAAAGAGGCTCTGGGCATCGCCCCACAGGTCCCGCGTCTCGTCCTTCAGGACTGCCAGGGCGTGCTTGCCTCGGCTCAGCGCGAAGTTAAAAAACGTGCTGTTGGTATACAGCGCGTCGCCCATGATCACGTCAAAGGCCCGCGGATAATGCTCCAACACCCGCTCCAGCAGGCGGATTGCGGTGGGCAACTCTCCCTCGCCCGGCAGGATCGGCTCGGCGTCCAACAGCAGTGTCGGCGCCGGTCTGAAAATGTACCAATTCCGCCGGTTTGAAAATGCCCGGAAAGGGGGTATCCACTTGACTCATGTAGGCCCAACCGGTAGTGAGTGTTGGTCGCCGTGGAAGATTATCCCCGCACCGTTGGAGAGTTGGAAGCTCGGTTTGGGACAGAGCAAGCCTGTCGAGACTATCTCTTCGGGCTGCGATGGCCGCAGGGGTTCGTCTGTCCGCGATGCGGCGGGGGTAGGGCTTGGCCTGTCGGGAAGCTTCTGTTCCAGTGTGTGGCGTGCAAGCACCAGGTCTCGGTGACGGCTGGGACGATCTTCCAGGACACCCACAAGCCGCTGATCCTGTGATTCCGGGCGGTCTGGTCGGTGACCGGCCCCAAGATAGGGGCCAGCGCTTTGGGGGTGTAACGGATCCTGGGCCTGGGGAGTTACCAGACGGCATAAACATGGCTGCACAAGCTCCGCCGGGCGATGGTTCGTCCTGGACGGGATCGGTTGACGGGGCGAGTGGAGGTGGATGAAACCTATGCGGGAGGCCCGGAGGAAGGGGTGCTTGGCCGGGGTGCCGAGGCGAAGGCATTGGTTGTCATTGCCGCACAAGAAGATGGGCGCAGGATCGGGCGAATTCGCATGCGGAGGATTCCGGACGCCTCCAGTCAGAGCCTGCATCGGTTCATCGAAGACTCGATCGAGCCGGGCAGCGTGATTCATACTGATGGGTGGCAAGGTTACAGGGGGCTGGAGGCCAAGGGGTATCGACACGACGTGACTATTCTGGCAGGACGGAAGGAAACCGCCTTGGAATTGCTCCCTCGCGTCCATTTGGTGGTCTCCTCGCTGAAGCGATGGCTGTTCGGAACCCACCAAGGCGCCGTGAGCCCGGAGCACTTGGACTACTACTTGGACGAGTTCACGTTCCGCTTCAATAGGCGGATCTCCCGCTCCCGAGGCAAACTGTTCTACCGGCTCCGGGACAGCCAGCGGCGGATCAGACGCAAACGAACGGATAGAAGCGAGACCTGAAGTATTGACGCCCCGGGCGGTTCGGGGTAGACCTACGCGTGGGCGCCACGGTTTTGCTCCGCCCCGCGCCACGGTTTTGCTCCGCCCTTTACATCAGTATGTGATCTTCTCGGCTGGCCACAAGTACGGGCACCCCACGAAGCGGGCAGCAGCTCGGTATCTTGCCGCTGGCGTGAAGAAGGCGAACATGTTCCGCCCGGACCTGAAGGACGACGACGGGCAGGATGAGTGGGATTTCGGGCGGGTCCCAGGCCACAAAGACCCAGCGGGTGACGATGACGTAGACGTGCTGCTGGGCAAGGGCGGTGCTGTCCGCGTGGAGTACCTCGCTCCGGCCAATCAGGAACACCACGCGAAGGCGGCTTCTGTGACCCCATGAGGATGGGATCGTCCTGGACAAGAGCCAGGAAACGGAGAAGTACTCCTCGGCCACGTTCGTCGCCAACGCGGGCATCCCGGTCTTCATCGACGACAAACACCGAATCGCCCACAACAAGATCATCCTGATCGACGAGACGACGATTATCTCCGGGAGCTTCAACTTCACGAAGGCGGCCGAGGAGAGCAACGCGGAGAATCTGCTGATCATCGAGGGCAGGCCCAAACTGATGGCGGCCTACCAGAAGAACTTCAAGGAGCACTGGGAGCATTCGCATGAGTACGAGCGGGAAGGAAGGGCGACACCCTAGCGGGTGAGCCGTTTGCTGGCTGCTGGTTCACGCACGTCGTTTCGAAGGTAACTGCTTTCTGTCTCGACGCCCAGAGGCCACCAGAGCAAGTCTCTCAACATCTTTCGTCGAGAAGACACCAATCCTTATCAAGCGTTCCACAAGGCGCATCAATTCCCGTGGCGTCAAGACCGGAGCTCCGCCTGGACCGTGTCCGTGCTTGAGCCTGCCGCCTGAAGACCGGGTGTCCTTGTAGTAGTTGAAGTGAAGACCATCAACCGGCGCGCCCTCTTCTTGGGCGGTCAGGAACACATAGGGACAGTACGTCGGAGCATCCGAGTCGATCCTTATGACACCCTTAATCCACCGCCGCCATTGTTCGCCCTTCTCTTGTAGGGCGCTTTCCCTGTAAATAGACGCTCCCCCGGCCCCGCAGTGCGGGCATCTCAGAGTTCCGTCCGATGTGGAGAAACGCGTGATCAGATCAACAATATCGCTTGCCCACGAGTCTTGTTTGCATTCTGGACAACTGATCGGGTAGGGCACGTTCATCTCCTGTGTTGGCCGGGCGCGTAAGTTCATCTCCGGAAGAACGGCGACCCAGACATTCGCGAGTGCCTTTTACTGTCGCACTCCCACTAACGGCTGTCCAGTCGGGATTTGCGTATGTCTGGATTTGCATAGAGGCTGCTGGTACGCATTTCCGGCATGCGACCAAACCTCATGGTTGCACTGGCGGGCCTGCTCATGTTGGCCAGCAGAGGCGGTTACCTGCTAACCGCCAGTACGTCCAGCCCGACGGGATCCAGCCGGCCCTTGCGTGGCTTGCCAAGAATGTCCACGGTCAGCCAGGTCATCCACGGTTCATCAGGCAACTCATACTTGAGCGAGTCGCCGGACCACCACGGGGCGGCCAGTTGGAAAACGTCCGCAACCATTGGGCATGCCCTGCCAAGGCTCAGCAGAGGCGATGTGAATCTTGGCAAAGGCCCGAGACGGACAGCGAGCAGAGTCGGCAGGTGGTTTGCAGGCCCCGCGGCCGATGGGTGCACAATCTGCCAGCCCGCCGCGAGCCGGCCGCCGAGAACGCTGGCCGCGATAGCCAGAACGTCAGCAGGCGGCGCATCCGCCAAGACATCCGCCACAGGCGCGATCAGCGGTTCCGGCTGCGCCACCACGTCCAGCACAGGCGCGGGCAGCAGTTCTGGTTCCACCACGTCAGCCTGGACTGCGGACGCCGTCGGCATCGTGGATTCTGTTGACTCGGTGGGCCAGGCCTTCACCGGCTCCGCCGTTGTCGGCTTGGGCTCGGTAGGTGCCGCGGCCGGAGCGGGCCCGAGCGACGTGCCAATGCATCCCATAATCGTCTGAAGGTCATGCCAATCCACATCGCCGTCGCCGTCGAGGTCGCCGCTGTCCCAGACGGCCCCGCCAAAGCTGCCGAAGTTGCGTTTGAGCGTGATGTAGTCCATCGCGTCCACGCTGCCATCGAGGGTCACATCCCCTGGAATGGCAATCATGACGTGCTGCTGATAATCTCCGCCTGCCATGCCGTTGGAATCGCCGTCAAGAAGATTGGCGGCCAGATCCTGTACGCACGAGCCGCTGACGATCAGCGAGTAGTAGCCCGGCGCAGGCCGCACGGGTAGGCGTAGCAAGGCCGTGGTCATTCCGGGTGCATGTTCAAGCGTAGCCCCCGATAGGTCCACGGCGATGCCGGCGCCGTCGAGCAAGGATAGGTCTTTCTTCGAGATAGCGACTGGCTCTGAGAACTCTATAACGATACTACTGTCGTGCTGGACTACCGAGACCCCCTGTACGGTCGGCGGGGTGACATCCACGCCCTCTCCCACCAAGTCGACACTGATCACTCGTTGACTCGGATCGTTCGTGGCCAGGACTAGGGCAGCGCCAGCCGGCCCATGGTGATCTGGATTGAACGAAAGCTCGAGTTCAACGGTCTGGCCCGGCGGGACGTCCGCACTTCCGCCCGAGGGAGAAGCAACCGCGAAGGCCGCGCTCCCCGTCAAGGACCACGAGAGGGTAAGTCCCATGTCCCCGTTGTTCTTGACGAGAACACTACTCGTAGCCGGTACGCCCACGTTGCTTGAGCCCAGATCGAGTGAACCGTTCAGCGGGTGGCCGGAAGCATCATGCACTGCCGCCGTCGGCACTCCCGCCTGAGCCGCCAGACCGATCGTAATCGTCGGGGTCAAAGGGTCGTCGGACTGGATGATCAACGAACCGGTTAGGAGTCCGGAGAGAGTCGGGGCACAGCTCACCGTCGCCGTCTTGATCTCGCCCGGTCTGAGCACAATCCCTTCCGACGGCGCGTCGATCAGGGCGAAAGCTTTGTCGGTACCCACAACGAGGGACAGGCTGTTGATGTGAAGGTCCGAAAGCCCTTGGTTCTCCATCCGCAGATTGGCCTGCGCGGAGGTGCCGCCGGAACCGTCAGCCACCATATCGCCAAAACCAAGTACCGGGCCGTTCGGGCCTTGGGAAGGGCCTGTGATGACCAGATCAGGTTCCGCTGATGTGCCGGGATCCACATAGGACTCACCATGGAGTTGGATCGTAACCTCGCGGCTGTTCTCGTCGGCGTCAGAACTGACCAGGACGAAGTTGGCGTCGAACGCCCCTGTCTTCGTCACAGGATCGACTGTCGTAGGGTCGAATATCAACTCAACCTTCCGCGACTCGTTCGGCTCAAGGTCGAACTGAGTCACCAGCAGACGATCCCACTCCTCACCTTCGGCCGCGGCAACGGCCATCAGGCCCGCCCCCGTCTTCGGCAGAAGACGCACAAAGAACTGCCCGACAGCGTCGCCTGCCACATGGATACCTCCCTCGATGACATGCAGCACCTCGCCGCCCGTATTCGTCAAGGTGACGATGGCCTGCGAGCTGGTCGAACTGACTAGGTCGGCCGCTCTGCTGCCGAATCCAATGACCCCGTTGGTAACGTCGCTGGCTATGTGGGCGAGTTCGTGACCCAATGAGCCAAAGAGTGCTTCTAGACCTAGTTTGGCCCCAGCCCAGCCCGCAAGGGCTGTTCCCAGGCATATCGCCATGTGTCCCGGAACGACCGCCCAGGGGTTCTGCGACACCGCCGACCAGCAACTCGCCACAGACTGCACCGATCCAGATATGATGCGAACGAGATCGAAGCTAGTCTGCACCGGGTTCAACCCGAGTGTCCCGGAAATGCCTGCAAGGGCCTGCGGTATTGGCACGGTCCCCTGGAGTATAGGGCCATAGGTCATGGCAAGACAAGGCAGGTTGACGAAAGCGCCCGACAAGGCGTCGACCGGACCTGTAACAAGCTGTCCCATGGTCTGAACGTCGGCCAGGAACGCATCGTTTGAGGCAACGGCGGCCCCAACTGTGTCTCGAACAAACGAGAGCCCCGAATCGCTATAGCCATAGCGACCGGCAATTGCTACCCCCTGGTCGAGGAGACTGTAGGCCAGGTAGCCATACTGGCGGCCTACGAAGGCGTCCTCTTGAGCTTGCTTGCAGGCGCCGTAGATGCCCCCAAGGTCATCGGCAATCCCCCAGATGCCGGCTGCCAGCACAAGAAGGCCAATTGGGGTCGCTCCGCCACTCACCGCCGCAGCCGCGCCGCTGACGATTTCGCCCGCCGACAGAGCCACGCTTGCGGCGGCGGTGCCTACGGCCGCCCCGTCCTGGGCCACGTCTGCCCATCCCTCGCGTAGAGTGTTCATTACGGCATCGGTCTCACCGGCCAGAAACGTGGTGCAGACCGGACGAAACGCCGTGGAGGCACCATCCGGCGCCACGAGTATATCGCTGCGGAGAGGACCGTGGACATTGGCGGGCCACCCGGCGTGGCCGGTGCCGAAGCTGCAAGTGACATCCACGCTGATGGTATCGTGCGGAACGACAAGCCTCCCTGCGCTATTGGTGTACCCCAGCAGTGTCGCGCCGGACTTGACTTGAGCTTGAGCAACAGGCGGCGCGATGAGATCCAATGCCTCCACCACGCCGTCGGACAATGCGTGGTCGCCCAGCAGGTCCCTATACCCGGCGGACAGCGTCTGGTGCATCGCCAGGATCTCCGGAATCGTCTCCAGCAACTTCTGAAACTCGCTCACGGCTGTGGGGAGGAGAACTGGATTGACGACGGGGAAAAGAACGCTCGTGCATACTCCCAGGTGAGCCAAGGCGGAGATCAACTTGGCGTCGAGCTGGTAAGTCTGGTTCTTGAGCTGCACCATCTTTGCGCAGAAAGACCCGTACGCCCCTTGGATCTCGTTCAGGTGGAGCACGATCGCCTGGAGCTGGTCGCCATCCGGGGTTCCTACAGCGGGATGGTACAGCGCTTCCACTTGGTCAAACTGGTCACTCAGCCCGTTGATCCGCGACTGCAAGACCAGCGACTCCCTCTCCCGCCGGGCCCAGTTGTTGACGAAACCGGCGACATCGTTCGCCAGACCAGCAAGCCCCATCACTGCTTTGGATGCCACCTCCCAGCCCGGACTTGCCAAGTCCTTCAGTGTCTTGGAGATGCCTTTGAGGTGGTCGTACGACATCTTGGCCATGTCAAGCGACGCATGCGTCTCCTGGGTCAGAAAGAGATCTCGGCTGTCATCGGCCAACTGCTGATACGTGTCCCGGATGTTCATGTCCAAGGCCTGAAGATTGCCGGCAAGCTGGCCCAGGTGGTAGGTCGCGAGCTGGTGATCTGGATTGCCCGGTTCTAGCCCGGTGAACGGCATCCGGCGAACGGTGACCGCAACGGCATCGTCTGGGACCGCCGGCCGGCTCGTCGCCCAGGTAGCCGGGTTGATCCACTTGTCTCCGTATCCTATGCCCAGGTAGGCTCCCAGGAGCGCCCCGATGAACCCCTCCTCCCGAGCGTAGGGGGGCATGGCGGGCGAGGTGCCGAGCTTTCCCTGCAGGATGTCCACGGCGTCACCCCCGACCTTCCCACTGAACTGCAGCCATCGCATGTTGGCCGGCGCGGCCTCCGTCAATCGCGGCAGGGAAACCAATTGCAGCGGAACGTTCCCGCCCGGGCCGGTACCCGCGTCCACACCGGTCGCAACGAGCCAGATGCCCTGCCCGTCGAAATCGTCACTCGCCACGTTCAGGGGCGGCAGATAGTCGTGCCTGCCCGGGCAGAAGAAGTTGGCGTGGGAGCCTTGGGCAACATAGACCACCGGATGCGTTTTCCTCGACCCGCCTTCGCCGACCCGCTCAACATCGTCCCAGGCATGCCAGTTCCCGCCGGCCAGGTCCGCCCCTCCCAGCGCGCGGGAGTAATTGTCATGCACGCTGTAGGCCGCCCCAGCAACGCCGCCAGGCGTATTCCGGTCGAAGACGATGGTGATCATCTCCCAGTCGCCTTCGTGATTGTCGCAACCCGGGGCCAGACCCTCGCGCGGCCAATCGTTGTAGTAGTAGCAGAACCAATACTGGAGCGCCAGCCGTCCACTCTGCCCCCAAAGCCCGCCTGTCTCCTCCGCCAATGTCCAATACGCCGTCGGGGGATAGTTCCCCGACGAGACCGCGTTCTGATAGATGACGTGCGATTCGGCGGGCGTTTGGCCGTTCAGGTCGAGCGCCATCCCTGACCCGGCGTATTGGCCCAGCATCTGCCCCGTGGGGGCGCCAGGAACCTTGCCATTCTCGTCACACAAAACGGCCGTGTTCAGAAGCAGCTCCACAGGCCGCGGCAGGTAGGTTTGCTTGGGGTCCGCCGGGTCCCCGGAGTCCATCTTCAGTACCGGCGCGAATGCAGTCGCAAGGTCACCGGCCGTGCAGATGGTCGCGCCGTTGGGGCCCTGGATGCCATAGCCGGCCACCGTTTCATCGGACACTGGAAGCCGATCCGAGACGAGCACCTGCGTGTAGATGTCCCATATGAGGGGTATCAGATCGTTTCCGAGCCCAACAGAGCTCCGAAGCTGGCCCAACAGGCCGCCCGTCAGTCCGTTAATCCGTGAGAAAACGTCTTGTCCCGCCGCAACCAATATCACGGCCAAAGAGGCATCCAACTGGATTGGCTGAACGGGCCAAACTGCCGGCACGGCCAGAAGCGTAAAGGTCGCAGGCGCCTCACGGATCCCCGGAGGCGTCACCGTAAAGTTGCAGGTGTATTCGCCGGCCGGGACGGCGAACTGATGGATGTTGTTGGGGTTGCCGTCGCTCTCGGCCTCCACGACGGCCCAGTCCCCGATGTCGGCCTTGAGCTGATACGTTCCGGCCTGGGGCACCGACACGCGCACCGCCAGCGTACTGGCATTCTGCGGCTGGATGGGGGTTAGGATCTCCACGTACTCAATCTTGGGGGAACTATCCAGAGACGGCGTTGGCGTGAAGACCAGCGTCAGCGCGTATATGCCCGTCGAACCCGCCTGGCCGCTGCCGGCAGTCCTTTGATCATAGGACGTGTTGCTGAACCCAGAGACGCCGACATAGTAGATCCCAGGACTGAGCAAGCGGGAAACGTACGAGTCGAGCCCGTCATGGTCATCGTTGTAGGTAATCTCGCCCCCGGAAAAGTTGAACAGCCGCAGGTAACCGTCCAGACTCGAACCGATCGCCTGGGCATCGACGTCAAGAGTAACCGTCCCGGCGGAGTCCAGCGTGAACTTGTACAGATCCACGTCCTTCGAGCCGTAAGAGCCATTACCTACCTGCTCTGAGCGGCTGACGGTCTCGCCGGCACTCAGCGCCCCCAGGTCCGCCGCCGCCGATAGACTATCGCCGACATCAGCATCAACCGGACCGTAAAGGCAGATGTTATCAACATAGGCATGGGCATACTGCGAATACGAATAGCCAATAGCTCGTACCTGTATTGTTACTGCTGTAACATCGTCGGGATCAACAGCAGTCAGCGTGCCCCAAAAGAGCTCCGCAAATGGAATCGAGTACGAATGCCATGCTGTGTCCGTGACGTAGTATCGGGCATGGGTGCCATTGCCAGGGCCCAGATAATAGGGATTGCTCAAGATAGACACCGAACCAACGGTTGCTCCGTTAGCGTCGTGGAATTGCAGGACGATCTGGGCGGAGCCCCATCCCATTATGAACTGGTAGTAGCCTGCAAGTGCAGCATCAACGGAGAATGTGTATTCATCTGCATGCGCCACTAGGTCCACGGTTTGCGATATCCATACGTCCGTCTGGTCCGCTATCGTCCGGCCCATACGCAGGATTTGGCTTCCGCGATCGGGATCGAACTGCCTGGAGACATAGCTGAGTACAGGGTTCTCGTTATGGACCTCCCAACCATCGGTGAGTTCATCCTCAAAATCACCGTTAGTAATCAGGTTGCCATCAGGTCCGGAGGCGTATGCTTGTCCCATCACCAGCGTGTTCTCCGACGCGTCAACGGCGATGCTGTGGGCGTGGTCCTTACCGGTCCCGCCCAGATATATGCTCGTGGTCAGGTTTGCCTCGATGACCACCTCCCTGGTGGGGTCGTATCCACCCGTGACCTCGAACGAGTACGTCCACTCATCCAACAGGACGAACCGCCCGGCTGCCTCCACCCGCTCGCCGTCGATCTCCTGGTAGATGACCGGCGCATCGTCCATTACCTGGCCCCAGTCGCCGCCGTGGTTCACAACGAGTTGGCCGGCCTCGTTGATCGACAGGCCTTCGATGCCGTCGTATCGCACCTGTATCTTCGAGTAATCGGCCCCCGGTGCGACATGGAACTCGTACTTGAGGCTATCTCGCTGGCCCCAGGTGTGCAGGTCGATGCCGTCGTAGAGCCCCTCATAGGCGACCGCCTCGTAGGACGGCACGCCCTCGCGCCATCGCGAGGCATCATCCCCGAGGAAGTAGTTGAAGACGGCCTCGGACTGTTCCATGCCCACCGGCGCCACCACCGCAGCCCCCACAAACGAGGCCGAGAACTGAAGCGTGTACGTCTCATAGGCGTTTGGTCCCAGGCGGTCGCGGCCGGGCAAGCACTCCAGTAAACCCTCCTGCCCGGTGCCGTCATCCAGCCCCTCGGCCGTACCGTCCTTCAACTCCTGCCGAAAGACCTGGAACACCGGGCCGGCGTCCGTCATGGCCACGTTGGCCCCGCTGCCATTGTGGACGAACCGCACCGACTCATCCGCCCACTGCCCCTGGTTCTCGACGAACAGGGCCGGCGAGATGCTGAACAGCTCCAACGCCTGTTGCTCGGCCACTCCGTCCAGCAGCAGTCTCGGCTCGAGCGGCTCCAACATGCAGTGGAGCGCACCTCCCTGGCGACCCACAGGCGGATGCATCTGCCGTTCGTTGAGGAATCGCATCCGGCCCAGAACTATCCCGTAAAGCTTCCGAAGGCGACCGACCATGTGCGATGCTGGCGACATGTCTCGTTCTCCGATCCCGCCTGCCGGCCGGATCGCACAGCGCGTGCAAATCATCGGCCGGAACGGTCGTCTCTTCTCGAACAACGCTGCTCTTGACGTGCGCGCCCAGTCCCGATGACGAGCCAAACAAGCCCCGCGAGTGGTCCCTTCTTTCACAGATGTCCTGGCCACTCCTTGCCGGGCCGCGCCGGGCAAGAATACAGGACGCAGAAGAAAATAAAGGACTCAAGTATTGTACCGCGCATCGCCCGATCCGTCCAGAACGAACTTCGGGACAAAAGGTGCGTAACGGCAGTCGCGACATGGGCATAAGGTGAACACCTGGGATCGTCGTCGCTGGTTAGTTCGGCGTGAAGTCGCGGCCGGGCAACACGGAATGGCTGTTCCACCGCTGGGTCAGGCGAGCCCAAGCATTGGCCGATGGCGACCTGTTGAAACGAGCCCGGCGGCAAGCGATCAGCGTTATACAATACTTTGCATTATAAAGATTTACGCCGCTTGCCTAACCCTATCCCAGAACGCATCCGCCAGGATTCCCCGTGTGCAAATGGCCTCGGCGAGATGATTTGCGGTGATGTCGGCGACGCCTTCGAGGTCGGCTATGGTCCGGGCGATCCGCCGCACCTTGTCGTGGGCTCGGGCGGACAAGCCCAACTCCGTCATCGCCTGCTTGAGGATGGTCTCGCCGGCAGCGTCCCGGGCTGTCAGAGTTTGCGGTCGAGCCGGCGGTACTGGATGGCCTCGGCGAGATGGTGGGCGGCGATGTCGGCTACGCCTTCGAGGTCGGCGATGGTCCGGGCGATCCGCAACACCTTGTCGTGGGCGCGGGCCGAGAGGCCCAACTCCGTCATCGCCTGCTTGAGGATGGTCTCGCCGGCGGCGTCGAGCCGGCAGAACTTCCGCACCTGCCGGCTGGTCATCGTGGCGTTGGTCGTGGTCGCGCTGCTGATGCCCGAGTCGCTTGTGCCGGCCCCGGCCTGGGCTGTGACCATGCCGCTTCCACGGGCGCCGGTGCTTCTATTGACGCCGGCCTTAACGCCCGTACCGGCGCCCGCATCGGCAAAAAGCCCCGCGGCCTGGCTGAACCGCCGACGCTGGATCTCCCGCGCGGCGACGACCTGCTTTCTCATGTCGGCCGAACTCGTGCCGTCGTCCGTCGAACGCAACTGCTTCCACGGGACCGGCGGCACCTCGATGTGAATGTCGATGCGGTCGATCAGAGGCCCCGAAACCCGCGAGAGGTACCGCTCGATCTGAATGGGCGAGCACGAGCATTTCCGCTTGGGGTCCGTGTAGTAGCCGCACGGGCAGGGGTTCATCGCCGCCACGAGCATGATCTGCGCGGGGAACTTCAGCGTGCTGTGCACCCGCGGGATCGTCACGCAGCCCTCCTCGAGCGGCTGGCGGATCATTTCCAGCGTCGGTCGGGCGAACTCGGGGAACTCGTCGAGGAACAGCACGCCGTGATGTGCCAGCGAGACCTCGCCGGGCTGCGGCACGGCCCCGCCGCCAATCAGCGCCGCGGCGCTGGAACTGTGATGGGGCGTCCGCACCGGCCTGACCGCCATCAGCGACTGCCCCGGCTCCAGCAGCCCGCGAGACGAGTACACCCGCGTGGTCTCCAGCGACTCCTCCGGCATAAGCGGCGGCAGTATCGTAGGGATCCGCTTGGCCAGCATCGTCTTGCCGCTGCCCGGCGGGCCGATCATCAGGATGTTGTGGCCCCCCGCGGCAGAGATCGTCAACGCACGCTTGGCCGTCTCCTGCCCACGAACGTCGGAAAAGTCGATGTCGTACTTGCTGGCGACCGAGAACACCGCCTCAAGGTCCACCGTCACCGGCTCCAGCGGCAGTTCGTCGGTCAAAAAGCCCACCGCCTCGGTCAGGTACTTCACGCC
>Ga0315279_10006712_pt1 | contig 14462 bp, 8 predicted proteins | sample YL17G06_20_MG_FD_203694 | JGI IMG/M metagenome (GOLD analysis project Ga0315279, IMG submission 203694) | Sediment microbial communities from Yellowstone Lake, YNP, Wyoming, USA - YL17G06_20 | ecosystem: Environmental > Aquatic > Freshwater > Lake > Sediment | place: USA: Wyoming | collected... | reverse complement strand
TTCTGGAATTTTGGAAGCTTTATTATTTGGCGAAGAAGAAAATATCTCAAAGGAATTTAAAGACAAATTAAATCTAACAGGTACGAGGCACATTGCAGCTGTGTCAGGAATGAACATAACAATAATTTCTGCTATTTTCTTAAATTTTCTTTTAATAATCGGCCTCTGGAGAAACCAAGCCTTTTATTTATCAGTAATTTTGATAATTTTTTACATCCCGATGATTGGTGCTCCGGCTTCTGGGGTTAGAGCCGGTATTATGGCAATTTTGTTTTTAACTGCCCAGTATTTTGGCAGGCTATCCAGCGCTTCGCGACTAGTAGTACTGGCAGCTACTGTAATGCTAGCTTTCAATCCTTTACTCTTAAGACTGGATGTCGGATTTCAGCTGTCTTTTTTAGCAGTGATGGGATTGATTTATTTACAACCAATCTTTTCAAATCTATTTAAAAAAATTCCCAATACTTTTCAATTAAGAAACAGTTTGGCCACAACTCTTTCTGCTCAGATTTTTGTTTTCCCAATTTTGATTTATAATTTTGGCCAGATTTCAATAATTTCTCCGATTACTAATATCTTAATTTTACCTCTTATACCTTTTGTAACTATTTTGGGACTCCTTTTTTCCTTTGTCGGAATTTTCTTTCAATCTTTGGGCCAGATATTATCTTGGCCGGTTTATTTAATATTGGCTTATATTGCAAAAGTCATCGATTTCTTCTCTAAAATCTCTTGGGCCCCTTTGGTTTTTAAAAATGTTAATTGGATTTTTTTGATAATTTCTTATTTTCTGATAGGAATACTAGTTTGGCGCTTACAAGAAAAATTTACTCGCCCAGGTTTTTTGAGATAAAATTTAAAAGAAAGTTAATATTCTCACCCATTAGTTTTAAAATTACCAATTTTGCTTAAAACTGTTAAAATATAAGAATAAAATATGATTAGAAAAAAAGGAGCAAAATCGAAATCTTCAGAAAACAAATGTTGGCTCTTAGCTGTCGATATGGGTTATGGACATTTAAGAACTGCTTATCCTTTAAAGCATTTAGCTTTTGAGGAAAAAATAATAAATGCCAACAATTATCCTGGAATTCCTTCGGGAGATCAACGGATCTGGGAAAACAGTAAGAAGTTTTATGAATCTGTTAGCAGATTTAAAAGTTTTCCTTTAATTGGCGACTTAGTATTTTCTGTTTATGATAGATTTCAAAGAATCTTTAGTTTTTATCCAAAGAGAGATCTATCTAAACCCAGCATTGTTTTAAAGAATATTTTTTCCTTAATTGAAAAAGGTTGGGGACAACATTTAATTGAAAAATTAAAATTTTCGCCTCATTCTACAATAGGGAAGAATAAAAAATTTCCGCCTTTAGTTACCACCTTTTTTATTCCGGCTTTTATGGCTGAATTTTTCGACTATCCGGGAGATATCTATTGCATTCTCTGTGACGCGGATATCTCCAGAGTTTGGGTTCCTTTGAATCCGAAAAAAAGCAGGATTAAATACCTTTCGCCTAATAATTGGGTAGTTAATAGGTTGAAACTTTATGGAGTAAAAGAAGAAAATATATTTTTGACCGGTCATCCTTTACCTTTAGAAAACATCGGAAATCGAAGAATGGAAATTCTAAAAGAGGACTTAAGAAATCGCATTTTAAATTTAGATAGAACCAGAAGGTATCTTCAGCAATATAAAGCCCTTATTAAAAAATATCTAAAAAAATTACCAAAAAAATCTGACCATCCATTAACTATAATGTTTGCAATCGGAGGATCAGGAGCTCAAAAAGAAATTGGCGTCAAAATAGTAAAAAGTTTGATGCAAAGAGTAAAATTTAGAGAAATTAAAATAATCATTTCTGTTGGGAAGAGAAGAGAGCTTAAACAATATTTTGAAGAGAATATTAAAAAACTAGGCTTAAATGAAAATTTAGGAAAAAATATTAAGATAATTTTTGCTGAAAATATAGAAAGTTATTTTCAAAAATTTAATGAGGCCATAAGAAAAACTGATATTTTATGGACTAAGCCCAGCGAACTTTCTTTTTACACTGCTTTGGGTATTCCCATAATTATTGCCCCTCCAATCGGATCCCAAGAGGAGTTTAATAAGAGATGGCTTCTGTATCTGGGTTCTGCGATAATTCAGGAAAATCCTAATTATACTGACCAATGGCTCTTTGATTTTTTAAATTCCGGTGTATTTGCCGAATGCGCCATGCAGGGTTTTGTTGAAGCTGAAAAATTAGGGACCTTCAAAATCGAAAAAATAATTTTTTAAAATTAAAATGCCCTGGCTATTACTTATCACAATAGTATATTTTCTTTTAGCTATAGTTTGTCTGATTGATAAGCATCTTTTAACGTCTTCGGTTCCAAAACCGAAAGTTTATACTTTTTATATTGGAATTTCCTGGACCGTTGTTTTGGTTCTTATACCGTTTGTTAATTTTTATATTCCAGAAACAAAACAAATTATTATAAGTCTTTTGGCGGGTATTTCCTTTGTCTATGGACTTTTTTGGTTTAACAAATCTTTATACCAATTTGAAGCCTCAAGAGTGGTACCGGCTGTAGGCGCAATATCTCCTTTACTCACCTTTTTAATGATTTATTTTTCTCCACTCGGTAAAGAGACTACTGTTTTATTTAACATAATAGCTTTTATCTTATTAATTTTTGGAAGCTTACTTATCACCTTTGAAAAAGGAAAATTTATAAACATAAAAAGCCTTAAAATTTCTTTTGTCTCCGCTTTTTTGTTTTCCTTGTCTTTTGTTTTGACAAAATACGTTTATTCAAACCAAACATTCTGGAACGGATTCATTTGGACGAAGTTAGGCGGAATCCTAATGGCAATTTTATTTCTAGTTTTTGGTAAAGACGTCAGAGAGGAAGTTTTTAAAAAAAGAGAGATTCTTCCTAAAAAAACAATCACTCTTTTTCTTTCAAATCAGGTAATAGGCGCTGTTTCCAATATTCTTCAAAATTGGGTGATCGCTATCGTTCCTTTTTACTATGTAGCAATGGTTCAGGCCCTACAGGGTATGCAGTACGCATTTTTATTGATATTAACTATTTTAATTTCTTTAAAATTCCCCAAATTTTTAAAAGAAGAGATTTCCAAAGGCATTCTCTTCCAAAAAATCGTTGCAATTTTATTAATCGGAGCGGGTTTGGCTTTTCTAACTTTAAAATAATCAAAAATGATATTGGATAAAAAGAAGATTAAAAAATTTTTAAAATATTTTGCCCTATCTTTTTTAATTTTATTAATAATATTTTTTTGCTATCTTTTTATTGGTTCAGCTCCTAAAGCGAAAGAAATTACCTGGGGAGTTAATTTTTCTCAGAAACATTCTAAAAATTTGGGTTTAGATTGGAAAGAAGTTTTTACTGCCTTGCTTGATGACTTGGGCGCTAGAAATTTTAAGATTGCTGTTCATTGGGATGATTTGGAATCCAAAGAAGGAGAATTTTATTTCGATGATTTAGACTGGCAAATTAGAGAGGCTGAAAAAAGAGATGCCGAGGTATTTTTAGTAATTGGAATGAAAACCACCCGCTGGCCAGAATGCCATCTTCCTCAATGGGCGCAAAATTTAAGCAAAGAAAAGCAGCAAGAGAAAATTTTAAGAATGCTTGAAAAAATAGTTTTGAGATATAAAGAATCAAAAGCAATCTGGGCTTGGCAAGTAGAAAATGAGCCATTCTTTCCATTTGGGATCTGTCCCTGGGTGGATAAAAAATTCTTGAAAAAGGAAATTGATTTGGTAAAATTTTTAGATAAAAAACCAATAATTGAAGCTGACAGCGGCGAGGGATCCTTTTGGATCCAGGCAGCCAGATTTGGAGATATTCCTGCCACCACCATGTATGAAAAAGTATGGTTTAGACAAATTAATCATTACGTTCGCTATCCATTACCCCCTGTTTTTTACTGGAGAAAAGCGCAAATTATCAAATTTCTTTTTGGTAAAGAAGTGATTTGCGGAGAATTACAGGCTGAACCTTTCGGACCGAAATTATTGTACGATATTTCTCTGGAAGAACAGGAAAAGACAATGAATTTAGAACAGTTTAAGAAAAATATTGATTTTGCAACAAAAACCGGTTTAGATACGTTTTATCTCTGGGGGAGCGAATGGTGGTATTGGTTGAAAATAAAACAAAATAAACCCGAGATATGGGGCGAGGCCCAAAAATTATTCGGTTCTTAGAGAGCATACCTCACTTTAACATCTGAACATTTTAACATAATAGCAAATTTCTTATGTTTAGATGCTAAAATGTTTAAATTTTAGTATGATTTCTATAATAACCCCCACCCTAAACGAAGAAAATTTTCTTCCCTCTTTATTAGAGTCAATAAAAAGACAGTCTTTTTTAGATCATGAGATAATTATTGCTGATGCTGGTTCAAAAGATAAAACGATTGAAATAGCAAAAAAATATGGTTGCCAGATTGTAAAAGGTGGTTTGCCAGCTAAAGGAAGAAATGAAGGAGCTAAAATAGCAAAAGGAGATCTGTTTTTATTTTTAGACGCTGATGTTATTTTGCCCGAAGGTTTTTTTGATAGTGTTTTAACAGAATTCAAGGAAAGATATTTAGATGTTGCTTCTTTCTTCTTAGAACCTCAGTCTGATAAAAGAGGTGAAAAACTTTTGTTTAACCTCTTTTATAACTGGCCGATAATAATTTTTGAAAAAATTTTGTCTCACGGTAGTCAAGCGATATTGGTAAAAAAAGAAATTTTTGAAAAAGTTAAGGGTTTTGATGAAGATATAAAATTTGGCGAGGATCACAATTTTGTCAGGAAAGTAAGGAAGACCGGGAAGTTTGGACTTATAAGATCATCAAAAATTCTCAGTTCTTTAAGGAGGTTTGAAAAGGATGGCTGGTTTTTAACTTATTTTAGGTATATAATAGCTGAGATTTACATGGTATTTGTTGGCGATATTAAAAAAACTCTTTTTAAATATGAGTTTGGTCACTACTCAATTTTAAAAGATTTAAAAAATAAAATTAAATAACATAAAGTATAAAATATGGAAACAGAATTAGAGAAAAAAGAAGAACCAAAGGCAAAGAGGGGAAAAAGAATTTTAGTTATTTTCCTTACAATAATTATCATTTCCGCATTTTTTGGTTTTTGGGCTGGAGTTTTTTCCGTCAATGTTTTTTACGACAATTTGAAAGGTTATCTCCAAAAGTTGAATATAAGTTTGCCTCCGTCCCAAATAGCCAGTTCTTCTCCTTATACTCCCCAAACAAGCCAGGAAGAGGCAGTCATTAAAGCAGTTAACGAGACTTCTCCTGCAGTTGTAAGCGTTATTATCAGTAAAGATTTGCCGGTTCTGGAGCAATATTGGCAGGAATTCGGCCCGTTTCAAATTCCCCAATATCGTCAAAAAGGAACTGAAAAAAAAGAAATCGGTGGCGGTACGGGTTTTATTATTTCTTCTGATGGGATGATTTTAACCAATAAACACGTTGCCGAAGACGCCGAAGCAGATTACACTGTTTTAACTAATGATGGCAAAAAATTTCCGGCTAAAATTTTAGCTTTAGACCCTGTCCAAGATTTAGCAATAATGAAAATCGAAGGGAGCAATTTCCCGGTAGTAAAACTTGGCAACTCAGATACTTTGCAGATAGGCCAGACAGTTATTGCTATTGGTAATGCTTTAGGAGAATTTAGAAATACAGTTTCAGTTGGAGTTATTTCTGGTCTAGGCAGGACTATTACTGCTTCAGGCGGGGGTCAGGTTGAGACTTTAGAAGATGTAATTCAGACTGATGCCGCTATTAATCCGGGAAATTCCGGCGGTCCGCTTTTGAATTTAAAAGGAGAAGTAATCGGTGTTAATGCGGCTATGGCTTCTGGCGCAGAAAATATTGGTTTTACCATTCCGATTAATAAAGCCAAAAGGGCGATTGAGCAAGTGAAGACTAAAGGAAAAATTACTTATCCTTTTTTAGGAGTAAGATATCTCTTAATAACTGACGATATTCAACAGAAAAATAATTTAGCTGTTAATTATGGTGCTTGGGTGGTGAAAGGTGGTCAAGGAGAAGTAGCTGTGAGCCTTGGCTCAGCAGCTGAAAAAGCCGGTATCAGAGAAAATGATATCATCTTGGAATTTAATAATGAAAAAATCACTCTCGACAATTCATTGGCCAAAATTATCCAGAAATATAATCCAGGAGATAAAATAACTCTTAAGATTTTAAGAGCAGGTCAAGAAAAAACAATAGAACTAATTTTAGACGAAAGGAGCTAACGATTTAAGAATTTCAAACTTTCTAAAAACCGGGGCTTCGCCCCGGTTTTTTTGTTCCATGTTTTAGGCACGAACATTTTGCACTCTTAATCCAAGAGCTTGGTTAGGAGTTTTTCCATTTAAAGCACAATGTTCCAGGTCGTTGTAATACATGTTCCAGAGTTTTAGTTGGTATTTTAGCTCTTCTTCGTTTCTAAAGACTATTCTATCATAGAAAGATTCTTGGTCAGTTCTGTGACTTCTTTCTACTTTTCCATTTTGTTGAGGTTTGCCAGGATCAATAAGGTAGTGCTCGATGTTTAAATTATTGCATAAGACATCGAAAGGATGAAGTCTGGGATTCAGAGGGTCAGCGCTCTTTAAATAACCTACATATCTGTTGGTAAAGCAAACATCGTTATCTGTTTTGATTGCTAAAACCTTAAAAGGAGCTGTCTTAACTAATTCTTTCAAGAAAATCATTGCATTATGTGTGGAGCGATCATCATAGATCTTGAGATATCTCCAACGACTAGCTGAATCAATAGCCGTGAATTGATAATACTGCCTGTTTTTAAGCAGTTTGGGAACATATTTGATGTCTATCTCAACCAGTTCTCCAGGCTGAAGAATTGCTCTGACATATTTATATCTTATCTTCCTGATCCTGTATTTCCTAGTTAGTCCCTCAGTCTTTAAGATTTTGCCAATGGTTCTTTGATGAATCAAAATACTCTCGTCTTCTAATCGCCAGTGTAACTTTAAAGCACTCAATCTAGTCTCTCTCCTTAATTCGATGACTCTTTCCTTAACTCTAATAGCTGTTTCTTTAGGATGAGATCTAGGCCTGGTTGATTTAGCTTTCAAACCTTCAATCCCATGTCTCCGGTAATTAGACAGCCAGTATTTGATTGTTCTTTCTGAGAAAGGAGAGATCTCAGATAAAACTTTAATTGTAATCTCTCTGTTCAAGATAGGTAATATCCATCTTAACCTTTCTTCTTTTGTGTCTTTGGGCATAGTTTTCATACGCCCTTAGATTAGCAAAAAAGTGCAAAATGTATGTGCACATTACCGGTAGCTATTGACAAAGTCAAATTTAGTTGGTATAATACCGGATATAAAATAAAAGCTCTTTTACAACGTAAAAAAGGAAATTTTATCTACGCAGAAAGGGAATTAAAGTTCTAATTTCTTGTCTGCGTAGATAAAAAGAAAAAGGAGAAATGAAAGATGGAAAGAAAGATATTAAAAAATCAGCTCAGTGAAATTGGATATCAGATAAAAGAACACTGGACATGGATTGCAGCGGCAGTCATTATTGCCTTGATCGTGGCCATAATCTTGGACATCGCGACTACAAATTGGTTATTGTCAATGAGAGTAGAAGGAACTTGGATGCAAAACAAAGCCGGCGTCAATATTTGGGACAAAGATTTCGAACAAGGAATCTACTGGCAAATGCTTTGGCTGATACCATTGGTTTGGGTGCTGGCCGATCCTTTCTTTTGGAGGAAGAGACCGACCATGAAGATAGTCTTCAAGGTTTTCGACGAAGACATCAACGAAACTAGCTTCACGGCAAGATTTTTCGTAGGCCTGGTGCTTATGGGCTTCAGAGCTCTATTGGGCTTTATAGTCAGCCTTTTCACCGCCCACGCGCTTGCCAAACAACTGCTGTTCGTCAGCACCTACCTGAAAATAAACCACATCGGTTGGTTTGACTTCGTCACCAAAAACTACTTTGGTTCGTTGAATTTCTGGTTCTCTGGCAATCTACCGAACGCAGGATACTTGGTTGAAAACGCCGTCATCTTTGACTTTCTGGGAGCTCTTTGGTGGCTGTTGGTTCCGCTGTTCGTTTACTTAAGCATCAAGCTGATAATCGGAGGCATCTATGAGATCCTCGAGAAAAAACACTATACACCAATCATCAGAGGTATACTTTCGGTAATCTTCATTTGGTTCCTGTACTTTGGCATTCTGACAGTACCGGCATCGGTTGCCGATATCAGCACGCCGATCTACATGGGCTTGAGGATTCCGACTCTGATAGTGTTCAGTATAATGCTTCTTGCTCTATGGCTTACGGAACCGAAAATCACAGCAGGACGTTTGCGCTTCGGTCTTCCATCGATAATCTTGGGCTTCATACTTTTGATTGCCTTCATCGGACCGCCGATAGCAGCTTGGAAAACCTACCAATGGGACGCTAACTGGTCAGCCAGCAAAAACGTCTTTGAGTTCCCGTACCGCGACAGTCCGCACATATCCTACATAAAATGGACCAACGACCTCAACGACATAGAAATCCTTTCACCGGAAAACATAACCACACCTGTCGAATTTGAAGAACAACAGCTGCAGAGCGTAAGAATCATCAGCTATACGGCAGCTCTTAAAAAGATGACTGCCTACTACGGTGAATCGATCGGGCAACCTTGGATGAAAATAAGCTACGAGGAAGAAGATGGAAAATACATCTATGGTCCCATGACTGCTTGGTCTACTGTTCGAAAGCACGAGTACTGGGTCTGCCCGACAGCGCCCACCTTACCCGAGCAATCGGACGTTGATGTTGCAAAACAATATCTCTACACGCATGCCGAAGTCATCTTGGCTGTTGACTCTGCCACCGGTACCATGGTCCCAATAAACGAAGTCTATCCTCAGCTCAATGCTTCAACGCTTAGTATCTACTATGGATTGGGCGGTCTATTTAAATCGCAGGGCAATGTCTATATCGGTATAGGCAATTGGAACGAAACGCACCTCAAAACCTTCAAGGGATCCATGGCTTACGACGGCGAACCTGATTATGTATTCGATGACAGGCCAGTCGGGACCAAATTACTCGGGTGGTTATGTGGAAATGAGAGACAGTGGAACTTCTATTTAAGCAACCAAGCATTCGCGCAAGGCAAATATGGTTCTTCAATCAAGACTATTTTCCATCGTGATGCGATTGAAAGAATTCAAAGCTTACTGGTAGACGGTCTGGAACTGGAAAAAGAGCCGACAACCGGAAAATCGATTCCTTATCTGGTTGTTGACCCCGAAGGCAAAGTCTACCTTGCTTTTGCCATCTACATAAACAAAGGCATAGGTACCGGATACGCCGACACCAACGCCATCGGAGACGGCGTTACCACCAACGGCAACTTTAGAAGGCCATTCGCCATTGCTTTATTGAACGTCCACGACGGTAGAATCGAAGGTTATCGCTACGGCGACTGGGACGAAAACTATATTACCCAAACCTTCGCCAGCTATTACCCGACTTGGAACAGAGAACTGCCGAGCTATGTTGAAGAACAAGCCAGATTCCCGAAGAGCTTGATGCAAGATATTGTGGACCTCTACAACACCTACAAGATAGACGCCAAGGATTGGGACAGTTGGCACAAAACCCTCGGATTCTACGACTTCCCGGTCGATGCCAGTTGGAATTACTTTGACATCAAAATCGACGACATCAAATATATCCCGACCTACTTCAACGACGGATTCAAATACGCCGGAGCCAGAGTGGTAGAAATCTATCAACAGAAATCTGCACAATGGACTGCCCGACCGATTGCCGGAACCTACCTCTTTCTTGGTTCTGGAAAGAAATACTTTGTTCCTTTAGGAGATACTAAATCCATTCAGTTGCTTCTCGATACCATCTCGCTGAATCCCGACATTCAACTCTTGATTACGACCAAACAGAAAGCAGCTGGCGAAAGAGGAGAAAAATGGGAACAAGGCAGTCTGATGATGTGTCTAATGAAAGGCAAACCGATATTCTTTCTGCCTTACTACAGCTTTGGAACCAGCACAATGAGAGTTACCATGGTAGTCTGCATTGACGGAGTAAACCGCAATACTGGTTATTACGAACTAAGCGCCAACCCAACACCCGAAGAACTCAAGGTTGCCTGTGCCAGAGCCTATGGTTCCATGACAAAATCTTTGCTCAAAAGCCAACAAGAAAGAGCCGACAGCATCAAAGAAGAACTGAGAAACAACAACCTGACCATCATTGAACCAAAGAAAGTCAGCCCGATGATTTCCCAAGAGTTTGCTGTCACCGATTTCAGAATTACCCAGCAGTGGGACAACGTCAATGTCACGCTACACCGATTCATCGACGAGATCTGTCTACCAAACAACATTCAGACGGTATATGCCTGGACGGAATTCGAAGGTCCGACAACCGTACTCTACATAGCCGTACTACTACAGCCATCCTTAGTGATGGAACTGGTAAAAATCAACATTAGCTAAAACTGAGCACCCCCCTTTTTTAGGGATAATAGTTATAAGGAGCGAAAGCTCCATAGAGAGTAAGAAAAGTCTAAAATTAATCAGACTTCATCTAACTCTCTTTTTTGTTTCCAAAACTTGTTTTTTATTGAAATTTGTGATAATTTACAAGAATGAGAAGCCCCTTAACAAAAGGTGAAAAAATGGAGAAAATAAAAATCTTTTCTGGAAGTTCTCACCCGGAAATTGCAGAAGAAATTTGCCGGCAATTGAATATAAAGCTTAGCCCAAAGGAACCATGAGAATATGCTAATGGATGTTTTGAGGTTATTCTTCAAGATAAAGTGGAAGACTGCAAAGTGTTTTTAATCCAGACTTCAGTTCCTCAAACTTTGTATCACGATCTCTGGGAATTGTTCCAGATGGTAAATGCTGCAAAAGAAAATGGCGCCAGCAAAATAATCGTAGTGATGCCCTATGTTTCCTATGCCAGGTCAGATAAAGAAAAGTCGGATAAAAAATATATCCCTGGAATGGCCATTGCCGGAAGACTTCTGATAGAGCTTTTGAAAGAAAGCGGAACAATAGAAACAAAGGTAGGGGAAAAAGTGATTAGGGTGAACAAAATGACAAGATTTATTGGCATCGATTTTCACTCAAAAAAATTTGAGAAGTTCTTATCAGAACTCGATGTCAGGGGTTACCATCTTTCTGCTCTTCCTTTGCTCGCCAAATACTTAAAGACTAAGAATCTTCAAAATACGATCTTATTAGCAGGGGACAAGGGAGCGTTGAGAAACGCTACTTTGTTAGCAGGAAAACTGAGCATTCCGATTGATTCTGTAGGCTTTGTTGATAAAACCAGGATCAGCGATACTGAGGTTAGAATAGATAATATAGAGACTGAGGTTGCGGGAAAAGATGTTATTATCTTTGATGACGAGATTTCGCCTGCTGCCACCACCTTAAAAGCCCTAACAAAAGAATTGGAAAAACGCAAAGTCAATAGTTTGAGAGTGGCAGTTACCCATGTCTCGATTACTCAAGATACAATCAGAAGCCTCCAAAAACTTAACATGATAAAAGAGCTAATAGTTACTGACACCGTTCCGATTCCAGAAGAAGCGAGAAGATCGCTACCTTTGCGAGTCCTATCCGTCACCGGATTGATAGCCGAAAAAATCAAAGAAATTTCTGAAGAACCTTGAGATAAAATAACCGTAATGAGAGGTAAACCCTCTCTTTTTTTTCCACTGCAGTTTGACTTGATTTTTTAAAAATTTTATAATGGAAGAGCTTATTACTATGAATGGAGCCAATTTCACACATAAGGCACAGGATGCGATTTTACAGGCGCAATCTGTTGCTCAAGAAAAAGGCCAGCAGCAGATTGACGCTTTGCACCTTTTAGTTTCTTTGCTTTCCCAAGAAGAAAGCGTTGTTTTGACTTTGCTTCAGAAAATAGGAGTTGATTATGAAAACTTGAAAAAGAAAGCCGTTTTTGCTCTAGATAAAATCCCAACCATAGTTTCCCCCCAGGCCTTTGGTCAGTTCTATTTGACTCAAGATATGGCCAAAGTTTTAGATAGAGCCAGACAAGAAGCAGCAAAAATGGGGGATGAATTTATATCAGTCGAGCATTTATTTTTAGCTTTACTAGCTACCGAAACCAAGGCTAAAGAAATTTTAGAGAAAGCCAACTTTTTGCAGCCTGGCGGCGGAGCCGCCACTTTGGAGTTTGGAAAATTGGATTATGAAACAGCCCTAAAAATTTTATCTAAAATCAGAGGCGGCCAGAGAATTACTGATCCAGAACCAGAATCTAAATATCAGGTAGTAGAAAAATATGCCAGAAACTTGACCGACCTAGCCAGAAAAGGAAAGCTTGATCCGGTTATCGGCAGGGAAAATGAAATCAGGAGATTAATGCAGGTTTTATCTAGAAGAACAAAAAACAATCCGGTTTTAATTGGGGAAGCTGGAGTTGGAAAAACTGCGATTGTTGAAGGTTTGGCCCAAAAAATTGTCAGAGGCGAGGTTCCGGAAAGTTTAAAAGATAAGGAACTAATAAACTTGGATTTAGGGTCAATAATTGCCGGTACTAAATACAGAGGCGAATTTGAAGACAGAGTAAAGGCTTTATTAAAAGAAATAGACCGAGCAGCTGGCAGATATATTTTATTTATAGATGAGCTTCATACTTTAGTCGGAGCAGGGGCAGCTGAAGGAGCAATTGATGCTTCAAATCTTTTAAAACCGGCTTTGGCCCGGGGAGAATTAAAGGCTATTGGAGCCACGACTTTAAAAGATTACCAGAAATATATTGAAAGGGATCCGGCTTTCGAAAGGAGATTCCAGCCGATTTTCGTTTCCGAAGGTTCAATAGAAGACACAGTTTCTATTTTACGGGGGATAAAAGAAAAATATGAGCTTCATCATGGAGTAAAAATAAAAGATTCGGCCTTGGTTGCTTGCGCCCAATTGGCAGCAAGATACATCACTGACAGGTTTCTGCCCGACAAAGCCGTTGATTTAATGGATGAAGCAATGAGCTCTTTGAGATTAGAAATTGAGTCAGAGCCCACCCAACTCGATGAATTAAAAAGAGAAATTCAAAAATTAGAAATTGAGAAAGAAGCCTTAAAGAAAGAAGAAGATACTAAATCAAAAAAGAGAATTTTGGCTATTTCTCGAGAACTAGCGGATCTAAAAGAAAAAGCAAAAGAGTTTGAAGCGAGATGGAAATCAGAAAGGGAAGTAATAACTAAAATTAAAAATCTTAAAAAAGAGATTGATAATTTAAAATATGAAGCTGATAAAGCTAGTCAGGAATCTGATTTTCAAAAGGTAGCTGAAATAAAATACGGAAAAATCCCCGAGCTTCAAAAAGAAGTTAATCTAACCGAGAAAAAATTATCCCGTCTTCAAAAAACCCGACCTATTTTAAAAGAAGAAATAAACGAAGAAGATGTAGCCAATATTGTTTCCCGCTGGACTGGTATTCCGCTAACCAGACTTATTGAAGGCGAAGCTCAAAAATTAGAAAAGATGGAAGATATCGTTTCAAAGAGAGTTATTGGCCAAAAAGAAGCAATTTTAGCAATTTCCAGCGCTATTCGACGCTCTCGAGCCGGGCTTTCTGAAGAAAATAGACCCTTGGGCTCATTCCTCTTTTTGGGTCCAACCGGAGTTGGGAAAACCGAGACTGCGAGAGCCCTTGCTGAATTTTTATTTAATGACGAGAACGCTTTAGTAAGGCTTGATATGTCAGAATATATGGAAAAGCACACTGTCTCCAAAATGATAGGCTCGCCTCCTGGTTATGTCGGTTATGAGGAAGGCGGCCAGTTAACTGAAAAAATAAGGAGAAGACCATACAGTGTGATTTTGCTTGACGAGATTGAAAAAGCCCACCCGGATGTTTTTAATATGTTGCTCCAAATTTTAGAAGATGGTAGATTAACTGACGCCAAAGGCAGAACGGCTTCTTTTAAAAATACGATTTTGATTATGACTTCCAATATCGGTTCTGAATTTATCGCTAAAATGGGAACCTTAGGATTTTTAGGGGAAAAAGAAGAGGAAACTAAGAGGTCGTTGAAAGAAAAAGTAATGGATGCACTGAAAGAAAGTTTCAGACCCGAGTTTTTAAACAGGATTGATGAAATTATTATTTTTAATTATCTTGGTAAAGAAGAAATCAAAAAAATCGTTGACTTGGAACTGAAGAAAGTTGAAGAAAGGTTATCTAAAAAGGAGATTAAAGTTGACTTTACAGATCAGGCCAAACAATTTTTGGCTGAAAAAGGTTTTGACCCTAATTTAGGAGCCAGACCCCTAAAAAGAGTTATTCAAAGATTGATTTTGGATCCCCTGTCTTTAAAAATTGTTGCTGGTGAAGTGAAAGAAGGGGAAAGAGTTGTTGTTGAACTAAAAGAAAACAAAATTTT
>Ga0315279_10006710_pt1 | contig 14463 bp, 11 predicted proteins | sample YL17G06_20_MG_FD_203694 | JGI IMG/M metagenome (GOLD analysis project Ga0315279, IMG submission 203694) | Sediment microbial communities from Yellowstone Lake, YNP, Wyoming, USA - YL17G06_20 | ecosystem: Environmental > Aquatic > Freshwater > Lake > Sediment | place: USA: Wyoming | collected... | reverse complement strand
AGGCCAGACATGCTTTGCAGAGTTGAGTGAGGATTACCTTGACTTCTTTCGTAGGCCTATGGAATGGGAAGGATTTCCTTGACACGAACGATTTCTCACAAGATCAGATCAAGATTGTTCTAGACGCAGCGGACACATTGAGGAAAGAGTTTCGGGCACATAAGAAGCACCAGCACCTACCAGGCAAGACGCTGTTCATGATGTTCTACAATAGATCGCTGAGAACAAGAAACTCATTCGAAGCGGGGATGTATCAGCTCGGTGGTCACGCTCAATTTCTGAGTCCACAGGATGTCTACACGCCTGCGCTTCCGGAGGACATGGTTGCATATCAGACAGAGGCCATCTCTGACGTTGGCAGAGTTCTAAGCAGATACGGTGACGCAATTGCGATCCGTATCTACGGTGACGCGGCAAAGTGGATCATAGGACGAGGCCACAAGGTCGTGCAGGAATTCGCTAAGCATGCGACCATTCCTGTCCTCAACATGGAAGACGACATGTATCATCCATTCCAAGCGCTCGCAGACGCCCAGGCAATGAGGCAAGCCATTCCGAAACTGAGAGGAAAGAAACTCGTGGTCTCCTACGCCTATTCCGGTGGACTGAAGCCCTTGGCTGTTCCTCAGAGCGAGATACTCATCGGAACACAACTAGGAATGGATGTCGTGCTGGCACATCCAAAGGGGTTCGAACTCGAAGACGTGGTGCTCGAGGCGGCGAAGGCAAACGCGAACAGATACGGAGGACAGTTCTCCGTCATGAATGACATGAAGACGGCCTTTGAAGGCGCCGACATCGTGTATCCGAAGGCCTGGTCCCCGAAGAACTTCTTCCCTCCACATTGCAGTTCCCCGGACAAGACAGGCGCTACCGCCTACCAAGACAAGTTCAAGGATTGGATCTGCACACAAGAACTGATGAACATCACAAACAAGGGCAAATACATGCACTGTGGGCCTGCGGACCGCGGCCAAGAAGTGACCGACGATGTCATTGACAATTCGAAATACTCATTGTACTTTGAAGAGGCTGAGAACCGACTGCACGTCCAGAAAGCCGTGATGGCTTTGGTCATGGGCGATCGCCCATATGGGCGCCGAAAAGGAACCTGACTTCTAAGCACGGAACCACTGCAACGGCGGCAGTTCAGACCACATTGTCCGTGTCATGTGACCCGACGACGAAAAACGCCCCTCTCCATGACGGTTCAAATTTGGGTGCCCGCACCAAGGGATCCACACACAAATTCATGGCCTGAACGACGACGGGACGAACTGCCTGAGAACCGCGCGAACTCAAGCTTCAAGTAGTATGGAGTACCGGTAGTCTCTGCTAGCTTTGCCCCCCGAGATCTCACTTCTGGTTGAGCTGGGAATCATTGCCGGTTCAGCTTTGGTCCTGAGCTTGGTTGCTTGGGCACTTCGCCTTCCCGCAGCACTTGGGCAGCTCATTGCAGGTATGATCATTGGACCATATGGGTTCAAACTTGTGATGAGTCTCACCACCATCGAAGGGATGGCGGAGATTGGTATCGTCCTGCTTCTATTCATCATCGGGCTCGAACTTGACCCTGCCGAGCTAATGGCCATGAAAGCGAGAGTTCTTGTCTTCTCGTCTACGGAGATCACGATCTCTTTCATTTCGGGGCTACTTGCGGGTTTTCTACTAGGATGGTCAGTTCGCGAAAGCATTCTTCTCGCTTGGGTTATTGGTATCAGTAGTACCGCTCTCGTGGCGAAGATTCTCTATGAACGCGGAGCCGCTACCGATAGCTCCGCACGTATGATGATGAGCGCGTTGATCATAGAGGACATAATTGCCATCATCATTCTGTCGCTTCTGCCAGGTCTCGCAACAGGTGGCTCTGTCGTATGGTCGGAGATGGGTGCGTGGATCATACGCGGCGTTATGTTGATTGCTCTCATATTCGTCTTGGGAGTCTACGTAGCTCCTCGCGTAATCGACAGGATCAGTCAGCTTGATCTAGATCTGGATGAGGCAGGATTCCTTCTATCGATAAGTCTTGGATTTGGTATGGCAGTTCTGTCCTCTGTGCTGGGGTTCTCTGCTGCGACAGGCGCATTTCTGATGGGGCTCGCTATTCGCGGAAAGCGGGCAAGGTTTGTGCATGATAAGGCACGCCCAATTCGCGATCTGTTTCTTGTCATCTTCTTCGTTTCGATGGGCATGCTTGTGGATCCCTCACAATTCCTCAACGTCGGCGTTGTCTTGCCTGTTGTTGGGCTGGCATTGATTGGAAAATACTTTGGCTCCTACCTAGGGGCGATTCTATCGGCCAAGCGGGAAGGTGCAAGTGACATTGCAGTTGGTATGACTCCACGTGGAGAATTCAGTTTCATCATTGCTCGCGAGGCATTCTTCACTGGAGCTGCGAGAGCGCTAATCTACCCAATTGCAGGAACAGTCGTCATCGTGACCACCCTAGTCTCTGCACTTGCGCAAATCCCGAGAAAGAGACGCTAGAGACAATCCCTAGGCTCGATGAACTACGCGTTACCATTGACTAGTGTGTGCGCACCAAGCGACCTGCGACACGCACGTATAGGAAGAGGAATGGGATTTTGCCGACGGCCTGTACAAACGGTTCACAGGTACTTTCTGATCTCGGCTTCGAGATTCTCCGGAGCAGTGACGTGAACGTCTGCTCCGACATCGCCAAGTATCTTCTTGGCCTTCTCATGATGAGACGTAGGCGCGACAAGCACGACGGGTATGTCGAAGTTCTTACATGCGTATAGAAGGTCCGTTGCTTTCGCCTGCTCCTGCCCCACCGGTATTACCTTGTGCAGATACCCGACTACCACGTTGACTTCGCCCTTGCTGAGGTGGTTCACGTACTTTCCATGGCCGTCCCACGTGTTAGCCACCGGTAACGTCTCGACTCCCTCAGACGCAAGCTTCGCCAGCACGAGCGGATCGGTTCCTTCGAAATAGCCAACTCTGGCCATCGGCATCCACCAATTAGACAGTGGCCCCCTTGCCTCATAAACAGTTCTCATTTCTCAGATGACTTCGTCGCTTGCCGGCGCAATACGGACGGCGACGTGGCGGAGGGAAGGTGTTCCCTCGGAGATTCTTTTCTTTGTGTGTGCGCGCACCAAGGTACCCACCTATTCGCGCGTAATGCGCATTCAATGAGCCGCTCCAGAAGATTACCCATTCACACACTCGACCGATATCAGTCAGGGTAGCTTCGGGCTTACCAACCGCAGAGAACGACGCGCCCGCGAGGACTAGAGGCTTTTCATCTCTTCACACACACAAATTCACTCTCTCCTTCGAAGCAAGCGGAGTTGACGTCTTTCGGTATGTTTTCGCGATTCGGCATGAACGACGACGGGGCAAGAACGGCCCGAGACGAGGACGCCTCACGTACGTACTCAATGGGTGGGGATTGTTCGAGTCTCTCGAGCCAGCGCCCCCCCTCTCTCAGCTGATCAAGGTCATCAGCGGTTAGTGGACCTCGGAAATGGCATACAGTGTTCCTAATGTCACGCACTCTCTCCAGCTTCTTGCCGACAGCTTCACAGCTACCTTGAAAGACAGATTGGAAGTCAGCCCAGTTGCTCACGATCAGCCCGCGCAGTTCTTCAAAGCTTAGCATCTCCGGATGCGCTTGTGCATGGTGTTTGCTGACGATATCACGGAGACTCATCTCTATGTCACGCAAGATCAGAAAAGCCTCCGCTATGCGTCTGAACAGTTTCAGGACATCGTGAGAGAAGAGAGAGGAGAAAACTTACTAAAACAATAGGTTCGTCCGCGAGTGTAGCGTAACCACACGTATCGAGGTATACGTAACTCATTGACAAGCTGAACATCATATTGAGACTCTAGGAACTAGAGGAAACAAGAGAATTAGTAGTCTAGTGCCTTCTAGATAGGGAACGTCGATAGGCAAATAGCCTTCGGGACCGTTGTAGCCTGTCTTCTCGCGGCATATCTTGTTGACTTGCCCTTTGTTATGAACTATGAGATTGTGGTGGTAGCTCGCTTCTCTCACTGTCTAGCCTTTGAACAGGTCAGGAGCAGGCATTGGATCAGTCTTGCAGCGAAGAATCTCGAGAAAGCAGATGCGGTGAGGATGATTGAACCCACTCCACCTCTCTGGGTATGGCGTCAAGATCAGAGTCAGCGATCTCCGGTCACGCTTGCGGAAAGGGGAATAGCCCCCAACGCTGCAACAACGAATTGAACCAAATCTCATCCGCTGCAACTTTCTCCAGACTCGAGAAGACTACCGTAAAGATTGAGTACTCTTTCAATGTTCGACTCCATTGTGAAATCAAATTTTCTTCGCAACACATTACCTCTAAGCTGCTGTACCTTGGCTTGTTCCTTGATGTTGTCATCGAGTTCGTTGAGGTCTTTGAACACGAGGCCTACTCCCTTCGCCTCAAGGAATTCTTTCTGTGCCTTGTGCGGAAACGAGAGGACTGGTAGTCCCGAGGCCAGATATTCAAACAGCTTGTTCGGTAGCGCCACATCAAGGTGGTCTCTGTTCTTTGTGATATTGAAGCCAGCCCACCCGTAGTCGTATTGGGTTATCTCGTAGGGAAGTTCCCTTGGGTCCTTATGCCCGTGATAATGGATTGAATCATGCGTGTTGGCTAATCTAGCGTAGTCTTGATTGCCATGTGAATCGTAAATGTGAACATGATATCCGTGGCCGGCGAGATCCTTGAAGATCTCTTTTAGATCATAGTGGTCGCCCGGAAAGCTTGACAGTGTTCCTTCGTATACTATGTGGATTCTTCCGTCAATGTCCGAGAGCTTTCTCTTGCAGGAAGGCGGCACTAGGGACGTAGAAACGTAGTTGTGAAATACGATCTCTTTCTTCGCCCCGTACTTCTTTCGCATATACTCGAGGAGACCTTGACTGACGTGGATTCTGGCATCGCAGATCTCGTTTGCGATTCTCTCATCGACGAGCTGTTCTTTGAGACTGCCTTCTGGGGTGTATGGTGTTTGTCGGAGGGAGATTGCGTCTTGGTTCTCATGGATGATTGGTATCTCATCCGCAACTTCTATCGCGACTCTTGTTAGAACATCTGGAGCATTCTGACTGTGAATCAGCTCAATTGAAAGATCCTTGATCAGCTGTTTGAGATCGTATCCAAGGCTTCTTGAATCCAGCCGCACAAACTTCCTGAAGCATTCGTCTCCATAGCCGTAGAGTTGCGTGAGCGTCGTGGCCGTGTACGCATGATACGGTTCGATCCCTGCGTTTACGTTGTTGAAAGCTAGGACGTACTTGAGACTCCTAATCGCGGGTTGAGGGCGGAGAAAAAGCACGCGCAATGGAAGCTTCCTCTGCAGCAGAAGAATTATACGCTGGATTCTAATCTATGCTTTGTATCGCGCAAACCCTGCGCTGCGAGAGAGCCTAACTAATTCCATGCGCCCCGAGGTCTCAAATCTCGCCGACAAGAGCGAGGCTCTCTCATTTTCGGCTTTGGAGGTACAGGTCTTGATACGTCGAGTGAGTGGGAAGAGTGAGCTTAGCCTACTTTTTCTGCAGCCTCAGCCTTGCATACGCACACTGAATTACGCGAAGGCCCTGAAACACGTCTTGGGCAGCAAGATCTGTATCTCGCTGGCTCATACTGGTCAGGAGTTAAGGACACTCTATGGATACGGCGAAGAGTACTTTGACAACGTGTCGATAAGGAAAGGAGAAAGTCACGCTTCCTTTGTGTCAAAGGTAATTGAAGAAGCAAGCCCAGATATCATCCACAGCCACAACGCACCCGACTATTTGACGATCGCAGCGAAGAAGGTGAGCCGAGGCATTCCTGTGGTACATGACACGCACGAGGTGCTCTCACTTCACCATTCTGGCTTTTTCAGCTCGGACAATGAGGAATCTCTGTCACGCTACGCCCTAGAGGAGAAGGCGGCGAACGAGGGAAGTGACGCTCGCGTTTATGCCAGCCATGGGATACGCGGGTACATTCAACGCCGGTATCAAGTGAATACGGACAACGATTTGGTCTTCGGGAACTACGTCTCGCGAAGCTATCTGCCCAGATCCTTCAAGAGGAAACTATCCGAGAACGATGGCGAGATCCACATAGCGTATGTCGGTTGCATCACGTCGCTCCTGAGAGAGAGCCACTACTATCTCCTAAACATCTTCAAAGGGCTGGCGAGCCAGAAGCTGCACATTCACATACATCCCTCTTCGAACTTGATCACACGCAGCAGCAGCGCCTACAGGGAGCTCGCCGCGAAAAGCGAATTCATACACTACCACAACCATATGGACAGGAGGAAGCTTCTGACACAGTTGACACGGTATGACTACGGTTGGGCTGGGCTCAACGCAGTGAGAAACAGAGAGCATCTTGAAATCGCGCTTCCGAACAAGGTGGTCGAATATGTTGCATGCGGTCTCCCAGTTCTAGCGTTTCCACATGAAGCGATAAAGTACTTCATAGAAAACGACCATGTCGGCATTGTGGGAAAGAACGCCGATGACATAGCGAGACAGCTGGCCGAGCTCGACTCATCTGAACTTAGATCGAACCTTGAGAAATGCAGGCAAAGTGTGATTATCGAGGAAAAGATTGCGCAGCTAATTGACTTCTATCGACAGCTCGTGGAGAAGTTTACTCCTGAATTCTCAACACCTAGAGGATTCCAGGCGAATGTGATGCACACAGGCAGACAGTGAGTTTCAGAAGCCTGCTATACTATCTGGCGCGGTCAGGATTTCAGACTTTGCATCCCCGTGCTGTGTTGCGTGACTAGTCTTTTTTGCAACGTTCTTGTGAAGTTTGGCGAAGGTGCTGTCGAGGCCGAGCAGGGCGCTATACACGAACTTCCATGGAAAATGAGTCACGCAACACAGCACATCCCCGTAGAAGAACTACCTCGATTCCTCTCGTTTTCGTTAATCTTCTCCATCTCTTGGGGGAAGAATCCTCTTTGACGAGATAGAAGAGCAACAACCAGAAGTGATGGAGGTGAAGGGCAACAACAAGGGCCGTAGGCTGCCAAAAGGTGCTGGCTATATGATTGGAATCGCGATCGGTATCGCACTCGCTATTCCATATGGGATCGTGATGGTGCACCAACAGGTAACGATCGGTTATGATGTGTCTCGGAAACTTGTTGAGCACCTCCTTTTGGACGCTGCTCAACGAAGCGAGGGACTCTTGGCTGAACCAAAGCCATTTGTTCTCGTTAGGGATCTCAACAACAACTATGTGACATATGAGATCAATGGCTACACAGACAAACCAAACCAGCTTGTCATGATATACTCAAGCCTGATGGAGAGTACACTTGATCGTTTTGACAAAGCCGGTGTGGAGATTCTGTCGCCCCAGCACATCACCCTCCGTGACTCCACGCCCACTGTCAGACGTCATGCACGCAGAGCCAATTGACTGAATCAGGACCACAGACGGCTATACAGCCTCATCCCAAGTATCCACCAATGCGTCCAATCAAGTATCTATTGTGGTGGCTGATACTTGGCACAAAGGGGGCAAAACACGCGGTCGCCTGAAAGTCGATGGACAGACGATGGGCGTCGCATATGGTGCGACTGAGACGCAGGCGTTACAGGAGGTAGAAAAGCATCGAACTGCCTCTAAGAGCCGACGACGAAGACCTGGGCGGTGCGAAGTGCAGCAAATACCAGACCACTTCTGACGCCGAGTCAAGAACGGAGCAGGTAGACCAAGACGTGACGTCGGCAAATGCGAAGGATTGGTTCTTGCACTCATAACCGCAACCATAGGTCTCGATAGCATTGCCCGATGGCCGTGCGATTCTTCCGTCTGAGCTCCCACACCCCCTTCTCAGGTTCTGTGCCCTCCATCTTGACCAATCGTTTGTCATTGCCCGGCAATGCTTATAGATGGTTCAGGCCGACGTTTTGTCGAGACCCAGACTTGACAAGTGAAATCTACTACATTTTGCTAGCTGTCTTCGTCCTCGTTATCATCTCCACTCTTTACTCGCTTGGAAGTCTTCTTCACTGGTCTCAGAGCAGGCCCCTACCAGGCACACAGAATCCAGTCCTTAGCATCGCGGTAGTATGCTTGGTCGCCGTGGTCGCAATTTTGCTGCTCTTGAATGTTGAACTGATGGGACTGTTTGGCAGCCTCAAGGAGCCCGTTCTGACGATATTCGAGGCCACGAACCTATTGGCCGTGATCGCGGTGTCTCTGGCAGTCATCATGATCCTCACGATGCTCAAGAGGATAAAGCAATGATAGGCCCTTGTCGATTACATGCTCACGAGCTTCTTGCTGCGACTATCTCGGATTCGCGAGGGCTATCTCCAGTTGACGCATGGGAGTGCGCCGGAACGACAGAGAGACGATAATTCAGATGTGGCCATAGTTTTCATGTCAATGAATATCTCTCAGCTCATGGTTCGTGGAACATCTCCTGTCACGAATAGTGTTGGGCACTTGGGAATGGGCGGCACTGCTGGAGGACCAGAAGAGAGGCACGTCAACCCCAGTTAGGCAAGCTTAGCAGCTCAGTTTGACCACGCATTAGCTGCGTCGCATAACCGCTGGATCTTGTCGATTTGCATGATGTTGTCAGCCGGCGGAAACGACAATCGTGCATGGCCGGCTACAAATTCGAGAACTTCCGATTCGGGAGGCGGTACGCGGGCATTCGAGTTCATGAAACAGAGTGCCCACATCGTAGCTCCCGGCGAGGAAGGTAGTCTTCGCGTCAAAAGGCTTACATGATTCAGCCGCGAGTGTCGTGAGGATTCAGATGCAGATCTTCAGCGAGCAGCTCATCGCTCTCTTGATCTTCTTGGTGACTTACCTGCTGCTTGCGACAGGCTACCGTGAGCGTACAATTGCGGCGATGGCCGGGGTTGGAGCGATATATGCCTTTGGCATCCTCACACCTCAAGAAATGACAGGCTATGTTGATGTGAACGCCATCGGTCTGCTCTTCGGTATGATGATCATTGTCGGAGCCTTGAGGGAAGCACAGTTCTTTCGATGGGTTGGAGTGCGTGTTGCAAATGCGTGCCGTTGCAGACCCATGTATCTCCTAGTGGTCCTTACGCTCATGACAGCCGGCCTCTCTGCACTTCTCGACAACGTGACCACCGTTCTCTTCATGGTCACTGTAACAATCGACATAGCGGAACTGGTAAAGTTGGATCCCAAGCCCTACATTCTGAGTGAGATAGCCGCCTCGAACATAGGAGGAGCAGCCACATTGATCGGTGACCCGCCCAACATAATGATCGCAACCGCGACGGGTTTCTCGTTTCCAGAGTTCATAGCCAATCTGGCTCCGGTTTCCCTTGCTGCTCTCTCGGTGTCGTTGTTCTATTTCTGCATGAGATTTCGTAAGACTATGAAAGAGCAGGGCGGAGAGCAGAAACTCGTGGCGCTGCCGATCACGGTGTCAGATGTGCCTCCGGATCGCCGTCTCCTCTGGACAGGCCTTGTGACGCTTGTGGGCGCTATCGTGCTGTTCTCACTGCAAGACATTGTCGGCGTCTACCCAACTGTTGTAGCTCTTGCGGCCGCGGTCATTCTGCTCTTTGTCGGTGGACCAAGGATGCCGGAGATCTTGAGAGAGGTCGAGTGGAGCACTCTGATCTTCTTTGGATCACTTTTCGTTGTCGTGGGCGCTCTCGAGAAGACTGGTTGGATGAGTTTGGTAGCACAGGAGATATTACCGATTGTTGGAGCGAACAGGACAATTGGAGTCAGCGTCGTACTCTGGATTTCCAGCCTCATCTCGGCAGTCATCGATAACATCCCGTTCACGGCCAGCTTCATCCCCGTCCTGACAGATCTCGGAAGGCTCTCCGGAGTGAATGTCTACCCTCTGTGGTGGGCGCTCTCAGCAGGAGCCGGGCTCGGAGGAAACGGAACCATCATAGGGGCTTCGGCAAACGTGATCGCCACGGGTCTGGCTCAGGCTAGGGGCGTGAAGATCACATTCATGGAGTTCGCGAAGACTGGAATGGTCATCTTGGTCCTTACCACCGCATTGGCTAACTTGATACTCCTCGCCAGGTTCTGGGGCTGAAGATACGCTCGTGTGAAAGCCCTAGGAATCGCACTCGTTACTCCTCAGGGGCCCAACTGCAGATCGTCGCACAAACTCGTGAGGCTCCATCTGTTGGCATCCCTCAATTCTAGTCTTCCGACATCATTCCGAGTACGCGAGCGCACCGTTCTGCTACGTAGAGCCCGAGAACTGATGAGAGTGCCGAAGCCGAACACTACAGAGGCGTGCAGACCATTCGTCCACTGAGCCCGAAGCATTGTGCAGTGCTTGCACGTAAGTGTTGTCGCACGACGATAAAGTTTGTTGATGGCCAATCCTTATAGATGCCTGCGTTTATCCAGACTTGACAATCAATGTCTGATCAGCTTGAGGTGTCCGGAGATAAGATAGGACCCGTGGCTGCCGCCTTGGCGAATGAAACCTGTCTCAAGATACTGGCTCTTCTGTCAAAGCGTAGCTTGGATGTGTCGACTTTGGCGAACAAGGTAGGGCTAACTGAGCCTACTGTGAGCGTGGACGTTCAAGAGCTACAGAACCTCGGCCTTGTAGAAGTAACCTATGCGAAGGGCAGGCGAGGAATCAGGAAGATCTGCAGACTCGCCAAAGATCGCATATGTATGAAGCTCCGATAAACGTGTGGTTGGCTTTTGGTGGCAGTTGAGATTTTCATTCGTGACATAGTGATTGTGCTCGTGGCGGCATTTCTCGGCGGTTCTCTAGCGAGAAGATTCGGTTATCCGGCCGCCATGGGGGAACTCGTTGTTGGTGTAGTCATTGGACCGTTTGCTTTGGGTTTCGTGGAGTACTCGGACACCTTGGTCACATTCGCCGAACTCGGCGCGATCATTCTGCTATTCTACATCGGACTTGACACTGACATCGCCATGCTCAAGAGATACCTTATCCCCTCAGTCGTCGCTGCAGTTGCCGGGGCGCTTCTTCCTCTTGGACTGGGCTACTACGGAGCGCTTCTATTGGGCTTAGCGCAGGGTGAGGCACTATTCATGGGCACCGTCCTCACAGCAACCAGTGTCGGAATTACGGCGCGGATGCTAAGCGACCTTGATCGTCTGAAGACCAAAGAGGGAATGACGATCCTAGGAGCTGGAGTTGTGGACGATGTGATAGCGATCATCCTATTGTCAATTACTGTAAGTGTCCTCGCTGGAGAGTTCACTTTCTTCGGTTTAGCTTCCGTTCTAGCCAAGACTGCTGTCTTTTGGACAGTCGCAATCATTGTGGGAGCCTACGGGCTCTCAAGGATCCTTGATAGGCTCAGGATTGGGACCGAAGCGCTGACACTCTTCCTCTTGGCTCTTGGCTTCGCTGGTTCCTATGCGTCCACACAGCTAGGCCTATCCTCCATAATAGGGGCCTTCGCGATTGGATTGGCCCTCTCGAACATGATTAGGTCGACTGAGATCGTCAAGACCCTGCAGCCGATCTTTCTGTTCTTCGTACCGATCTTCTTCGTATCGATTGGCATGTTGATAGATCCAAGGGCGTTCGTTTCCAGTTTAGTACCTGGGTTGCTGATTACATCCTTGGCGGTTCTCGGCAAGGTACTTGGATGCGGAGGCGCACTATTGCTAGCGAGGTACACTTCTCGCGAGGCGCTCACTGTCGGCGTCGGCATGATCCCCCGTGGAGAGGTAGGACTCATAATTGCAGGAATTGGACTAGCAAGTGGTCTCATCGACGCCCAAGCCTACCTGATCGCAGTTATGGCCGTAAGCTCAACCACAATCATAGCCCTACCAATCCTCAAGGTCCTGGTTGCTCCCCGTGGCTAAGAATCGGATCCCTCTGCCGGAGACAACCTGCTCAAGGAGTCTCCGAGAGTCTAGCTGCTCATACCACGGTCTCCGTTCGAAACATGGCTAGCAAGGCACCAGCAATAGTGCGAAACCGAAACCTGAAGAAACTGACAGTGACCTCCGAATGAAGACTCGTGGGATTGTGACCCACACTGGCATTCCTGGAGTCACCTCAACGACACGTCGACATGTTGAACAGCGGAGCGAACAGACACGGGAAGACTAGCGATGAGACAGTGCATCCACAATGTTGCCAGCCTAGAACAAACTGCCGGAACATCCAAGCAATCTCCCCTCTAACATGTCAAACACTGATGACGCCGGCGGTTACATTTCGCTGGATTCTGAGATAAACCACAATAGTGGCAAAGGGTTTGTCACGTGTCGTCAGATTCGCACGCGAAGGTCGCGCGTGCCCAGTGATAGGAGACAAGACGTCATGGTCAAGATCGGATCGGAGCTTCGCATGATCGAGTCAAGAATCACAAGTGTAACGTATCGAAACTCTGTCTATATGATAGTGATTCTTCTCGTTGTGGCATCAGTCTTCAGTCTTCTGAACCCGACCTTTGAACAGATGATCGGAGTGTTAGTGTTCGCAAGCACGATTGCCGGAACGCTCCTCTTCTGGCGTTTCCGCCTTGCCTTTGCGATCGGAGGTGTCGGTGTTATTCTGTTACTCGGTCTGGTGCACCTAGATGTGATGATCCGTTCAATGAAGATGGAAGTCATTCTCTTCTTGGTATCGATGATGATCATGATTGAGTCACTCGAAAGGTCCGGATTCCTCAAGGTTGCGATAGGCACGTTGATGGGAAAGGTACACGGTGACCCCAAACGCTTGATGATCGCCTTAATGTGTTCGGGGGCGGTTCTGGCCGCTCTCATGGATGAAGTGACCGCGATGCTCCTCCTTGGCACTCTGATCCTTGATCTATCAAGAGTTCTCGGCATCAACGCGAAGCCCTATCTTCTTTCGGCGGTCATGGCGGTGAACATCGGCAGTGCGGCAACCGTACTCGGAAATCCGATCGGCGTTCTCATTGCGTTTGAGGCAGGTCTGTCATTTGAGGAATTTCTTGTATGGGCTACGCCGGTCGCCTTTGTCGCTCTCTTGGTGGCTATTCCGATGGTTCTCGCGTGGTACCGTAGGGTGCTAGATAATGACCGCCAACTCTTTAGGGCGTCGGTTGACCGATTAGGTTCAATCATTCGATCGGGCAATTTTGGCCGAGAAGACTGGATGACAGCGGTCATCTTTCTCGCAGTGATCTCGCTGATAGTCGTTCAGTCAAGGCTCGAGAGCCTACTGGGACTACCCAAGAATACGGTTCTCGTCGCAATTCCCATGTTGGGCGCAGCCTTCGCACTCTTGGTGAAACACGAGAACGCCAAGGAACTTGTCGAAAGTGGCGTTGATTGGTGGACGTTGCTCTTCTTCGTGTTCCTTTTTGGTGCTGCAGCGACGTTGGAGCATACGGGAACGACTCTGTTGGTTGCAGAGCAGATTCTCCAAGCGACCGGTGGGAACTATCTGTTGCTCACTTCGGTGCTGACATGGCCTGTAATGTTGCTGTCAGGTACAATAGACAATGTCCCCCTCATTGCCGGTTTGATTCCTGTCATATTCAGGCTTGGAGAAGCAGGAATCGATATGTATCCACTATGGTGGACCATACTGTTTGCTGGATGCTTTGGTGGAAACCTTACTATGGTCGGCTCAACTGCAAACATAGTGGCAATCGGTCTACTAGAGAAGCGGGAGCACACGTCGCTCTCTTTGAGAGAGTGGATTGGGTTGGGACTCTCCGTCTCCGTCATCACTGTTCTCTTGGGACAGGTGGCGATGCTTCTGAGGTACCCGTATCCCGTCTGAACACTCCAGCGTTCAGGCCCGACCCCCTCAGGCGCCGGAGTTGGTCACAACAAGGTGCAAGCACGCGCTCTTAACAGTCTAGGGCCGCGCTACGCATAACGCCATCGGGGGGTCCAAGATATCTGGTACCTAGGACTGTGAGCTGGTCGCAATGCTCCAAAGATACAAGAAAAACCCCATTCTGAAACCGCTACACGATCACCCTTGGGAATCAAAAAGCGTGTTCAACTGCGCCGCGGTGTATGAGAAAGGTAAAGTGCACATCGTCTACAGAGCGCAGGGAGAAGATGAAGTATCGAGACTCGGTTACGCTTGCAGTTCTGACGGCTATCATTTCGACGAAAGGTTCGATTCACCGGTATTCTGTCCAGCGCACGATTTCGAGTCGTTCGGATGCGAAGATCCCAGAATAACAAGAATCAGAGATGACTACTATATGTGTTATACAGCCTACGGGAAATCTCGTAGATACTACAGGGCGGATAAGACCAGACTGGCCCAAGTAGGAATCACGTCGATCCGTGTCTGTGACTTTCTTGATCATAGGTGGAATTGGGGCGAGCGGGTTTACCCGTTACCCCGTGTCGACAGCAAGAATTGCGTGTTGTTCTCAAAGAAGTTCGGTGGGAAATATGCGCTCTACCACCGCATCCCACCTCATATCTGGGTCGGCTACTCAGATAGGCTGGAGGACTGGTCCACTAGCTACCATAGAATAGTCATGCAGCCCCA
>Ga0315279_10006707_pt1 | contig 14466 bp, 26 predicted proteins | sample YL17G06_20_MG_FD_203694 | JGI IMG/M metagenome (GOLD analysis project Ga0315279, IMG submission 203694) | Sediment microbial communities from Yellowstone Lake, YNP, Wyoming, USA - YL17G06_20 | ecosystem: Environmental > Aquatic > Freshwater > Lake > Sediment | place: USA: Wyoming | collected... | reverse complement strand
TCGCTAATATGACGCCACCAAAAATAACGATTATTGCAACTGCTTGTAAGAGCGACAAGCTTTCCCCTAGAAAAATGAGTGAGAGAACGACAACGAGAGCCGCAAAGGATGCAGCTATCGTACCAACAATAGCGGGGTTCGCAATTCTAAGTGCTTCATTGAAAGCTATGAAACTTATGAGTAAAATCACGCCGAGAATAATATTTAACACAAGTAGATTTGCGGTTAAGTTGCTAAGGCTGGCTAGACCTATTGGAATGTATAGACCGAATGCAAGCAGCCGAAGTATGTAACTCCAAAGCGTAGCCGAATAAGCACCTATTTTTCGAGTAGCTATTGTTCCAAAAATATCGCCAGTACCCCAACCAATGTAAGATAATAATGCAAAAAAGATTTCAAAAACCATTAAACTCTCACTTTGCTACAATCATCGTAGCAGTCAAAGTGACTTCAGGGATTTTTCTTATCTTTTCAAGCATGAATTCATTTAATCCGGCAACTGAGTTAACTTCGACAGTCGCGATTATATCCCATGAACCGAATAAAAGATGAGTATCTCTCACTTCTTTCAAGATTTTAACTTTCTTGAAGACTTTGTCCTCTGTGTTTGGGCTTACTCCGAGTAAAACGTATGCTAGCATTTTTCCTCCAAAGCTCTTCTTTGGAATTGTATATTCTGGTATATAATCATTTCTATTCGCTCTCACTTTATTAAGTTTGCTATATTGCACACCATATAGCAAATAATCAGTCTTTTCAAGGTTTCTTTTTGCCCTCGGGATTTTTTGGATCCTTTCCAGGAGTTTCTAAAATTTTGATTAAAATTTTTATTTCTCTCCTCCTCACTTTTTATTTTTATTTGCAATATTTACATAATTTTCTGAAATTTTTAAAAAAATTTTCAAAATCCAGTTTAACTAAAAGTTAAACCAAAAATTATATATAGTTGTACGAATTATTTAACGGAATTAAATTAGAAATCAGAGGAGGTAGGCCAAAATGAGTGAGTTTTGTATTGACTGTGGAATCGAGATGAAAAAAAGTTTCGCAACTTTTAACGAAATGCGAGTTGAGGCGCTGAAGTGCGGAAAATGCGGAAAAAAGGTTTTTCCCGAGCATTTGGCAATGAAGGCCCTGGCAAAATTAGAACAGAAAAAATTAGCGCCATATTATTTTCGAAATGTTTTGAGAATCGGCTCGAGCTGGGCCATAACTTTGCCAAAAGATGTTGCGGAAAGTATGGGAGTAACTAAAAAAACGAAATTTAAAATCCGTCCAAACTTGCAAAAAAATTTAATTGAGATACATAAGCACAAATAAAATAGGATTAAAAAGTTTGATTAAAAACTAAATAATCTAATTTGTGCGAAATCCTTAAAAACACAATATTGCAAATAAACGCATGAAACTCGAAAATCAACCAGATTTGCAAGAAATTTTTACCCGCGCAGCATTCAGAGAAATAGATAATGAACATTACGATTCTGCTAAACGGTTGCTTAAATCAGCAGGCATACCTCTCTCATTCAAATTAAAGTACTTTTTTGTAAAAGATTTCGGCAACTCTGAATATGATATTCCAGCTAACCCCAAAGAAAGGCCCGTCACATACAGCTTTGTTGATTTTGTGGAAGCCGTAAATAACTATAATTGTGCAAAAGCACTCGAGTTAGTTAAAGATTTGCAGTTTAATAGGGAAAAAGCGGAGTCTTTTTTCGTTAAATTATTTGACGATAAAGCCTTTCTAGCTCTTAATGACCGAATCGTCGCTCCTTAGATTAAATCAAGAATCAGAATTTTTATAAGCTTCAGTTTTTGGTCGTTTTGCCTCAGCCGTATCCAAAATTGTTTCGTATTCTTCCCCGAGCTTCTTGAAAAATATTGAGAATTGCTTTGAGGGCTCTATGATTTTCCTATAGTATTTCTGCTTGTCTTTGGACTGATTGAACTCTTCTCTAAGCAGGCGAACCATTCCGACTTTCTTCAATCTTGGAAGAATAACATTGTAAAAAGTGGCCTTGCTGTAGCTGTTTTTTGCTATAAAATCTCCCGTATCAGCACCTTCCAAACGTCCTTTTTCAAGCAAAGCGATCATAAACTTTAAGCTTACATCAAAATATTTAGGCTGATATTGTTTAGGGAAAACTATCTGCAATAAGTGATTTAATTCCAAACGAACTTTTTTGTGGTATTGCCATTCATCTCTTCGTTTCCTAACATCATCAAGCCATAAGCTTTCTTTGGCAGGCACACCACGGGAAATAATTTTTGGAGTCTGCTGTGCTGGTATGATAGCAGGCATAGAATTAGCTTGAACGTCGTCTTCGGCCATACTTATACGATATTGTGCCTGATATAAAAATCCTTTTATGCCTATCGCCCCTTTGCTCTTTAATGGGTGAAGAAAGAGAAATTAGTGCTATAGCGTTGTTCTTAGCGCATGAAGCCAATTCTACGGTTATCGGGCTTGATGGTTGCAGAGCTAAAGCTGATGACGGAACTTACAAACAACTTGAAACTGGTATTACCCTTTGCAATGCCTGGCTATCAGCATATGCAGTTTATCAAAAAGACAAGATCGATCTGCAGGAACTTGAAATCCGCAGGGCAGTTATGCCCTTCGTAAATACATTTAATCAACATGTAAAACACGAATGCGATAGAACAAAAGCTTTGGAGAAAATAGCTCAAGAGTTTAAAGAAGCAAAAGGTGGACTGACCCAAATCATTGAGGGCCTCAAAGGCAATACTACACCTTCCGAAGATACAATAAAAAAATACGAAGAATTTTTTGAAAAAATCAGCACGGTTTACTTAAGCTACGCTCATCAAAGATTACCGCACACAAAGTGAAATCAAAACTTTTAATCTATAATTAAACTTATAAATCGTGCTTCAAAGCGAGTTTTATGATAATACTGAGACATGGCCCTATCGTGCTTGACGGAGCGAGGGCTCAGCTAGAACAGCAATATGTTTTGCAGAACTACCTCGTGCAAAACGGGGCGCATATGGTAGTCAGCAGACCCAGAGATCTTGAGCGCGTTCTTACAGTTCATACTTTGTTTGAGATTGACGGCTGTAAGGTTAACACCTTCGAGAAAGTTGACAAAGAGATAGAAGACTTTCCGAGCATGAGCCACGTAAATACCTACACCGGAAGAGTTGTTATCAAAGGCCCTAACGAGCAAAAAGTTGCAAAAAACATAATTGATCACTTCGGCAACAAAATAGTTGCCATAAGAAAATATACAATACCTGAACCTAAATCCAGCACAAATCAAAATCTTTAATCAAAGAGCAGACTTTTTGTCTTTGATTAGTTTAGCTATAAAATGACCTAGTTCTTGAAAGTCTTGGCCTTTGATTTGTATTGTTCCCATGGGGTTTTTGTTGTCATCGCGCCAGCTATCATGTGCCGTGTCTCTAAACTCTATCTGGTAATCTGAACCTTCGATATCGTATTCATGTCGAAGCTCAGATATTCTTATCTCGTATGGGCCTAATTTTGCGCGGTAACCCCGCCACACCCCGTATTCCCAATTTAGTTTTGGGGCAATTTCCTTTAGTGTCTTTACGAGTTTAGGTACGTCTTTGAATAAAGAATCAACTTGTTTGACGAGGTCATCTATGGTCATAAGTGCAAAAAGCCTGAAAGCCATAAAAACATTGCTATGCTGTACTGACAGGGTTTGCAAGATTTTCCAAAAATGCCAGCGGTTTAGCGTAGCAGTATTGAGCGAGGTCTTGGATGCCCGTAAGCTTGCTGAAACGCGAAGAACATATCAAAAGGTGCTAATTTGCCAAATCAGTGTAGTATGACGATGTTTAAGAGTAATAAGCTTTTTATGACTTCTATGTGCCTTAGGAACGGTGCTTGAAAATGTCCGAAGATATTAATCTATTAGATTTTGTTTTAAAGTCTGATGCAAGCTTGACTAAACTGGCGAGAGTTGTTAGAAGCGAGCTTAAGAAAATTTGTCCTAAAGTGACTTTCACTGAGGGGATTTTTGATAGATGCCGATTAGAGACAAGAGTTGAAGATTCTCGTTATGTTCCTATTCTCAAAGCTATGCGAGAGCTACGCCAAAGTGGCGCAGTGGACAAGATACCCGCCAACATGTACTTAGGGTATTTTAGTGAGTGCAGAACTTGCAATAGTAGAGGCGCAGAAATATATTTTAATCTTCGCAACTCAAAAATAAGTTTAGGAGCTGCACATCCTTTTTCGGAAGAAGAAACAAGTTTGTTGTACGATACCCTTAAGCCATACATAGCTCCACGTGAGAAACTGCCAAAAAGATGATAATTTGCCAAATTGGCTTATTGTGGCAATGTTTAAGAAAGTTCATACAACAAAACCCATATGGACTTTGGTCTAGCTTTAGGTGCTATGAATTGGACAAACATCTTAGAGGGGATAATTAGTGGACTTGTTTCCATCCTCTGCTCTACAGCTATAGTGTGGTTTGTTACTAGACTTATTCCCGCAAAACGGAAAAAATCTGGCGCCGATGACGTCCCAAAAGAACCTTATTTTAGCCCGTTTGCCTTGTCTTTATTTGCAACTTCATTCTTCGGCATACTTTCTGGTCTAAGTTTGGTGTTTTATCCGGAATCGTCGTATTTTGCAGGTTTTGTGTCTTTAGCTATGTTTTTAGGAATAATTACTTTTCTAATATATGACAATCAGTGTCCTAATTGTTACAGAATATTCAAAAAGAAGCTAACTCGTAAAGAAACTATAAACGATGAGGAAAGAGAGTATCGCTATAGAGATTGCACTGTGTATCTGTATACCGACGGTTCGGAAAAAGACCGAGTATATAGCGGAGAAGAGAAAGTAAGAACGGAGACCTGGAGGACCTGGAAAGAATTCTACGAGTGCCAAGCTTGTGGGCACAGATGGGATAAAATCTTTGAAAGAAATTTAGATGCTGACAACAGGCCGAAACCAAACATCATAAGAACCAAAGTGGATCCTCCCATAAAAGTGTAAATTTGTGCAATAGCTTGCCAGAGAAATGGCATTTAGGTTTTTATCGCTTTGAAGTAAATATGTGAGTTAGTTAAACATAAAAGCCTTATCAGTAATGTCATCTTTGTTACCATGGTTCGTACAGAAGATAAGTCTTTTTGGATTTCAGTTTTCGCTTTAGGTTTTAGTGTCCTTTCATTCTATCTTACGTTAACCTACTATCAAGTTCCCAATAGTGCAAACTTGGTGTTTCTCGACCCAGCATTTAATGGAAAAGAAGTTTTATCACTAAGTGCGCAAGAAGCGACGATATTACAGTATCCTAATCTTGATTCTTACGCTTCACCCATATGTTTCCTAAACAAAGGCCGTCTAGATTCAGGTCCGATAAATGCATATTTTGAAAGTGTAAATTTTGAAGAAAGTCACGCTTATATAGAAAATATACCTGCCGGCAAATTTTCTTGTCTGAGCCCAATACGTTTTATCTCTGATGCTTGTAGTCCCAATCCTGTTTGCAACGAAACAACGAATAAATGTTGGCGAGAATTTTGTGATGAGAGCAAAGTTAAACTAGGCTTTCAGCCTGCTGAACTCCAGATAAAATGTTTGGCATGTAATCCTCAAAGCTGGAATCAAACATTGAGGCTTTGCGTATGGAATAGTTCTGCTAGTGAATGCGGAGCCCGATAAAACGAGAGAGCAAATGGAGAATTGCCAAATGGGTTTAGTGTTATGATTAAAAGGAATTTTAAAAATTGGGGAAACTCTTATAATAATTCAAGAGATATTGAAAAATTAGTAAAATGACTAAGGACCATTATTTACCTAGGTTAATAATTAGAAATTTCACCGATCCCTCTGGAAAAATTTATTTTTACAATAAAAAAACAAAAAAAGTGTATGGACCGTATAATCACTATAACCAACTTCAAGAAAAGAATTTTTATAGCAAAAAACCAATTATAGAGTTAAAGAATATATTTTCCCATATAGAGATAAATCCAATTTTTCAAAGAGAAGATTTAAACCTTGATAAAAATATAGAATTATTTATTGAATCTCCCACTGGAGCGATCTTATCTAAAATTATCAAAGAAATTTTGAACAAATATGCCCCTATAGTGTCTAATGAGGAATCAGAGCTAATAAAAAAGTATTTTGTAGTCCAACACTTAAGAACGCCTGCATTTAAGAGAGTATCTGATGAAGTTCGAAAACAGCCATTAATATTTCCACTAAATATTAAAAAATTGATTATAGACATAGAACATAATCGTAGTGTTGACTTTAAGGAGCTTGTGAAGAAAAAATTTCCTAATCTAAATTCTAAACAGAGAAGAGCAAAAGTTAGGGAATTAGAGAAGAGTCTCAAAAAGCGTCTTAAGCAAGATCCGAATTTTATCAAAAACATAAGAAACTCTCAAGAGATAGAAGACTTCTTAGATGAGGAAATAAAGAAAGCGGAGGAGGAGATTGAAAAAATACATACCCATCCCGATAAGCATTCTTCTGAGATTTTAGATCGAAAGATGAATGACAAATTTTTTAAGAGATATAACTTCGATAAAAGAAAAATAAAGTTCATAATCAACAAAACAAATATCCCTTTTGTATTATCTGATAACGGAATAGTTATAATTTGTTGGGATTACGGATCTAAACAAGAATTACATTTTTATTTGCCCATCCATTCTAGAATATTAATAGAATTCTCTGAAGATTTGGAGGCAAACGAGAATGTAAATGAAGAGTTTGTTAAAGAGTTTAATCAAATTAGCTTAAACGAGTCGCTTATCAATATTTATTCTTATTCTAAAGAAGTGTTAGAGTTATTGTCTAGAGATTATTTGCCAAGAAAAATACCCCTTTACTAATTTTGGAATTTGGGTTTATGAAAAAAATACAAGACATTTTTCCATACCAAAACTCGTTTTAATCTTCGAGTTTTTGCTGTTGCTGTGGTGTTATTTAGAGTTTCAAAAGAATCAGACAGTTTAGGCTTTTTATTTCAACTTCCACAAATCTTTCTTAACTTCTTGCCAGCTCTTTGCGAATGGCTGTGATGACTTCTCTAACTCTGCCAGCAGCCGCTCGAGGAATTTGGCATCTGGTTTTAATAGTTGTTCGCTCATGCGGGAATCAAAAGAGCAAGGTCTTCTGTCAAACTCATATTCATACGTGCTCGGCATTTTCTCTGAAGCTTTGATAACTAGGTGTGTTGACAAGTAACCTTCAATGTAGTAACACCCACCGATCAGAAGATGAGGGTTTAATCGTTCAAGAGGGCCCAGACAGGCGCTTTTCCCATCTTGCCGTGAACACGTATAGTTAATCATTACAAGTTCCCCTCTTGCAAATTCAAGAATTTCCTTTTTGCCATGAACGCGTTTGTATTGCTTTTCAGCTGCCTTAGGTGCAAAATTGATCACACCTTTAATTGGTATGTACTTCGTCCGGTCCATTTTACAAACTTAGAGATGTAAAGACATAAAAGCATTTTTACTGCTGCGGTGTTTTAAGTCCTTCTAATTTATCTTCAATTGTTCTGGGTGGAAAAAATTTAATGCGTTCTTTGACACGCTTACTCGTAAGCTTATTTACACAAACCATAAATCCGTTATAATCTGGGCGCAGTTCTCGATATCCATATGCCTCCACATTTGATTTTTTAGTTTTAGGAATTTCTAAAGTACCTGGTTCAAAAGTCATTACACAATTACCTAAGTCTTTGACTTTAACCCCATTAACATAGGCAGTACATGATTTTAGATAATAAGGTAAAGAGCCGTTATTCCATCGCTTGACAAATATAACGCGACTTGGATGGAATAGTTCTGTTTCGTCTCCAGATGAAGTATAAGTGAAAAAGGCCAAAGGTTGATCAAATCTTTCGACTTTTATGTGCATAACTAATTAGAGATTAAATAAGTCATAAAAATCTTGCCAGAAATTAGGGATTTGATTTAGTGCTGTGGTGTTATTTCGATTTCTTTTCTGACAGCATTTAATAACGGTTGAAAAGTGCTTTTAGCTATCGAGATAACGTCTTCTACTTCTTCGAGCCTGGGTTTATATCCGTAGTAATTAATGTTGTGTCTCAATCTTCGCAGATTTTCTATAAGATTAATGGGCCTTTCAGTTTTAACTCTAATTTTTAAAAGTTCATTAATAGGGGTTAAGTGATCCTCAGATTCTATGCCTTTCGAAACAAGTAAGGCATCCCCGAGCATTCTAAAGCATTCATAGATATTTCTGGCTATCGTTGCCCCAGATATTTCTGTTGGTTTCAGTGTTAGAGTAAACTTCATATCTCGCTCGGCAGCCTCAAGTATGCTGAGCGCGTTCTTTTTGTCAGGTCTTTTGTACCTCAAGGTCGCACCTCCAAAAAACCTTCAAGCACTATTCCATTTGCCATATTTGAAAACAAATTTGTATCTATCTTATCTCTTGAGAAAACGTGCAGATTTACAGGAACGTCTGGCCTGAAACCAAATAATGGGATGACGCCTAACCTGATTATTTTAATATCTTCGTTTCCAGCGATTTCAACTGCTATGTCTACATCGCTCTTTTCAGTGTCATCTCCTTTTCTATAGCTCCCAAATAAAATTACTGCCTTTGCGTTCCCAACCACGCTGCGAATGTGCTCACGCAACCCGCCTGCGTACGCTTCGAGTACCATGCTTAAATTAAATGCAACTTTCCTTGTAAAATTGTAAATATGGCTCTTATTGCAAGTTATGCGCCAAGTTTTACCGTAAACTTTTTTGATGAGAAAGCTCTCCTTTTCTAGCACTTCAATTATCTTTTTTGCCGTGGTTTTTGAGATTTTCAACTCAGCAGATAAATCATTTAAGCCTGTTTCGATATCAGGAAACGAGAAGAACCAGTTAAGTACCTTTAGATAAGCCTCGGTCTGATTCTCTAGCTCCACGTTTTTTAGCTTGGTTTCTTTTGAATGTGCAGGCATGGCATTAGTAACTTACGTTACTATATAAACTTTTTGGTTACCAGTTGGTAACGTTTAAGACTATATGGGCTTTTATAGGACCATAGTAGGTGCAGTAAGTTTCTGCCAGAAAGAAGAGATTCCAAAGTTTAAAACCTCTGTTTATAGACAAATCTTTTAAACAAAAATAAGTTATTACAGCATATGAAAATCACTATTGATATTAAAAAAGGTGAAAAGTACTGGGTAGCGCGGATTCCTGAACTGGGCGTTACTACCCAGGGCGCTACTGAAGAAGAGGCCAAAAAGAATCTTAAGGAAGCATTAGAAGTTCATTTGGAAGCAATGGCAGAATATGCCATTGAACATGGCGAACTTGAAGTTGTTGCTGGCAAGATAATGCCAAAAAGGTATGCCTAAGCTGCCACGCATTTCAGGCAATGATTTGTTAAGGATTTTAACTAAACATTTCGGCTTCAGGTTTTACGCTAAAAAGGGAGCCATGTTACTTTAACTAACGATAAGGTTTTCATAACAGTACCTCTGCACCCGGAGCTTGATACAGGAACTTTGAATGCAATTCTGAAAGATGCAAGCATATACAGAGAAGACTTTTTGAAATACCTTTGATTGGCAGAAATCCAGGATTTGATTTAAGCTGTTCTTGCGCATTTTTCAGCTGTTTTTCTGTTCATATAATTGACAAGCCTTTCTGGAACCCAGAAATGATGTTTGCTAAATTCTGCCCGTTCTGAAGGCGGTGTGAAATAATAGCATGCAAGTGACGGCAAAACACACATCATCGTAACTGCATACAATAGGGCAATTGGTATTACTGGAATGCAGAAAGGAACATTATGTGAATTTGTATAATCAATGACTTTCGTGGCCAGCTCTACGCCTCCGACACCTATGACTGGCATAGATAGGCCCACAGCAGCAAAATTAATGAGATCGCTGGTTTTGGCCTTATTGTCATCTATGAGATTCTTTTTGACCAAAGTCTCGAGATTATCTGCCATGATCAAAAACGCAGATTAAAATTATTTAAGACTTTGGTTTTGGGTTATCGGAACTTTACTTTAATTTCTTCTGCAGTTTTGCAAGGTAATTTACTAGTGCTCTATTTGCGCGCTTCATGTCGCTCAGCACGAAGTCCATGCTGGGGCAGCTGTTAACCTCTATCAGGTACCATTTGCCATTCGCGTCTCTCATCAAGTCTATGCCGCACCACTCTAAACCAAAAACCTTCGCAGTTTTCCTGCACAGTATTGAAAGTTTTTTGTCCGGCTTGAATAATCTGTATTTTTCGTTCTTTGCATACAACTTGCCTTCTTTCCAGTTCTTGCCGTATTTGACAATTGCCTGGATTATTTTATCTCCCGCAAGCGTCACTCGGTAGCTAACTTTTCCGTGCGGAATATATCTTTGGGCAACAATTGGCATTAAACCGATTTTTTTGTGCAAGCTCCCGATAACCTTAAGCGCCTCTTCGTAATTCATAGCCTTCTTTACGGCCTTGCCCGTGTCCGAAAATATCCCTTTGAAAACAACGGGCCCTTCTGCAAGAATTTGCCTGAGTTTGGCAGAATTGCCAATATCCCGCGGGATGTAATATGTAATGGGAGTCGGCAGATTGTGCTTGACACATATCAGATAAAATTGCCATTTATCCTCGTTGTAATAGAAAGACCTTGTGGAATCTATGACGTGCTTCCCCAGTTTTTCAAATGTTTTGGCAATCTCTAGCGAATCGTATGTATTTGGCATGTCTCCAGCAGTATTCAATATGATTCCAACGCTTTTTGCCTGAGATCTCAAAGCTATGTAGTCAATGTCCTGTTGTAGCGGAAATAATACCACATCAAACTTTTCTTTTAGTATTGGCAGAAGATGCTTTTCAGTAGGCGTGCCTCTGAGCGTGCAGATAACTCCAATGCGAGGCTTGGCCATAACTCTAATTCGAGAACTTGGTATTAAAATGTTGCTAAGGCTAGGGTGCAGATAATGCTTTCTAGCCTAAGAAAATGATAAAAGAAATATAAAAAAATAAACTAAAACTAGCTTTTAGAGCTGTTTAGCTTTTAGTTTCCTTTCTTTTTTGCGTAACAGTCTCTACAGAAAACTGGTCGGTCTGCAACTGGCTTGAATGGAACCTGACAAGGTTTATTACATTCAGAACAAGTAGCATCGAACATTTCTCTAGGTTCTCTATTAAATGCCATTTATTTTCCTACTCCTTTCAATTTTGTTATGTTCGTTGAATTCAGAACTCAACTACACATAACTGATAGAAAAAGACATATTTGCCTTTAAAAACCTTATTTATTGCCAATTGCAGAAATCTGAGATTGATTTACTTCTGTGCTGCTTTTTGCATGTCCTTCAGAAGTTCTAAACTCAATACGGGGTCCTGAGGATAAAATCTTTGGACTTGTACCGGTCTTACGCTAAGATACACTTTGTCTTTGTAATCTTGTACGGCATTAGACACTACCTGATTAAAATCGACCGCATGCACTAGTCGCATTATTGGGTCCACGGCCACAACATAATACTTAATGAGTCCGTCATCGCAAGTGTGACCTAGATGTACGCCTACTTGGACCTCTTGTACTCCATGAGGCGCAAGTGCTGGCTTGACGCGGGCTTCAAGAGTTTCTAAGTCAGATATAATTATGTTTAAGTTATTCTGTACGAATCTTAATGCTTCGTGTCTTTGTAAGCCCATGTTCAACTGTTTACTGCAGTAAATAATAGGTTTTTAAACATAACTAGCAGAAATCCAGGATTTTGCCAAACGGGTTTATTGTGGTAATGTTTTTAAGACTTGCATGGACGGAGCTCTTATGCCAACCGTTACAAAGAAAGAAATTAGTAAAATTGCAAAGGTTGTCCTGAAATTTCTAGGTGACCAAAAAATAGAGTCCGCACAAGATTTGGATAAAATGCTTTCGAAAACTTTCGACTTTAAATCTCCAGAAGGTCAAATATCCGTTATAAAAAGACCTTCTAACTTTGGCACCGAAGCTTACAAAGTTAGTTACACAACTAGTGCAGGCATTCCGCTGGAAATTGTTATGAATAACGAAATAGGGTATTCGCAAGTCATATGCAAGGGTGACTTCATACTTTTAGGATATGAGGCCTTCATGGGGGATGCATTTGGCAACGTAGCGCAGGCCAAAAGGCTCGATTCTGCGGCTATTTCAGAGATAAAGTCAGAGCTCGAAACATTAGCTGAAAGTTCTTGAGATTAGCATTGTTGTGTTAGTTTAGGGATTTGATAGCTTTTTAAATACCCAAAATTTGATATAATAATATGACTTGCGGTAAAAAGGATGTTGCGAAGAGACTTAGGTCTGTTAAGGAAGAGGTTGTCGCCCTTGAGAATAAAATAAAAGCTGGCGGCGCTACACGAGAAGATCACGAAGCGCTGACAAAGCTAAGAAAGAAACTCAAGTAGCAGGGCAAGGCGCAAATTCGCAATTAGGGCCAGTTCTTCCTACTGCAGAACCATCAGGGCATAATTTTGCTTCTGCTGTGCAAGCTTTTTCACTCGTGCATTGGATCGATGGCATTAGGCATTTCGGAGTACTGTAGTAACATTTTGGATTGCAAACATCTCCGGCTTGTACATAACCGTCCGGACAATTACAAAGCGAAGTTGTGCAGTTTTCTTCCCAGATTCTCAAGCACTTCTGCTTAGCCTCACACCAGGAATAGCCAGCTGAGCCTATGCATCCGTGTATGTCCTTGTCGCAGCCAACGCAAGGTGTATTTTCTTTTGTCATAATAAAGCTCGCTGCAAAGAACAGTAAAATAGCAATTACAACGATTGCAATTATAATGTTCTGTTTTGGTTTGGCCATGTGATATTATGTGCAGTTATGTTTAAATCACTTCACCTTTCGTTTATTAAATGGAATTAAATCGTGTGACGCTTGAGGACTTCCTCTTAGATCCGAAGGAATCTGTCAGGATACCCGACAGAGGTCAGGATGAAAATAGTAATGTATTTTATTTCATAATTGACATAAAAGCTGGTAAGCTTGACAATTATGAGGGCACCTATGTTGCCTACTGGCGTGGCAACCTTTACGGCCAGAGTTCTGATGGAAAATTGCTGCAGAAAGAAGCTTCAAAACTATATGAGGACGTCACTGTTTTCAAAGTACCAGGTGACCTTGATGAAATCAAAACTTTGAAGAGCTTTCAAAACGCAGATATACTTGCAAAATTCAAATATCGCGGCTAACTAATGATTTTCCCCTTGGAGGGGAACAAAAGAAACGCCCAAAAAAGGCTCTATTTTGGTCCCACTTTTGGTTTTTTTATACAAATACAGGGCGTGCGTTGTTGTTTCAGGAAACAGCAGTATTCCTGGTGTGGCTAACAGTGATAGTAATTTTTCTGGTCTGAATGTTGTGATGTCAGGCGCTGCAGTAAGGTAAATTCTGTCGTACGGCGCATTTTCTTTAAAGCCAACGGAACCGTCACCCTCTACGACTTGAATTTTGCCCTCTAGAGAACTGAAATGTTTTTCCAGATTCTTTTTGCCCATCTCAACCAATTCGGGCACAATCTCTACAGTAGTTAATTTTCCCGGCTGGATTAAACGGGCAGTCAAGGCAGCCGAATAACCACAACCCGTCCCAATTTCCAACACATTTAAGCCTGCTTTGAGCTCCAACATATCCGCCATCAAGGCAACAAGACTTGGCATAGAACACGTGGCATTGTATCCTATGGGCATGGGCTCATCATGATACATGCAATTAAGGGCAAAATAGAAATCAGGCAAAAAATCAGCACGGTCAACTTTCGCCAGAGCTTTCAATACTCTCCCGTCTCTTGGCGATTTGATGCCCAGCCAAGTGGTGTCTGTTCTTGCAGCTTCAACTAGGTCTTCATTTCCCATATTTTCAGAATTTTGCCCCGCGTAACTTTGTCAGAGGATACATGTTGTTAGCAGGATCTCCTGAACCGTTTTTGATCAGGCCCCTCTTTTTGAGAGATTTTCTGATGCAGTTCCTACCAAATTCATCATCAAAATAATACCATTTTTGTTCACAGCTTATGCTGGCATCCGCACCTATTACGATGTCACAAAGTTTGCCACAAGTGTTGTAGCCAATAACACATTTTATTTTTGTATTTTTTCTCTTGGACAAGTATACTTCCGGTTGCTCCCCGCTCGCAAGCTTGCGTTCTGAACCGTCAGAATGTACTTGATACCAATTCCTGACCTCTAGATAATAGCGCGTATCGCTGCGAATTATGTCATCGATAGTCTTTCTGAGATTATCAATTTTTTTAAGGTCTATTTTTCCCCAGTACTCTGATTTTGGCATAGAGTTTATACCTGAAAGAAGTCTTAAAAACGTGTTTATTTAGCGTATTTTACAAGCCGGTTATTGGGCAGCATCAGGCCTTTTGTTTCCTTTACTCTAAAACATCGCGTCATAACATCAGGAGCTATTGCATACAGCTTTGAGATGAATTTGTCTGAGGGCGATGCCACCTTGAGCAAATC
>Ga0315279_10006706_pt1 | contig 14467 bp, 20 predicted proteins | sample YL17G06_20_MG_FD_203694 | JGI IMG/M metagenome (GOLD analysis project Ga0315279, IMG submission 203694) | Sediment microbial communities from Yellowstone Lake, YNP, Wyoming, USA - YL17G06_20 | ecosystem: Environmental > Aquatic > Freshwater > Lake > Sediment | place: USA: Wyoming | collected... | reverse complement strand
CAGAGAATAGAACGGAAAGTATCAGAATAATCTGTTGCGACAAACTGAGCGATGAAAACGCGAAGGCCGACAGGAGACTCCACCAATCTACGACCGACACATGTCACCACGTCGAACTCTACATAACTCTTCCCTGTGTCCGCTCGGAACAATCCTCGGCGAAGTCGCATATGAGCGCAACATCCGCAAGGCTGAGACAGTCGAATCAACGGAGAGGCTTCTCAGTAAAGTCGAGACTTTGGGGGGAGATTCCAAGTGAGGCCGCGAAGCTTTTTGTCATAATCTTGACAACGCCAGGGATGGCCTCCTCAAGAGCCTTCTCCAGTTCTGGATGCCGTTTCGCGGAAATGAGTATGCTCGCCAGCACACCGCTCTCGTAATGCAAGCGTTCCAAATTGGCAACCGTAATCCCCTCCAAGGCCCTCATCCCGTCAAGCGTGCCCCCCTTGACATTGAATGCGCGAAGGTAGACTTCGCCTGCTTTCCAATCTTCGCCTTTTTGATACTGCTCGCAAACAAGTTTGTAGGTTATGGTGAAAAGATCCTCGATTCGCTTCCTTTGTATGATATACGCCTTTAGTTCGTTCTTTGACAAGTCTTTTCGATCAATGTCCAATCCCTCGAAGGCCATCAATTCGGACTTCCTTAGCGCTTCCCTCCCGCTTGCCACCTTCTCGATTTCCGCAAGTGCCTCCAGCAAAGCGAATGCTGGTTTGATTGACTCAGGCGCGACTTTGATCAGTATGGCTCGACTATCTTGCGGGTCTGGCGTTCTAGTAACTGTGTGATCCCTCTCCTCCATCTCATCGATATATTTCCAAAACGTTGAGTTGCTGACAATCACCTTCTCACAGCGCTTATGCAATTCGTTGGAACGTAAGCCCTCTGGCGATTTCTGCAACGTGTCGAGTATCTTGTGCTTCGCAATGTCTCTCTTCGATGCTTGAGTCATCGGTGACCCTTGGAAATCAGTACAGCATGATGTATTTATAGCAATCGCCCCGAAGGGTTGAGTTGTGGTACAAATGCAACCGAAGGGAGTAGCTCCACAATCGGCATACGATGCCGCCCAAACTAGATACTGGACCGGTCACAGCACAGTTGCTTTAGCGAGACCACTCATTGAAGCCCTCCGGATATTGGCGGAACCTGGAGACAGACTTGAGGATACCGTGCGACGTCTTGTCGATCGAGTAGTCAGCGAACAGAAGGAGTCCGCATAAGATGACCCTCGTCACGTGTCACGATTTGGGCCGCCGGATTCTATCGTTGCTCAACCTCGAAGTGGGGGCCGAGTTCGAACTTGCAACCCTCAGAGATGGATCTGTACTCATTCGCAAAGGAGACTCCTTGCCATGAACAAACAGGAAATTGAAGATCATATCAAAGAAACCACTGAGAAAGCGAAAGCACAAAGCGCACTAGTCGCAAGCCTCGAGACTCAAGTTCTTGACGCGGCCGCGCAGGGCAATGTCAATGACGTAGTCGCAGCGAAGAAGCAACTGCCTGCTGCTCGCGAACTATTGGACGGATTAGAACTCGTCCTCAAGACATACCAAAAGAAGGCAAACGATCTCAAGGAGAAGGAGCCGGAAGCGCTGAAGATCCGAAAATGCCTCAGCGAAGACTGGCCGACAGCCCTCACAATACACGAAGAGTTGAAGCGGATCCAGAGTGAGCTTCGACCTACTCTCGGAAAAATTACTGCATGGAACAACAAGTCCGCCGCTTTAGCAAGTCAGCATAAAGCGTTGATTGGTGAAAAAATCTACACTCCAGCTATACCGGTGCCGCCGGAGCTGTATGCGGCTGCAAACGTGAAGCTCGAGCCTCTCGCCAAATCTCTCGACGTCCGGCTCCCCTCCGAACGTGAAAGAGATCGCGTAGAGAATCAACTCCGAGACCAGCGACCAATTGTTTGGAAGTTTTTGAAACGCGCCAAGATAGAGGACTATCCTCGATGCGGTGTATGCCAAGCTGAACTCATCGCTCAGAGGTATGAACTCGATCAAGCTGAATCGAAAGGCATAGTTGAGATGAGATGCCCCAAACACGGTGATCAATGGTTGACGATCCAGATCCCGGGTCGGCCATCGCTATCGGCGGCAGGTCACCCCCTCCCTAACGTTCCCGTGCCCCTAGCTGACGTCACGGGCCCGGCTGCTGCCAAAACTCAGAGTCATGGCTTGGCTGATCTGCCAAGTTTGACAGAACAACACAAAGGAGGAAAGACAAAATGAATGATGAGGAACTCGTTGAAGAATGCCTTCGAAAGTACGACACCAACGAAGCTGCTTTGAATAGCATTCGATGCCATGGTGTCGATGAGAGTGTTCTTCAGGCTCTACGTGAGTTCGGTGCTGGAGAAGAACTAGACAATGCACGCATTGCGTTGCGAGACTTTCGACATCGAAAGTATGCAGCCGACGAAGCGCTGAAAAAGGCCCGCTGTAGGAAAGCAGAGTTGGACTCGATCAGCGAGTCTCCCGTATGGAAGGACCAAGAGTTCCTGAACAAGCTCTCACAAACTTTCATGGCAGAAGCCTTCGAGAAGAGCAGAGAGACAACGAAGCACTACATTGACAGCACCAAGCAGCCCGCAACAGGTCCAAAGAGCCTGCTGGGTGAGCCCAGACGTGGAGCTGACGGTCAAGTCCTCCGCGACGCAAATGGGCGAGTCATCTGGGATACGAACACAGAGCAGCGAGTCCTTGACGTTCAGCGAGGCGTCAAGAGTGTGACGGCTGACGGCAAGATCAATCCTAACGTGAGCAGGATGGGTCAGCCGAAGCTTGGACTTGACGGACAAGTCACCTGGGAAGTCAACGACGAACCCAAGACTCGGCGAGTCAACGTGCGAGCGGATGGCAAGATCGACCCGACGAAGAGCCTCATGGGCAACCCGAAACTAAACGCGGACGGATCAATCACCTGGGACGTAGCAGAATGACCCCCGCTTACCGTTATGCACCTGTAGTCGATCTTGATATTGGCGGAGCGGTTGCCGTAGAATTAGACCTAATGAGTGCTACGGTGGATTTCTGCGTCACCGACAAGGTTCCTGCAATATCCCTCAACTTGAACGATGCGAATAAGAAGTTCTCAGATCTGCCTCTACACTGGAACGACACTCTCACCCTGAAAGTTGATACGGCCACTCGATTCATTGGAAGAATAGACTCCCTCACGCCTCCTGAAGAGAAGGCACAAGGCAGAATCCTAACCGTGAAAGGGCGGCATACAGGTTCAGCAGCCCTAGAAGACTATGTGGCAAACCTGCAAGTCACTGGAACGCCTGAAGATATTGTGGCTGCAATCATTGCTCGATACACAAGCATGAAAGGGGCCACGTACACGGCTGATCCTGCAATCACAATCATCACCAACTCCGCACCAGACGATATCACGATGGCGTTTGATTGGCGTCGAAAGAGCTTCTGGAAGATGTTGTATGAAGTTCAGGAAGCACTCGGAGCTCCGGTAGCGGAAGGCGGTAAGGACGAGTTCTACGACTTCTTCTTAGACCCGGGAACAGTGGGCGATTTCTACTTTCTACCAATGGGGTCTCTCGACTCAGCAGTAACGATAGCAGCGAATACGGAACTACTCAAAGCTAACAGAATCATAGACGGCTTACCCGTCAAGAATGAAATCTTTCTCTGGTGCAACGCTGCGGGAGGCGCGGTTCCCTATGAGATGGAAGAAGGCTGGAATGAGACACAAGCAGTTCCAGTCATAGGGCTCACTGATCCGTGGACGGAAGGCAACGCGAGCGACTATTCTTCGGGCGTCGGGCTTGGCGGGTCAGTCACAGTGGAGGATCACACGTACACGGCAGGAGAGCTTGCCACTGACGATATCGGGATCGGCCTCAAATGTATTCGCATACATGGCACGACTTCACCCCTGAACAATACCGCTGAACAATATGCCTATTGGGGTATGAAGTTCAATCATGGAGAAGCATTCCATACGAAACTCGACGGCTTCACCAATCAAGACCCCCACGACATGCTCAACCTAGCCAATGAGACGCACATGGATGAGTCGATGGGTGAAGTCTCAGCCGTCAGGTTCTACTTGAAAGATCTTAAGAATCCGATTACTACAGGCAGTTTTGATTGGACTGGATGGGTTGGATGGCAGTTTTGGCTTGAATGCGTAGACGCATATGACAACGTAGTTCGCAGCGGTCAAATGGGTGCTACCGCTACATCTGGGCCCATCTATTGGCTTACTCAAAAATGGGCGCATCCCACAATCAGTATCGGGCCAACCGTGGGTAATTGGAGTCAGAAGACAGGAGCCTCGTTCGATTGGGCAGCCGTTAAGGAGTTGAAGTTCATAATTGGAGGCAAAAAAGCCGCCCTCGATTTCTATTTTGACGGTTTCAAGTTTGTGAAGCCGCTCATCGCTCAGGCGCGGTATGTGTCAGGAGACAGCTATGAGAAGACCTGTCGTAGCATAGTCATAGCGAAAGAGAAGATTGCGAACTATCAAGCCGCACTATTGACGGCGCAAGGATTACTGGAGGGGCAGAAGCGCCCGAATGTCTACTGGAACTTTGAGGATATTGGGCGTACGGATATTCCTTCCGGCTACACGTTCAATCTAGGATCTACGGAGTTGCTAATGCGTGATCAGAAGTGGAGTATGACGAAGGAAGGCGGCTGGCTAGTATCCGCCACCGCATTGGAGCAGACCTGACCTCCGATCGACCTGCCTCAAACACTTAGAGAAGGTGCACAAGCATGGCGACAGAGACAATCGGAGACGTTCGAGGACTCAGTGGCCTACGACTTCGTGGCTTCAACATCATACCGATTGAACGGCGAGGCAAGCGGCCTCTTGTGGCGTGGGAGCCTTATCAGAAAGTTCGAATGTCACCGGATGAGTTCGAACGAGTAGCCAATGGTAGAGAAGTCAACGTTGCCGTGATTTGTGGAGAAACGTCTGGGGGGCTTGTTGTCGTTGATGTTGACGGTCAACTGCCGCCCTCACTCAATCAACTCATGAATAAGACCTTGACCACTATGACGAGTAAGGGCGCTCATTTCTACTTCAGGATGCGTAACTTGCCCGCGAACTTCAAGACAAGGATCGACAACATCAATATCGATGTGAAATCTCAAGGCGGGTACGTGGTTGCACCGCCGAGCATTCACAAGACCGGACACGTCTATCAATTCCTAGATCCTGCCAAAGCGATCCTTGAGATTGAAAGCCTCTCCGATGTTGGAATCAACCCTCCCATGAAGTCAACGAATATGACCATCATAGATCGAGGTCTCATCGACGTTCTCTATGAGGGCGAACGGAACAATCAGCTCTTTCGATCCGCAACGGTTGACCGTGAGCAAGGCGTTACAGTGGAGGCAGCGATAGAGCGAGCGCAGGCCCTTAACCTGAAGTCATGCAAGCCTCCGCTGCCAGCAACCGAAGTCTATGGTCTAGTTCAATCGGCGTACTCCAAAGACTACTTTGCGAAGGCGGCGCAGAGCATCGTCAACGGCGATTTGAAACCTGACATAGCCACAAAGTCTCTCAAGGCGTTAGAGCAATACGTTGAGGATCTTCGCGTCCGAATAGTTGGCGAGCAGCTCCCGGCTGAACCGTACGAAAGCATTGATGGATTCTATGATGATCTGGTCAAGTTCTACCAGACAAGCCTCAGGCTCGATGAGTTAACTCCGTACTTGTTCGCAAGCTACACGTTGCTCACGCATCAGACGCCTAACCTCGATTTCATCTTCCAAGTCTACATTACAGGCTTGAAGGGTTCTGGCAAATCGACAAGCGGCGAGCGATTAGAGAACCTTTGTTATCAGGGATTCAAGACGGGTTCAGCTACTTTCCCGTTCCTAGTTCGAGCGAACGAAGTCCTGAACGGCATGACGCAAGTCCTCGACGAGTTTGACCTAATCTCATCCGATGATCGAGTCACGAAATACCTCCGCGGATCATCGGATCGCCGCAACCCGTACGGCGTGGTTGAACCTGTCTCAATCGGCGGCGCAACCTACAACATGCCAGCGATCAAGATGAGCTTCGGCGGACGAGTCCTCATCACGTCACAGGCACTCAAAGACGAGATGGTTCGCGATCGAGCCGTTGAAGTTGTGATGATGCAGTATGCAGGCCTTCTCCCTGAACCGTCAGGGGAGGAAATCAACAAACTCAGGAAGCACTTAGCCTACTATCGAGAACAGGTCAAACTCCAGGTAACAGTCGAGGATAAGCGGAAGCATTACGATCCGAAGCACAGCAGCGGACGCCTCAACGAACTTGCCACACTACTCTACCTCGTCACACCAGAGAAACATCACGACAAAATCGCCACGATCATTAAGCGTGAATGGGAGACTCGGACAGCACTTGAGCGGGAGAGCTACGCCGCTAAGGTCGTCGAGTCACTTACCGCAGCGGTCACATCTCAAGATGTCGTGGAATCCTCGACGGCGCAGAGCTACGTTCCTGTCCAACAGATCAAACGCCACTTTGACCTCCGATACTCAGACTCCACAACAGGCAAAGGCAAAGCGAATCCGAAATCCATAGGCCGAGTCATGCAGAATCTTGGACTTAGAACCGACCTAATCCGAGTCAGAGACGAAGACCAACGACTCCGCGCTTGGCTCCTAAACAAGTCAGACCTAACTAGGATCCGGCAAAGCCTCTACCTAGACGAAGCCCCCGAGCTGGGTGGAACAAGTGTCACGAGTGGAACGTCACCTAGTGCGCCCCTACCCCTAGACACCTACCCAACAGAGGACAGAGAGAGACCCGTACACACACAAGGTAACGTTCCACTCGTTCCACTCGTTCCGGAGGCCCCTACCACTTGAAATCAGAACAGGCCAAAATGAGGCGTGTTAGGGTGTCCTCTCGCTCCCGGTCTTCTGGGCGTACACAAAACGAATCGGCTAGGGTGGTGCGGGTTTCGGGGCCTCAGTTGCTTCGTGTGCTTCGTGGTGGTCAGGTTGGCAACGAGAACGCGAAGAAGGCTCTTACGTGGCTTGACTCGTACGACTTGTCCACGCCTGCAGGCCTGGACGGTTTCATGCAGGAGGTTGTCCGGCAAGTCTGGATGGGCGAGCTAGGCACCAGAGCAGCCTCATCCATCAACGGAACCCTACGCCTGCTACTGGAACACATGACGCTGCCAAGTCTTGAGAAACGTATCTCGGAACTGGAAAAGAGAGAGGTGAAAGCTTGAACACGAAAGTCGAGAAACTGCAGAAGCGTCTGAATGAACTTGCAGAGAAGCAACCATTACATGCAGAACCGCGTCCCTGGTTCGGCTTTCATGCTCCAGTGCATCCCTATGACCCAGCGAACATAAGATTTGACATCTTCAACCGGAACGCGTGGGAATGGTTCTGCCTGTTACAGATGAGCGCGACTGAATTGGACGAGTACGTGGCTATCTCGGTCTGGAATACTGTCAACGGTTACCCCCTCACCACTTATGGCACAGCACCCGACCTACAAGCCGAAGCAGAAGCACTCCACACCCGGCGCCAAGAAATAGAAATAGTCGTTCAGGCTCGCGCTGAAGAACTAGACCGGAAAGACCCAGAGGCTTGGATCCGATGGAAAGAGTTCTACAAGCAACTTGAGGACCAAAACCAGTCTACAGAAGCTACTGATGAACCTGCTAGTGATGAACTCGCCGACGATTCACCTGGAAAACAGATGCGTCTCTTGTGGAGTTGGACGTTGCAAGTCCTCGAAGCATATAGGAGATGTGAGAAGGAACGAACAGAGAATGGGGATGTGAGGTCGTGACAAAATCAGAAATCAAGAACTTGGAGAAACGTGTTCGCGGAATCGACCCTCAATCTTCATCCACAGACGACGCAGCTGGCGCTCGCATGGATTGGCTTGTGTCTCACTTGACGGAAGAGGAACGCTTTGAGGCAGCTACGTACATCAAACGTCACGAGACGGATCAGCAAGACAAAGAGGCTGAAGAGCGTATGCATGGGCTGCTCGCTAAGGCTGAAGTTCGGGGCAACGCTCGTCCAGTCAGTCTCAGAGAAGAGTTCTACCAGAAGCACTCACGCGCCGAGGGACTCAGAAGCATAGGCCGCGTTCTAACGGGTGCGGAGCATGACGAGCTTGTAGCCTTGAATGTTTGGTTCGAGAAGTTCCGACAGGAGCCTCGAACATTCGAGGAGCAACTTGAGGCGGGAGCCAAGGAACTCAAAGAGAACCTGGCGCGCGCAAAAGCAGAGGGGATCGAATGGGCGCTTCGGAATGCAGAGGACCAAGATCCAGTCGAATCCTACGCGGACGAGCGTAGAGGTGAATCATGAATTGTCAGTGACTGTTGAACGTTTCAAGTTTCGCTGCTCAAAGTGTGGCATGGAGGATTCCGTACCTTTCCAACCACGAGACGATCGGCCGCTCTACTGTAGACGTTGCTATCGAACAATCAAGGAAGAGCGAATGGCGAAGCTAACAAGTAACGAGATCTGGAGTTATCATCACAAGCAATAGTGAGCGGGTTCCTGCATCCTCGCTTCCTTCACTAATCCAGCACCAGTATGCGGCCCCGCTTGAATATTGCATAATCAAGTTGATTTCAAGTGGTAGGGTCCTACTTTGTTAGATGCCAGGCTCCGTCCGTAGACTTGAGTCCTTTCTGCCATTTGAAAGCTCGGAGATGGGGTAAGGCTTAAGTGGTCAGAGCTCACTTGGCGGAAGTGGAGTTCTTACGAGGAACCCTCACGTGATAGGGATGGCACAGGTAGCAAGTCGCGACATTAATCTGAGTGAGATCATGACCAGATTCGAGTCCGAGTTCCCCGGTCTCGCTGAGCAGATCAGATCCCTTACTGATGAGAGATTGACTATGCTTCTCTCGATGGGTGTCGTGACCCAGAAGGCTAGTTCGGGCAACACGACGACCCCGCTGGAATGAAAGTTTGGCCTCGGCGCCTGAGCCCTCAACATGGACTAAAGTGCTCGCGGAGATCGGCGCTGCAATCTCCGCTCATGGACAGTTTTCCCCAATCGACGTTGTGAGAAGAAGCAAGCTTGCCGCCTTGAACGCAATAAGTGGTCGTCCTCTGGTCGTATATGCAACAGCGTGTACGGTACCCAATAAGATCACGCCTGACCAGATCTTGATGCTTGACTTTTCCGACAAATTCGCGTTTGCCGATGTTACCGAACGAATTGATGGCCCGTCTCTTGACATCATAGTACACAGTCCTGGTGGACTAGCGGAAGCGGTAGAATCCATTGTCAATCACCTCAGACGCCGGTTTTCAGACATCCGATTCATAGTGCCCAACTTTGCCAAGAGCGCTGCGACCATGATGGTGATGTCAGGGAACGAGATTCTGATGGATCCTAATGCAGAGCTCGGTCCTATAGATCCCCAAATGCATACCATGTCGGGCGTCCACCCCGCAAGGTCAATTATCGAGCAGTACGAGAGAGGCGTGAACGAGGTGCTCCAAGACAATAAGAAAGTCATGATCTGGGGTCCCATGTTTGCGCAACTTTCTCCATCTTTACTTGTGGACTGTCAGCATGCTATCGACCTTTCGAAGAAACTCGTTGAGGACTGGCTACAGAAGTACATGTTTGCGGGAGATATGAATGCGGGTCAGAAGGCCAAGCAGATAGCAGACTTCCTTTCTGACCACGCGTACCACAAGTCGCATGCTAGGGGCATAAGCATAGACGATCTGCAAACAAGGGGAGTCAAGGTAACGGACTTGAGTTCGGATGCGAAATTGCACAACGCGGTCAAGGAAATCTACTCTGCTGTTGACCTTTCCTTGAGCAACACCGCCGCCGTGAGGCTTGTCGAGAACCATCTCGGAAACGCCGTGATAAGGAACTTCACTCTTGAACCCTCGCTCGCGCTCCAAGTGGGTGCTCAGCGGCACGGCTCACCCATCCCCCGGCAGCTGGAATCGTTGCCGTAGCCCAGCGCAATGAGAGGCTGATCTTATTGAATCGAACTCGCCACTGTTCCGGCTTGTGGATCCGACAGTCATGCCGACGCGTGTAGGCTGACTCATGCTTGTCACTTCTGGTCAAATGGCCATTCTAACTGTCGGCATGTCCGGGCAACGTTCACGTTGACGCAATCCCTACAGAGCATTTGCGAGACCGTTTCCGCCTCGAAGAGGCTGCCGCAACTCGGACATTGACGGTTCAAGACTTATCCAAGCCGTACCGTTCGAGAAGTCTGTCCCTGTCGAACCAGGTGTTTGGCAGGCCTTCAAGGATGCTCCGTACGCTTCCAACGAGTTCTTCTGCTAGGAACTCGTCGACTGGCTGCTCTTCACCGCTGAACTTGAGCAAGTCCGTTACGAAGTCTATGATGCCTTTCGGCACTTCAAGCGTTATCTTGACGGTTTGCTTGCTCATGGATGTTCAAGCTCCCTCTCTTTCGCTGAGCTCGTAGGCCTCCACTAGAGCCTCGAACTTAGGCCAATCTGGGACCGGAACAACGGAGAAGATCAGGTTCAGGACACATGTGGCCTCGGCTTGGATCATGTTCATTGGGTCCTCTCCGAAGGCTTCTTTCTCTTCCGGTCGAACTAGCTTGAGTGCTTCCTTGACGCAGGGTACAAGGTTGCGTGGTACTTGGATTGTCAGAGGCACTAGGTCGTTTGAAGTGAATCTCATTTCGCTCTCATCTCCTACTTCTCATCGAAGGGCCACTCAAGCCTCCCTGAGAACTCAAGGCCTAGAGCTAGATCCCCTAGGGGTTTAGGGGCTTCTTTCGTGACTGTCACGACCAAGCCGTCGAGTCCAAGCGTCTTGTCGAGTGGTTCCATGCCGGAACGGTTTGCGACTCCGTGATTCTTTCCTCCGCAAGCGCAGACACATGTGATGTCTCGGGCCTCACGGCAAGCGGCGCAGCACTCATGAGAAACCTTTGCCGGTCTAACCGCCGGTAGGTCATAAGCGAACAGCTTCGTCCAACTAACTTCTTTCGGGTGATTCATCCATTCCACCGTGTCTGCTGTAGACACGTAACTTAATATAAGCCTTGTGCCTATACTAGGGACGTGAGCTGAGTATGTTCACAAGGATTCTTACCGACTTGGAACGCAGAAGAATCAAGACATACCTCAAACAGGACGGAGAGAGAGAAGCACCAATACGAAAGCTAGTCAACCGTGGAAAGACCTTTCTTCCCCAGATCGAAGCGGACTTGGCGCTCATCAAGGAATTGCTAGGATCCTACGAACGGAACAAGACAAAGTAGTTCTACTCTACCGCAAGCCCTGTACTAAGCATCAGAAGCACGAATGCTCCCACCATTCCATAGATCATGAACAGCAACGGAACAAAGAAGTCTTGAACGACCACGATACTCGTCAAGTAAGATATGGACCTAAGCGTTGACAGGATTGACACGACAAAAGAGCCGACCGTGAGCAGAGTCGCCCATAGAGCGTACGACCTGCGACTTTCGAGCTTCCCGGTTGCCCGTTCCCATTTCTCTGTCTGCGTGAGCGGGATTTTGGGTAATCCACGGTACGCACTCCGTATATCGGTAAGAAGATAGGTCGCGATCAAGCCGACGAATCCAATTACGACGCTGTCTACCTGCATTATTCCTCTGTATATCTCTAGGGCTGTCTGAGGTGGCATGTTCGGGTTGAAGATCTGACCTGACTGTAACCACTTCGGCAACTGCTCTATGGGAAATGTCAATATCCAAATGACGACAAAGAATAGAGCCAATGCCACGACTCCCGAGACGAGTTCGCCGACCCGGGGACCAAGGACCGCTCGTATGGGTGAGATCAACTGCACCTTCGCGGCGCGGACGATTCGGTCTCGGTCAGGCAGGCGGCCCTTGATTCGGTCTTTCAAGCTCGACTTCAATCTAGCTCCTGACGATCTCTGTTTGGCTGCTATGAAAAGAGTTTCCTTGGCAGTGCAGTTCTTAACTGCTGGCGTCTGAATATCTGATCACGGTGAGTTGATGCCGCTATTTGGCGAGATGAGAGAACAAATAAGAAGAATGAACGAGTTCGAAGAACGGCGACTTGCACGACAGAAGGAAGACAGATTCTTTTTCGTGACGTGCGAACGAGGCCATAGGAGCCAGATGAGCGGCGTGGAGCTTTATCGTCATCTCCGTTTTGAGAAAGATGAGCAGCTTCTCTGTCCTGAATGCTACGCGTGGGTGAAGGTCAGCACGATCACGGAACTGCCTCCAGACATGCAGGGTAAAGTGGTCAAGTTATTCTATTGCCTATACGTTGACGGCTACGGGGACACGGAAACCAGCGAATCCATCCTCTACATATTCGATGGATTCGTGCGGATGTCAACACACTATCGCCAAGAGGTCTCAACATACAAGGGAAAAACAATCGCCCTCGACATTCCGTATGAATCCATAAGATTACTGAACATCTCGTTGGACAGAGAGATCACTGCAGCACGAACTTTGCTGATTGGCGCATTCTTGGCGGCCCATTTCAAGCAGGAGACACTGACGCTGAACATTGGATTCGTCGATGAACGAGGATTGCTACAGATTCCATCCTTGAAGATGGAGAAGAATGAAGTTCATGACTGCTATCGTTTGATAAACGAGCGAATAGTTAAGGCCAAAAGAATGTGAGCAACAAGACCAAGTAGGAGATAACCTCGTACTGGAGAACACGCGCGGGGGGTGAGGACACGAAATGATTGGAGAATGGGCATGGGCTCTCATCATTGGATTCCTCATCTCATTCACGTCTGCCGTCTGGGTGAACGCGGATGCAGAGGCACTAGAAATAGAGGCACCGCACCGAGGACTCTGGGTTGTCATTGTCTTCTTATTTCCGATTCTTGGATTGCTGCTCTATTACGCGATTGGAAGGAGGCAAGCATGGAATCCGCCCGAACGCATGCTTGATCGAGTACCAGAGATGAAGACTTGCAAGTTCTGCCGCAGGACTTTGGCATCAGATGCGATATGGTGCGACACATGCGGGAGATCGTTACAGTAATGGAGCGCTCAGAAAGCGCGGAGCGGGCCTCCACAACCACGTGGAGAGCGAACAGCTACCGTTTGAGTCTCCTGGCTCCTGTGGATGGGCGTCCTCTCGGGTTTGCGGCTACAACTAGCGTCTCCACTTGAATGGCCTCCAGCTTCTCGAGACGGGCTCGGAGCTCGTCAATCGTCTCTTTCTGAGCAGTCAGTTCAATCGTTGCGTCACTCAATGCCAAATGCGGTAGCGCTCGCTCGTAGGCCTTCCGAAGATCCTCAATGGTGGGCTTACTGTATGGGTCCTCGCTTGCTGACAGTTGGTGACCTAGGAGGCGTTTGACCCAGTTGTGCGGAATCCCTGAGCGTTCTAGGCTTGTCTGGTAGAACTTCCGTAGAACGTGAGGCCGGACTTGGCTCCAGTCTCCGGGTTTCTTCTTCGGTTCGATGACTCCTGTTCGGAGGGCAGCCTGGGTGACGAGCTGCTCGATGCTCTCATCACTTATCGGTACGGGTTCCTCGTCTCCGTTCAGTTGTCGCCGGAAGAGCGGAGCGTCTGGTCCGATGGGTTCGCCTGGGATGTGGCGTGTTCCTCTGCGTCTTGAGTCTAGGTAGGCGCTCAATGCGTCGACTGCTTCGGGTCCGATGAACGTGTCGTAGCCTTCCGCTCGTTTGCCCTTCGCTTGGAATGGCATGACTTTGATGTGAACCGGAACCTTGCCCGCCTCAAGGTCTACGGAGACATCGCCATAGGTGAGTCTGCAAAGGGTGCTCACGCGGACGCCACTTTGAGCTAGGAAGGCGATTACTGCTCGGTCCCGAAGGCTTGACACTGACATCATACGTCGAATCTCGCCTTGAGTTGGAACCTTCTCACTTGTGACACGCCAGGCCCTTGGAATCTTGCATTGGAGCGGCATGTAGTTGTGCCGGTAGAAGCTCTTGATGTATGACATGGCGCCGACGCCGGTGCCACGTGACTTGAACGTCTGAAAATACTTGAGCAGGAGCTCCTCATGTCGGCTCCGGAGTCGAATATCATCCTCTTTCAAGTCGTGGACTCTTTCCGAGATCAAGGCGTCTGGATCCTTACCGGCCCAACTGCAGAAGCGAATCATCACATTCAAGCCACGATCGACGGTGAGTTGACTTCCGGTCAAGGTGCGCAAGCCAAGGAGCCAACGTTGAATACTCTCACACTTCTGCTCTACTTCGTCACGCTGCGCCTGCATGCTTGGAAGAAACCGTGGATCCTTCATTCTCGGTCAGATAGAGGATTAGGTGCTGAAAATACATAAGTTTGTTCCGTGTCGGCGCTCGGAAAAGACATAAGAGTTCCGAGGTGCCGTCTTGATGACTCAACTGACCTACTCTTGCCCAAGCAGAAGACCGCTGCTTGGCCTCAGAGCGCGCACAGAACCGGTCCTGGCCGTGGGCAATCTCCCGCGCCTGAGCTTTCTTGATAAACGTGCTGACCTCTCTTTCTCCATTGGGTCCGCACAA
>Ga0315279_10006705_pt1 | contig 14470 bp, 15 predicted proteins | sample YL17G06_20_MG_FD_203694 | JGI IMG/M metagenome (GOLD analysis project Ga0315279, IMG submission 203694) | Sediment microbial communities from Yellowstone Lake, YNP, Wyoming, USA - YL17G06_20 | ecosystem: Environmental > Aquatic > Freshwater > Lake > Sediment | place: USA: Wyoming | collected... | reverse complement strand
CGGCTGACGTGGATGGTAATTCGCTGTCCATTTCGTCGGACTTCCAGGGAGATGGACCTTACGGGTTCTCAGTGGACATGGGCGCGTATGCCATCCAGCCTGGCGATATGGGCCATGTCCACGTCGCAGTCGGGCGAATCACCAACATGCTCTATAACGACACGAACGAGCCGAAAACATACGCCAGCGGTGAGTTCTCACCGGCATACTGGACTACGGCGCACGGCACAACCGACCTGACGGTTGTCTTCCATTTGCCGCCGGACATGCAGCCAGGTGAGCCGCGTTACCACAACCCGAGCGGCGGCTGGCCAGGGAACGATGCGCCTCAGGCGGCATACGACAACCAGAATCGCGTCACCTATACCTGGCAAAGCGCGGCAGCCAACGGTTACACCCAATACACGTTCGGCATGTCCTTACCCAAGCAGTACGTGCCTGCTTCGGCGATTGTCCAACCTTCAATTTGGGAGCAATTGGGCATCAGCGCGGATACGCTCATCTCCTTCGCCTTCATCGCCTGCTGCGGCCTGTTCTTCGTCGGCGTCCCCCTCTTGAGCGTAATCAACGGGCGGAGGCGCAAGATGCAATACCTGCCGCCCAAGATCTCCATCGAAGGGCACGGGATCAAACGCGGCCTTACCTCGGTTGAAGCTGCCATCCTGATGGAACAGCCGCTCGACAAGGTGATGACCATGATCCTGTTCAGCGTGGTCAAGAAGAACGCCGCCTCGGTCATCACCCGCGACCCGCTCAAGTTGCAGGTCGTTCAACCACTGCCGGAAGGATTGCACGAGTACGAGAAAGAATTCCTGCAGGCCTTCAGCGACCCGAACAATATCCCTAAGAAAGGCCTGCAAGAGATGACCGTCAACTTGGTCAAATCCGTAGGCGACAAGATGAAAGGTTTCAGCCGCAAGGAATCGATTGAATACTACAAGAGCATCATGGAGCGCGCCTGGCAACAGATCGAAGCGGCCGGCACGCCCGAGGTCAAGAGCCAGATGTACGACGAGTCGCTGGAATGGACCATGCTCGACAAGGATTATGACGAGCGCACACGGCGCGCCTTCACCGGTCCGATCTTCATCCCGATGTGGTGGGGACGCTACGATCCGACCTTCCGGCCGGCTGCCAGCGCGCCGGCCCGCACGGCTGTGGGCGCGCCTTCCGTATCCTCCAGCCGCGGCGGCATGACGAGCCTGCCCGGCGCCACATTCGCCGCCTCCGTGGTTGGCGGCGTGCAAAACTTCTCCAGCAAGATCATCGGCAACGTGAGCGCATTCACATCCGGAGTGACCAACCGCACCAACCCGATTCCCAAGACCTCCTCCAGCAGCAGTTGGAAGGGTGGCGGCGGTGGCGGTGGTCACTCCTGCGCCTGCGCCTGTGCCTGCGCCGGTTGCGCCTGTGCCTGCGCGGGAGGCGGGAGATAGTGAACAGTAACCAGTGACCAGTTATCAGTGATCAGTGAACAGTGAGCCGCGCATTGACTATCTTCCATCGTCTACCATCCATCGTCTCTGGAAGAAAAGCTGTCAGCCAGCAGCCATTGGTTGGTCTCCATCACTACCTCCACGCAGACAACGGTGAGAAGAGCCGCATCCATCTGCGCCTCGACGCGGACGGGCACGGCACGCTGATCGTCAACGCCAACCGCATCATGCACCTGAATCCAACCGCGGCGTTGATGGCCTACCTGATCCTGGAAGATGTCCACGAAGATGAGGCTGTGAAAACCATCCAGAGGCAATTCCGCGTCAATCGGAAGCAAGCCCTTGAGGATCTTTCAACCTTCAACCTTCAACTTTCCAACCTAATCCGCCCCGACGGCGCTTGCCCGATCCACGACCTGGAATTGGAGGTCACCGCCCCGTTCTCAGCGCGACCCTCGGCTCCGTACCGCCTCGACCTGGCGCTGACCTACCGCTGCAACAACGACTGCGCGCATTGCTATAACATAAGACCTAACCCCCCCATCCCCCCTTCCCTAGTAGGGAAGGGGGACGTAGAGGGGATAGGTCAAACCGAACTCCCCACCGCCGATTGGAAGCGCGTCCTCGACAAAGCCTGGGAGCTGGGCATCCCGCACATCATCTTCACCGGCGGCGAGCCGACCCTGCGCAACGACCTGCCCGAACTCATCGCCCACGCCGAGCGCAACGGGCAGATCACTGGCCTGAACACCAATGCCCGCCGTCTCTCCGACTCGCGCTACGTGGAGAGATTGATCGAGGCCGGACTCGACCATGTGCAGATCACGCTCGAATCGCATGATCCCGAAATCCACGACCGGATGGTGCGCGCCAAAGGTGCTTTCCGGCAGACGGTCAAGGGTCTGGAGAACGCCCTTTCCAGTCCACTTTACGTAATGACCAATACAACCATGCTGCGGGATAACGCCTCCGCGCTGCCCGCGACACTCGATTTCCTCGGCGAACTGGGCGTGCCGACCGTCGGCCTGAATGCGCTGATCTATTCCGGTCGCGGCGCGACGGTCGGCACAGGTTTGGCAGAAAGCGAACTGCCCCCATTGCTGGAAATTGCCCGCGCCAAAACCGAAGCGCACAACCAGCGCCTCATCTGGTATACGCCGACGCAATACTGCGGCTTCGACCCGATGTCGCTCGACTTGGGCGTGAAGGGCTGCACCGCTGCTCTTTACAACATGTGCGTCGAACCGGAGGGCGGCGTACTGCCCTGCCAGTCGTATTATCACCAACTGGGCAACCTGCTTACCGATGAGTGGGACTCCATCTGGAACCATGAACTGGCAATCAGGCTGCGCGAGCGGCAGGGTTTACCCGCAAAATGCACCGGCTGCGCGCTGCTTTCGGAATGCGGCGGCGGCTGTCCGTTGCAGTTTCCGAGTAATGAGAAACAAGTATCGAGTTGACCTGAAATTCATTTCCCGTCACTCGACACTTAATGCTCGTTTCTATTTCTGTTTTAGAGAGTCCATGACTGATACACATCACTCCTGGGTCAAAGAACTCCCTGCCGAGATCATGGTCTGTGGCGCGGACGGTGTCATCCTCGAAATGAATGTCGAGGCTGAGTCGCTCTTCGCGGTGGACGGCGGGCGCGGCCTGCTCGGCTCGAATGTGCTCGACTGCCATCCCGAACCCTCATACGCCAAACTGGAAGGCATGATGGCTAGACAAGTCTCGAACGCTTACTACAACACCGAAAATGGCGAGAAACACTTCTTCTATCAGGCCTGCTGGTATAAAGATGGACAATACGCCGGGTTCGTCGAAATCTCCTTTGAAGTACCGGAAGAAGTCCCACACTTTCTACGAGGTTGAATTATGGATTATGTTGATTTTTCCTGGGTCAAGGAATTCCCCGCTGCCATCACCGTTTGCGACCCAGATGGCATCATACTGGAGATGAACGACAAGGCGGCCGAGGCCTTCGCCGAGGATGGCGGGCACGGTCTCATCGGCAAGAATTTACTCGACTGTCATCCCGAACCGGCGCGCAGTAAAGTAGAACGCTTGTTGGATAAGCAGCAGAAAAATGTGTACACCATCGAAAAGAAAGGCAAGAAGAAACTCATCTACCAGACGCCCTGGTATAAGGATGACATCTATTCTGGCTTTGTCGAGCTATCCATTGAAATCCCATTTGAAATGCCGCACTTCGTGCGAGATTAGAGAGCAGAGAGTAGAGAGTAGAGATTCTTAACCCTGCAAGCAATTTGTCAGTCGCCATTCGGCAATCGTAAATCCGAAATCGTAAGTCTGAAATCGTAAATCGCAAATCCGAAATCGTAAATCGGAGAAGGAGCACCTATGGCTTCCATCATCAATTTTCTGCGCGAACAATTCACCCGCACCCAACCGCTGCCGGCCGGCACGCATCATTACCAATCCCAGCCTGACGAACCCGCCTTCCGCCTGCACCTGCGTATGACGCCGGATGGCTCCGGCATTTTGATCGTCAACGCGTCGACCGTCCTGCACCTCAACCCGACCGCAGCCGAGTACGCCTATCACATGATGAAAGGAACACCGCCCGAGGAAGTGGCCCAGTCTGTTTCGAAGCGGTACCGGGTCAGCAAGGATACCGCCCGGCGCGACTTTTCGGACTTCCGCGACCGCGTCCAGACCATGATCCACACCCCGGACCTCGACCCGGTCATGTACCTCGACTTCGAGCGGATCACGCCGCATTCCCAGGCATTGACCGCTCCACTGCGCCTCGACTGCGCCCTGACCTATCGCCTGCCCGCCGCGACCCAGGCCGAATACGCCCCCACCAGGCGCGTTGACCGCGAGTTGACCACCGAGGAATGGCAGATCATCATGGACAAGGCCTGGGCGGCCGGCATCCCGCACGTCACATTTACCGGCGGCGAGCCGACCCTGCGCGAAGACTTGCCTGCCCTGATCGCCCACGCCGAAAAGAATGGCCAGGTCTGCGGCCTGCTTTCGGACGGGCTGAAACTAGCCGATAAGAAATACCTGCAATTGCTGCTCCAAACCGGCCTCGACCACCTGCTCTTCATCCTCCAGCCTGAGAACGAGGCCTCCTGGCAGGCGCTGGAAACGGTCATGCCCGAAGACCTGTTCACCACCGTGCATTTGACCGTCACACCGCAGAACGTCAATAAGGGGAGGAGTATCCTCGAAAGACTGGCAAAACTGGAAGTCAAGAGCCTGTCCTTGAGCACCTCCGATGCTTCCCTCAAAGATGATCTCGCCGGACTGCGCCAGCGCGCCGCCGAATTGAGCCTCCCGGTCAAATTTGACCTGCCCGTACCTTATTCGGCAGAAAACCCGGTAGCGCACGAGACCGCTGAGGACAGTGTTATAGATGGCGGGGGCAAGGCCTGGCTCTACGTCGAACCGGATGGCGACGTGCTACCCACGCAAGGAATGGCGGATAAGATCCTGGGCAATTTCCTGAAAGACCCGTGGGAGATGATTTACAAACAATAACACTCATCGGAGGGGCTGCCCCTTCGGGGATGCTTCGCCAACCCTCGCCGAAAGCATGTAGAGAAAAAATGACACCTGCCATCCGTAAACGTCTCGTTCAAATCGGTTTCCTCGTCCTTCTCCAGGCCGTCCTCTTGTTCGTCTCAGTCTGGAAATGGGACTGGTGGAACGCCTGGGCGTACCTGGGCGAATACCTGGCATTCCTGGTGTTCAATGTTTTCGTGCTCCTGCCGCATCATAAAGACCTGGTGGAGGAAAGATCTCAGATCGGCGAGGGCGCCAAGGGCTGGGACCGGGTCATCGGCGGAATCAGCGCCTTCGGCGGGCTTCTCATCCTCATCCTAGCCGGCCTGGATGAACGTTTCGGCTGGCCGGGCGGGATCAGGATCGAGGTTCAGATTGCCGCGTTCGTCCTGCTGGGGCTAAGTTATCCTCTCTTCACCTGGGCAATGGTCTCGAACAAGTTTTTCTCCACCATTGTCCGCATCCAAAAGGAACGCGGCCATACCGTCCAGACCGGCGGACCGTACCGCCTCGTGCGCCATCCGGGATATGCCAGCCTGCTGGTCTCGTATATCACCATCCCCATCGCCCTCGGTTCGCTGTGGGCCTGCATCCCGATGGCGCTGCTGGTGGTCAACTTATTCATCCGCACCACGTTGGAGGATCGCACCCTGCAAAACGAACTGAAAGGCTACAAGGATTACGCCGCCCGCGTCCGCTACCGGCTCCTGCCAGGGATATGGTAATGATTATGCCAGTAAAAGGTCTCGACCCGGAAGAAGTCCGCTTTTTCAGCGGCAGCTCGCACCCGCAATTGGCTGGCGACATTGCCGCTTACGTGGGCCTGCCGCTCGACAAGACCCTCATCACACGCTTCAGCAATGACAACCTGTACATCCAGCTCGGCGCCAGCGTGCGCTCGCGCATCGTGTTCATCGTCCAGTCGCTCGCTCCGCCCGTGAACGACCACCTAGTGGAGTTGCTGATGATGCTGGATATCGCCCGTTCCGCTTCGGCGAAGGAAGTGCACGCCATCATCCCCTATTTCTCCTTCGCCCGCTCGGATAAGAAAGACGCGCCGCGCATCTCCATCACCGCCCGGTTGATCGCCGACCTGCTGGAGACGGCCGGCGCGACCCACGTGATGACCATGATGCTGCATTCGCCGCAAGTGCACGGCTTCTTCAACATCCCCGCCGACCCGTTGACCAGCCGTCCGGTCTTTCATCAACACTTCGAGGGACATGACCTGACTAGCACAATCGTGGTCGCGCCGGATATGGGACATGCCAAGTCGGCGGCTCGTTTTGCCAAAGGCCTGGGCATTCCGGTCGCGGCGGGGGATAAGGAGCGCACCTCGGATACGGAAGTAGTCATCAGCGGCCTGGTCGGCCGCCCGATCCAGGGTTACCGCTGCGCCCTGATCTACGACGACGAGATCGCCACAGGCGGCTCCATCCTTGAACTCAGCAAGGTTTTGATCGAGCAAGGCGTCCAGGAAATCTGGGTAGCCTGCACGCACGGCGTCTTTGTGCACGAAGGGCTGGAGAAACTGGCCGCAGTCCCCCAGATCACGGAAATCGTGACGACAGACACGGTCTTCATCCCGCCCGAAAAGCGCCTTCCAAAACTGCACGTACTTTCGATCGGCGCTGTCTTCGGTGAAGCGATCCGCCGCAATTACATGCGGCAGTCCATCAGTGATTTATTCGTCTATGGGGAGGAGCTTGCAGAAACATGAACGATCAAACCCAAATTGCCCTTACCCGCTTTAGCCAGGGCTTTTCCTGTTCGCAGTCCGTTTTCTCGGCTTTTGCAGCCCAGTTCGGCATCGCAGAGGATTTGGCACTCAAAATCGCCTCGCCGTTCGGCGGCGGCGTTGCCCGCCAGGGCGAGGTGTGCGGCGCGGTGACCGGCGCGCTGATGGTCATCGCCCTGAAACACGGCACGATCACTCCTGAAAAGAAGGAAGAAATCTATAAGATCTCACAGGAATTCATCCGCCGCTTCGAGGAAAAGCACGGCTCGATCGTCTGCCGGAAGCTGGTTGGCTATGACATCAGCATATCCGAAGAATTCCAAAAGGCGCGCGAAGAAAAGGTCTTCGAAAAGAATTGCCCGGGCTTGGTCAAAGATGCGGCCGAGATAGTCAAGTTGCTCATTGAATAAACTTACCACCAGATATTTTGATTGCGAACACCGCGAATGGGCGCGAAAGACGCGAAGGTTTTCAAAATTCTTCGCGCCTTTCGCTCTTTTCGCGTCTTTCGCGTTCAAAGAACCAAGAGGGCAGAGCAGAAAATCCTGTTCTTCTACGATTGGCCTGAACTCGCCCGATTTCTGAACCAGATCATCAGCCGGGTGTGTACCTATTTCAACCAGCCATAGATGACCGACCTCGACCGTCCCACCCCCGCATCCTACTGGGTCGTGCCGGGCAAGCTCCTGGCCGGAGAGTACGCCGGCAGCCGGGACGAAGCGCAGACCCGTCAGCGCCTGGCCGCCTTCCTCGACGCCGGCTTCGACACGTTCCTCGACCTGACGACAGAGGGCGAACTCCCCTCTTATCTGCCCATTTTGATGACAGAAGCGGGTCATCCCGACCGGCGCGTCCACTATGGTAGCCCCTCAGGCTACCACTACCAACGCTTCCCAATCCAGGATAAGGGTCTGCCGTCTTCGGAAACGATGGCTGCCATCCTCGAAGCCATTGATACGGCCATCGCACAGGAGCGCAAGGTATACCTGCACTGCTGGGGCGGCATCGGTCGCACCGGCACGGTCGTCGGCTGTTACCTGGTGCATCAGGGTCTGGACGGCAAAGTCGCTTTGCAACGCCTGAAGGAACTCTACCGTCCCTCCGAGCAGTTCGATTTTTTCCCATACGTGCCAGAGACCGACGAGCAGGTGGCATTCGTGCTACATTGGGGAACGTCCTCACCCCCGCCCCTCTCCCCAGGGGAGAGGGGGGAGGGGTGAGGGAAATGAACTGGCACGCGCGATTTTCTCAGCAGGCGGATTGGACGCGCGAGCTGCGTGCGTATGCCTTTGACAAGGCGGGACTGAAGCGCGCCGGGCGCATCCTGGAAGTCGGTTGCGGGACGGGGGTGCTGTTGGCCGAACTGCCTGGCCGGTGTTCCGTCCACGGGCTGGACCTGGAGCCTGCTCGCCTGGCCGAGGCGCGCATCCACGTTCCAGGTGCGACACTCGTCGGCGGGAATGCCTTATCGCTTCCGTATCCTACCGGTTCTTTCGATATCACCTTCTGCCATTTCCTCCTTTTGTGGGTGCATGATCCCCTGCAAGCCTTGCGCGAGATGCGACGCGTGACGCGACCCGAAGGATTCGTGCTGGCGCTGGCCGAGCCGGATTACGGCAGGCGGGTTGATCAACCCGAAGAGCTGGCTCCGGTGGGCCGCTGGCAGGCTGAATCCCTGCGGCGGCAAGGGGCTGATCCCGATCTGGGGCGACGGCTGGCTGACCTGTTTGTCGAGGCCGGGATTGCGATGCTCGAAACGGGCAGCCTGCGGGGTAGTCCCGGTTCCAGCACGGGGCGCGGGCGTGGAACGCATCCGCTGAGGCCCGGGGAATGGGAACTAGAATGGGAAGTGCTGGAGGCCGATTTAGCGGGATCCGTCCCGGCCAAGGAATTACAGAGAATAAAGAAACTGGATGAAGAAGCCTGGCGGCGCGGCGAGCGTGTGCTCTACGTGCCCACCTATTACGCCTGGGGGAAAGTATAGCCCCTCTCCCTCTGCCCCTTCGGGGATGTTTCGCGAGGAGAGAGGTTGGTGTGAGGGCTTATAATTTTTCCCTTGCCGGCACCCCAAAGGGGTCTTATAATGGTTGCCGGAGGTAATAATTATTGTCTGAGATTTCCCCTGAGATTACATCCCAGCCCGCGGCTGGCGCAGCGACCACATCATGGAAGAGTATCTTCTTCGATATCCTGGAAACGCTGCTCTTATCGGCTCTGTTATTCGTGGTAATCAACATCCTCACGGCGCGTGTGCGCGTGGACGGATTCAGCATGCTCCCCACGCTAAAAGACAACGAGCTTGCCCTGGTAAACCGGCTGGCCTATCGCTTCGGCAAACCGGAACGCGGTGATATCATCGTCTTTCATTTCCCGGTCAATCCGAAGGAAGATTTGATCAAGCGCGTGATCGGTCTGCCCGGAGAAGAGGTGGTTGTCACAGATGGAAGAGTATACATCAACGGCGTAGCGATCGAAGAGCCGTATATCGCTTCCTCGCCCGAATACACCACCAAATGGAGTGTACCGGAGGGCTATCTCTTCGTGCTTGGCGATAATCGCAATGATTCCGCCGATTCCCACACTTGGGGCTTGCTGCCGCTCGATAACGTGGTCGGCAAGGCTGTGCTGGTATATTGGCCGTTTACCGATTGGATGATCCTCAAGCACGATCAAACGGTTCTGGCCGCGCCATAGGAAAACCATGCCTGAAAACATCGAAGAGGTCCTGGCACTTGCAAAAGAATACGAACGGGAACTTCCCGCTCCGCCACCGCCGTTGAGCGCGCCGGTAGGCGCGGGGATCGCGGCCTGGATTGACCATACCATGCTCAAAGCGGATACGACATCCGGTCAGATCAAGAAGCTGTGCGAGGAGGCCCGCGAACACCACTTTGCCACCGTGTGCGTGAATCCGGCGTACGTACCGCTGGCGGCTGGCTTGCTGAGAGGTTCCTTCGTTGGTATTTGCGCGGTGGTTGCCTTTCCATTGGGCGCCAACCTGCCAGCGTACAAGGCTGCCGAAGCGCGCGGCGTCATCGAGGCCGGCGCAACCGAAATTGACATGGTACTGAACATCGGCGCGTTGAAAAGCGCGGCTTACGTCATGGTATCGAAAGACATACAGGCTGTCGTGGAAGAGGCGCACGCTCGCAAGGCGCTCGTCAAAATAATTATCGAGACAGCCCTATTGAGCCGTCTCGAGAAGATCCTGGCCTGCCTGTTGAGCAAAGCCGCTGGCGCGGACTTCGTCAAAACCTCCACCGATTTCGGGCCGGGCGGCGCGACGGTCGAGGATGTGGAATTGATGCGCCGCGTGGTCGGCGCGCAGATGGGGGTTAAAGCGGCCGGGGGCATCCGCACACTGAACAATGCGCTGGCGATGATCGCCGCAGGCGCGAACCGCATCGGCGCCAGTGCAGGAATCAACATCCTGCACGAAGCTATGGCTCGAGGAGCATGACAATGAGCGAGATAGCCACCAAGCAGTCCTACCCTTGCAACGATTGTCAGGCTGGCGTGATGCGCTTGCAATTTATCACCTACTTCACCTGGTTGAGCGACGAGTTGATCACCGTGCCCAACTTCCCAGCCTGGATTTGCGACGTCTGCGGGAGGCGCGAGTACGACGAGCGCGCCATCTCCTGGCTGTCCATGCTTCTCAACCCGGATGCAGGCAAGGCCACTACGCGGCCGCGCCGCTCGCGTCCACCGCTGAAGCAGCGCGATTCAACCCGCCCGGCCGTTGAGTGAACCTCGTAATTGGAAAGTGACAGATACCTGAGACCACCTCCCCTACCCAACACCAGATCGCGGCGGATTTCCTCACGCCGGGTTATCGCATCGTGGGCCACATCATGGTACCGCGCACCGGGCTGATGGGCTTGATGAACGACGTCACCACCCACTTCATGGAAGTGCTGGACGCAAAACTGGCGCGCTTGCACATGCCCACCAAGCTAGTCGGCGAATAAAAGATGCTTGACCTGAGGTCAGGGGGATGGTAAAATCCCCCCGCTCGATAAGCCCCCATCGTCTAGTGGACCAGGACGCAGCCCTTTCAAGGCTAAAGCTGGAGTTCGAATCTCCATGGGGGCACTTCCTTTTCTCCCAGCCCTTTCATACTCTCCGAGTACTCGAGGTTAAAACTGGAGCCCCCAAACGGGGATGTTATTCGAATCTCCATGGGGGCACCAAATAGGACCCATCTCGAACTACACCAACTAAGTGTCGAGCAATTCCTAGAAATGCTGCGATTTGAGCAGCGAGGTAAATTAAAGGAATTGCCCGTCACCCTCAAGGTGAGTTTGGGATGATTTCTTTTTACCAAACAAAATCCCCCTTAGTAGTACTCAATAATCACATATCTGTCAAAGATGCAGCCTTCTATAGCGGTTACAGCCAACAATATCTACGCCGTATGATGAGAAACGGCAAGTTACCTGTGGTCAAAGTAGGCCACTTATGGTTAATCGATAAGGGGTTCTTTGACGCTTATCTTGATAAAACCAAGGTGATTAGCGATCGGCGTTTTGGTCACAAGTGATTATTCGACTATAAGGAACCCATAGAATCCAGAAGATATGGTGGGGTTATGAGATTGTTAACCTAGATTCCCTGAATATTCTTTTTCAATGGTAGAGCAGGGGACTCATAAGCCCTTGGTCGTGAGTTCAAATCCCACTCCCGCCACAGTATTCAAGCCTGGGGTTTTCCCCGATACGACACCTATTTATGGTGGTTATTTACCGGACCATACAATCAGATTTTATATAGTCCCTTGGGTTAAAAAGTGCTTCTCTTATTTCATTATACAACTTTGTCTCTTGAATCCCATTTCATTTCACTAGAATCCAACGCATTGGGTTATGTTTTGTAGATATGATGGGCCTTCCATTCCAGCAGCCGTAGATAATATCAGGAAGTTCCCATCAGGAGATAGTATTCATATTAACCAAAACTTGATTGTTGATTATGAATAAGTATAATTCTTGCATGCCAAGAAAACATAGTGATAATAATGTGTAATGTGGTTCAATTGTAAAACTTCGAAAATGGTTTTCATTGTATAATTCAGGTAATCTTGAATCCCGGTTGCTCTTATTAGATATACACTAAAACTCTGGTCATTCATCACATTCTTGTATATTCCAATAAATGGCACATAGAATAATCCTGATTGAAGATCAAGTAACAGAAATTCAGCAGCGCCTCGAGCAGTTTGGCTACTTGGTGATAGCCAGGGCAAAAAGTGCCGAGATGGCTGTGTCTCTCACTCGTGAATTGGCTCCGGATCTGTTGATCATTGATATGATGCTGATGGGGGAGAGCGATGGAATTGAAACCGCTGCGCGAATGCGCGCTTTTAGCAATATCCCTATTGTTTTAATTTTTTCGTCTGCCGATGAGCAAACCATCGCCAGGGCTCGCCTCACCGCCCCTTCTATCTGCTTAATAAAACCTATTGAAGAAAGCCAACTTCACTTTGCCGTTCAGATGGCGCTGTCCAACTACCAAATGGAAGAGAAATTGCGAAAAAGCGAAGAACGTTATAAGCTGGCCACGGATGCCACCAATGATGGCATTTGGGACTGGGATCTCAAAACGGATGAAATATATTACTCACCTCGTTGGAAGGCTATGCTTGGTTATAACGAAGATGAAATTTGGACGAGCCCGAAAGAATGGCTAATGCGAATTCACACCGATGATATGAAACAATTCCAAGGAGATCTTGCATCCAATATTAATGGCACTTCTCAGCGATTGGAATGCGAATATCGCATGAAACATTCCAATGGCAGGAACGTTTGGATACTTACACGTGGTCTTATTGTTCGCGACAAAAATGGCATTGCCTATCGCATAGCTGGATCCCAAACCGATATTACCACCCGCAAAATGGAGGAAGAACATCTAAACTATGATGCTCTCCACGATTCGCTCACCGGTTTGCCAAACCGGGTGCTCTTCATGGATCGTCTCGCTTTTCGACTCGAGCATACCAAGCGTCACTCTGATGAGTTGTTTGGGGTACTTTACCTCGATCTGGATCGCTTCAAAGTAGTAAATGACAGTTTGGGTCATAGTGCCGGGGACCAGCTTTTGATCACCATCGCCATGCGTATCCAGCAATGTCTTCGCCCCGAAGATACGGTCTCAAGACTGAGCGGCGATGAATTTGGCATCCTGCTCTATGATGTTCAAAATGTCAACGATGCAGTTCGTGTCTCTGATAGGATCCGCAGCAGCCTAGTTACCACAACTCTGCTTGGCTCTGTAGAACGCTCGCCTACTGCCAGCATTGGCATCGCCATGTTCAATAAAAACTACGAAAAACCGGAGGAGATTTTGCGCGATGCCGATCTGGCCATGTATCGCGCCAAGACCCTCGGCAGGAACCAGCACCAGATATTTGACTCATCCATGTTGTCAGGCGCAGTCGCTTTGTTGCAAATGGAAGGTGACCTCAAGCACGCTGTTGCCCACAAGGAATGGCAGGTTCTTTACCAACCTATTGTTTCGGTCAAAACTGGAAAGACCATCGGTGTCGAGGCGTTATTACGCTGGCAGCACCCGCAGCGCGGTACAGTCATGCCGCTCGATTTCCTCTCGATTGCAGAAGATACCGGCTATATCGTTCCCATTGGAGAGCATGTTCTGCGCGAAGCCTGCCTGAATGTTAAATCCTGGCGGGATGCTGGCCAAAGGGGATTGTGGGTGGCTGTCAACATGTCTGCCAGACAATTTCGCGATCAGAACCTTGTCAGTAAGATCGCCCACATACTGGCCGATACTGGCCTGGCGGGTGACGGTTTGCGCTTGGAGGTGACAGAAAGCGTTGCTATGTTTGATCTTGAATACACCATTCAAATCCTAAAAGAATTGGAAGAAATGGGAGTGTACGCATTATTGGATGATTTTGGCACCGGATATTCTTCACTCAATTATTTAAAGCGATTTCCCCTCAAAATGCTCAAGATTGACCAATCCTTTATACAGGATATCCAGATCAATAAGAATAGCGAGGCCATAACCTTAGCGGTCATTGCCATGGCCCGCTCACTTAACTTGGAAGTTGTCGCAGAAGGTGTCGAGAAGATCGAGCAATTGGATTTTCTGCGTTCGCGGTTTTGCGATAATTTCCAGGGATTTTTCTTCAGCTATCCCCTTTCTGCCGAGGAAATGACAGATGTCTTTTTCAAATCGGCTCGAAAATAACCATAAGCTTTACTTAAATAACTTCTCTGGTAGATCTTGTCAACCGGTGGGACACAATGTAAACCTAATTCTCTTGACTATAGATCTACATGCAGTTAAAAAGTATGCAATAGCAGGTGGTATTCCCTGCAAGAATTCTGTTCTCTAATCAACCGAATTTAAGAAAGTAGCCCCACAAGAATCCGAAAAGGCTACTGCGAACAGAGCCCTTGTCGTCATCTGGTCTTGGAGCAGCCCTTTCAAGGCTAAAGCTGGTGCCCCCATATGGGGATGCTATTCGAATCTCCATGGGGGCACAATAACCGCCAAGAGGCGATTTTTGTTATAAAACTAGAGCCCCCATATGGGGATGGTATTCGAATCTCCATGGGGGCACCACTCTATAGGCAAACTTTTACCCATCCTTTCATTCTAAAAGGGGCTGTCTAAAAAGGCAGCCCCTTTTATGATTAAAGGGGGGGAATTAGCAAGTTATAGCTGAAAATGAAAAAAGGAAAATAAAAAGCAGCGTGATCAAACCGCTGCTTTCGCCATATTATGTGCG
>Ga0315279_10006704_pt1 | contig 14472 bp, 4 predicted proteins | sample YL17G06_20_MG_FD_203694 | JGI IMG/M metagenome (GOLD analysis project Ga0315279, IMG submission 203694) | Sediment microbial communities from Yellowstone Lake, YNP, Wyoming, USA - YL17G06_20 | ecosystem: Environmental > Aquatic > Freshwater > Lake > Sediment | place: USA: Wyoming | collected... | reverse complement strand
TTCTTGCTGAGTTTCGTCCCTGAGTTCACCAGTGACGTCCAAGCACTATATTGATGGGATCCGGAGGCGTTCCAGTCGTATCGGTATTGTATTTGGTCGCTATCCGGATCTGTTCCATTCGCCCAGTAGGTTCCTGCTTGACCAATGAGACGTGTTATTGGTCCTGTTGGTTTTTTCGGCTTGTTCGCAGGATGATTGATGGTGACGGTAACGGTGAGGCCGTTCGACCAGGCACTTTGCGCCCCATGCACGTCTTTCGCCTGTGTTTTCACAACGTAGGTGCCAAGGGAGTTCCAGGTATGAGATTTATTCACGGTCTGCCCTGAGTCCACCAGCGTGGTCCATGCACTATATTGATGGGTGCCGGAGGCATTCCAGTCAAAGCGATACTGCACCCGATCACCATTAGGATCCGTTGTCACCGTGAAGTATTTGCCTGATTGTCCAATCAAGCGAGCCGTCGGGCCTGTTGGTTTCATTGGTTTGTTTGGTGGAGCGGGTTTGTATTCATAGGCCCCTATGTCGTATCCTGCACCGACCGGCCGAGTGTTTCCGTCGTAATCCGTTGAGACGACAAGAGAGGCGGTTGCTGCGTCGATGCATGGTGATGCGCTCGTCAGATGGAAATCGTATGGTGGAGTTGATGATACGTATGATGGTTGCGTGAAGAGTGGGCTGTTGCCCCATTTCATAGGATCTGCTTTTGTATAGGAATCTTCCGCCCATGTTATCCATGGTGTTTGTCCTGGCATAGAGTCATTATACAAGTTATTATTTAATGAGATATAGGTCGTTCCATCAGTGCTGTTCATCCCATAGACTGTAAAAATGCTGTAATATGGTGCTGTTTCCCTGTTCAATGTGAGGATGTTGTTCGTTATGTTGAGTCTTCTGATGTAGTTCTTGTACATCGGGTGAGCGACAGACCCTACCTGAATGGTAGCGAAAATATTATTTGCACCGAGATTAATCGTGTTCATATAGATTTTCAGGTCTTTGTTGATTGCTGTGGAATCCCCTGTTCTGCAAAGAATTATCCCCACTCTCCCAAGGAATGTCGGAGGTCTTCCCGTCAGGTTCGTGATATTGATAACATTATCGTACACGGTGATATTCTCGTATCTATTTGTTCCTCCCTCATTATTGAGGATAATCCCTGAGTTGTTCCCATAGATAAGGTTCCTATAGATGGAGATATTCTGCGCTAGTTGCCCTTGCGCGTCAACATAAACCCCTTGACCGCCGTAATAAACCTGTCCTGCCTTCAAAACATAGGTGCCTGTGGTATTAATTTTGTTGTTATAGACATATGCGTGGATAACACTTGCTTTCAAGTCTATATTCTCACAATGGTTCTTGTAGAAGATATTGCCATAGATGTATACGTAAGAGGTGCTTTCTATGGACATTCCTTCTTCAGATATCATGGTGCTGATGGAGCTCCAGTTGTTATGGTTGTTGGTGAGATAGTTGTTTTCGATCTTGACATAGGAGTCTTGCTGTGTCTTCACACCAAAACTGCCACTGTTGCTGATCGTGCAGTTATCAATCCGAATATGAGACGCTGATGGTCTCACGGTCAGGCCACCTAGATATGAGTGATTGAATGTAATCCCCGTGATTCTGACATAACTTGGCCCACCTTTTATTTCCATTATTGCATTCAAGTAATTTGCATGAGGGATACTAGAGCCGTCAAGAATAACCTTCTCGCCAGGAAAATTTTTAATGGTGTAATAGGCTGATGTTGTGCCGCTCCGGTTCACAACGATATTGTTGTGATAAGTATATATTCCTCCACGGATGACGATGATGTCTCCCGTCGAGGACATGTTAATGGCTTTCTGTACAGTCGCAAACGGATTTCCTTTTGTTCCTTCCCCTGTCATGTCGCTTCCTTCGGTGGAGACGTACCATGAGGTTCTTGTTGACTGAACAGGTACTATCGTGAGAGACGATAGGCTGACGAGTAGAATGAACAGTAGGAATATGCTTGTCAACCTACGGATGTTAACTTGCAGAAAGTCTATTCCTCCTTAGAGGTTTGTTATTCTATATCATGTTATAAATGTATCTTTAGGAATAATTATTGGAAAAAGTGTTCTTTAAGAACATATCTTCAGAACTCTTTGTTTTCTAGTGATCATCGATAGAACATTATCGGACAAGCATTAACACGGTTTTTTTTAAAAGGCTCATGTTTTATGCTAATCGATGTAAGAAAAGAAAAGAAGAAAAAGGCAGAGTGGTTTCGAGCTCTCATCTCTTTTTTTTATTTTATGCCTAGCTTTAGTTCTATTGCGTCGAGTCGTTGTGTCAATAATTGGTTTTGTGCCTGGAGGTTTTGGTTTTCTTCCTGAAGGTTTTTAATCGCTTCATGGAGGTCTGGTTCCAGGGGTATTTGTTGTTGTAAGACAAATTTGTAGGTTTTATCTGTCACCCAGTTATAAACATACAAACCGTTATAGTTGCTGTACATTTCCCATACATTCGTGTTATTATACTGGAAGAGTATTGTGTGGGTGGCAAGGTCTTCTACATGCGCATCTCCATGTACATCCAATAAGGATGTTGGGGTTGTAGTTCCGATGCCGACGTAGCCTCCCATGATGGACATGACATAGCTCCAGTTTACATACCAATCGGGGTTATGAGATTTTAATCCGATTCCGACGGAATTATCCCCATTTACCTTTATACATCGTCCGATGGCGGTTGAATACCATCCCTTGGCTGTTGTACCTTGTCCCATCGCGGTTGAATTTCTTCCACTGGCTGTTGTGCGATATCCCATGGCGGTTGAATAGGGACCACTGGCTGTTGTGCTATATCCCATGGCGGTTGAATATTTTCCGCTGGCTATTGTGCCATAACCCATAGCGGTTGCAACAAGTCCGTTAGCTTTTGTGCTGTCTCCCATTGCGATTGAACGTTCTCCACCGGCTGTTGTCCAGGCCCCCATGGCGGTTGAGGCCGTTCCACTGGCTAATGTGGAATAACCCATTGCGGTTGAATTATATCCAGTGGCCTTTGTGGAATAACCCATTGTGGTTGAACCCGCTCCATTGGCTTTTGTGTTGTATCCCATTGCGGTTGAAGCCTTTGCACTGGCTGTCGTGTTTTCTCCCATAGCGGTTGAACCCTCTCCATCAGCTTTTGTCAAAGCTCCCATTGCAGTTGCATAGTCTCCATTGGCTATTGCGGAGTTCCCCATCGCGGTCGACATCCAGCCATTGGCTTTTGTGTAAAATCCCATTGCGGTAGAATCAGTTCCGCTCGCATTTGTGCTGTCTCCCATAGCGGTTGAACCAGTTCCCTTGGCTTGTGTGTAAGCTCCTGTTGCAGTTGAATAGTCACCTTTAGCTTTTGTGTTATAACCCATTGCAAAAGAGCATAACCCGATGTTGCTAGTATCCCATTGATTCCCCGTCACACCACCAGCCCGAAAAGCCGCTTTCACTGGTATCCACATGAACCGTGGGCCTGCTCCTGATGTTGGTGTCCCGCCTGTGGTCCCAGAAAATAAAACCGCACCGTTCTTCACATGGAGTTTTGCAAGCGGTGACGATATCCCAATCCCAACATTGCCGGTGATGTTGGAAAACATGTTCGGCGGGTTTGTCCAGTAGTTCCAATCATCATCATGCGTAGATAGTGGAATTGGAAGTGGACCGAAGGGACCAGCAGTCGAGATGCTGGCGTGGTTTACGCTGGTGCTGTCTTGCTCATCTGGTTCCGCAGACGGCGTGGTCGTCCCAATCTGGACATTGCTGTTCAATTCAAGCAGGCCAGCACTTGCGATGGTGGTGACGATAAACAGCGTGCTGATGCCTATAGCGATCGCTAGCTTCATCTTATGGTTCATATATTTCTTCATTTTGTTTCCTCCTTCGATTTTACTACTACTATTTCAAGAAACAGGCTATTTTTCCCCTTACTCTTCTGCATGAAATCTGCAAGAACACCTGTTCCTCCTTGGCATGTGTTATCCTGTATCGTGTTATAAATGTATCTGGAAGAATAAATATCAAAAAAAAAGAAAGGAGAGCGTTTGAGCCCGTATTTCTTCGTTTTTTTATACATAACGCTCATTCAATTGGTTTGAGTGGAGGTTTTTGATTGTTTGTATTCAATTGCTGACGATGACGGTTAAGCCATTGGACCAGACACTTGTCACCCCGTGTTCATCTCGAGATTGCACCTTCACAACATACGTTCCTGGTATAGTCCAAGTATGGTTTTTACTGAGCGGTGTTCCTGAGTTCACGAGAGATGTCCAGCCACTATATGAATGAGAGCCAGAGGCATTCCAGTCAAACCGGTACTGTATTTGATCACCATCAGAATCAGTCCCGTTCGCCCAATAGGTCCCTGCTTGTCCGATGAGCCTGGTTGTTGGTCCTGTTGGTTTTTTCGGCTGATTCGGAGCATGATTTGCGACGGTAACGGTTAAGCCGTTGGACCAGACGCTTGTCGCTCCGTGTTCATCTCTTGATTGTACTTTAACGACATACGTCCCAGCGACAGTCCAGGAATGATTCTTACTCAGTTTCTGTCCAGAGTTCACGAGTGACGTCCATCCGCTGTACGAATGGGAGCCTGATGCGTTCCAGTCGAAGCGGTACTGTATTTTGTCGCCATCGGGGTCGGTCCCGTTCGCCCAATAGGTCCCTGCTTGTCCGATGAGCCTGGTTGTTGGTCCTGTTGGTTTTTTCGGCTGGTTAGGAGGATGATTCACTGTGACAGTGACCGTTAATCCATTGGACCAGACGCTTGTCGCTCCGTGTTCATCTCTTGATTGGACTTTCACAACGTACGCCCCAGCTTTAGTCCAGGTGTGGTTTTTACTGAGTTTCGTTCCCGAGTTCACCAGAGACATCCACCCACTGTACGAATGTGATCCTGAGGCGTTCCAGTCAAACCGGTACTGTATTTGATCACCATCGGGATCGGTCCCGTTCGCCCAGTAGGTACCTTGTTGTCCGGTGAGTCGTGCGACTGGTCCTGTTGGTTTCTTTGGCAGGTTCGGAGGATGATTTGTTGCTGATTGGGTAGCGAAGGTGTACCATTCTCTGGTGTACAGTCCATTGCCAAGGGTGTCGGTGGCGTTGACCCAGACCTTATAGGTGGTCGAGTATGCAAGTCCAGAGAGTGCGAGTGATTTAGTTCCATTGGTCGCCCCTGTTTTGGTTTTGGTTTGTCCGTTGCTGCAGTAGATGGTGAAGTCAAAAGTATCTCCATCAAGGTCCTTGATGGGGATGCTCCAGTTGAAGTTCAGAGGTCTATTGGTGGTGCCATTAGCGGGCGAAGGTGCTCCGAAGACGGGTGGGAGGTTTTGTTGAGAACCAAAACAATACACCGTCCCATCAACTGATCCTATATAGACGTTCCCATCAGCAACCGAAGGAGAGCAAATCAAGTCACCACCTGTTTGATACTCCCAGATCTTGGAACCAGTAGCGGCATCTAAACAATATAACGTATCGTCCTTTGAACCAATGTAGATCATCCCATCAACAACCGCGGGTGATGACTCAACAAATCCCCCTGTCGTATACTCCCATATCTTTGAACCGGTCATTGCATCCAAACAATATACATTATTATCAGAAGAACCGATATAAATGCGGTTCCCTAAGATGGCTGGGGAAGAATACACAATATACCCAGTTGTATACTCCCATACTTCTATCCCCGTCTCAGCATTGAGACAATAAATTTTATAATCGTACGATCCGAAATACACCATACCGTTGTACACCAACGGTGAAGAATAAATAATCCCCCCTGTTGTATACTCCCAGATCTTCGAACCATTCTCCGCATTTAAACATAAAATTTTATCGTCATTAGCGCCTCCCGAATAGGTTGCTGTGTACACTTTACCATCAACCACCGCAGCAGTTGAACCTATGCGATCATTGGTTTGGTAATTCCAAAGCTTGTCGCCTGTTTGCGCATCTAAACAATAAATACTATGGTCATATGAGCCGATAAAAACCTTATTATCGGTTACTGTCGGAGATGAACCATGAATGATATCACCTGTGGTATAATCCCAGATCTTTCCACCGGTTTCCGCATCCAGACAATACATTTTGTGATCTAGCGAGCCAACATAGACTCTACCATTCACCACCGCTGGGGAGGAATAGACAATATCACCGGTCGTATAATTCCATAGCTTCGCACCAGTCTCCGCATCAAGACAATAAATGTTATGATCCTCAGAACCAATAAAAACTCTCTTATTGACTACTGCAGGTGATGAACACACGACACCCCCTGTCGTATATGTCCAAAGAATGTTATTTGTTGAGGGACCCGAAGAGTGAGAATATCCACTATGAGCTGCATCATGACGGGACATCGGCCACTCATCCATAAAAGGAGAAATACCAGAAAGGTTAATCGCATCAAAAAACGCGGTCTGTGGTCCAGGTTGTCCCATAATCATAGAAATCGATGTAAGCATCAAGTTTGATGGAACACTTCCAAAGGCGGATTCATAATTATCGTAAATATTTGCTGTATGCGAATACCAGGAGTTAATGTCTTCATTATTATATTGAAGGAGGTACACAACAGAGGTATTGATAAAATCTCCATAAAAAAGCGAGATGTAATACCCGATTTTTCCTGTGTTAAAAGTGAGCAGATATCCGATATACCAACAGTTTTTCTCGGGAAATGCATAGGCAAATGAAAACGTTGTGTCTGAGGAAATACTGACATTTAGGTCATATGTGAATCTCCCTGAATAGCCACTACCATTGTAAACCCCGGTCATGATAAATGAATAATTTCCCTCAAACACATTTGATGATTGTGTACCAAATTCACTGAGGTCTCCATCGGTATGATACCATCCATCATAACCTGTTTCAAAATCTTCATGCCATAAATTGTACACGGCAGTTCCATGAATAGTTAATTGCTCTTGTTTAGATATTTCTACATTACCAGCATTATCTTGAGAAAAATATTCCACGGTATGATTTCCTTCGCTCGATATAATAAAAGATGCTGTATATGTCTGCCATGGTTTGCTATCTACTTTATATTTTATTAAAGAGACACCACTGGTTGAATCGGATGCTGATAATGATACCGTAACACTTGATAAATAATATCCATTTTCTCCCTGCGTACCAGATAATGATATTGATGTGATGGGCGGTAAAGTATCGACTGTAATACCATCACTATTACCAGACCAAGGTCCCCATTGACCAACTCCATTCATCGCTCGCACTTTAGCATAATATGTAATACCATCAGATAGACCACTAAGCTGCTTTGACAATGTATTTCCAAGGTATTCAGAATAAATATCATTTCCCCCAGGGTAGGTTCCGACCTGGAGTTCATACAGGTTGATAATATCATCTTCAGAGGCAGGTGTCCAACTCCAGGTAATAGTATTTGAAGTACTATATATACCTCCATCGGAGGGAGTTCCAGGTTGTCCAGGGGGTGTATTATCTGTTATAGTAAAATATTGTGAATATTCAAGATCCCAAGACCCATACACATCCTTGATATATGAATCGACTCGCCATTGACCACACATACTTTGAGGAGGATTACCATAAATTCCTATCCAACTCCAGTAATGATACCAATCCCAATATGGATGTTCTTCTGTCGATGGGTCTGGAATTGTATATGGAATATTTTTATATAAATTATTATTTGGATCATACCAACGCCATTCAATTGCAAGACTCTCAGCGACATTAATAAGACCTATCCATGCATAAGCTCCAGTATCTGTATTTTTAAAAGAATTAGTAATATCTATTGGATCATATGATGGATATGGGCCAACATTTTTACACATAGTTCTCTCAGTTACCTCATATCTTATAGTAAAATATTCTGTTGTTATATGTTCATAACCGCTACCTTCATCAATGTAAATCTTACATGTCCAAGCACCCTCCATATCTTCTGGATAATGATCATCTATCCAAATCCATGCCCATACTTTCCACCAACTCCAGTAACTCCCACTTCCAGGATCAGGAATCGTTGCAGTTTCAACATCATATAGATTATTATTTGGATCATAAAATTTCCATTCAACATTAAGACTTTCATAAATATCTGTTAGATAAATCCATGTAACAGATTTCTCATCTGTAGTCCTAAAAACTTCTGTTTCGTCAATTGGATCATAAGGTTCATCATCTTCAACATCTTTACATGTTGTAGTACTCTCTAATTCATAATTACTCCCTTGTGATGGATTTAAAACATTAAGTGTTTTTGAATTTGTTCCAGATAATTGTCCATCAATAATTGTTACCTTCACTGTATAAGAATTACTTGTATCAGGAGCTGTAATATATTTACTATAAAATCCAGAGTAATCAGTTGTTGTTACCCAAGTATCTTGAGTTTGAATTATTTTTATCTCTACATCAGTATTAATAACTGGATCGTTACTATTGTATATTGCAGTACCATAGACCTGTACTGAATCTCTAGGGTAAACATTGATTGGATTTAGGGTTTCTGTAATTGTTATCGAGGTTGGACCACTCCATGACTTACTAATTATTAAATCATTATTAAATTCATCATATTCGGGAATGCCTAAATCTTCATCAACAATAAATTTTATTATATGTATTCCTTCAGGTAATGTAAAAGAATTACCGATATCAATATATGTTTGGGAATTTAAAGGTGAGATAGTCCAGGTCCACCAATAGTCATCATCAATATATAACTTAACTTTAAAATTATCAACTGTATCTCCCAATCCTTGATTATATATTCTTGCGTTAATATTACAACTTTGTCCGCCGACTGGTGAATCAGGTTCAGTCCAAATATCCTGAACAATTAAATCAGACGTTATTGCTCTCCCAACGTTTAATAATCCGTAACCTGTAAATTGATCCCATCCTGTTGTTGATAAATCTGTTGCTGAATTTAAAAGTAATTGTTTAACTTGTTGATTTGTAAGTGATGGTTTATAAGACCATATCAACGCAGCTGCACCAGCAACCTGGGGACAAGCTGCTGATGTACCACCAAAATAACCATGTGTTTCATCTCCAAATTTTATTGTAAAAATAGACGACCCTACGGGCGCCATAATATCTAATTCTGGACCATAATTACTACCCCAGTCAGGATAAGAACATCTTTGATTATTTTCATCTGTAGCACCAACAGCGATAACTTTATCATATGATGCAGGAAAAGCTATTCCTAAACTATCATCATTACCTGCAGCAGCTACGAGTAATAGACCATTATTCCAAGCATAATCACAGGCATCTTCTACAGGTTGAGTAATATATCCACCAATGCCAATACTCATACTGATAATATCTGCTCCTTCTTGGGTTGCATATGTTATTCCATCTGCAACATTACTAGATAAACCAAACCAAGCAACGGTAGATTTAACTGCCATTATTTTTACTTGTGCAATTCCAACAACACCACCTGGTAAAGGAATTCCCTGGTAAAAATCATAAAAATCGTTCATATTATCCATTTCTGCTGCAGCTATACCAGCACAAGATGTACCATGCCCATCTTCATCCATTGGATCACCGTCATAACTCCAAGGCCAAGGGGGATCAAAATCTATACCATAATAATCATCTATATAGCCATTACCATCATCGTCAATATCATTATTAGGAATCTCCCCTGGATTAGTCCACATATTATTATTTAGCTCTGTATGTGTATAATCTACTCCAGTATCTACTATTGCAATTACAATATTATCATCACCTTTTGTTATATCCCAAGCCTTTTCTGATCCAATCCTTTGAGGACTCCACTGATATCCAGAATAATATGGTGGATGATTTTCATAATAATAATCTGATGGAGTATAATATGTATTAAAAATAAAGTTAGGTTCTACATATCTAATAATTTCTTCTTTTGCAATATCTTCCATGTATTTTTTTATATAATTATCTTCAATTTCGACAACAATAAAATTTAAAATATCATTCCTATCAATTATTTTTCCACCATATTTTTTAATAACCTGAGTAATATCAGAGTATGAGATATTTTTATGAAATCCAATAACTACCTGTTTAGGAGCAACATTATCAAGAGAAAAATTTAAATCTATTTTTTCTTTTAAGGAAAAATCTTTAAAAACATCATTACTTTTATTTACATTATATATAGTTTTTTTTCCTCCAATAACTTTTGATGTTTTTAAATTACTATCATCATTATCAATACTTATATTAGAAGACTCAAATACAACTTCACTATTTATATTATTTATATTGTATTTTTTTGATTCTCCCCAACCTCCACTATTGCCAAAATTAGCACTGTTATCTTGTTCTTCAGATGAGATGTCACCAATTTTTTCAGTATCTCTTATGACATTCTTACCGATACAGGGTAAAACACTTGTTCCAATAAACAAACATATTATTCCAAAAACCAATCCTATCTTAAACAAACTTTTTTGCATTTTGTATTCCTCCTCCAATAATTGCTAAACTTTGTTATCCTGTAGCTTGATTTAAATGTTTGGAAAAGATAAAAATAAGAAACTGAAGCATTAATACGGTTTTAAGGACTCAATGGTTTTTTTGTGCGAATCAAAATGATAAAAAAAGAAAATAAAAGGAGAGGGGAGTTTTTAGTATCCCAACAGGTGTCGCAGAATCGGGAATACATTTGGATATCTATCTAAGAATTTTAAAAAATACAATTTCGTTAATAAAGGTATAGATCCATGTTCTTCAAAAACAAGAATATCGTTTGCGAAAAAGTTTTGCTTTCCCCAAAAGGATAAAATGTTATAGGTCTGAATTGGTACAGAATTACATGTTATATTTGTAACTTTGATCCATTCCTTATTTGAAGTTAATAACTGATCGCCTATCTCAAGAGTTAAACCATCTCCTCTAAATCGAACTACTTCCCTTTTTGGAACTATCGCGCCCCACCCAGTTTTTCCATTTACTTTTTTCACATACAAAGGATGTGATTTTGTCAAACTAAGCAAACCATTATTGATTTCATAAACGGGATGTATCGGATGACTAACCCCAAATACTGTCCAACTTGAGAATTTACCATTGAAAACGTTATATGATAAGATTTTTTCACCACATTTGACATTTTCAATATTCTTGTGACTGCCATCTGCCATAGTAATTCGGGTTCCAACAGGGAAACAACAATTATCATTAATTCTAATGGAGTGTATTTGTGACCAATCGCTCCATTCCCCTCTTTCATCCTTTGCACGAACCTGAATACTATATGTCCCTTTTGAGTCCCATGCGTGAGACATTACAGTTACAACATCTGATTCAGCAGATTTAGTAGAGGTGTGACCATCACCCCAATTAATTTCATAAGTAATTTCACTCCATTCAGGATCTGCTGATAACACAGAAAATTCATATGTAGAACCTACATCCCCTAAAGAAGGACCACTTGGTGGTTCTGGTCTAGCTGGTGGAAGATTTGCTCCGATAGTAATATTCCAATCAATTAGAACAGGTAATACCCCCATCCAATAGAAAAATTCCACAGCAGAGTTAACACTTAGTTTAATTGAACTTAAAGGGGTATTTTGTGGAACTCTAAATACTATTCCAGGTTTATATGTCTGTGTATAACTTGATACAGGATCAGATAAATGTCTCCATTGGGCTAAATTTTGACTTAAATCAGATTCAACATAGATCTGAATTTGTTGTATAGCATATGCTTCAGAGTATGACGCAGTCACCATCGCTCCCTTATATCCAGCTGTCACTCCTATTGTCCAACTAACAGTTGTGGTTCCACCAGTATTTGTGAAGGGCCCATAATCAATGAGTATTCCATTATTTAATAATTCATCCGTATATATCCAATTATCCATAAACCAAAATGACATTCCATCTGGTACACACTCAGCAGTCCAATCTACGGAATACCAATCATAATCTGTACTTCCATCATAACATAATTTTTTACATACCATAACCTGATTAAGTTTTCCTGCATAAATTCCCCACGGTAAAGGATAGCATTCATTATATTTCAATAATGTATCATATGTTTTGAACTCAGCTTCATAATCTGTTGCTATAGCATTTTTTTTATCTAAATTATCGTTAACCTTTTCTGTCTTTGTTGCCGAAATAATTGTTCCACCTGCAATCATCAGCATTACAACAAAAATACTTCCCAATACTACTCCCTTTTTCATATTTTATTCCTCCTCTGTTAAAGCAGGTCATAGTTTGTTATTCTTTCTTTTTATTTAAATGTTTGGAAAAGATAAAAATAAGAAACAGAAGGATTAACATGGTTTTAAGACTCAAGGTTTTGTATTTATACTCAACAGAATAAAAAGAAAAGGAAGAGCCATAGGCAGTCTGGCTCTGTGGTTTTTATTCAGGTATGGACGATGACGGTTAACCCATTAGACCAGACACTGACTGCTCCATGCTCATCTCGAGACTGCACCTTGACGACGTACGTCCCAGCAACAGCCCAGGAGTGATTTTTACTAAGTTTTTGTCCTGAATTTACAAGTGACGTCCAGGCACTATATTGATGGGAGCCTGATGCGTTCCAGTCGAAGCGGTATTGTATTTGGTCGCCATCAGGGTCGGTTCCGTTCGCGTAGTACGTCCCTTGTTGTCCCACAAGCCTGGTTGTTGGACCTGTTGGTTTCTTTGGCTGGTTCGGCGCATGATTCACGGTGACCGTGACGGTGAGCCCATTGGACCAGACACTGGTGGCTCCGTGTTCATCCTTGGATTGCACTTTAACGATATAGGTTCCAGAGGCGGTCCAGGTGTGATTCATGCTGAGTTTCGTCCCTGAGTTCACCAGCAACGTCCACCCACTGTAGGAATGGGATCCGGATGCGTTCCAATCGAAGCGGTATTGTATTTGGTCGCCATCGGGGTCAGTCCCGTTCGCCCAGTAGGTTCCTGGTTGTCCGGTGACGCGTGCGGTTGGTCCTGTGGGTTTTTTCGGCTGGTTCGGCGCATGATTCGCGACGGTGACGTTCAACCCGTTCGACCAGGTGCTTGTGACTCCATGTTCATCCTTCGATTGAACCTTGACCTCGTAGGTACCCCCGACAGCCCAGGAGTGGTTCTTGCTGAGTTTCGTCCCTGAGTCGACGAGCGACGTCCAACTGCTGTATGAATGGGATCCGGAGGCGTTCCAGTCGAAACGGTACTGTATTTTATCCCCATCTGGGTCGGTTCCATTCGCCCAATATGTCCCTGCTTGTCCAATTAGCCTGGTTGTTGGTCCTGTGGGTTTTTTCGGCTTGTTCGGCGCATGATTCATGGTGACCGTGACGGTTAAGCCCTTGGACCAGACGCTCACGGTCCCGTGTTCATCGCGGGCTTGTGTTTTCACGACATAGGTCCCAGAGGAGTTCCACGAATGGGTCTTCGTGACCGTCTGCCCTGAGCCCACAAGACTGGTCCATGCGCTGTACTCATGGTTGCCTGCAGCGTTCCAGTCGAACCGATACTGCACCTGATCATCGTCAGGGTCTGTGGTGTTCGTGACATAATTCCCGGCTTGTCCGGTGAGGCGTGTGGAGGGTCCCGTTGGTTTCGCGGGTTGGTTCGGTGGTTGATTCACACTCACCTTCAAACCCCGGACATCGGTGCACAGGCCGTCGTACAGGACATAGCCAGAAACCTGATAGTCTCCCCCGTCGAGCCCCGCGGTCCCCCACTGTTCCGTGAAACTTACAGGTTTTCCTGGTGAAAGACCGGTGAAAGGATACTGGTCGGTCTGAAGAATCGCTCCGTCAGGGCTCACGATCGTGATGACAGCGATCCCGTCAAGAGATAGCGTGCCCGTGTTCGCAAATACAAGGGTAAGTTCCACGTCATCACCGAGATCAACCACCTCGGGGGTCGCCGTGAAATTCGCAAGCACCCCTGCGGTGACCCCCACCACAAAGCGATGATCCATGGTGTCCAGAACCGTGCCGCCCAGATCGCACACGCTGATCCGATAGAAGTACGCCCCTGGCGTGCACCCGCTGGCGTTCCAGCCGAACGACACCGACGCCACCCCTTGGAGACTGCGGAGCAATCGCAGGGGGAGACCGTCGTTCACGACCTCCAGGTTCTCTGTGATGATCTGCGCGTCGACTAGGACATCCAGTGGCTGACCAACGAGGTTCTGCAGGTAGACGGTGACATTAATGGGTGCCCCTGGCTCATAGATACTATGGCTGGAGGCGGTTTCGGTGATGATCACGGATGCCGCGGCACCGTCCACCTCGAAGGTGTAGTTGCGATAATACCGTGCCTCGGTGGTCCGATTATTGTAGGTGAAGGGATACATCGTGATGGAAAGCACGGTCGCATCCGCTGCCTCATGCACGACCTCCCAGCTGAAGACGTCCTCTGGCCAGACCTCAGCGTCCTGCTCGTCACCACCGTCGTCACCGAGTGAGCCTCCTGCCTCCTCCCATACCGCGGT
>Ga0315279_10006703_pt1 | contig 14474 bp, 17 predicted proteins | sample YL17G06_20_MG_FD_203694 | JGI IMG/M metagenome (GOLD analysis project Ga0315279, IMG submission 203694) | Sediment microbial communities from Yellowstone Lake, YNP, Wyoming, USA - YL17G06_20 | ecosystem: Environmental > Aquatic > Freshwater > Lake > Sediment | place: USA: Wyoming | collected... | reverse complement strand
GTGGGCAGGGTCGGTGCTGAGGACGACGGTGCGATAGCCGAGGTCGGCAGCGCGAAGGGCGGTCGCAGCAGCGACTGTTGTCTTCCCGACACCGCCCTTGCCTGTGTAGAGGATTATGCGTCGCGCCAATACTCGTCCTGTCGAGATACAACGATGGGAGGCCCGACCCTGGGTTGGAGGAGGCCTCTCTTCCATGATAGCGTGGGCGGCTATCTGGAGGCCAGCCAGCACACCCTCGCGCCGTCCTCCACAGCAAGAAGGCCAGCCTTTAGGCTGCCGAGGCAATGGCGCCAGGCTGAAGGGCCTGTTGAAGAAGCAGCCGCACGCCCTTCGACACGCTCAGGGCGAGCGGTTCTTAGATTCCGCTCATGGTGAGCTTGTCGAACCACGAGCGGCCCACTTGTGTTTGTCAACAGGCCCTTTGGCCCGGCCTTCGTCTTTATGGAAAGTCCCTTGCCCTCAGGCGGGCGAGTTGGGGGAGGCCTCGGCGGCGGTGCGGTAGAGCTCTTCGAGCTCCCGGCCCTTCTCGGGGGTAACGCGGAGGAAGGCGCCATCGCTCTCGGCCAGCAGGACGCCGTCCGCGTCATGCAGCTCGGCGCGCGCCTGAACGAGGCGATGGCGCTGGTTAGTGACGCGGGCGCTGACCCGCAGACGCCGGTCCAGGGGCACCGACTGGCGGAATCGCACCTGCATACGAGCCGTCATGGCCCAGATGCCCTTGCCGTAGATCGCCCAGCCCATGGCCTCGTCCAGAATGGTGGCCACCAGGCCGCCGTGCATCAGGCCGGGGTAGCCCTGGTGCTCCGGGTCGGGGTCGAACTCGGCCACGGCGACGCCGTCCTCCAGACGGAAGGCCAGCTTCAGACCTTTCGGGTTCAGGTCGCCGCAGCCGAAGCACCCGCGACCGACGCGGCGTCGCTCTTCTTCCTCCATAGCCCTCACCGTGAACGCCCCACGACGACCTCGGCCGTGCCCGAGATCAGGGCCTCGCCCCTCTGATTGCTGCACTCGATGCCGTACTCGAAGACGCGCTCGCCGTCGACCTGGCGGGCGCGCCGGGGCTCGGCGCGGGCGGTGAGCGTGTCGCCCGGACGAGCCGGCGCCCGAAAGCGCACCTTCAGACGCCCGCCGGCCAGCCAGTCGAGGCCGAAGGCAGCGGCCATCATCTCCGAGAGGTGGGCCAGCACCAGCATGCCGTGGGCGATAGTGCCGCCGAATGGGGTCGCGCGGGCGTACTCCTCGTCGACGTGGATAGAATTGAAGTCGCCGGAGGCCTCGGCGTAACGTCGGATTCCTTCCTGGGTGACCTGCCGCGACAGCGGCGGCACCTCTGGGACGCCTTCCACGCTCACGACGGCGCCTCCCCATGGGACGCTATGACGGTGGCCCGCCCGACCACGGCCGGCGTGGCTGAACCATCCTCCCTCACTTCAAACTCGATGACGGACACGACGGCGCCCCGCATCTCGGAGCGCTGGGCCACTCGGGCCCGCGTGCGCAGGGAGGCGCCCACAGGGACGGGGTGCCGGAACTCCACCTCCTGGCCGGCATGAAGGGCGCCCGCTGGCAGTTCCACCTGCTCCAGGATAGTGCGCAGGGCCAGCGCAGCCACCGCCAGCGGTGGCACCCAGGCCGGGCCTTCGGGCCCCTGCCCGTAGGCGTCGGAACAGTCCTCGACGGCTTCCAGGTAGCGGCGCACGTCATCGGCGCCCAGCCGGAAGCGGGCCTCCGGGAGCTCGCGCCCCCGAGGCAGGTCGGCCAGGTTGGGCAGATTGGCTGACGTCAAGACAAGCGTCCCGTGGTTGCACACTGCGGGATGAATCCCGCAGGTGCTTGCCTAGCCCAGGGCTGCCAGAGCCTCCCGGTGGTCACGCGGCTTGAGGAGTTCGCTGCGGGTCAGGTAACGGATGACCCCATCCTTGTCCACGACGACCGTGAGGCGTTCGGCCAGGGCCAGGTCTTCGTTCCAAGTGCCGTAGAGGCGTGCCACCTCTCCCTTGGGGTCAGCGAGAAGGCCATACTTGAGCCCCAGGCTCTCCCTGAAGGCCTTGTGGGCCCAGACGCTGTCTCGGCTGATGCCGAAGACGCGGGCGCCTTTGGCCTGAAAGTGCGAGTAGTCATCGCGATAGCTGCACATCTCATTGGTGCACACGGGCGAGAAGTCAGCGGGGTAGAACACCAGGACCACAGGGCTGCCGCGCAGGTCCTTCAGGCGCACCGGCTGGCTGTTCTCGTCCGGCAGAGTGAAATCGGGTGCCTCCTTGCCTACTTCAATAGCTGCCATGAGTACATCTCCCTCCTTGGATGTTACAGAACTGTCCTACTTGGCCGCCGCCTGCTTGGGCGGCAGCGACCGCAGGTACTTGTCAATGCCGCTGGCGGCGCGGCGGCCATCCCTCAGGGCCGTCACCACCAGGTCGGCGCCGTTCACGTTGTCGCCACCGGCGAAGAGACCGGGCACGCTGGTGCGACCCGTCTCCTGATCGATGGCGATGCGGCCCTGGCGGTCCGCCTCCAGGCCCGGCACAGCGTCGCTGAAGATGCGGTCGACGCCGTAGCCCAGGGCCAGGACAACCGTGTCGGCCTCGACGACAAACTCGGAGCCCTCGATGGGGACTGGCCGCCGGCGGCCGCTCTCGTCCGGCTCGCCGAGCTGCATGCGCCGGAACTCCACCGCCTTCACACGTCCTTCCTCATCGCCGAAGAAGCGGACGGGCGCGACCAGGAAGTCGGTGATGACTCCCTCCTCACGGGCATGGAGGCGCTCGTCGGTGCGGACGGGCATCTCCGCCTCGGTGCGGCGGTACATGCAGCGCACCTCCTGCGCGCCAAGGCGGAGGGCGGTGCGCGCGCAGTCCATGGAGGTATCGCCGCCGCCGATGACCAGCGCCCGCTTCCCCACGTGCACGGGCTCTCGCTGGCCCTCGGGCAGTTGTTCCGGCTTGAGGTTGCCGCGCACCAGAAAGTCCGTGGCCATGTAGACGCCTTTCAGGTCGTCGTTCTCGATGCCAAGCAGGTTGCCGATGCCAGCGCCGTGACCGAGAAAGACGGCATCATACCCATCGGCGAAGAGATCCTCCAGCGTGATCTCCCTCCCGATATAGGTGTTCATCTCGAACTGGACACCCAGCTTCTTCAGGAAGTCGACCTTCTGGTGCAGGATGCGCTTCGCCATCTTGAAGTTGGGGATGCCGTATAGCAGCACGCCCCCCGGCTCCGGCCAGGCATCGAAGATGGTAGCGCTGTGCCCACGAACTGTGACTTCTTCCGCCACTACCAGGCCAGCGGGTCCGGCTCCGACGATGGCCACCTGGCGGCCGCTGGGCGGCGCCAGCTCTGGCGTGGGGAAGCCGAATCTCTCCCGCTGGTAGTCGGTGACAAAGACCTCCAGGCGCCCGATGGCCACGGCCTTGGCGTTCTTGCCCGCCACGCAGTGGCCTTCGCAGAGGCGCTCCTGAGGGCAGAGGCGACCGCACATCTCGGGCAGGTTGCTGGTCTCTCGAAACTTGTCGGCCGCGCCGACGACGTCGCCCTGTTCCAAGAGCCGGAGGGCGCCGGGGATGTCGTTGTTGACGGGGCAGGACTTGGTACAGGCGGCAGCCGGACACTGAATGCACCGCCCGGCCTCGATCCTGGCCGTCTCCAGGTCGATCGGTAGATAGGTCTCATCCCAGTTGTGGATGCGGACGGCCGGGTCCTGCTTGGGCATGACCTGGGCCGGGATCTTCAGGCGCGCCTTGCGGTCGATGGGGGGGTTGCCTTCGGGCACAGGAAGCCTCCTCAAAGTAGAAAGGGGCAACAGGGCCCAATACCAGCTTAACTTACGACGCTAGGGGCAGCAAGGAGGCCTAGCCGCCGGGTACGGGCGTCCGCAGGGCGGTCACCAGACCGCGGCGCGGCGAAAAGAGGAAGGCCAGCAGGAAGAGCACGGTAGCCGTCAGCACGATGGCCGCCCCCGATGCCACCTCCGCGTAGTAGGAAACGTACAGACCCACCACAGAAGAGACGGCGCCGACGACGGCGCCCAGGGCCATGATGTAGTGCACCCTTCTCACCAAAAGGCTGGCGGTGGCCGCCGGCGTCACCAGCATGGCTACCACCAGGACGATGCCCACAGCCTTCAGGGCCACCACCGTCGAAACCGCCAGCATCGCCAGCAGGCCATACTGGACAAGGCCCACCGGCACCCCTGAGGCGGCGGCCATCGTGGGGTCGTAGGCTGTGAACAGGAGCTGCCGGTAGAAGAGAGCCACCGTAGCAAGGACGACGAGCCCCATGAGCGCGATAAGCAAAAGGTCATCCCGGCCCACTCCCAGGACGTTGCCGAAGACGAAGGAGAAGAGGTCCACGGTGTAGTTGGTCTGGCGGCTGATGATGAGGATGCCGAGGGCGAAGGCGCCGACGAAGAGGATACCGATGGCGGTGTCGAAGCTGACACGGGCTCGGCTGCCCACGAGGGCAATGGCGAGGGCCGTGACGAGGGCCGCTATCAACGCGCCCAGGTAGATGTTGCCCCCCATCACAAAGGCCGCGGCCACCCCCGCAAAGGAGGCATGGGCCAGGGCATCGCCGATGAAGGCGAGGCCCTTGAGCACCACGAAGGTGCCGATGCAGGCGCTGACGACGCTGACCATGAGGGTAGCCAGGAGAGCCCGCTGCATGAAGGCGAACTGAAAGGGCTCCCGCAGGAACTGCCAGAGGTCAGTCATGGCCGTGGTGGCGGGCGTACACCGCCCCCTCGAAGGGCAGGAAAATCAGGTGGGCCTCGTAGGTGGCGTTGAGATTGTCGCGGGTGAAGACCTGGGAAGGAGGGCCGAAGGCCACCAGGCGCCGGTTGAGGAGGAGGGCCAGGTTAAAACAGCCGGCCACACAGGAGAGATCATGGGTAGCTACCAGAAGTGTCTTGCCCTCGTCGCGCAGCCCTTCAAAGACGTGGAGGACGTCGTGCTGAGAGGCGGCGTCCAGGCCGGCCATGGGCTCATCCAGGAGCAGGATCTCCGGTTCGCGGGCCAGGGCGCGGGCGATGAGCATACGCCGCTGCTCGCCTCCGGAGAGCTCGCCGATGGGCCGCTTCGCCAGGGAACCGAGGCGTACACGCTCCAGGCACCGGGCCACGATACGGCGGTCCTCCGGGTCCTGCCGCCGCCAGGGGCTCGCCCGGACGGCTGTCCGTCCGGGCAGGCGCCCGATCCGTCCCATGCCCACTACGTCTTCCACGGTCACGGGAAAGCTCCAGTCCACCAGCTCCGACTGCGGCGCGTAGCCTACCCGCCACCGACCGGCCGCCGGGTCCTCGCCGAAGAGACGGACGGAGCCACGCCAGGGTCGGTGGAGACCAAGCATGACCTTGAGAATGGTGGACTTACCCGAGCCGTTGGGACCCACCAGTCCCACCAGGCTCCCCCTCTCCAGGCTGAAGCTCACGTCCTCCAGGGCAACGTGACTATCGTACCCGGCCCAGACGCCCCGGACCTGCACCGGTGCCTCCTCCGCGTCCACACGGAGCTGGAGACTGGGTGCTTCTACATCCTCCATAGGACCGCCCTGCTTCTTCACGTCCCGCCGATGCCCCGGCCCCCTGCCACGCCGCCCCTGCCCGCCGCCGGGCCTGCCTGTCCGGCAGGCGGGCGCGAACGGCAGGCGCGACAGCGCCCGTACACCTCAAGCCAGTGCCCTTCGATCTCGTAGTCGGTGCGTCTTGCCACCTCCTCCGCCAGTGCGGGAACACCGCAATTGGTGAAAACCTCTACGTGGCCGCACCCCGTGCATACCAGGTGATGGTGATGGCCGTGGGTCCTGTTCAGACGGTAGTGGAGGCTACCGTCATCCAGGAGCACACGGCAGAGCACGTTCAGGTGCTGCAAGAGGCGCATGGTTCGAAAGGCGGTGGCCCTTCCTACCCCCCGCGCTCGCTGACACACGTCGTCAACGGTGAAGTGAGGGCCAGCCTCTAGCACCGCTGCCAGCACTGCCCTCCGGGCCGGGGTCACGCGCAGGCCTCGCATCTCCAGCCGCTCGGCAACAACATCTAGTTCTGTCATTGAATGATACCTGGTATCACTCACCATAGCGTGATATGGGCCTCGTGGTCAATGGGTCATGGGAGAGGAGAATGGCTTCTTAGCGGAGGCCCTGGAGGACGATCTCTCCGGTGGGGGTTTCGCTACCGCCCGCAGGCTCCACGGTTATGGCCATACCGGTGAGGGCGCCACCCAGGGCCCCCTGCACCAGCAGCCGCGCCGAGCCGTCGGCCTGGGGCCTGAAGATACCGCCGCTCACTGGAGTACCGTCCTGCTTCAGCACCCAGAGCTGATAGGTGCGATCCTCGGAGAGCTGGGACAGGTTGACCACGAACAAGACGCCGAGGTTCGCCTCCGCGCTCCAGAAGTAGCTGCCCCTGACCGGGCTGGCCGCCACCGTGCCGACCAGGTCCTCGCGACCCTCACTGTCCAGGGCCACCACCCTCATGGCCTGGTCCTGCTCCTGGATCAGACTCTGGAGGTTCTCCTGGCGGAAGGCGGCGTCGGTGAGGGCTTTCTGGAGGACATCCACGGTCTCGCCGCGCCGCTCCAATTCGCCATAGAGGACGGCGAAGCGGTCGCTGTCCGTCTTCAAGTCGTTGACCTGCGTCTGGAGGAACCCTCCCCACGTAAGCGCGCCCAGCGAGACGACCACGAGCATGGCGGCGGCGGTGGCCCAGCTTAGGCGCGGTGCCGGGAGCCAGCTCAGCGCCGGGCGCGGCAACACGCTCTGCCGCAGCCGGAGACGGAGGGCCGGACTGGCCCGGCGCAGGGGAGCTGCCAGGGCCAGAAGGGCGGCTGTCTCCGCCGCCTGCTGGTGCAGAAGCCGACAATCGGAGCAGCTTGACAGGTGCTTCTCCACCCGTCGGGTTTCGGGCTTCTCCAGGGCGCCCAAACTATAGGCGTCCAGCAGTTCCTGAGCTTCCTCGCAGTTCATCTTCACCTTCACGTCTTGGCCTCATCTCGGTCAGGGCTCCCCGCATCTTCTGCATGCCCAACCGGATGCGGGTCTTCACCGTACCCAGCGGCTCGCCCAGGGCCCGCGCTATCTCCTGCTGCGTGAGGCCCCCGTAGTAAGCCAGTTCGATGGCCGAGCGCTGCTCCGGAGGCAGGCCAACCAGAGCGCGACGAATGGCGGAGCGCTCATCGGCCAGGAGAGCAGCCAGGGCGGGATCATCGGCCTCGTCGCCCTGGGGGCCGTCCCCCTCCAGAGGTGAGGACCCCACCTCGAAACGCTGACGGCGGCCGCGGCTGCGTCGCTCGTCGATGGCGCGATTGCGGGCCACGCTCAGCAGCCAGGTCAGGAAACGACCACGGGCAGTGTCGTAATGGTCTGGCTTCCGCCATACCCGCAGGAAAACGTCCTGAACCACGTCCTCTGCTGCCTGCACGTCCCCCAAAATCCTCAGCGATAGGGAATAGACCAGATTCCCATAGCGGCCATAGAGGGCCTCAAAGGCATCCGTGTCTTGACGAGAGAGCTGCGCCACGAGCTCTTCATCAGGACAGTCCGTATAGTTCACCGCCGTCTCGCCCCGGGACCGGCGCCCGAGAGCACCCGTCCTACTAACAATACGATGTCCCGCCGTGACTAGATTGGTAGCGAAGGCCCGAACTTCTTCCGGTCTTCTGGCAGGCCCATTGTACCAGCGCCATCCTTAGTGCGTACAGGCGCGTACTATGGGTGAGGGCCCTAGCCTCCAAGCCCGCCAGGTTCTATCATGTAGAATCGCACTCGTGCGTCATCCCGGCGCCCGGCCGGCGGCCGGGGGGAAGGAGACTGAGATGCGGCGTGCGCGACACTTGGCTGCTTTCCTGCTCTGGCCTGCCCTTCTAACCCTGGTTCTGGCCCTGTCCGCCTGTAACGGCGGGGGCGAGCAAAGCCCGACGCCCGAAGCCACCGGCACCGCCCCGGCAGCGACAGCCTCGCCGGAGGTGGTCCCAACCCGCACCGATGAGCCCCTGAGCATCCCCGACATCGTCCGGCTGCTGCGCCCCTCAGTGGTACACATCCAGACCGAAGGCGCCAGTTTGGACATCCTGGGCCGGCCGGTGCCTACCCAGGGAGTCGGTACCGGCGTCATTATCGACCAAGAGGGGCACATCGTTACCAACGATCACGTCGTCCGCCTGGATAGCGGTCTGGCCAGCCGCGTCACCGTCACCGTCAGTGATGACCGCATCTTCACCGCCGAGATCGTGGGCACCGATGCGCCCACCGACCTCGCCGTCCTCAAGATCGAGGCCACGAACCTGACCCCGGCCAAGCTGGGGAACGTAAGCCAGCTTCAGGTGGGCGAGGACGTGGTGGCCATCGGCTACGCCTTGGACCTGCCGGGCGGGCCCTCGGTGACCCGAGGTGTCGTGAGCGCCAAGGGACGCGTTATTCAGGAAGCGCCCTATTCTATCTCCGACGCCATTCAGACCGACGCCAGCATCAATCCCGGCAACAGCGGCGGCCCCCTGGTCAACGATTATGGTGAGGTGGTGGGCATCGACACAGCCATCCTCGCTCAGGCCCAGAACATAGGCTTCGCCATTTCTATCGATCTGGCGAAGCCCCTGGTACAGGAGATCATTGAGAAAGGGTTCGTATCCCGGGGCTTCCTCGGCGTCAACACCGTGGACGTGACGCCATCGTTGGCGACCAGCTTCGACCTGCCTGTGGACAAGGGTGTGGGCGTGGCCGGCGTGACCCGAGGCTCGCCCGCCGACAGCGCCGGCCTGCGCGTGAACGACATCATAGTTCGCTTGGGTGACGTCACCATCGGCAACAGCGGGGACCTGCTCCAGGCCCTCACCAAGTATCAGGCCAGCGATAAGGTCACCGTAGCCTTCTACCGAGACAGCCAGCAGCAGGAGACAGAGGTCACTCTGACCACGCGCCCTCAGTAACGGCCGAAGGCGGAGCGAAACACAGCATCGAAATGAAGCCCGGTCAGACGGTGCACTGGCCGACTGATGGAAAGCACACAAGTAGGAAGAGGGTGAAGTGAGCAGCAGGCGTGTAGCCGCCCTAGCCCTCATGGGCGCCGTAATCGGCGGGCTCTGGACCTATTCGCGGCGCGAGATCCGCCGCTACGAGAGCCTGGACCTCTCGGAAGTGGAGAAGCCGGGGCACACTCTCTCCATAGACGGGGTCGCGATCCACTACCTCGAGGCGGGCGCCGGGCCGGCGCTGCTCCTCATCCACGGCCTGGGCGCCTCTACCTTCACCTTTCGCCGCATCTTCCCGGACCTGTCCCGCCGCTTCCGAGTAGTGGCCCTTGACCTCAAGGGCTTCGGGTTCAGCGAACGCGCCGATGGCGACTACAGCCTTGGCGCCCAGGCAGCGATGGTGCGCCAGGTCATGGACCGGCTGGGCATAGAGAAGGCCTCGGTCCTGGGCCACTCCATGGGAGGGGCTGTGGCCATGCGCCTTGCCCTGGCCTATCCCGAACGGGTGGAGCGCCTCATCCTGACATCCAGCGCCAGCGACCTAGAGCTGGGCCGCCGAATCTGGGGCGCCGCCGTCATCGGCCGGCTGCTGCCCCTGGTAGCGCCCTTTACCTTTCACAACCGGCGCTTCCGGGAGCTTTCACTGAAGAGCGGCTACTATGATCCCGATCGCTGCACGGAGGATGTCATCGACGGGTACATGCTGCCAGCGAGGGTGCGTGGCTACCTGCGTGTCCTGGGCAATACCATGGCCCACTGGCGCCGGGACCCGCCCCTACGTCCCGCCGATATCACTCAGTCGACGCTCATCCTCTGGGGCGAGGGGGATCGCTGGCTGCCGCCATCGCGAGGGGAACGCCTGCACCGGCTCATACCGGGCTCCCGCCTCGAGCTGGTAGCAGGCGGCGGTCACCTGTTTCTGGAGGAGCAGCCGGAGGCCGCCCTGCGCCTCATCGAGGACTTTCTTCTGGAGAGGGAGCCTGGGCGCCGGTAAGCAAGGCCGCGGCTCAGAGGCAGCAGGAGTGAGACTGACGGGCCCCAGCGGCCACCATCCAATGAGACCGCCGCTGCTGGCTGTATAATGAGCGGAAAGGCAGAAGGACAGGAGGCCGCTCCTAGCGGATCCAGTCTCGCCGTTCCGGCGAAAGCAATGACAAGGGAAAGGCCAGATGGCAAAAAAAGGTAGCAGGGGCAGCAAACGGCAACCCCAGCGGCGGCCACGCCGCTCTCGTCTCGAGCGCATGGGCGCCTGGGTCCCGGTAACCATAATCGGTGCCGGCGCTATCATCATGGTCTTTGGGGTGATCGCGGTCGGCGGCATCCTCCGCGGAGGCTCGGACACCAACGTCAACATACCGGGCCGTACAGTCTCCACCCAGGGCCGCACCCTCGGCTCTGAGAGCCCCCGCGTCACCGTCGAGGAGTACTCGGACTTCCAGTGCCCCTACTGCGCCCGCGCTGCCCAGAACATAGACCCGAAGATCGAGCAGGACTACGTCGCCGACGGGCGGGTCAAGCTTGTGTTCCACCCTGTGGCCCTCATTGGCCAGGAGTCTCTCTGGGCGGCTGAGGCCGCCGAGTGCGCGAATGACCAGGGCAAGTTCTGGGACTACCACGACAAGTTGTTCGAGAACCAGAAGGGTGAGAACAAGGGCGGCTTCTCCATCGACAACCTGAAACGATTCGCCGAGGAATTAGGGCTCGATACCCAGGCCTTCAACCAGTGCATCGACTCGCACCAGCACGAGGACCTCGTGAAGGCGGAGACGCAGGACGCCGCCAAGAAGGGTATCCAGAGCACCCCCACCTTCGTCATTGGGGAGCAGACTGTTGACGGCCCCGGGTCCTATGATGACGTGAAGAAGGTCATCGAGGCGGAGCTGAGGAAGAATCCGTGAGAGCGGCACGCCTGGCGACCGGCGCCACGGAAACCCCTCCCACCGCTGCCCTCGCCCTTGCCGTGCCAGCACTGCTGCTGGCGCTGGCGGTAGCTGGCCTGGGCATCAGCAGCTACCTGACCTACACCCACTGGGCCCACGCCTCCGTCGCCTGCGGGGGCCTCGGGAGCTGCAATGAGGTGAACAACAGCGAGTACGCTGAGGTAGCGGGCATCCCTGTGGCTTTCCTGGGAGCCCTCTCCTATTTGGCGCTCATCGCCCTGGCGCTGGCCTGGTTCTGGCAGCGGCCTTCGGGCCCGGCTTGGCCGGTGATGTTCTTCTGGGGACTGAGCCTTGTTGGCACCCTCTACTCCGCCTACCTTACCTACATCGAACTCTTCGTGCTGGAGGCCGTCTGCGTCTACTGTGTGGCTTCCGCCTGCATCATCCTGGCCGGCTTCCTCATCTCCACCGGCTGGATCATCAGGGAAGTCCAGGCCGAAGAGGAGATGTAGCGGCGATCTTCAGGTCGCCACTGGCAGAGCCGGCACGTAAAGCGAAGCCCATGGCGACCTAAAGGTCGCCCCTACGAATGACCGGTCAGACGGTACCTCTCAGGCCCAGATCATCGGCCACCGACTGCATAGCCTTGATGACCTCCCCAATGTGGGCATTGAGATCCACGCCCAACTCCTCCGCCCCCTTGACGATGTCATCGCGGTTGACAGAGCGGGCAAAGGCCTTGTCCTTCATCTTCTTACGCACTGAAGACGGCTCAACCTCGAAGATGCTCTTGCTGGGGCGGACCAGAGCCACTGCCGTAATGAGGCCGGTGAGCTCATCCACGGAAAAGAGAGTCTTCTCCATGAGGCTTTCACGGCTGACGCCGGTGTGGTCGCCGTGGGAGAGGACAGCGCGGGCGAGCTCCTCTGGCCAGCCGCGCTCACGCAAGATGGCGGCCCCCACGAAGGGATGCTCGTCCAGGGTGGGGTGCTGCTCGTAGTCGAAGTCGTGCAGCAGGCCGACGATGCCCCACTTCTCCTCTTCCTCACCGTGCTGGTGGGCGAGATGACGCATGGCAGCCTCGACGGCGAGAGCGTGTTTGCGGAGGCTGTCGCTCTTGGTGAACTCGCAGAGCAGTTCCCAGGCCTCGGAGCGATTCATAGCTCCTCCTTACTGACAGACTGAAGCCGCGTGGAGCAGCCGGTAGCCGTCATGATAGCGCGGCTAGTGCTGGACTGCCAGGTCATGTGAGTGACGAGGCACGTCAGACAATGGAGCGCCCTGTGTTCGACAGGCGCCGCAGCCTCTGACGGTTCTTTCAGGGTCTGCGCCCGGCCGATTAAGGGAACGGTCGCGCCCCGGTACGGGGTTCGGACAGTGGGATCAGGGCAATGGCTGTCCTACGCTGAGGGTGGCAGTGGACTCCGGTGATCCTGCCTGTCCAGGAACTGACCCGCCACTCTCGGAGGCAGGCAGGCTCCGCGGAACCGACTGCGGCCGGGAGGTGGTCGGCCACGCCTCTGTGCCAGAGTGACCATCGGCTCATGGCAACCTTCGCAGGCCTAACGACACGGCGCGAGGCGCGGGACATCCTGCGCCGCTCGCAACGCATCGCCAGCGCCCTTAACGACCACTCCCAAGATGAGGAGGCCGTCCGAGCCATCTGTCAACTCCTGGCCCAGGAGGGCGACCTGATAGGCGAGTTCGTGGAGGAGATCGTAGCCCGGTCCTTTCAGCACTGCCCTCCCTCCTCAAACGGTAAGAGCCCGCCGCTACCTCTTCAGTCCGCCTCCTAGCAACCCCTTTCATCTCTCCTCACGTTGAGCGGCAACCCGCTCGCACTCGCTGCGTCGTCCACACAGCGCCGGCCAGGCGATGAGCGAGACTGCGGCCGAAGAATCGACTCGCAGGGCGCTCTGCTGAGAATCTCTACCTAGCGTTTACAATGAGGTCACTTGCCATTGCAGTGAACTGCGTCACCGTTGCGTCGAGTCATCGGCGCGGCCTATGATGGGGGCCGTGGACGAACGAAGGGCCTGAGGGAGCCGGTCAGGCTTCTCCACTTCACACGGCGGAAGGCATCGATGCCATGCGCAGTATGCGAGCAGCCCACCATCGGGACAGCCAAGCGCTGCTATCGATCAGCCGAGGGAGGTAGGAGTGCCGTGAAACGATTCGTGTGCTTTGCGGCCGTCCTTACGCTGGTCCTCACAGCCTGCGGTGGCGGCGGCGAGCCCGCCGACAACGGGGCCACGTCCGGCCCGGTCAATATCACGTTCTGGCACCCGGAGGCGGCCTCGGCCAACGACAACCTCGTCAAGCTGGTGGACCGCTTCAACGCCTCCCAGAACGAGGTGAAGGTGGATATCACCTACCAGGGCAACGACCAGGACCTGGCGCTGAAGCTCGTCGCCAGCATGCCCAGCGGCGACGTCCCCACCATCGCCTACATGGCGGACCCCCCCTACGCCCAGGCCATGATCGACAGCCGCCAGATCGTCCCCATCCAGGAGTACATCGAGCGCGACAAGTATGACCTGTCAGACTTCGCACCCGCCGCCATTGCCTACTTCACCGTTGATGGCACCCTCTACGCCATGCCCCACGGGCTGGCCGTGCCCCTCATGTACTACAACAAGATCCCATTCCGAGAGGTGGGGCTGGACCCAGAGCAGCCGCCCAAGGACCTGGACGAGGTCCGCGCCGCCTCAGAGAAGCTCGTTCAGCGCGACCCGGCCGGCAACGTCACTCGCTACGGCTTCGCCCTCGATATCCACCCCTGGTACGTGGAGGTGACGCTGACTGGCGCCGGTGAGCTTTACGTCAACAACGACAACGGCCGCGCTGGCTTCGCCACCGAGGTCGCCTTTGACAACGAGGCCGGCCAGAAGCTCTTCCAGTGGTGGCACGACATGGTGGACGATGGCCTGCTCCTAAATGTGGGGTGGGACCCCTCTGGCGCCAACGCTCTGCTCGCCGTCGGCACCAAGAGAGCCGTTATGGTCCTCAGTACCTCGGCCGCCCTGCGCTCCGTCATGGACGCTCTTGAGAAGGGAATAGAGGGCGTCGAGCTCGGCGTGGCGCCCGCCCCCGGCATCCCAGGCAGAGTCCCCGAAGGCTGCCCCGGCGTGCACTCGCGGTCGCTGTGGATCATGAGTGGCCGACCACAGAAAGAACGCGACGCCGCCTGGACGTTCATCAAGTGGCTCATGGAGCCCGAGCAGCAGGCGGAATGGTTCGCCGGCAGCGGCTATCTCCCCGTCAGCAACTCCGCCTATGACCTCTCCGCCGCTAAGGAGATCATCGCCAAGTACCCCCAGTTCCAGCTCCCGGCCGACCTGTTTGCGAAGACGGCGACAACGACCGCTGCCCTGGGACCGCTCCTCGGCCCCTTCCAGCAGGTACGGGGCACCGTCAGGAGTGCAATCGAGAGCATGCTCTCCGGAAGTGCTAGCCCAGACGAAGCGATGGCGGCCGCGGTCAAGGAGAGCAACGCGGCCATCAGCGACTACAACAGCCGCATGGGCCACTAAGAAGGCGCTTAGGCAGGCGCGCCGGACCAGGAACCGCTTGGGGGACTGTAGCTGTCCCCTCCTAAGGGGGTGAGCATCGTGAAACGATTCGTTTTCTTTGCAGC
>Ga0315279_10006702_pt1 | contig 14474 bp, 12 predicted proteins | sample YL17G06_20_MG_FD_203694 | JGI IMG/M metagenome (GOLD analysis project Ga0315279, IMG submission 203694) | Sediment microbial communities from Yellowstone Lake, YNP, Wyoming, USA - YL17G06_20 | ecosystem: Environmental > Aquatic > Freshwater > Lake > Sediment | place: USA: Wyoming | collected... | reverse complement strand
GGTCTGCTCCATTGCGGATTACGCTCTTCTCTTGATAGTAGTGCATCTCGTCCAGCCCGCGGGCTCGCTTATTCATGCGCCCGTATACTGTGGGGCAGGGGCTCAGCACTTCTATGAAGCTGAATCCAGGCTTGACTAAGGCTTCTGCGATACACCTCTCCAGTTGACGCAGATGCAGCACTGTCCAACGGGCGACATAGGTGGCCCCGCTGGCGGCCACAAGGTAGGGCAGGTTGAACGGATATTCGAAGTTGCCGTAGGGCGATGTTGTACTGCGCGCTTCGAGCGGCGTAGTGGGTCCCATCTGCCCGCCGGTCATACCGTAGTTGAAATTGTTTATGCAGATGACAGTCATGTCGATGTTGCGCCTGGCGGAGTGGATCAAATGATTGCCCCCTATAGCTGCCAGGTCGCCGTCTCCCGAAAAGACCACCACTTTCAGCTCCGGGTTACCCAGTTTCAAGCCGGTAGCGAAGGGAAGGGCACGGCCATGAGTCGTGTGAAATGAGTCCAACTTGACATAACCAGCAACCCTGCCAGTGCAGCCTATTCCCGAGACTAGGGCTATTTTGTCCAGGTCGAGCCCGGCGCGCTCGATGCCTCTGATGAAGCACGAAGTTGCCAGCCCTATGCCGCAGCCGGCACACCAGATGTGGGGCATCCTGTCTACCCTGAGATACTGGTCGATAGGTTTGCTTGTCACAGTCACCATATCTGCTACTACACTGCCTCCCTTATCGCTTCCAGAATGGTCTGGGGAAGGTGCACTGCGCCGCCCATATGTGGCAGGAGAATCGTCTTAGCCTTACCCCCAGCGCACCGCTCCACCTCAAACACTATCTGGCCGTAGTTAATCTCAGGTACTACGAAAGCCTTTGCCTGCCTGGCAAGCTCTCTGACTCGCTCCTCGGGGAACGGCCATATTGTTATCGGCCGCAGCAGGCCCGCTCGAATCCCCTCATCACGCGCCTGCTGCACAGCGCGTCGGGCAATGCGGGCGGTGATTCCATAGGCGCACACTATGACCTCCGCATCCTCAGTGCTGACCTCTTCATATTTTATGATGGCTTTCCTGTTGAGCCTGATTTTATCCACCAAACGCCGCACCAGCCGGTCCTGCGCCTCGGCTGTCATCGCAGGGTAACCCCTCTCATCATGGGTCAGCCCCGTAACATGGAACCGGTAGCCCTCACCGGCTATGGCCATGGGAGGGACCAGGTCTTTGTCCGGTTTATAGGGCTGGTATTTCTCCGGCGCTACGTGCGGCCTTTTGCGGCTGACAAGGTCATCCGGCGCTACCTGTCGTATCACTACCTTTTCACTCATATGTCCCACAGCTTCGTCGGACATGATGAGCACAGGCACCCGATATTTCTCCGACAGGTTAAACGCTGTGATAGTGAGGTCAAAAATCTCCTGCGGAGAGCTGGGCACAAGCGCAATGATTTCGTAGCTGCCGTGGGAGCCCCATCGTGCCTGCATCATATCCCCCTGCGCCACCAGGGTAGGCAGCCCTGTGGAGGGACCCGCACGCTGTACGTCGACCACAACGCATGGCGTCTCCAGCATCACTCCCAGGCCCAGGTTTTCCATCATCAGGCTGAATCCGGGGCCTGACGTGGCTGTCATTGCCTTCACACCTGCCCACGAAGCGCCGAGCACAGCATTCATGGAGGCTATCTCGTCCTCCATCTGGATGAACACGCCTTCCACCTGGGGCAGACGCTCGCTCATCCTCTCAGCTATTTCTGTAGCCGGCGTAATGGGGTAGCCGGCAAAGAAACGGCAGCCTGCGCTGATAGCCCCCTCGGCGCATGCCTCATCGCCGTTCATGAAAAATGTTCCGCTGAGCACCCCATTATCAGACATAGACTGAACCTGTTACTTCTTGTCGTCGCCTGGTTCCAGATTTATAGCAAATTCAGGGCAGATTATCTCGCACAGCCCGCAACTCAGGCATTTGCTCTGGTCGGCCACTTTGGCGATGGTATAACCCTTGGGGCCTAGCTCATCGCTCATCTTAAGTGCTTCCTTGGGACAGAACTCCACGCAGTAGCCACATCCCTTACATCTCTCCCTGTCTATCACCACTTTCCCAGGCTTAGTAGACTTCTCTTCGTGGTCGAAGGGCTTTCTCCATAGCTTCGGGTGGGCCGAGCCTTTTGCACTCTGCATTACAGTAGCTTTCAATTTAAGAGGGCTTCATAGCCCTGCTTTTCTGGAATTTATGGTCAGCCTGTGTGTTTTTCACACCTTTGCAAGCTGTTTATATCTTACTATGATAGCAAATCCGCTACCCCTTTACAAATACCTCTGAGAGAATTACGAATAACGAAATCTTCAGGGTGTGGAGGGCGATGTGAACGATGGATGCAGTATCCTCAGTAGTAGGGCGGGGAGAACATAGCGAAACTCATCCTAACCTCGGCATTGACTAAGAGAGTAGTCGAATATACACTGTTGGCGTTATGGTCCAGGGTTTATAACATAGCTTTCTCTGACGACAGGCCATGTGGAAGGGGGAAAAGTAGAAAACGAAAATATAAAGGTGTATATGAGAAGAGAATATTACTCAGACACCATTGCTAATTTTCTAAAAACGACGCCTAATGAGATCCTTGGGGAACTCGTGAAAAGCAACGACTTTGCTTTGGAGCAAACCCAAAGAGACGCATGGTTAGAGGAAATAAACATCCTCCAAAAAACATTACAACCTTATAAAGGTTCAATATATTTTGAATACTCAATTCCACGCATGGGAAAGCGAATTGATGTTGTAGTTATTACTGGCTCAACTATTTTTGTCCTTGAGTTAAAGGTGGGCGAAAATGAATTCCCATCACACGCAATAGACCAAGTTTGGGACTATGCTCTTGATTTGAAAAATTTCCACGAAACAAGCCACGAGCATTTTATTGCCCCAGTATTAATCGCTACTAAAGCAAAAAACGTTCCGGCAACAATTTCCACAACTCCACATAATGACAAATTGCTTTTTCCTATAAAATGTAACGGGGAATTGCTCAATCAAGTCATCGCAGATGTTTTACGTTTTACCGAAGGTAGTGCTATTGACCCGACTCAATGGGAACGTGGAAGATATCAACCGACTCCTACTATTATTGAAGCGGCAATGGCTTTATACAGCGGCCATTCAGTAAACGAAATCTCCCGAAGCGACGCAAGCGCAATTAATCTCAGCGAAACATCTGACACAATCTCTGAAATCATTCGTTTTTCAAAAGAGAAGTCACATAAATCCATTTGTTTTGTAACGGGAGTGCCTGGCGCAGGCAAAACATTGGTTGGTCTCAATATCGCGACAAAGCACATGGATAAAGACAATGATCTTTACAGCGTTTTTCTTTCAGGCAATGGCCCGCTAGTTGCTATTCTTCGCGAAGCCTTAGCACGAGATAAAGTTCGGCATGAAAAAGAGCGTGGACGTAAATTCAATAAAAGCGAAGCAATGAGTGATGTCAAGATGTTCATTCAGAATGTTCACAACTTTCGTGATGAATGTCTTGTAGACTTCAAAAAGCCACCTATTGAACACGTTGCGTTATTTGATGAAGCACAACGAGCATGGGATTTGCAACAAACAGCAAATTTCATGCAACGAAAAAGGGAAACGCCAAACTTCAACAAATCTGAGCCAGAATTCTTGATTTCCTGTCTTGACCGTCATCCAGATTGGGCTGTCGTTGTTTGTCTGGTTGGTGGAGGACAAGAGATTAATACAGGGGAGGCAGGAATTAGTGAGTGGATTGAATCCTTGAACCGTTCGTTTCCAGATTGGCACATCTATATTTCCCCTCGACTTACTGATAGTGAATATGGTACAGAGAAGGTTTTAGATAAAATCAAGACCCACTCAAAAGCCATTTTTAAAGATGAATTACATCTTTCAGTTTCAATGCGGTCATTCCGTGCCGAACATGTTTCTTTATTAGTTAAACAATTGCTTGATTTGAAACCGTTAGAAGCACGGAAGACATTGGCAAACGTAGAAGGTAAATATCCGATTGTTATAACTCGTGACCTTAACAAGGCAAAACAATGGCTAAAAGAACAGGCGCGCGGCTCTGAACGTTACGGTATTGTTGTTTCTTCTCAGGCAGAACGATTAAAACCACATGCAATAGATGTGAAATCCCCAGTCGACCCAATTCATTGGTTTCTTGACGGAAAAGAAGATGTTCGCTCTTCTTATTTCCTTGAAGATGTTGTTACAGAATTTCAGGTGCAAGGACTTGAACTCGATTGGGCATGTGTTGCATGGGATGCTGATTTTCGCTATGCCAAAGATGGTTGGGAACACCTTTCTTTTATTGGCGATCGTTGGAATCACATAAGGAAACAAGAACGACAGGTTTATCTTAAGAATGCTTATCGTGTTCTTTTAACTCGTGCTAGACAAGGAGTGGTTATCGTTGTTCCATTAGGTGATCCAGATGATTTGACTCGTAAAAACGAGTTTTACGATCCAACTTTTGAATATTTACAAGAAATTGGTTTCAAAGTTATCTGAACTTATCTTTATGCTGTTGAAGGTGTTCTTCACCTTCAACGTGCCTTTTTCGGCGAGGTGAAGAACACCACGCCGAGCGAAAATATTACAAAGCTGGTGGGTTTGTGAACCCACCCTAAATTTGGGGCACAAAGTTTTGTGCCCCTACACACGGCTTGGAGTCCGCCTTTGGCGGACTCCAAGCTACCCCAATGTAAGAAATGGGCTGGAGATGATAACATCCCCAGCGAGCAAAATAACCGATGAGTGAGATTGCTTCGTCCGCCAGAGGCGGACTCGCAATGACATGGGTCTGCCTCTACAGCTTGCCCCCTCATCCTTCGGCAATCCTTCGACGATCCTTCGGCAAGCTCAGGACAGGGCTCAGGACAGGGCTCAGGACAGGCTCTTATCTCTCCCTCCAGGGGAGAGAGGACTTTGAAATCCCCCTTGCCCCCTTTTCAAAAGGGGGATGCTGGATTCCTGCTTGCGCAGGAATGACATCACGAGGGGCGTGAGATTGCTTCGTCCTTCCAGAGAAGGACTCGCAATGACATGGGGAAAGGGCGTCCGCCTCTCCACTTTGAAATCCCCCTTGCCCCCTTTCCGGCTTTGCCCTAGAAGTCTGAATTTTCAAGCACTTTTGGGGCAACTGGCTCTTTTGCCTCAAAAGTCCAGAAGCTTGGCTCAAGACCTAATTCGTATATAGATTGTATTAGGACACAGATGTTATGACAGAGTACCTTACATAAAACCTCATTCACCTGAGCGATGGGGCTTTTCGCTCGAACCGAAGCCCCAAACTTCGCCTTAATCATACTGAACGTGGATTCAATATTAGACCTTTTATGATAATGAAGCAAGAAGTTCTCTTTGTTGAGATTGTAAAAGCACCACATTTTATTCCAGAGTCCATCGAATTTATGATGATGGTCTCCCATGCCAGTAGAACTTATTTTGAACGGGATAAAGGCTGTACCACCTACCGCTTGCACAGCATGGAGATTCCGCCTATCCGAGTAAGCCTTGTCTGCGGATACCTCGTTAATGTCGAATGTCTTAGCGGTCTGAACTACCAAAGCAGGGAATTGCAGGGTATCAGCCGATTGGTAGGGTGTAGCTTCGACACTGGTAACGACGTGGGTTTTGACACCGCACATAAGGTGTGTCTTAACCCATGCCTGCTTGGAGCGTTCCTTACCCCACTTGTGGTCAAACCAGCGAGCATAAGTGCTAGTGGAGAATCCAGAGGAATCAACAGCAAAGTCAGTCTCAACGGCTTTCAACGGGCTAGCGCTTTGCTCAATGAGAGCCTTGAGAAGCGGTGTCAATGCAGGATTCTCCAGATAGCGGAATGCACTATTGTAATGGGATGCTTTGGAGATAAGACCTGCTTCTTGGGCTTCTTTCAAGTCAGTAGTGAATCTCCGTCCAGACATCGTAGTATAGGACTTGTAGACAAGCCCGAATACCACGTCAGCCAGTGGCAACCGAGGACGGCCAAAGGTATATTCGGGTTGTGGGATTCCGTTGCAGAGGTCACGGAGCAACATGACGAATTTCTCTTGCTCGTGAGTCTGCGCTGCATTGTAAGCAGCCCATTCTTGGGTGTAGGTTATTCTTACTGTCTTAGTCTCTGTAACCGTACCATCGGGTTTAGTCTCTTTTTGTACGATGAACTCAACCGCATAGATGTGCTGGCACTTCTTGTGTTCAGCCTCAAAGTACCCACAAGTGCAGAATGGCTCTCCGTGGTCAAGGCTAACAATGTACGTTCCGTTGCCCGATTGACTTGGAACCTGCCATCCCAGCTTGTTCTTCTTGACTGTGTTAGAGTTCGCTATTGCTAATCCTCTTTCTTCCCATATCCCCATCGTACTACTCCTTCACTCTCCACTACTTCATTCTGTAGCTATTATAGCACACAGCGTAACGATTTGTCAAGTGTTTTTGGGCTGATTTTTGTTACATTTTCCTCCCATTTTCTATTGACAATAATACACATTGTGTAGTATAATATGGCTCAAATGAACGATGTACAGGCTCGCATAGCCGAACTTGAAGCTAAGGGCTGGACACTCGCCTCCATAGCGGATGAACTGCATATCGCCCATAATACTGTAGAGAGCTGGAAGGCTGGCGACAGACATACCCATTTTGAAAAACTGGTTCTTGATGCCCTTGATGAGCTTCTGAAACGGAAACGCATACCTCAAAAGAGACGCAATCCAAAGGGCAAGCATCGGCAGAGAAATATCTCACGAAAATGTCTCTAAAATCTAAAATGTCATAAAAAAGTCTTGCTTTTAGGGAAACGAGGTGATAGAGTGTGGACAAAACGAGGCCAGTAATAGTGCTTGGCAATACTCGTTTGGATGGAAGAATAAAGGTCATTCAGCACAATCCTAACTCAATTTGCCCCTTGGAACGGCAAGGGGTGTTGATTTCCCCAACTTTCCCTTCTCTTGTTTCTTTCAGTGAACGCAAGCAAGGCACGGCAAAATACACCTTCACGTTCATAGACCTCTTCGCCGGAATCGGTGGACTCAGGCGCGGGTTTGAGCCACTGGGAGGCAAATGTATATTTACAAGCGAGTGGAATCGTTATTGCCAGCAAACGTACAAGGCGAATTATACTACGGAAGGGGAAATAGCAGGAGATATAACCAAGATAGATGCCAGCGAGATACCAAAGCATGATGTTCTTCTGGCCGGGTTTCCGTGCCAGCCATTTTCCATAGCAGGTGTATCAAAGAAGAATGCTCTGCATCAGCCTCACGGCTTCCGGTGTGAGACTCAGGGGACTTTGTTCTTTGATGTGGCACGGATAATCGAACATCACCGGCCACGGGCATTCCTGCTTGAGAACGTCAAAAATCTGGTCAATCATGACCATGGGCGTACTTTTAAAGTGATACGGCGGATACTGGAAGAGGAGCTGGGGTACTGTGTGCGATATCGCGTGATTGACGCAAGGTCATGGGTTCCCCAGCATCGGGAACGAATCATCATTGTGGGGTTCCACGAGGCAAACGGGTTCCGCCTTGACGATTTGCAAGTTCCTGACCCGCTGTCTGGCCCTGTATTGAGCAGCCTGCTTCACCCGGAGGATGGTTCCGAGCCAGTGAATAAAAGCAACAGGCGTTATATTGGAGGAAAGCTCGGCAAGGTAAAAAGCAAATATACCCTGTCTGACCATCTGTGGGCCTATTTGCAGGCATATGCAGAGAAGCACCGGGAGAAGGGAAATGGTTTCGGGTTTGGTCTCTCAGGGCCAAACGATGTGGCAAGGACATTGTCGGCCAGATACTACAAGGATGGTTCAGAAATTCTTATAAGGCAGACAGGAAAGAACCCCCGCCGTCTGACCCCGCGAGAATGCTCGCGACTAATGGGGTTTGACCGGCCAGGGAGAAGCGATTTTGTAATTCCGGTTTCTGATACCCAAGCATACAAGCAATTCGGCAACGCGGTAGTCGTTCCTGTTATTGAGGCAGTTGCGAGACACATGTTGCCATGGCTTGTTCCTGCACAACTGGAACTTGCTAATTTACTGACCAGCAGGGAGCTTCAACCCGTTGGCTGATGTTGTTACACCCCAGAAGCGCAGCGAAATGATGTCCGGCATTCGCGGAAAAGACACCAAGCTGGAGATATTGGTTAGAAGCGGTCTTTTTCGCAGAGGATTCAGATTCAGACTACATGATTCTACAGTACCGGGCAAACCAGATATTGTGTTGCCAAAGTACAGGGCTGTGATTCTCCTTCATGGATGCTTCTGGCATGGACATGGGTGCTCGTTGTTTAAATGGCCTTCGTCACGAGCGGATTTCTGGAAATCCAAGATAGAAGGAAACCGAAGGCATGACGTTGAAATATTGACTCGCCTGAATACACTTGGCTGGAGAGTATTGGTCGTCTGGGAATGTGCCACGAAGGGGACAGGGAAGTGGCCGGTGGATAACTTGCTGGATACAATTGCTGATTGGGTTATTCACGGCAAAGCTTACAGCGAACTCGGATGTGTGGCATGTTGACGGATGTTGGCAACTGGATAGTGGAAATGGGAAAACCGGGATGGGTATGGTTTGCCAAGCGCCTGTCAGGAAATGACACGCTGGCAAACGGAACGCACCAAGCAGGCCCATATATTCCCAAAGATTTTCTATTTAGCGTTTTCCCTGCATTGAATGACCGGGGGAAGCAGAATCCGGACGTGTGGTTTGAAATGTGTATTGATTCCTATGCCGACTGTAGGGACGTACGGGCTATTTGGTACAACAACAAGTTTTACGGCGGCACAAGAGACGAAACCCGAATTACCCAGTTAGGTGGTAGCTCATCGCCTCTGCTTGACCCGGACAGTACAGGTGCTTTGGTCCTATTTGCATTTTGGACAGGTGAAAGTGGGACGACTGAATCGTGTCATGTGTGGGTGTGCAGGGACGAAACAGAGGCTGACGTTCTGGAAGAAGAGATTGGCCCGGTAGAACCTGGAGTGGGGACTGTCTGGAAACCGGGTGAAGCGATGCAGGCTAGTATTTTCGCAGGAAGACCTGCGACAGGAATACGTGGCTCGTGTTGGCTTGATGCCAAAGAGATTCCTTCATCATGGCTGACCACGTTCCCGTCTGGTATTAATATTGTAGAGAAGGCGGTTGCCATGCGTCCCGAATCAGGAGTAAACGTGGACAGGAGGCTGTTGAACAGAAGAAAGTGTGAATATGAGGTGTTTCTGAGTGTGGAGGAGGCTGTCGAACTGCCTTATATCAAGCAGGGCTTCAAGAACATTGGTGAGTTCATAGCCAAAGCACAGACGATTTTACAGCGAAGGAAGGCGAGGGCTGGGCGTTCTTTGGAGTTGCATGTTCGTGCCATATTGCTTGAAGAAAAGTTTAATGAGGATAGAGACTTCTCTTATGATTGTGAGTCAGAGCCCAACAAGAGACCGGACTTTCTTTTTCCTTCGCAAGCTGCGTACAAGAATCCGAGTTACCCATCAGGCAAGCTGAGAATGCTGGCCGCGAAGACAACTTGCAAAGACCGATGGCGGCAAATTCTTAATGAAGCTGACAGAATAGACGTGAAGCATCTCCTCACATTGCAGGAAGGCGTTTCGGAAAACCAGTTTCAGGAAATGACGAAGTCCAATGTGAGACTGGTTGTACCACAGCCCCTAATCACATCATTCCCCAAGAGCGTCCAGCCACATTTACAAACATTGGAAAGTTTCATGGGAGACGCCAGGCTGCTGACTGCGTAAGCCGCTACTTTTGAGGCAACTCACCGACTTTCAGGGCAAGTGCCACTTTTAAGGCAAAGCTCCCCTTTCCAAAAGGGGGGATTCTGGATTCCTGCTTGCGCGGGAATGACATCACGAGGGGCGTGAGATTGCTTCGTCCTTCCAGAGAAGGACTCGCAATGACATGGGGAAAGGGCGTCCGCCTCTCCACTTTGAAATCCCCCTTGCCCCCTTTCCAAAAGGGGGGATTCTGGATTCCTGCTTGCGCGGGAATGACATATACAAAGCTAGGCGATTAAACCCTGCTCTTTAAAACGTGCAATGTCGCTCCAACTGTAGCCGTTTTCCAGCAGGACTTCCTCCGTGTGCTGCCCGGACTGGGGTGCCGTCATTCTGATAGAGGACGGCATTTTGCTCAGTTTCATCGGGTTAGCCACCAGTTTTATCTTGCCCAAGGTAGGATGTTCCACACTGGCAAAGAAATCGTTCGCCCATGCCTGCTCATCCTTTGCCACATCTGTAGGGTCCTGCACTGGCGCATAGATTAACTCGTACTCGTCGAGTATCGGTTTCCATTCCTCCAATGTCCGTTTGGCCATGGCTTGCTCCACCATAGCAAAAAGTTCATCATTGTTCATCATCCGCGACATCATGGAGTTGAACCTGGCATCCTTTTCGATGTGCTCCAGCCCCAGAGCCCGGCAAAACCCCGGCCAGTAAGGGTCCTGCTGCAGATGCACGAAGTATATCCACTTGTTGTCCTTGGTCTGGTAGACATTGGTCATGGCAGGCGTCTCCGATCTCCGGCGCGACGGAGCATATTCACCCGTCGCCAGCGCGCAGCTCATGTCGATGCTTAATACCCAAACGCCGGTGTTGTACAGACTGACGTCTACCTCCTGCCCCACGCCGGTGCGCTCTCTTGCGTAAAGGGCAGTGGTTATCCCGCAGGCCAGGGCAATCGAGGCAGTGTGGTCTCCCATGCCACCTCTGGGGAATAACGGAGCCATGTCTGGCTCTCTGATGGAAGCCATGAAGCCGGATCGGGCCCAGAAGGCGCTCACATCATATCCCCGCCTTTCTTTATCGGGGCCTTTGTGCCCATACCCGGTTAAGCTGGCATAGACAAGCCTGGGGTTGAGCTTGGAAAGCGCTGAATACTCCAGACTGTAGCGCTGGAGCTCGCTGGGGCGAAGGCTCGTGATAAATACATCGGCTCCTTCCAGCAATTTGTAAAGGACAAGCTGGCCTTCCTTCTTGCTTATATCCAGGGTCATACTTCTCTTATTGCGGTTATCCAGCTCAAATAACCAGTCTACAGCCAACCCTCCCACATTAGACAAGCCCCGCATTGCGTCGCCTGTCACGGGGTGCTCGATGTGCACCACATCTGCCCCCCAATCGGCGAGCAGAGCGCCAGCGCCCGGAGCTGCCACCCACTGAGCCACTTCCACAACCTTGACTCCTGCTAAAGCCTTGCCTTTGCCAGCCTTCGTTGCCACGCGCTCCTCCATTACTTGTGTAACTACCGATTTATTGCTCCATTCGTATATTCGTCTTGGAAGGTAAAATCTACTGTTTAACTTTCAGCTTGGCTCCAAATCCCTCTTATGGTCCATGAGTATTCCCAAAGTCATACGCTTCGTATACCAGGCTATTGGTATCTCAAGTAACTTACCCCAATTAGGCACTCGCACGTCCACCCTGTCCACAATTTTAGTGCCGTCGCTCGTCTCGTAAAGGAAAGTGCTCTCTAAAGTGCCTTTGGCAAATCCCTCCATAGTCTCGTTGGTCATCCGGTCAGGCGGAATTACAGTCTGCCTTTGCTTCGCCGAGCGTGTGAATCCGAGCACCTTAAGTCGCCACAGCGCAACACTGACGTTGTTAGCATCCTCAAGCACTTGGACTGACTTTATCACGCGCTTGTGGAGTATGGGAGGATGGGTATATTCTGAGATCTCCTTGAGCACTATGTCTCTTGGTGCTTTGATTGTGACGGTCAGCTCCACACTTCTCATGTTTGACCCTCCGTAAATGCGTTGGGCTATCAAGGGACATGGAGAAGGGATTCCAGCATTCTCATCGCAGCTGGCTTAGAAGGTCAAGAAGGTGCGTCGACGTATTTATAAACTTCGATGGCGAAGCGGGGGCACATCCAACCGCAGACGCCACAGGCGTTGCACTTCTCGGGATTGGCGAAGGTGGGAAGAAGATAACCCTTGGGTGTGAACTTATCCCTGGACATCACGATGCCCCCACGGGAGCAGAATTTGGCGCAGTAGCCGCACCCCTTGCAAACTGTTTCATTGATTACTATTTCACCTTTAGCCATGTTTCCCCCTAAAACGGTTACTTGAGAGCTTTCCCCCACTTCTTGATGTACTTTGTCTTGACCTCGGGATTTACCAACCCAAAAGGCCATTTACCTTGGACTACCCTGATGATTTCATCGCCGGGACGGCGCTGCATTTCAGCTAGGGCTTGAGGCGATAGGCCAGCGGAGTGGGCCGTTACTATGAAGTTATCGAGTTTCAGCAAGGGGTTATCGGGATTGATTGGCTCCGGTTCGGTGACATCGAAGGCTGCCGCAGCAATATACCCCTTGGTTAAGGCTGTGTACAGCGCCTTAGGGTCAATGACACCGCCGCGAGCGGTGTTAATGAGGCAGGCGGTAGGTTTCATCTTTTTCAATTGTTTGAGCCCCAAAATATGTTTCGTCTCAAGGGTCAGCGGGGTATGTATGGAAACGATATCCGAATCCGCTAGCAACTTGTCCAAGTCTACCTGTTCCACTTCAAACCTGCGGATTATGTCTGGCGGCAGGTAGGGGTCGTAGACCATGATCTTCAGCCCGAAACCCTTTGCCTTAGGCGCCAAAGCTCGCGGGATTTTGCCGAAGGCAATAAGCCCCAGGGTTTGCCCCCTCAGCCTCGATAGATGCGGCCATACATCTCCGATTATTTGGGGAGAGGCGACTGATGTCCAGCCTCCCTTTTTAACGACGTTATTCAACTGCACAATCCGCCTGGTGCAGGCCAGTATAAGCCCCATGGTATGGTCTGACACATCTTCTATGTTGGCATCTGGTACGTTGGCCGCCATGATGCCTAACTCAGTGGCTGCATCCACATCCAGGTTTTCATATCCGATGCCGATGCTGGTAATCAACTTGCAGTTCTTCAGGCTTTTTAGCACTTTCCTGGTGATCGACTGGTAGGAAACCTGCGCAATCACGGCGTCAGCGCCCTTCGCTGCGGCGATGATTTCGTCCTCGGTGGGCCCCAGAGGGCAGGGGTTTACCACAAGTTCAACGTCTACCCCGGCATCTTTGAACATCTTTGCATAGTCCTGCAGCATGGAGATCCCCAGGATGTCAATCGCTTTAAAGGACATCGCTCCTCCCTTCAGCCTAGGTTCTTCAACCCCCTGTGTCCCCCAGTCTTGGGGGACTTTAAGAATTGGGGGACACCCCCGGCAGGATGAATCCTGCACCTCTTACAATCTTCTACGATCAGGATAGTCGGGGCATGCCATAGCCGACGTCTTTGGGGTCAACAATCAGGTCGATAAGTGCGGGCTTTCTGGCCCTCATAGCTCTTTTCAATGCAGGCACAATCTCCTCCGGCTTCTCGATCCGTTGACCATTGACACCGAAGGATTCAGCCAGCTTGGGGAAATCGACATTGCCCAGCTCGTAGCCCAGGTCAGCCCCTGCTCCTGATTTCCTGTCCGGGTATGAGGCGAGGCCCCACTTGACGGCGGCGTAGCCCCGGTTGTTCAGCACCACCACGACGACCGGGATCTGGTATTTGGTGGCCGACCACAGAGCCTGGATGCCGAAGAGGGCAGAGCCATCTCCCACCAGCGCCACTACCGGCTTTCGAGAATTAGCCAGCCCCACCCCAAGTGAGGCGGGCAGGCCCCATCCCAGGCAGGTGATGGAGCAGAAGTAGCTCCCCGGTTTGGTGAACTCCATGATGCTTGCCACGTAGCTGGTAAGCATCACCGCCTCATCTACTACTACACTGTTTGGGGGTAGAGCGTTGGTGATTTCCCTGATAGCACGCGACGGCCGCATAGGCACATCATTACGTTCTTTCTGGAAGTCTGCTTCACAGGCTGCTTTGGCTTGTTCATGTCCTTTTTGCAGCTTTTTGAATCTTTGCTGGCTCCTCTGGCGCTGCCGGGGCGACATAAGCCTATTTACCTCAGTCGCCAACTCGGTAAGGATGACCCTGGGGCTGCCTACCAGTGCTACCTCTGCCGGGCACTCTCTGGACAGCATCTTGGGGTCATGGTCTATGTGAATCAATTTCGTAGAAGGAGGTATTATTGGTCCCTCAATATAAAATAGCTGCTTGAACAGCTTGCTGCCCACGGCCACGAGCACATCGGCAGGGCTATCTAGTCCGGGCAACCCGAATCCTATAGGCGGCACTCTGCCGTAATAAAGCGGGTGATTTGTGGGGAAAATAAACGTGGGAACTAGTCCGGTAGTAAATACGGGAGCGCCGAGGATTTCCGCCAATTCGGTAAGCTCAACAATGGCATCGTCGCCGGGCACCTGAGAACCAGCCATGATGGCAGGTTGCTTTGCAGCGACTAGAAGCTGTGCTGCTTTTTTCAAATACTCTCTGTCTGGCCTGACGGACATGGGCACCTGACGGCGTGTAGTTGGATGGTACTCAGTAGTCAGGGGCTGAGACTGCAGGTCTCGAGGAA
>Ga0315279_10006701_pt1 | contig 14475 bp, 7 predicted proteins | sample YL17G06_20_MG_FD_203694 | JGI IMG/M metagenome (GOLD analysis project Ga0315279, IMG submission 203694) | Sediment microbial communities from Yellowstone Lake, YNP, Wyoming, USA - YL17G06_20 | ecosystem: Environmental > Aquatic > Freshwater > Lake > Sediment | place: USA: Wyoming | collected... | reverse complement strand
CTCTGGATCGCGGATGTCATGGCGAATCTTGGATATGCGTCCGGTGGCTACTTTGAGAGAGTCTATTCATATCTCAATAGCCTTCGCTCCACTCTGGGAACTGACTGGGCATTCGCCATATTCGTCGTGGATAGCTACAACGACCTAGACGGCTTGTTCAGCGATGGATACTTCGCATACGCCTACTTGGGAGGACCTTTCATGGTGATGACCTACAAGAATGATGGATACGGCATCTTCAACATGGACGCGGTTACGGCCCATGAGACGGGACACATATTCTACGCACTGGACCAATACACATCGGCAGAATACGGCTGTGCTGCAAGCTCGGGATACTTGAACGTGCAGAACCAGAACAGTGCATACCCTTACGCGGGGGCATGTCTGACTAACGTACCGAGCATCATGCGTGGGCAAGTTACACCATACACGACCTACGCGGTCGACTCGTATGCTAGGCAACAAATAGGCTGGCGAGACAGTGATGCGGACTCAGTGATGGACATCCTCGATTTCGAACCTGAGACCACGCTAAACACCTACTCTCCGGATCCAACCACTGATAGCACACCCACCTACACCGGCTCAGCCACCGCCTCCTCAAGCACATACCCAAACAACAATCCTTGGCCGTGGAACAGCAGGAACTCGATCTCGATCAACAAAATCGCAAACGTTGAGTACAGAGCCAGTTCGGGGCCGTGGGCCGCGGCAACTCCAGGTGATGGAGCATTTGACTCAACCAGCGAGACGTTTACCTTCACGGCTGGCCCTCTCGCGGACGGAACTTACACCTTCCAAGTCCGGGCGGTTCATTCTGGAGGAGCCGTGGACTCAACGCCCGCAAGCGATACACTGACCATTGTCACTCGCTACCAACTGACAATCTCGGTTAGCCCTCAGGGCGCCGGTTCCACGAACCCGTCCGTGGGCTCGTATCTGTATGATGCGGGAGCATCGGTCTCAGTCTCGGCCGCCGCTGCAGCGGGATACTCCTTCTACTTCTGGAGTCTGGATGGGACAAATGTAGGAACGACCCCGTCATACTCTCTTTTGATGAACTCGGCTCACGCGCTAACAGCGATGTTCCGGGGCACATCGTCGATTTCGGTGTCCATGTCCGTTGCGCCTGACGGTTTTGCCTGGATCATCTCTGGAGAGATAACGCCTACGCAGCCGTCACCAGGAATAGCTACGGGAACTCCGGTAGTGTTGAGTTACAGTACCGACAGCGGAGCCACCTGGAGTAGTTTCATTACCGTACAGACTTCCAGCGGTGGCAGCTACTCGGTCTATTGGCAGCAGCCTTACCAGTACGCTGATTTTCGAGTGAGGGCGAGCTGGAACGGCAACGCAGCATATGCAGGTTCAACAAGCTCCGATCAGACGATAGGTGGAACATACGGACCATTCTACCCTCCAGTTAGCGTGATGGTTTCCGGGTCAGGATCTGTCGCCAGAGGGGGTTTGGCGACTTTCGACGTACTAGTCACCAGCCCCAGTTCCTACACTTTTGACAAGACCCTCTACGTCGTAGTGGTCGGACCGAATGGGTACCAGTACTTCGACACTGTGAGGGCGACAGTAAATGCGGGCGAGACCAGAAGATACCAATTCGTCTGGCAAGCTCCGCCATCGCTCACGACGGGAACCTACCAAGTCTACGCAGGCCTAATACCACCAAACCCGGCCGCTATCGACCAAACACAGATAACGGTCACATAGCGAGTTGTCGGTCGGTCTTGGGCTTGCTGTCCAGCCGAACCGTACGCTTCGGTTTGATCATTCTCGTTGTCTCGTTGAGTATTTTCGTCTCTGTTCACAATGGTCAAGCGCAGGCACCGTTCGCGTTGTCCGTCTATCCCATTCGGATAATCTTGGGAACTAGGAGCGGGTTCGCGGACAGGTTCACCGTCACAGTCCTAGCAGGGGAGGCTTTCAACGACACGGTCTACCTCTCAGTTGCAGGCGTGCCGGATAATGTGACCGCTATCTTCGGAGATCGAGTTTTCTACCTCACGCCCCGAGCGGTATCTGCGACATATCTGGAAATCACGAGCTCGCCTAATGCGACGTTCGGCAACTACACTCTAACGGTCGGTGCGCAGAGCCAGGGCTCCTCCATCTTCTATGCTGCGGCAGCTCTGGTCACTGTAACCATTCAAGAGAACGGGCAACCGCAAGCCCCTATGGAGAGCAACAGGACGCAATCCGCATCTTCTATCGCCTGTGGACAAGAATACGTGATTTCTCTAGTTGTCCTGGCGATCGCAGGGGGAATAGCGATCGGCTCAGCACTCACTTACTTTCTCGTCCGCAGGAAGACTCAACCTGCAAAAGCACAATAGACGACAAGAAAACGATCCATTGATTATGTTTCTTCGGAACAGAGTCTCAATGTGCCTGTTTGGGTGTCTGTGTTCGTCGGCCAGGCGCTATTGTGTTTGTGGGTCTAGTGGTGCGCTCTCCGAAGAATTGGCGCGCGATTGAACACGACGGCAATGGAGAGGACCCCCGGGACTTCGGCCTTGCGTAATGCGCAACGATTTCACCCTTAAGAACCCGAATCGCAACTACTGCCGAAAGGAGAGAGGAACGTCCATGGTCAACGAGCCTCTGATATCCATCATAATGGCAACGCATAACCGCCCAATCTTACTGCAGGAAAGGTCTATCCCGTCTGTCTTGCGCCAGACCTACCAAAACTGGGAGCTACTCATCCGTGGCGACGGTGCCGACACATCCACAGAGTTGGCGATTAATTCGTTGAATGATCCTCGTATCAAGTACAAGAATCTACCTAGACGCTTGTACGCGAACCCTCGCGAACAGTGGAGCCGCGGAGGCGCACATGCCTCAAATGCTGCTCTTGAAGACGCAAGGGGTACCTACGTTGCACACCTTAATGATGATGATGAATTTCTTCCGCGCCATCTCGAGACTCTCTCAAGGATGCTAATGTCCGGAGACTACGACTTTGTCTACGGACGTGTGTACTTTGAGACGGACAATGCATGGATAATCTTTGGTGAACCGTTCGATAAAGAACGACTTGAGAGAGAGAATATCATGGCCTACTGCTCTGTTATGTACGATCGCGCAAAGCTAGGACATCTTAGATTCGATACGAATCCATCCACTGATCCTGGCGATTGGTGCATGTGGAAAAGGATGGCGGCTGCCGGAGCACGATTTGGTCATACCAAGGAAATTGTAGCGGTACATTATGTAGAGACGGCCTTTAGAGAGCATGACACAGAATTCATGGTAAGGCTAGAACAAATTCGCAAGATGGCGGATGAACGCTCCAGACTAATCGAGCAATTGAACCAGTTAGAGGCTGAACTACAACACGCAAGGTCCAAGACGAACCAGCTAGAAGCTGAACTACAACATGCAAGGTCTGAACTGGACGACATTCGGCATAGTGTCGGGTACAAGATCATGCGATCTTACGGCCCCCGCATCGATCAACTACTGCCTGACGGTACCTCTAGAGGCGCACTCCGGAAGAAAGTAGTTGCAGGCTTGCGCACACTAACAGGAAAAAAGCCCAAGTAACTTCGAGCAGGCGCTCCGTCAAGCACAGCAAGTCTAGAGCCTTAATGCTCGCACCAAGTCCCTAGCGTTGTTTGCAGCACCTCATAGGCCGGACATGGTCATTTGCCTTGCCTCCTGCTGGTAGCCGCCGTTCATCTCTATCGCATATGCCGTGTGTGGACGAGGAACGAGAAAGGCGGGCTTCATTGTCTAGAACAGTCACCGCCATGGTGAGCCTAATATGATCGAGATTTGTAGAGAAGTGTTGACCTCGTGCGTCGGTAGCATTGAGTACGCCAGGCAAAGGAATGTCAGAACTTGGCCCAAGTTCTAGAGGACGCGCACCATCGCGTCTAGGATGATTGAAATGACCAAGACGTCCCTGATCACGCTAACCCGAAACGGGATCAAATATACTCGAATGTGCGTCGAGTCCGTGTTCCGGAACACTAGTGAACCGTTCGAACTCATAGTAGTAGATCAAGGTTCAACTGATGGGACTGTAGAGTACCTCCAGAGACTGCAACGCGACCACACGCATGTGAAGATTGTCACGAATCATCGCGACATCGGTTTCGCGGCTGGCAATAATCGGGCGGCCAAGTTAGCTGAAGGGCCTATTCTAGTCTTCTTGAACAACGACGTCATCGTTTCGCCATATTGGCTTGGAGACCTCACACGGCCTCTTGTGGAGGATTCCACACTTGCGGCGACAGGCCCAACGAGCAATGCAACTGGCGAACTTCAGTTCGACCGCCATTCGATAGGCAGGATCCGACGGATACCTGATGATATTGAATCATATGCAGCTGCAAAGAGACAACTGATGATCGGAAGAACCTGGTACTTTCACAGGCTGGCAGGCTTCTGCCTATCAATCAAGAAGGAAGTGTTCGAAGAGACAGGGGGCTTTGACGAGCGGCTCACATACTTCGAAGACGATTACCTTTGCCGCAGAATCGTGGAGAAAGGTCACAGACTCGCCATCATTCCCTCGGTTTTTGTCTATCATTTTGGTTCGTCGACCTTCAAGGCTCTTGGGCTAAACGTCGACATGCTGATGCAAGTCAACAGAACTAGGTACATAGAACACGTCATGCGTCCAGAAGCGCCCAGGAAGCTCATCGATCACCCCAAGGTCACAGTGATAACCACGACATTCAACAGGCCACGAGAACTTGAGACGGCCCTCCAAAGCATCCGGGCGCAGACATACCATAACTGGGAGGCCATCGTCGTGAACGATGGTGGTCAGGACGTGAGCCACGTCATTGAAGGCCTGGATGACAAGAGATTCAAGTACACCAATAGCAAACACCTCGGGCGACCTGAGGCCCTAAACCTTGGATTGAAACAGGCAACTGGAAAATACGTGGCCTATCTGGATGATGATGATATATGGTACCCCGATCATCTGCAACTCTGTGTTGCGTTTCTTGAACGAAACCCACAGATCGGACTGGCCTACACAAAAGCTGTGAGAAAGACATACAGACGCAGCACCGACGGGACAATGAAATGCATAAACGATTACATAGACCCAAGAATGGAATTCGATCAGACTCGACTCTTCGACGGAAATTGGATTCCGATTCCCTCCGTAATGCATAGGCACGATCTGCTACAGCAAGTGCATGCCTTCAGAGAACTGCCCATTCTGGAAGACTATGACTTCTTGTTTCGACTGAGCTCCCTAGCAGAGTTCGCACACCTGCCCGTAGTTACAGGGGAGTATTTCGTTGACATTACGAAGATAAGCCGCAATGAACGTTTGCGCAAGGAGAATCCTAGACTCTACAACGAAACCCTTGCTCAGATAACCACAGCCCAGACTGCCTGTGAGACATCGGAGCGGCTACGAATTGCTGCACAAGAATTCCACGATCTCGGACAAGATGCTCAAGCCTTCAAACTGGCTGACCGCGCATTGCGAGTTAATCCTCTAAACTACTTGGCACTTAAGTTGTACATTGCCACCCATGAATATGGCAGCGACAGATATCTAGTCAGTCGGTTGGAACACTTCCTGCGCGAGAAGCCCGATAGATCAGACATCTGGAAATCGTACGCACTGGAAGTATTGAAGAAAGAGCAGTACCTGAAAGCGCTACGAGCGCTTGAAATGGCGCTGGCAACTCGCGAGACTGAAGATGAGGCGGCGAGCCTGTATCGGCTACTATCTACATGCTACTTCGAACTGGGAGCCAGAGACACGGCGGCCGCATGCGCTCTAAAATCAAAGGAAATTGAAATGGGCACATTGCCAAGCAACGCAGACCTGCCTGCGCTGCCAGAAGGGGCGATCTTGGACCAGTGGTTTGAAAGAGGAATACTTGCACTGCCATTCAAGGGACTGTCGTATTACTACCTGTACTCAAGGCGTTGGGGTCACCGGGCTGCAATACGGAAGATCGCGGGAGAAATAGCGACCCATCACAAGAAGATGAGATAGCATACCAGCTCATTTCTCGAACGCCTCGATGGCATTCATCCTGCTTATTCTGAGCAAATTGAGGACGACCTATCCAAAATCAGAAAGACCGATCCGGCGCGCATGTGGAGGCTACCGATGTAGGTACTTCCTTCCGCCAGTTCCTGGTCTGCCCTATTACGTCTCAGATCGCAAGACACTATCTCGCACATGCGTCAAGTCGTGTCTAGGCAGTTCCGAGGCCTCACTCGCGAATTCTGTACGCTCAGTGGTCTTCATTCTCTTATTCTCATGTTCTGATACGAGACACGGGCCGGTGGCGGATCTTCCAGTGATTGATGTTTAGGAGCTGAGACACGGTCTGAGCATCTTCGCTCTCTCGTGCAAAGAGATATCAACGAAGTGAGCCAGAAATCGTGACGTTGGAGAAGTGCCAATGAGCCTACTAGCCATAGCCGGACTGGTGAAAGTCCTAGCGTCCGTTTCATTCTTCTTCTTCCCGGGGTTCCAGATAGCCACCGCCCAGTTCAGGCGCGACCACTCCTTTGTCCATTTGGTCTTCCTAGCGATGTTGCTAAGCGTAGGCATCAACAGTATGACACTATATCTGCTAGGATTGGCAGACGCAATAACCTTTCAGAATTTGTCCTACTGCTCTTTGGCCATTAACGCCACACTGCTTGCTGTCTTCCGACATTCCGTCGCAAGCGTCTTTGCTGAAGCTCGTCTTCCCCGCCCTACTATTCGAGGTGCCCCCGTAGTCTTGATTGGTTTCGTCTGGTTCGCGATCCTCCTCAACTGCGCTACCTGGCCTTTCGCACTTTGGGACGCGCTAGCGACATTCAATCCAACGGCTCTTCATATTCTCGCAACTGGCTCTACCGCTCGTTTCGTGTTGCCCGGCTATTCCGGCAGCGAGGTGTATTTCTACCCGTTGGGCTTTCCCACTAGCTTTGTATGGGCGTACCTTGTTTCAGGTCTCCGTACCGAGAATCTTGCTCACCTGATGTGCCCGTTCTTCCTATTGATGCTTCTCGGCTACTCCTTTCTCCTCGCCAAGCAGCTTGGCGGTTCAGGAACTGCTGCTGCACTTCTGCTGGCGCTTACCCCAACTGTCTTGGTGTACACTCTGGGCGGGTATGCTGATGTGGCGGCCGGGGCTTTTTTCGCGGCAACAGCTTTCTATGCAACGCGATGGGTAACCACCACTCATTGTTCTCGAGTTGACCTTGTCCTGGCAGCTATGAGTGCAGGGTTGACTGCCTGGATGAAACCTCAGGGGCTTTTCATAGCGATTGCTCTTCCGACGCTGTTGGTCTTGGTATGCATCATACGACATGACCGAAGATATCTACTGAAAAGTGACCTATTGGGGATCCTCCTAGTTTCTGAGCTCTCTTTCCTCGTGATATACATCTACACTCCACTTGCGTTGGGCCCGTGCCCTTCGTGCCCTTGGCTGGTACGCAATGCGGCGGATATACTACACTACTATTTCGCTGGAGGCAGATATGGGATCGTCGACCACGATGCGCTAGGCAGTCTTGGCCAGAGAGTTCTTGCTGCACTGAAAACACTCTTTGTTGGTGAAGTTGCGGGTCAGAGTCTGGCTCTGGCTGGCCTCATGGCCTCGGGTCTTGTGTATTCTCTGATCAGAAGAGTAAGGGGACGGTCTGTTTTCCCATCGTTGCTCTGCTTGGGGTATGCGGTATTCTGGATGCTTATGTTTGGATGGGCTGACCGATACCTGATTTCGCTCTTTGCGGTGGCAGCACCTTTATCGTCAGCCATGCTTGCCGACATAGCTCGGTCGTCCAAGTCTCGCCGTCGATTTGTTGTTGTCATCCTAGTGGTGCTTCTAGCTGAGCCTGCAGCAAATGGTGTTGTGTTGTCGGTTCAGGGATATGGTCCCGATCTGACCTGGAGTCTCTCTCATCTTGGCACTTCGCTGGATGAGAAGAGGGACATGCTAATGGGGCCGATGTGGAGAATCGCGCACTACGCAGCATCCAGACCAGAGATTGCGAATTCAAAGATACTTGTAACGGAGATTCGGATGCTCGATTGGTTGTTCAATGCAACCTCCGCAGGTCCGCCGTCCGCGATTAGTAGGTTGGGTAACACTCTGCGAGATGAGTGTCATTGGGACTATCTCATAGCACAGCAGAATGAGGTGCCGGAAGACGTGCGGTTGAATCTTCTGCGCCCAGTTCACCAAGAGGGACAGTGGTGGCTTTGGCAAATCAATTGCAGTCCCCCTCCTGCGTCAGACACTTCTATGGATAACCTCCTCGCAACTTCCCGATCAGTGCAGCAACTCCATTTGCTGCCTGTCGTTCCAGATCAGAGTGGTGAACGTGTCGATCACGCTATCGGAGGACCTCACGGGAAATGCAGCTACTTCGAATCAGACTCCAACAGATCAAGTGCAGAGATGACTGATCATGTCATTCTGTGTTGGACTGCGACCACTTCTCCTAATATCACTACCAGTTCTTCAATGACAGAGAATCTCCTCGTTGACTCGTTTCTACCTGCCGATCAGAGCTGGCGTCAGACCTATGAACACAATACGACTTTCCCTGAAGCCTCGGTTACACGCTACTGTTTGTGTACGATCTCTTGAGTATGGCTATGTGCCCGAACATGGTGGCCCTCCTCGAGTAGGCCCTGAATCTCGACTGTGGCCGTCAGCCCAGACCCGGCCAGCCAGTTCACGAATCTCGAGAAGACTACTTCCCGAACTTCCTGCGTGGCAGTATACTTCGCTTGCCTTTGCATGCCGCTTTTCTATTCTTCGTTCAAGGGCTCCAAATAGCGGTTAGCCAATTCCGACGAGATCATTCTATTGTCCACAGTAGGCCCTTGAAAGACCTCAAATCGAATTGAACAAAGAAGCATGTATACGAACTCCCTTTAAGTCAAATGTTCCCAGAGGTTCAGCAAGGAACGCGACATGAAGAGTCCATTTTCTAAGCGCATCACGATTGAATCTCTTGCAGAAAGCTCTGACCCGAAGGATCGAGAGGAACTAGCGCGCCGACTTGCAGGAATCTTGCCGAACTTCTGCGCTGTACCGGAGTATGTCAACTACTTTCGTTTGTGGGAAGACCATGGGTTTCATCTGGTCCCCGTTCACTATTCTCAGCCGATTCCAGAAGTGAAGTCTCTTCCAGAACACCTCTTTGAAGAAGAGCACCCGATGGCTGGAGTCGACATGAACGTCGACACGCAGCTCTTGTTGCTTACAAGAATCTTCCCACAGTTCCGTGAGGAGTACAACAAATTCCCACGGAAACAGACACCTATCCCTCACGAATTCTATTTTGATAATGAAATGTTTAGCGGTACGGATGCATTGGCCCTGTATTGCGTGATTCGGCATTTCAAACCAAGAAGGATAATCGAGATTGGAGGGGGTTTTTCCACACGGGTGATCGCTCAGGCATGTGTCAGGAATGGAAATGTAGAGTTGGTTACCATAGATCCGTATCCGGACCCAATCCTCATGTCTGGATTCCCTGGACTGACCCGATGCATTCCGGCCCGAGTCCAAGATGTAGAACTCAACATATTCCAAGAACTCCAAGAAGGGGACATCTTGTTCATTGATTCCTCGCACGTGGTGAGGTGTGGTGGCGATGTGAACCGTCTGTACCTGAAAGTCCTCCCAATTCTACGAAAGGGAGTGATAGTTCATGCTCACGACATATTCTTGCCATACGAGTACCCTAGGTCATGGGTGCTCGAGCAATTTCGCTTCTACAGCGAGCAATACCTCCTACATGCATTCCTGATGTTCAACTCAGAGTTTGAAGTTCTCCTCTGTAACAGCTACCTAGGAAAGAAGCATATCGATGAATTGAGGACTACGTTCCCACTGTCCCCTTGGTGGTCGAATGGAGGGAGCCTTTGGATGTCACGAGGGCACATAGACATACGAGGAGCGGAGTACATGGGGCAGCCACACTTTTGATGAAGACCTCTTGCTCCTCTGGTCCTCCCTTGGCCACAGTCACAGGTCGCGACAGGCTCTTGGGTAGGGATGTGTCCGCCTCTTCTCATGCGAGGTCCGCTACACCAATGCAAAGGAACAAGAACAATTTCGACTTCATTAGATTCGTTGCTGCTACCATGGTCATTTTAGGTCACTCGTACCATCTGTTGCTGCTATCCTCGCAAGAACCTGTCAGTCAGCTGACCGGCACCATGTACTCTGGGTCCCTAGGAGTATACATTTTCTTCGTCATCAGCGGGTACCTCGTGACACAGAGCCTGGAGCGTACAAGCCCACGCTATCACCACTATCTGTGGAACAGAAGCCTGAGAATCTTCCCTGCGCTTGTGGTTGTTGTAGTCCTCAGCGCGTTTGTCCTCGGACCATTGCTGACTGACCTCTCTTTGGCAGAGTATTTCCATAGCGGAACTACGTCGGCATATCTGCAGACGGCGGCCCTGTACGTTCACTACTATCTGCCCGGCGTCTTTTCCACCAATCCGTATCCAGGGGCTGTGAACGGCTCTCTCTGGTCAATACCTATTGAATTCTTGATGTATCTTATGCTGCTTGGTCTCGGCCTTCTCGGTGTAATCAAGAGACGAACCATTGTCTCCTTGATGTGGTTGCTGACCACTGCAACGGCTATTCTGTTTCCATCATGCCTCACGTGGTCGGTGCCATACGTTGGCGACGGGGTCACTATTACCACACTTGCGATATTCTTTCTTTCTGGTATGTTGTTCTACCTCTACAGGGATACCATACCGCTTGATTCGAGGATACTGATCTTCCTTTGTGTCGTCTGGATCCTGTCATTTCGCACCGTGTACTGCATGTATGTTTCTTATGTTTTCATACCTTATGCGGTCACTTGGTTCGCCTTTGGCCGGATATCAATCACCCACAACTTTGGACGATACGGCGATTTCTCGTACGGAATGTACTTGTATGCTTTCCCAGTCCAGCAAACCCTGATTCATTTTGGCTTAAGCTCGCAGGTTCTGTTGTTTTTCGCCACTTTCTCAATTACACTCCCGATTGCAGTACTCTCGTGGCATTCCGTCGAGTCTCGTGCGTTAAGATTGAAGAGACACCAAGTCTTTGCCGGAACTTAGCGACAGTCTCCATCGATAGCTCTCCAGCGTGCTCTGTAACGTTCATTTCGTTCGCGATCCTTTCGACTATTCGACCTGGCCGTTCACATGGCAGGGTGCGCTAGGCCCATTCAATCCAGCAGTTTCTTCATATCCTTCAGACTCGTTCTACCGTTGTTTTGTTCTGCTCGGTGGGCTAGCGACTACTTGCACACGCACGTCGGCCAAGAGAGTTATATGCATAAGCAACGGCAGATTCGAATCCTGGAGTATACTGTTTTGGCGATCGTTGCTGTAGTTATCCCGGCCTTCAACGAGGAAGCAACCATTCGTAACGTCATCGAAACAATCCCCAAGAAGATAGTAGAGTATGTCATAGTTGTGGACGATGCGAGTCGCGATGGGACTTCGAGAATAGCCAAAGAAGCAGGAGCCTTGGTGGTGCACCACGGACGAAACCTAGGTGTGGGCACCGCCATAAAGAATGGGTACTCGAAGGCACTTAGTCTCGCGTCGGACATAGTTCTAGTCATTGCCGGCGACGGGCAACACGACCCTCATGAAATTCCTCAACTGATTCAACCGATTCTGGACGGCGAGGCCGAATACGTTGTTGGAGATCGCCTAAGTGCTCATCCGCTATCGGGTGGAATGCCCAGGCATCGCTACTACGCAAACCGACTGCTGACTTTCCTGACAAGAGTAATAACCAAACTTGACGTAAAGGATTCCCAGTGCGGATATGCCGCGATCAGTAGTGCAGGATTGAAGAGGATCAATTTCGGCTTTCTTTCCGATAGATGGGGATTCCCGAATGACATGCTCCTAGAATGCGCTATGCGAGGACTTCGAGTCAAATATGTACCTGTCAAAGCGATATACGGCGGCAGGAAATCCTACATCGGACTCGGAGGCTTTGGTCTCCGAATGCTGGCAATTCTGACACGAGGTGTCCTGCGTTATGTATACTACTATCGTGGAACAGTCGTCTTCTCGATCAGCGGAGGTCTGCTGGTCCTAGCGGGGCTTGCCTATGGAATCTTCATTGTCTGGGAAACGCTCACCACATCGAGGCTTCCGGGTGTTGGATCCGTCATACTTGACGCGACTGCACTTCTCACTGGAATCCAACTTCTCGTGTTTGGATTCTTGGCAGAAATGATCAAGATGATTGAAGGCAGAATATCCGAGACAGTCGGTAAGACTGCCTAGTTCGAGATTGATCGAGGAGTGAACCTCATCTAATCTTTTTATGCGTACTTGGCATTCAGACCTCAGTGTGTCTCGATTTGGATGCTTCGAGAAACTCAGACGGATCTGTATCTTCGAGAAGCATGCAGCACGCGAGCTATGCTGGTTTGGCACTCATTCCGCACTCAGAATTATGGATGTTTATGATAGGCCTGATGTTTCGACTGCCTGGTCTACTCTTCGACGGAATAACGGATGTGAATCAGATGGTTGTCGGATGGGGGTCAATGGTCACCTACTCAGGGCTTCCGCTCGCATTTGAGCAGGGAGGAATCTATGGGGTGTTCTCCTACGCCCTGTTTGGACTCGCCGCAGAGTTGGCAAACCAAGTTCCTCGATTTTGGTGGGCGCCCTACAAACTCATGGAGATTACGTTCGAAGTGGGGATTCTGTTCTGCTTGTCTGCACTGTTAGGAGAGCGACGACGACTCGCTTTCATCGCATACTGGCTGAATCCGTTCTTCATACATCACGGCGCGTGGCAGGGATTCTGGGACGGTTCATATACATTTACAGGACTGGCGAGCATTTTGGTTTTGATTCGAGTGCGTGGGGCACGGCTATCTTGGGTTTTGTGCGGGGCACTCCTCATGGTTGGCGCCTTTCTCAAACCGCAAGGACTGTTGTACTTCGTGGTGCCGGTCGGCATCTATCTCTTCTTCTTGGCGACGCTCCGTGAAAAATCGCCGTTTACGCACTTTGTGTTTGGTCTTTTGTCGGTGCTAGCGATTGCAACCTCCGCCTTGGTAGTAGCGGGAGGGACAATATTGGACATACCGGGTAACTACCTTGACGTGGCCGCCGTAATGCCGAATCTGTGTAACGAGTGCATCAGCATCTGGCGCCCGGTCACCAAGGTGTTGCAGGTGATGACAGCACAAACTGGCCCGACGTTCACGCTTCAACTACCTGCCCTTGTTAGCGCCATGCTGAACGCTCTTGCCTTCTCCGCGGCTTTCGCTCTCGTCGTGTCGTTTATCTTGTTCTCAATGCCGAACGAGAGTGCAAGCTCAGCACGCGATATCCCGGCTCGGATCACGATGTGGCTAAAAGGATTAGTGAATCGAATCGTGAAGAACGAGTCTCCAGAACGTGCCCCCTACCAGAGTGTCCTCTTTGTAATTGCTTTCTCGGCTCTGGTCGTCCCGCAGATCGCCACTCATGCCCACATCAACCACACCTACGCAGGTTTGGTCCTTCTAATTCCGATCGCGCTAGGAAATCGCCGGGTGCTACTGCCTTGGGTAACGATGATGGGAATACAATTCTATACTCATCTGATAATGTATGGGATAGGTCTGGCCATTGTAGTCCCTGGGACTTTCGGGAATTTTGCTCCTGCCCGGCTTTTGGTCGAATCGATCTATGCCACGCGACAGGAGTATGGTGCTCTCCTACAATTCCAAGGAACCGTCAATCAATTTGTGCAAGATAGATTGATTTATCGGCCACTCGAGCCTGTTCTTTCCTTGCTATCTGTCATTCAGTTCGTCTGTGTCCTAATCGTTATTCGAGAATTGTTTCATAACGCATCGCCCTCGCCGTTGGCCAAAGGGCGCCGGTTGACTTCAGTTTCGGAAGAGTTGGCAACTCGTAGTCCACAAGCACTGGACTGGTTGGCAGTTAGGTTCACGAAAGAGGAACTGGTTGCCAGGGAGAGAATCTGGGAGACCTTGTGCAGGCACTTTTTTCAGAAGTTCGTCGACAAGACTGCGACAGTCTTGGACTTGGGAGCAGGTCACTGTGACTTCTCCAACCACATCGAGTGCGCGGAGAAGTACGCCATAGATACTCGTGGGCTGGCACTTGCGCATGCAAACAGGAAAGTAAACACCGTCGTAGCATCGTGTCTGAACCTCCGGATGTTCCGCGATGACTTCTTTGACTTGGTGTTTGCAAGTAATCTCTTTGAACATTTACCATCCAAGCTTGCCATAATACAGGCGCTCCAAGAGACCAAGAGGGTGCTCAAGCCTGGTGGCCTCCTCATGGTTCTCCAACCGAACATAAGGTTCTGTAGTCGCAACTATTGGGATGACTTCTCTCACGAGCAGCCACTCAGCGATGAAAGCATGAGGGAGGCCCTGTTGGCTAGCGGGTACGAAATCATGACCTTGGTTCCGAGATTTCTGCCGTTTTCAGCCAAGTCAGGATTG
>Ga0315279_10006700_pt1 | contig 14475 bp, 12 predicted proteins | sample YL17G06_20_MG_FD_203694 | JGI IMG/M metagenome (GOLD analysis project Ga0315279, IMG submission 203694) | Sediment microbial communities from Yellowstone Lake, YNP, Wyoming, USA - YL17G06_20 | ecosystem: Environmental > Aquatic > Freshwater > Lake > Sediment | place: USA: Wyoming | collected... | reverse complement strand
GCTTTCAAGAAGTTCTTTCGATTGCATTATTGTTCGACGGTCATAGATTTGGCGAAGGGAGAGATCGAGAGGGAATACATATAGCATGACCGAGGCAATAAATTCGGCTGAGGCTAGACGCCGCCGGTTTCGCCCCTATCCGAAATATAAAGATTCCGGCATCGAGTGGCTGGGCGAGATTCCGGCGCATTGGGACGTACGACGTCTTAAGAATGTCGCGTCGGTTCAACTTAGTAACATCGATAAGAAGTCCGTAGAAGGTCAGGAGTCCGTAAGGCTCTGCAACTATGTGGACGTTTACTATAGCGATTTCATCTCATCCGATATGGACTTTATGTCGGCTACAGCAACCCCGGAGCAAGTAAGGCGCTTCTCGCTGCGCGCGGGAGATGTGCTAATCACGAAAGACTCCGAGTCCTGGATGGACATCGCCGTTTCGGCGGTGGTTACGTCGGATCTACCTAATGTGCTTTGCGGCTATCACCTTGCTCTTGTGCGATCGCCCCGCAGGGAAACCGGCAGATTCCTCGCCAGGGCTTTTTCGGCACTTGGGCCGCGGGACCAGTTTCAGATCGCCGCAAACGGCATTACACGATTCGGCCTCGGAGGAGACGCCATCCGTACCAGCATTTTTGGGATGCCGCCAATTCAGGAGCAACGCGCTATTGCATCCTTCCTTGACCGCGAGACGACGAAAATCGATGCGCTCATCGAGAAAAAAGAACGGTTGATCGAGCTACTTCAGGAAAAGCGCTCGGCCCTCATCACCCAGGCTGTCACTAAAGGCCTTGACACAAACGTCCCCATGAAGGACTCCGGCATCGAATGGCTAGGCAAAATCCCCGCTCATTGGAAGGCAAAGCGCCTGAAGCAAGTCGTTCCACAAATCACGGTAGGAATCGTAGTGACGCCATCAAGATACTATGTCGATGACGGAATCTCATGCCTCCGATCTCTAAATATCGCAAAGGGACGTATCGAAAACGCAGAACTTGTCTTCATCAGTCAAGCGGCTTACGAGTTTCATAGAAAGTCGCAGATCTTCAATGGTGACGTGGTTGTTGTGCGGACTGGAAAGGCTGGGACGGCCGTTGTGGTTCCTCCTGAGTTCAACGGGGCGAACTGTATAGATTTGCTGATCATCCGAAAATCTGAGAAATTCGACGCATGGTTTCTTTATTATTTTATTATAATCATGAGAAAGGAACCAAAATAAACTGGGAAAAAAGATTAATATAGTCTCCTATACTAGACAATTATATCTATATTATTGACTTTCATAAAAGACAATATATAATAATCAGCATGGAAGGCAAAAAGGCGGTTTTCAAACTTCTCATCAAGGAATTTCATGAGTCCGATTTTCCTGAAGTCTTGAAGAGAGATCTTCAACTTCCCGCCGCGGACGCGATTCCCCCTCGTAAGGTCATCACCATCACGGGACCTCGAAGGACCGGAAAGACATTCCTTTTTTATCAGATCATTCAAGGTCTGGAAAAAACGCTCGGCCGCCAGAGGATTCTTCTGGTCAATTTTGAGGACGACCGGATCACGCCTCTCTCGTTGAAAGATATGGATGATCTTTTAGAGGCTTACTTCGAACTGTATCCCGGCAATAAAGAACATCAAATATTTCTCTTTTTCGATGAAATTCAAAACGTTGCCGGATGGGAAACATACGTCCGCCGAATTCTGGATAAGGAGAATGTCCGGATATACATCACGGGATCATCGGCGAAGCTCTTGGCCCGGGAGCTGTCCACGGCGATGCGAGGCCGAACGATTTCTTATGCCCTCCATCCGCTGAGTTTCCGGGAATATCTGAGATTTCGCGGCCTGGAGCCGGAATCCGATATCGAATATGCCAAGGAGCGCTTTCTCGTCAAAAAACTCCTGATGGAATATCTCGTCATGGGAGGATTTCCCGAAATCGCCCGAGCCGGAGAGAACATCAGGGAAAAAATCCTCCAGGAATATTTGGATCTTTTGATCTATCGAGATCTCGTCGAGCGTTTCGGCATTCGCAATATCGCCTTTTTACGAATGCTCATGAAATACCTGATCACGAACGTTTCGAATTTGTTTTCCGTCCACAACTATTATCAGACGATCCGGAAAGAGACGCCCATTTCGAGGGATACCCTTATGGAATACGTGGGACATCTTGAAGAAATCGGGCTCCTCTCTCTCCTCCCGGTCTTTTCTCATTCCCTGAAAATCCAGCAAGTCAATCCGCGGAAAATCCAGGTCATGGACAACGGATTGAGAAATGCGGTCGCCTTCTGCTTTTCGCCGGATGAGGGCCGCCTCGCTGAAAACCTCGTTTTCTGTGACCTCCAACGGGATGGAGCGGAGTGTTTCTATTGGAAAGGGAAAAGAGAGGTCGATTTCGTCGTCCGTCGTCCTAAAGGCGTCGAAGGAATCAACGTGACCTTCGGCGAAGAAATCACGAAGAGAGAAAAAGAAGCGCTTGAAGAATTCAAAAGGACCTGCGGAGGGCGGATTTCAGGATTGACAATCATCACCAAGGATATTGATAAGACGGAGAGCGGAATTCGATTCGTGCCTTTATGGAAATGGCTGCTGGAAAAGAAGGATAAGCCGTTATCCTTTAATAAGCTGGGAGCTAAATAAAGTTACTTTAGCATAATCCGGGTTATTGGATAAATAGGTTGACAATTATGTATAAGTGATGGTATTATTATCCATCATGAAGTATCCAACAGGGGAGGAAGAAGCGGAAAGAGTATTCAAAAAACACGGCGGAATTCTACGCACATCCCAAGCCATCGCTGAAGGCATACACCCGAGAAGGCTTTATTCGCTGCGAAGCGATGGCCGCATCATTTCTCTGAGTCGCGGGCTTTATCGCCTGGCCGGCCTGCCTGACCTCGGGAATCCGGACCTTGCCGTGGTGGCAAAGCGCGTACCGTCGGCGGTCATCTGCCTGATATCTTCTCTTTCTTTTCATGGGATAACGACTCAAGTCGCGCATACGGTCGATATCGCCCTTCCCAGAGGGACGAAGACGCCGCGTCTGGATTTTCCACCGCTGAGAATCTTCAGGTTTTCCCGCGAAATCTATCAGACCGGGACAGAAACACATGACCTCGATGGGATTCCGATCCGGATTTATGCTCCGGCCCGAACCGTCGTGGACTGTTTCAGGTTTCGCAATCGTATCGGAATCGATATCGCCGTCGAAGCCCTGCGGCTCAGTCAACGGCGGCGCATCTGTACAATCTCGGAAATCCTGGAGTATGCCAGACTCCTTCGGATGAATCGCGTGATGCTCCCTTATCTTGAGTCGATTCAATGAGCGTCCGCAATCCCGTCAACATGGCGTATTTTATTACTTCCAATGAAGGGAAAGCCTTTGATTCTGTTTGGTCCTCCGGAGGGCCGTGGAGAAAAAGGGGGGGAAGCGATGGAAGTCTCTGAACGAAGCTTCGAAAAGACGATCGAGTGCGGGCTGCTCCGGTACGGGCCGGCCGCCTGCGCCGGGGAGATCGGCGGCGTTCGCGAAGAGGCGGCGCCTTACGGCGAGTCCGCGCCGGGAGGTTACCGCAAGCGGCCGCCCGAAGAATATGACCCGTCGCTCTGCCTCCTCCCACGCGACGTCATCGACTTCGTTCTCGCGACATAACCCAAGGAATGGGAAAGGCTTAAACAGCACTACGGCGCGGCCGTGAAGGAGCAATTCCTCAAGCGCCTTTCACGGGAAATTGAGCGGCGCGGGACGCTCGACGTCCTTCGCAACGGCCTCAAGGACTCGGGTTGCAAATTCCAATTGGCATTCTCCCGTCCTTCGAGCGGCCTCAACGAAGCGCTCCGGCGCCTGCACGCGGCGAATCTCTTCTCCGTTATCCGCCAGCTTCGCTACAGTAAGAAAAGCGCCCAGAGCCTCGATATGGTTCTTTTCCTGAATGGCATTCCGATTTTCACCGCCGAGCTCAAGAATCCGCTCACGGGACAGACGGTCGAGGACGCCATCCGGCAATACAAGACGGCCCGAGACCCGCGCGAGCCGCTCTTTGCGTACGGCCGCTGTCTCGCCCATTTCTCCGTGGACCCGGATCTCGTCTATGTGACAACGCAACTCGCCGGAGCGAAGACCCGTTTTCTGCCCTTCAACCAGGGAAAGTTCGGCGGCGCGGGAAATCCGCCCGTCCCGCCGACCCAAAAAGGCTACGCTACGGTCTACCTCTGGGAGAAGATCTGGGTTTGCGACAGCGTTCTTGACCTCATCCGCCAGTTCATCCATGAGGTCGAGGAAGAAGACGAAAGAGGCCGGAAGACGGGAAAGAGAACTCTCGTCTTTCCGCGCTATCAGCAGCTCGACGCCGTGCGGCGCCTCGTTGCCCACGCTCGATGGAACGGCGCGGGCCAACGCTATCTCATCCAGCATTCGGCGGGCAGCGGCAAAAGCTTTACCATCGCCTGGCTCGCCCACCGGCTGGCGACGCTTCACGACGACGCCGACAAACGGATTTTCGATTCGATCGTCGTCGTCACCGACCGGCGCATTCTCGACCGCCAGCTCCAGACGACCATGCGCCAGTTCGAACAGACGTTGGGCGTCGTGGAAAATATCGATACGACTTCCCGCCAGCTCAAAGAGGCGTTGGAGTCGGGAAAGACGATCATCGTGACCACTCTGCAGAAGTTCCCGGTGATCGTGAAAGACATCGGCGAGCTGCCTGGGCATCGCTTCGCCGTCATCGTGGACGAGGCGCACTCGTCGCAGTCGGGAGAGAGCTCGAAGGGCCTCAAGATGGTTCTCGCGGCCGGGAGCCTCGAAGAGGCCGAGCGGGAAGAAGCCGGCGCGGCGACACCCGAGGAAGAGCTCGAAAATACGATCCTGTCCGAGATGGAAAAGCGCGGCCGGCTCCCGAACCTCTCGATGTTCGCCTTCACGGCGACGCCCAAGGCCAAGACATTGGAGCTTTTCGGGACGAAGCGCGCGGACGGGAAGTTCGAGCCGTTCCACCTTTACACCATGCGCCAGGCGATCGAGGAGAGATTCATCCTCGATGTCCTCAGAAACTACACGACCTATAAAGCCTATTGGCGGCTCCTCAAGAAGATCGAGGACGACCCCCGCTACGACATGGCCAAAGCGGAATATCTCCTCAAGTCGTTCGTGGAGCTTCATCCGCACGCCATCGGCGAGAAGGTGCGGATCATGGCCGAGCACTTCGCCGCCCAGGTCAAGAACGAGATCGGCGGAAAGGCCAAGGCGATGATCGTGACTCGGTCGCGGCTGCACGCCGTCCGCTATAAGCTGGCCGTGGATCGGTACCTCGAAGAAAAGAGGTGGCCGTTCAAGGCTCTGGTCGCTTTCTCGGGGACGGTGCCGGATGGCGGCCAGTCTTACACCGAAGCCGGTATGAACGGCTTCTCGGAGAAACAGACGGCCAAGGTCTTCGACCGGTTGGAGTATCGTTTCCTCATCTGCGCCAACAAATTTCAGACCGGATTCGACCAGCCTCTCCTGCATACCATGTACGTGGACAAGAAACTCGGAGGGGTGAACGCCGTTCAGACCCTATCGCGGCTGAACCGAATTCTTCCGGAGAAGGACGGGACCATCGTCCTGGATTTCGCCAACGAAGCCGATGAAATCCAGGCGGCGTTCGAACCCTATTATGAGACCACCCTCCTCTCGGAGGCGACCGATCCGAATCTGCTTTACGAGATTCAAAGCAGGCTCTTCGGTTTCCCGGTCTTCACGGCGGCGGACGTCGAGCGATTCGCGAAAGTCTATTTCAACAAAAGAGCCTCGCAGGACCAGCTTTATGCCGTTCTCGATCCGGTGAAGACAAGGTTCGCCGAGATCTCTAACGATGAACAGCACGATTTTCGCGGCCAGATCACCGATTATGTGCGACTCTATGCCTTTCTCGCCCAGGTGCTGACCTTTACCGATGCGGACCTGGAAAAGCTGTATGTCTTCGCCCGCCACTTGAAGCGGTTGATTCCTGCCGACCCGGACGAATTGCCCCGTGAGGTTCAGCAGAATATCGACATGGAATCCTACCGCATCCAGCAGACCGGAAGTGGAAGGATCACGATCGAGCGGAAGGGCGGACAGCTCGAGCCGATTACGACGAAAGACCACTATGGAGAGGCGCCGGAGCAGATCGAGCCGCTCTCCTGGATTATCGCCGAACTGAACGAGCGATTCGGGCTGAATCTCGGGCCCGAGCACCGGGTGACGCTCGGCCAGATCCTGGAAAAACTGAACGACGACGCGGCCCTCGACGCCAGCGCCCGGGTCAACACGCGCGAAAATGTCCGTCTAACGTTCGATCATAAGGTCGAGGATGTTATACAGGAGATCGTGGATTCGAACTTCGAGCTCTACAAACGGATCACCGACGATCGGACCTTCGGCGACGCGCTCAGGGACTTCCTGTTCGACCATTACTTGCGGGCTCACCGCCAGGCCGAAGAGTTGATCAAGCGCGGCGAATCGAAGACCCTGGAGTTCAAAGCGACCCTGCGTTGGAATCTCCGCGAGAATCGGAAGGACGACAAGGCGATCACGCTGGCCGCGCTCAAGACCATCGCCGCGTTCCTCAATACGGCCGGCGGGGATCTCCTGATCGGGGTCGCCGATGACGGCTCGGTGACGGGAATCGAACGCGATCAATTCGAAAATGACGATGAATTCATGCGACATCTTGCGCAAGTCGTTCGAAACGGTCTCGGCGATCGGGCGAGCACGTGCATCGACCCTAAAACCCAGATTGTCCAGGGAAAAACCGTTTGCCTGGTGAGCTGCCAGCGCAGTCCGGAACCCGTATTCCTGAAATGGAAGGAAACCGAAGAGAATCCGGACGGCGATTTCTATGTCCGGAGCGGCCCGGGGACCGTAAAACTCAATCCGTCAAGCGCCGCCGAATACATCCGAACGCGCTTTCCCGGGACGTCAAAGAGTTCCGAAGCTTCAAAATAAATCACCTCAGGGAAAGACGATCCGCGGCCGGGGCGATCACGCTCCCGGCGGACTCTTGCGCTCTTTCAGCACCCGCAGACCATAGATGAAGTAGTCCGCACCCGAAGCGACGGTGAAAAAAATGGCGATGGCGTAAATGGCGGCCATCCAGCCCGGGGCTTTCCCCAGGTCGTTGAGGAGGAGCACCAGGAAGACCGTCCCGACCTGGAAGGCCGTATTGAACTTGCCCAGGAGGGAGGGTTGGAACGCGGTCTGCCGCCACTTGCGGAAGGCGATCAGAGCGCCCGTGACGATGAGAATGTCGCGCAGAAAGACGAGTACCGTCAGGCCCAGGGGAATAGCGTTCGGCCGGGCGACCGAAGGAAACGTCAGGACGATATAGGACGCGGACATCAGCAGTTTGTCGGCGGCCGGATCGAGGATCATGCCCAGGCGGCTGCGGACGTGAAAGAGGCGGGCGGTGAACCCGTCCAGGAGATCGCTGATCCCGGCGATGAAAAAAATCAACAGGGCCTGGCCGGTCCGCCGGTCCAGGACGGCCAGGACGAAGACGGGGACGAGGAGGATGCGGAACGCACTGATGAGATTGGGCAGGGTGAGAACCGCGGACCGCAGATCGTCCGGAACCCGCCCCCTCACGACCGCTCCAAAATCCTCACCTGGCCAGCCCGCCCAGAAGATCGAAGATCCTGATGGCCTCCCGTCCGGCGACCGGCTGTTCGGGCTTGAACGTGCGGTCCGGGGCCAGGTCCATGAGCTGATAAGCGACCGCCTGGGTGATCGGCTCATGGTAAAAATGCTCCGGGGGGACGTCGGCGATGCGGATGCGGTCGGCGGGGATCTGGGGCAGGATGTTGGCCCCGTTCTTTTTCAGGACGTCGATCAGCCGGACCAGCGTCTCGGCCAGCTCCGCCCGGTTCATCGTTTTTTTGGGCTGGAAGGTATGGTTGGAATAGACTTCCATCAGGTTCAGCGCCGCCGCCTTGACGATGTAGCGCTGGGCCCAGGACGTGGTGATGTCGACGATGACCGGGGGCTTGGGATTGATATCGCCCAAGATCTCGCGGAACTGGACGCCGATGAGAGCGGCTACGTCCTCCCTGGTCACGGCCTCGGCGGAGGCGATGGCGTTGAACTGGTCGGGCAGGTCGACGACCCCCAGCCGGTTCTTGATCTGTTCGATGCGGTCCTTGATGGTCTGGTCCTGGGGCGCGGCGGCCGCCGCCTGCTGGTACGCGTCTAGGCTCCGCGACAATTGCCCGGCCTGGGACAGGGCGTTCGCGTACTCTTGAAGGAGCGCGGCGTTGCGGGGGTCATTCGAGCTGGCCGTCTTAAGATGGAAGAGCGCCGGCTGGAAATCTTTCTGTTTGATGTAGATCCGGGCCAGGGCCAGATGGGCTTCCGGCAGTTTCGGCGAATACTCCAGGGCGCGCAGGTAGGCCTCCCTGCTTTGGTCGGTCTGCCCGGCCTGAGCCGCGGCCTGGGCCTCGGCCACGGCCTCGCTCGTTTTAACGGCGGCAATGCGTTCGGTCTCTTTCTTGGCGAAGGAGTTCTCCGGATCCCATTTGAGCGCTTCGAGAAAGGACTTATAAGCTTGGTCGATTTGCCCGGTTTTTTGATAGGTCTGCCCCAATCCGAGATAGGCGGAGATCAAGTCGTGCTGGATATCCAAGGCCCGGACGAGGTAATCCTCGGCGCTCGCCGGGTTGTTGTTGATCAGGGCGATATACCCCAACCCGGCCAGGGCGAAAGGCTGGGCGGGCTTGAGTCGGGCCAGGATTTTCTGGGCCTTGTCCGTGCGTCCCTGCCGCATATAATCCCAGGCCTCCCGGATGGCGATGCGTTCGTCGAGTGTGAGCGTTGCGGTCGCGGAGGGCGAAGGCGGTTCGATGTAGATGGTCGGGGGGATGACGGGCGTGGTCAGACAGGCCGCCGTTCCGGCCGCCAGCGCCGCCATTAGAACCAGCGTTTTCTTCACGGGAGTCCTCCTCGGTCGCCTTCCATGTACGGCAGGTAGGGAATCATGGCCTTGGGATCGGCCATGACCTGCAGGACATGATAGTCCCCGTCCTCCTGCTTTTTCAAGACCAGGGCCCAACGGCCGATGGATTCGACCAGGTCGGCCCGATCCTTGGGAAGGCGGAGATAAAATAGCGTGAGGTCGCGGAAAAGTAAAGTCCTCAGCCGCTTTTTCAAATCCTCCAGGCCCGCGCCGGTGCGGGCGGAAACATAGACGGATTCGGCGGCCGGAGCGGCGTTGCGCGCCAGCCAGGACTCCGGATCGGGGAGGGCGTCGATCTTGTTGTAGACGGTGAGCCGGGGGATCGTCCCGGCCCCGATTTCGGCCAGTATGCGGGTGACCGCTTCGGCCTGGGCCACAGCTCCCGGAGCGGCGAAATCGACGACGTGAAGGACGGCGTCCGATTCCAGAACTTCCTCGAGGGTGGCCTTGAACGACGTGATCAGCTCCTTGGGAAGCTTCTTTATGAAACCGACCGTATCGCCGAGGAAAAAGACGAGCCCGTCCGGGAAGGACGCCCGGCGCACGAGCGGGTCGAGCGTGGCGAAGAGCTGGGGCGAGGTCCAGGCGTTTTCCTGGGCCAACCGGTTGAAGAGCGTGGACTTGCCCGCGCTGGTGTAGCCGACCAGCGAGACCATGGGGATGAGGCTTTTGCGGCGGCTTTCCCTTTGGCCGGCACGGCGCTTCTGCACTTCCTTGATCTCTTTCTTGATCCGGGCGACCCGGACTTCGATCCGGCGGCGATCGGTCTCCAGCTTCGTCTCGCCGGGGCCGCGTGTCCCGATCCCGCCGCCGAGGCGGGACATCTGGACGCCCTTTCCGGTGAGCCGGGGCAGCCGATAGGTCAACTGGGCCAGCTCGACCTGGAGCTTGCCCTCGTTCGAACGGGCGCGCCGGGCAAAGATGTCGAGGAGCAGCTGGGTCCGATCGATGACCCGGACGTTGATATCTTTTTCCAGATTCCGTTGCTGGGTCGGGCTCAAGAGGTGGTCGAAGATGACGAGGGAAGCCTTCGTCTCCTCGATTTTCCAGGTGATCTCCTCGACCTTGCCCTCGCCGATGAACGTGCGCGCCGAGAGGCTGGGTTTGACCTGAAAGATCTTGTCGGCGACGGCCGCCCCGGCGGCCCTGACCAGGCCTTCGAGCTCGGCCATGGACTCGTCGGCCTCGTGCTTCTCCCGGGCGTTTCGTGACAGGTGAACGAGAATGGCTTTATCCATGTTCCTTCCTTTGCGCGGCGACGAAATCGATGATCTCCCCGGTCGCGTCGGCGTCGAACCAGACGATCCCGGGCCTTTTGCGGAACCAGGTCGATTGGCGCTTGGCGTAGTGGTGCGTGTCGATTTTGGTCGCGGCGCTCGCCTCCTCGATCGTCATCCCGCCGCAGAGGACGCGGAGCACGTGGCGGTAGCCGAGGGCCTTGAATGGCGGGGCGCTTTCGTCCAGGCCGGCGGCGAGGAGACCGCGGACTTCCTCGACCAGCCCGCGCGCGAACATGCGATCGACGCGCGCGTCGATGCGGCGGAAAAGTTCCGCCTGGTCCCGGCGCAGGCCGATGAGGACGGGCTCATAACCCGGGAGATAGCCGGCGGTTTTTCGGAAATGTTCGGACAGGGGTATCCCGGTCACGGCCCGGACCTCAAGCGCGCGGATGATGCGGATCTTGTCGTGGCGGCCGGTTTTGGCCGCGTACTCGGGATCGACGGACTCCAGCCGCAGCCGCAGCGCCTCCCATCCATCTCGGCGGGCCTCGTCTTCCAGGGCGGCCCGGACGCCGTCGTCCCGGCCCGGCCCGGGAAAGAGCCCCTCGAACAGGGCCTTGATATACAAGCCCGTGCCGCCGACGACGATCGGAAGGCGCCCGCGCCCGGCGATGGCGCCGACCGCCTCGGCCGCCCGGACGGCGAAATCGGCGGCGGTGAACTGAGTCCGGCCGTCGACGATATCCAGGAGATGATGGGGGACGCGGGCCCGCTCGTCCGGGCCGGCTTTATCCGTGCCGATGTCGAACCCCCGATAGACCTGCATGGAGTCGGCGTTGATGATTTCGCCGTCGAAGCGTTCGGCCAGGGCCAGCGAAACGGCGGTTTTGCCCGCCGCGGTCGGGCCGACGACGGCCGGAACGATGGGCCGGTCAGAGGAGGATTTTGAGGAGGGCATAGACGGCCAGGAGAGTGAGCAGAATGAGCGCGGCCAGGACCTGTTTCCGCCCGGGAGTCATCCGATTTTCTCCAGGGCTTTGACCAGGGCCGTTTCGTGCCGGGGGCCCAGCGCCTTCTTGACGGCCAGGACTTCGGAGACGAGGATTTCCTCGTATCCCCGAAGCAGGGCCCGGGTCAACTCGCCGGGCAGGTGGCCGGCGTTGTGGCTGACCGCCGTGTCGGCAGCCACCCGGCCGTCCGGAAGCAGGACCATCTTCTGGAAGAGCGGCCCCAGACCCGGCTGCGCCTCTTCAAGCGAACGGGCGATCATCGTCCGGCCCAGCGGCCCAATTTCCTTGGTCAGGTACTTATAGACGAAGGCGCACTTTTCGTTGAGGACCTCGAAGGCCCGCCCGGCGTTCATCGCCTCGGGTTCGTTCCCGGAACGGGCTTTGGGCCTGGCCTCGGCCGCCGTCAAAATCCCCAGGCAGAGAAAAGCGAAGAGCGTCTTGCGGGCCTCGCGCCGGCCGATCTCGCAGGCCTCGTGGAAGGCCCGCAGATTGGGGACCGAGCCCAGCACCTGGAGCGCATAGCGCTCGTGGGGCTCCCAGGCGATCCGGTGCAGGCGGGCGGGCGCGCCGACCCGGATGGGTGCGGCATCATCCGGCAGAAACCTCTCGATCAGCGCGGCGTTCCGGACTTGGCGGATCCCCTGCACGATCAGATCCTGGGTGGGGATCGTTCCCAGCCGGTCGCGGACCGGAAGCCCGTCCCCCGGCTGGAACGCCCAGCCGCCCTCGTCCAGGTCGAACTGCGGGAAGATGCGTCGGGCGTAATACGATTCCAACAGGTTCCAGAGCGGCAGGGGGGAAAGAAGGCCCGTTTCGCTCAAGGCCTTCAAAAGGGAATGCCCGCCCGCCTTGGCCTGGCGCGCGCATTGGCGGACTTGCTCGGCGGTCAAGACCTTCTTCTTGGCCAGGGCGGCCAGGAATTCCTTTTCCGCAAGGCCTTCATGCTCGACGACGACGTCGCCGTTGAGGAGGTGGAGCGTCCGCGCGGCGTCCCCCGCGCGGACCTCGAAGCGCCCCGTCTTCCCGCCGTCCCAGAGATCGAAGAGGACGCGCGCGAACGGCGTCTCGCCGAAAGTCCCCTCCGAACGCTGATCGTGGACCATGTTCCTAATTTAACACATCTCGCGGACGGCGACACCCGGACTTTTGAGGCGCAGAGACGTCGTCGGAGCCTTACACCAGGAACGACCGCCAGAAGAAGGCCAGGCCGATGTCGACCAGCGCCTTCAGCAGCCAAAAGGAGTAGGACAAAACCAGGCCCTTCTTGACCGGGATCTTGAAGACGGCCGCCAGTCCGTAGCCGACGAGGCCGAACATCCAGAGCTGGAAGAAGTCGAACTGGCTGAGGATGATGTAGGCGGTCGAGGTGAATTCGATCTTGGGCGCCAGAAGCGCCAGGCTGGTCGTGGTCTGGAAGACGGATTGGCGGGCCAGGACGAGGGCGGTGCGGACGATCCCGCCCAGGATTTTATCGACGAAATTGGCGTGGACGAGGACGGCCACGATGGGAATGAAGGCGCCTTCCGTGGAGACGAGGCGACCCATGAAGAGCAGGACCAGGGCGGAGATGAACAGCCCGATGAGGAACAGGAGCGGTCCGAACGCCGCGGCCCGGACAAGGGCCCCCGTCGTCCCCCCCGCCTCCATGGTCTGGATCATCTTGTCGTAGCGCTCCTTGCCCAGCTTCTCCTCGAGCTTGGGGTTGTCTTTCATGGCCTTGAGGCTGTCCTGCGAAGCGAAGGGCGCGGTGAGGTAGGCGGCGACGGCGATGAAAAGGAGCACGACGACGAGCGCGTCCATCCATTTGGGCTTCTCGGCGAGGGCCTTGAACGTCGGCTGAGGAGAGAAATATACGCCCTGGAGGCGGGCGGCGAGGTTCATGTCAGGCTTCTTTGCGGAGGTCTTTCTCCAGCAGGCCGTCGCGCAGGAAGAGAATGCGCTGGGTTTGGTCGGCGATGTCCCGGTCGTGGCTGACGATGATGATGGTGTGGCCGGCGGCGTGGAGCTTATGGAACAGGTTGAGGATCTCCTGGCCGGTCTTGGAATCGAGGTTGCCCGTGGGCTCGTCGGCCAGGAGGAGAGATGGCTCTGTGACCAGGGCCCGGGCGATGGCGATGCGCTGGCGTTCGCCGCCCGACAGTTCCGGGGGGCGGTGATCGATGCGGTCGCTCATGGCCACGGTGGCGATGGCCGCCCGGACCTTCTGTTCGCGGTCCTTCTTTTTCGTCCCCTTGTAGATCAGGGGCAGCTCGACGTTGCGGAAGGCGGTGGCCCGGGGCAGGAGGTTGAAGACCTGGAAGACGAAGCCGATCTCGCGGTTGCGGATGTGGGCCAGCTCGTTCTCGGTCATTTGGCTGACCAGCTTGCCGTTGAGGATGTACCGGCCGCCGGTCGGGGTATCCAGGCAGCCGAGCAGATTCATCAGCGTGCTTTTGCCCGAGCCGGACGGGCCCATGATGGCCATGAACTCGTTGCGCCGGACTTCAAAGCTCACCCCGGCCAGGGCCTTGACCTGGGTCCGGCCCAGGTCGTAGATCTTGGTCAGGTTTTCGGACTTGATGATGAAGTCGTTCGTATCGCTCATTTTTTGACTTCGGTTTTGATGTCGGGCTTGACCAGGAGACCGTCCTTCATCTGGCGCAGGGCGTCATAGGGGCCGACGATGACGTCCTGACCTTCCTTGAGGCCGCCGGCGATCTCGATGTCCAGCTCGCCCATGATGCCTTTCTGGACCGGGACGAATTTGGCCCGGCTGTTTTCCATGATGAAAAGCCCCTCCTCCTCGGTCTTTTTGCCGGCCTTGGCTTCCTCGGCGCTGGGGGTCTTGTCGCGCACGACGAGGGCCGCGATGGGCACGGCCAGGACGTTTTTCCGCTCGCCGGTTATGATATCGGCCGATGCGGACAGGCCGGGCTTGAGGAGCTTGGAGGGGTTGTCCAGGGTGACGACGACCTTGAAGTCCTTAGACTCCTGGGTCGTCGTTGTGGCCACGGTCGTCTTCTGCAGGGCCGAGCTGCCGATTTCCGTGACTTTGCCCTTGATGATTTGGTTGGGGAAGGCGTCCACCCGGACGTTGGCGGCCTGTCCGAGCTGGACGCCGACGACGTCCGTCTCGTCGACCTGGACCTCGACTTCCATCACCGACAGGTCGGCGATGGTCATGAGGACGGTCCCGGGATTGTTCATCGTGCCGATGATGGCCATCTCGCCTTCTTCGACGCGCTTGCTGGTGATCATGCCGTCGATGGGCGAAGAATAGACGGTCTTGGCCAGGTTGTCGAG
>Ga0315279_10006699_pt1 | contig 14475 bp, 5 predicted proteins | sample YL17G06_20_MG_FD_203694 | JGI IMG/M metagenome (GOLD analysis project Ga0315279, IMG submission 203694) | Sediment microbial communities from Yellowstone Lake, YNP, Wyoming, USA - YL17G06_20 | ecosystem: Environmental > Aquatic > Freshwater > Lake > Sediment | place: USA: Wyoming | collected... | reverse complement strand
GGTCCTCTTCGTCGAGGTCGTCCACTTCGTCGAGGTCTTCGAGGTCTTCTTCGTCCTCTTCGTCAAAGAGGTCTTCTTTCTCGGCCAAGGCGTTACCCTCCGGTTTGGCGGATTCCAGTTCCGCGATGAGTTCAGCCGCCTGGTCCGCATATTCCTCAGGCACCAAGACCGGAACGCCCGCCCCGACGTCGGGGAGGCCGGCGACGCCGGCGGTCTCGCCTTCGAGGAACGCCGGAATGCCGTGGGCTGCCAGTTCGGTCTTGAACAATTCGGCCTCCGTCGGATTGGACGCGTGCACCAGAAGAACCAACTCCGTGTATTCCTGCTCGTCCTCGGCCGGCTTGGCGGCCTGGGGCTGGACCGGCTTGTCGGTTCGCGCCGCCGCATCGCCCTTGGCGAGCGGCACGGGGTCCTCTCGCGCCGACCCCTTGCTGCGCCCCTGGTCGCCATCCTTGCGCTTGCGAGGCATACGCCCGCTCCCCTTCTTCGGCCCTGCCACCGGCGCGGGAGTCTATGAACCGCGCGCGGGGCTGTCAAGGGCAAACCCGCCGGGAATTTCCGACGGGTGTGGCCGCGGATTCTGGCGGTCGTCGACGTGCGTAGGGGCGGCCCTATGTGGCCGCCCGGCCGTTGGCGCGGCCTCTCCAGGACGCAACGAGTTTCCTGGGCCATGACAACGGCAGGGCGGCCACATAGGGCCGCCCCTACGACGGCAAACAACACTGCCAGAAAGAACGGCCACACCCTTTCCGACAATCTCCTTGACGTGCGCTTGCTGATTTCACGAAGGCCCTCGATCAAGTCCTGAAGATCGCCTCGCAAGGCAAGAACATCTCCGTTCTCAGGCGGGCGCCGGCGGAGGTTCGGGCAAGATCGCTTCTGTGCCGCGAACCCCAGGCTTTCCGGAACCTTGCGGCACGCCCCCGGAACCAGTAGAATCCAAATGTATGAGCGTGTCGGCGTCCGCGCTGCGGTTGGGCCACGCAGCAGGTTCCTTCCTGGAGGCCAGACCATGATGCGCCTGATTGGCTTGCTGCTGTCGCTGGCGGTGTGTCTTGCCGGGTGCGGCCAGACGCAGGCGGTCCGGGAAGAAAGGGCCGTCAACGCGATCCTCAAGTTGGGCGGCAATGTGGAGAGGGACGAGAAACTCCCTGGCCGGCCAGTAGTCGGTGTCAACCTCGACCTCACCAAAGCCACGGACTCCGACTTGAAGGACCTGAAAGAACTCACGGCCCTGAAGGCACTCAACCTCTGGGGCACCCAGATCACGGACGCCGGCCTGAAGGAACTGAAGGAACTGAAGGGCTTGCAGACGCTCTGGCTCACCGACACCCAGATCACGGACGCCGGCCTGAAGGACCTGAAGGAACTTAAGGGCCTGCAGACGCTCTGGCTCAACGACACCAAGATCACGGACGCCGGCCTGAAGGAACTGAGGGAACTGAAGGGCCTGCGGGAGCTCGACCTCATGGGCACCCAGATCACGGACGCCGGCCTGAAGGAACTGAAGGAACTAAAGGGCCTGGGGACGCTTTGGCTGAACGGCAGCCAGATCACGGACACCGGCCTGAAGGAACTGAAGGAACTCAAGGGCCTGCGGAAGCTCGACCTCGGCGACACCCAGATCACGGACGCCGGCCTGAAGCACCTGAAGGAACTTAAGGGCCTGAAGGCACTCAACCTCTGGGGCACCCAGATCACGGACGCCGGTCTGAAGGAACTCAAGCAACTCAAGGGCCTGCAAGAGCTCGGCCTCTGCGGCACCCAGATCACGGACGCCGGCCTGAAGGAACTGAAGGACCTTACGGGCCTGCAGTTGCTCAGGCTCAACAACACCGAGATCACGGACGCCGGCGTGAAGGACCTGAAGCAGGCGTTGCCGGAAACAGAGATCTCTGGTCCATGAAGGCCCCACACGGGCCGGATCGATAGCCGCATCGGGGGGCGCCCTCACGCCGCACCCGCGCTGCAACCGGTGCCGCACGCGCGCGGCGCGTACGTGTTCAGCGCCACGGCTTTTCTCCCCTCTCCCCGCCGGGGGGGGGGGGGGGGGGGGGGCCCCCCCGCGCCGCTGCACCCCTCACCCGGCCTTCGGCCACCCTCTCCCGCAAGGGGAGAGGGAACAACGCTAAACACGCACCACCGCGTAGTGGTGCGCCGCCACGAACGCGGCCATGAGCGACCTGGGAATCGGTTCGATGTGCCAGGTCATCGCGCGGCCTCGGGCGCCTCATCGGGCAACATCGCTTACGTGCCGCGAACCCCAGGCTTCCCTGAACCTTGCGGCACGCCCCCGGAACCAGTAGAATCCAAATGTATGAGCGTGTTGGCGTCCGCGCTGCGGTTGGGCCGCGCAGCAGGTTCCTTCCTGGAGGCCAGACCATGATGCGCCTCATTGCCTTGCTGCTGTCGCTGACGGTGTGTCTTGCCGGGTATTGCCAGGAGCCCGCGGACCAGTCCGCGGACCGGGAAGAAAAGGCCGTAAGCGCGATCCTCCAGTTGGGCGGCAGGGTGACCAGGGACGAGAACCTTCCTGGCCGGCCGGTCGTCAGGGTTGACCTCGGCCCCCATCACGTCACGGACGCCGACCTGAAGGACCTGAAGGAACTCAAGGGCCTCCAGGGGCTCTACCTCACCCACACCCGGATCACCGACGTCGGCCTGAAGGAAGTGCGGGAACTGAAGGGCTTGCTGGACCTCGGCCTCTGCGACACCAAGATCACAGACGCCGGCCTGAAGGAACTGAAGGAACTGAAGGGCTTGCAGCGGCTCTACCTCACTGATACCCAGATCACGGACGCCGGCCTGAAGGAACTGAAGGACCTTCAGGCCCTGCGGGAACTCTGGCTCGCAGGCACGCGCGTCACGGGCGCCGGCCTGAAGGAACTTAAAGCCCTGAAAGGCCTCCAGGAACTCTTCCTCGCCGGCACCAGGATCACGGACGCCGGCCTGAAAGACCTGAAGGACCTGCGGGGCCTGCTATGGCTCGACCTGAGCGGCACCCCGATCACCGACGCCGGCCTCAGGCACCTGAAAGAACTGGGCGGTCTTCAGAAACTCTACCTGCGGGCCACCCGCATCACGAACGCCGGCCTGAAGGACCTGAAGGAACTGAAGGGCCTCCAGTTTCTCTCCCTCACCGGCACCCAGATCACGGACGCCGGCCTGAAGGACCTGAAGGACCTGCGGGGCCTCCGGATGCTGGCCCTCAGCGCCACCCGGATCACGGACGCCGGCCTGAAGGACCTGAAGGAACTCAAGGGCCTCCGCGAACTCTGGCTCGATAGCACCAAGATCACGGACGCCGGCCTGAAGGAACTTAAGGAACTCAAGGAACTGGAGAGGCTCGAACTCTCCTCCACCAAGGTCACGGACGCCGGCCTGAAGGAACTGAAGCAGGCGTTGCCAAAAACACAAGTGTTTGGTCCTTGACCGCCCGGCAGGGGCCGGGACGGTAGCCGCATCGAGGGGCGCCCTCACGCCGCCATCCGTCCCTGCGTTGCCCTGTTCCCGGCCTGCCCGCCGCAATTCCTGCTTGCTCGTGCTTCGCAGCGAAGCGCTGCTTCGCAGAGTAGGACCGGAACGAAGGCGGGTTCCCGGCCCCCGAATCCCGATTCGCGGCCGTCGGCCGCCGCCTGCCGTTTTGGCAGATGTAGGGTGCGTGCTCCGCACGCACGCGGATTGTTCACACGGGCGGCGCGGGCTGGAGCAGAGGCAAGGTGCGTGCAAAGCACGCACCCTACGTGGCTGGTCACTCCGCACTCCGCGCTCCACGTTGCCTTTTCGCAACAAGTTATCCACAACGGCGTATGGCCATGCGTCCATGTCAAAAACCATCAAATTCGAGTCAAAATCGATCAAAACGGGGTCAAAATCGGGTCAAAAAGGCATCAAAAAGGCGCGCGTTTCGTCATGCCCATCTTAACATTTTGGGGCCTCACCCCCTCTGGCGCTAGCGCCAGGGCCGTTTTGCCCCTCCGGAAGGGTTATTTTGGGTGGTTCAGGGGTCAAAAATGGCGTGTGGAAAAGTTATCCACAATTTGCAGGTAACGCCCCGGTTGCGGCGGGCGGCCATTCGGAGGTATCGCCGCAGGGGCGGCAGGCAATCGGCCGGCAGGCGCCCAATCCCGTCCCGGCCGGGCCTTCATGGCCAGGCGCGGCGGTTACTGGGCGGCCTTGAGGTCGATGCACTTCATCTGGCGCTGGTCGCGGCAGACCAGTCTGCCGTTGGAGAGGGCCATGGGCGCCCAGATTTCCTTGCCCTCCAGCAGTTTGGCCTCCGCGAGTTGCTTGTAGCCGTCGGGGGTGGGGTCCACGATGCGCAGTTGGCCCCCCGCGCCGTCCATGATGTACATCACGCCGTCGGCGAAGATGAAGTTGCCCTTGTCGAAGTGCGGCGCGCGGCCGGTCTTCCACTTGACGTTGCCGTCCAGGTCCAGGCACACCAGGCCGTCATTCTTGGTGTTCGTGTTGCAACTGGCGTAGAGGAACCCCTTGTAGAGAATGACGTTGTGGACGTGCGCGTTGCAGTTACCGTTCTTGAAGAGTTCGGCGACGGCGAACTTGCCGCCCTTCTTCTCGACCTTGAACATGGCGCAGCCGGCATCGTATCCGCCGGAGACGAAGAACCGGCCGTCGCCGATGGGCGTCGGGCACGGCACCTCGGCCGTCTTCACGGGCAGGCCCTCGTACGTCCACAGGATGGCTCCGTTGGCGACATCGATGCCGGCGACGCACGAGCCGTTCATCATGACCACCTGGTCCTGCCCGGCCACCTGCGTGATGAGGGGCGAGGAGTAATCCATCTTGCCGATCGTCTTGGACTGCCAGGCGACCCTGCCGGTGGCCTTGTTAAAGGCCGCCACGCCCACCGTCGGGCTCTGCGGCGCCACGATCACCCAGTCCTTGTACAGGACGGGCGACTGGGCGACGGCCCAGGCCGGCTTCTTGCCGCCGAAGTCCTTGAGGAGGTTCTTCTGCCAGAGGATCTTGTGCCCCTGGCGGCTGAAGCAGGTGAAGTCGCCGAACACGCCCACGGTGAAGACGTACTTCTCATCGACGGTGGGCAGGCCCCGCGAGCCGTTGTGGTCCACGCTGCCGGGGGCATCGTACGGGGCCGACCACTCCTCCTTGCCGGTCTCCAGGTCCCAGCATCGCAGGACCTCGCGCTGGTTGTCCTGGCGGTCGAGGACGTAGACCTTGCCGTCGCGGATGGCCGGGCCGCCGAAGCCTTCGCCCAGTTTGACCGTCCAGAGGACCTTTGGCCCGCCTTCCGGGAAGGCGTGCAGCAGGCCCGTCTCGGGCGAGAGGCCGTTGCGGTCGGGCCCCTGGAACTGGGGCCAGTCGGCCGCCATCGCGGCGGCGGAAACGGCCGAGGCAACGAGCAGAACCCGCACCACGGTCGCAACGGAACGAAGCATTCGAGGCCTCCTCCTGTATGTCCTCTCGTGTGACGGCGCCCAAGAAGGCGCAGTAGTTTAGGGATGAAACCCGCGAAAAACAAGAAAGGGGCGGCAGAAACCGTGGCGATTCGGCGTGGCCACTTCGGAAGGTGAAAACAACTACTTGAGGCGTTCCAGCATCGCCCGGGCGTCGGCGGCCTGCTGCGACTGCGGAAACTCCGAAATGACCTTCGTGCAATACTGGCGCACCAGGTCGAAGCGCCCGGCCCGCAGGTAGCCGTCGGCCAGGCTCATCCATTCGCGGGCCTGGCGGTCGGCCTGGACGGCCTTGATGCGGGCCATCAGGTCCGCGTCCTTCTCCAGGCGTGCCTTGGCCTCGGCGGCCTTCCGGCCGGGCTCGGTCCCGGCCCCCTGCTGGGCGACGCGGCAGTAGATGTCGTAGGCCTGCAATAGGAGTTCCAGGCGGGCGACGCGGCGCTCGGCCTCCGTCATCTCCTTGGGCTTGACGGACGCGGTGATGACGCCCGGCGGCTTCGGCGGCTCGGGAGGCAACGTCGGAAGCGGCGCCGGGCCGGCCTTCTCGGGCGCCGGCTTCGGAGGTCCGACGGGCGGCGGCGCAGGCGGCATCTCCCGGAGGATCTCCTCCCACGGCGACTTCTGGCTCGGTGCGGCGGACGTCTCGGACCCCGCCGCCCGTACGGGCGCCGCCGCAGGTGGGGCGCCCGCCAAGGCGGGCGGTTTCGGGGCCCACGGCGCAGCGTTCACGGGTCCGTCGGCGGCGGCCGGGAGGCGTACGCCCAGCGCAGGCGGCGAGGCGGGAACCTCCTCGGCCGCCGGCTTCACGGGCGCCGCGGCCGGCGGCATCTGCGGCGGCTTGGCCGGTGTCGCGGCGGGCGGCTTCTCAGGCGCGGGCGGCCGCAGAAGCGCTTCCGCCTGGGCCTCCAGCGCCCCGGCCTTCTTGAGTTCCTCCAGCAGCCGCCCCGTCTTCATGCGGGCCTGGAACACCGGGTCCGACTCCAGTTGCCCGGCCAGCGCCCCCGCGTCCTTGGCAACGCCGAGGCCGAAATAGATGCGGGCGATGCGCTTCAGTTCCCCCAGGCCCGCCGCCGGGTCCTCGCCGGAGACCAGTTGCCGCGCGACCTCCAGTTCCTTTTTGGCGTCGTCGGAGATGGCCTTCAGTTCGTTGAAGGCCAGTTCGGGGTACTCGGTGTCGCAGCGCGTCGTGGCGGCCCATTTCAGGAACTTGACGGCATCGGCCAGGTTGCCGGCCGCGCGGGCCTTAACGCCGTCCTTGTACCACCCTTCGACCTGCTGGCGGACCTTGGCCTTGCGGACCTCGGGGTCTTCCTCGATGGTCCCCATGCTGACGCCGGCCCGGAGCGGCCCCGCCGCGGCCAGGAGCAACAGCGCCGCTGCGATGAACCGCAGAGATCGCAGAGGAGAACCAACAGGGGCCGAGGGCCGAGGGGCGTGGGCCGAGGGACAATCGCCGGGGGATGCGATATGCACGCCGCACACGGCGCCAGCCGCGCGGCCTGGCCGTTCAATCCGCAATCCGCAATTCGCAATCCGCAATCGGTTCACGGCAAGGTCCCCGCGAGCGCGGCGGCACTGCATCCACGGAAAGGCCTACGTTTCGACCCGCTCAATCAGCGTCTGGGTCCTCAGGATCGTGCTCTCGGCCGGAAAGCCGTGCCAGGTGTGGACCAGCAGGCCCCTGCCCTTCGGTTCGGGGACGGCGTAGGAAAACGGCCTGCGTGCGACCTCGCGCGACGCCTCGGTGAAAAGGTGCCCCTGGCGGGCGGAGGCCAGCAGTTCCTCGGCCTCCCGCAGGTACGTGCCGGCATCCTGCGCGTCCACCTGGTAAGCCATATAATAGACGATCGGGCCGCGCGCCTCCAGACGGTGCTCGTGCTCGCCCACCAGGTCGAGGGTCCGGGCGAGGCCCCTGCGGGGCAGTTCCACGTCGCGCGGCACAAGGACCTCGGTAATGGCCTCGCCGGAATCGGTGAAGGCGACGACGTGCCCCACGTCGAGCAGCCAGACCTCGAAGGTGAACGTGGCGTGGCTGAACTGGCGGCGGGCCCGGATGCTGAAGAACTCCGGGTGCAGCGTGCGCAGGTACAGGCTGAGCCTGAGGTCGGCCACGCCGGTTTGTCTCTCGCTGGCATCCATAGGCATTCCAAGTTATTATACGACGTTGCGGGCCGGGAGCAATCAGGCGAAATCCTCCGGCCAGAGCCGCCACCCTCCTGTCCGCGCGTAAGAACCCGCCCCCGGCTGAATCGCCGGACGCGTTCGGGCCCCTTGCTGCCGCACGACTCGGCCCTGTTCCCGCCGGGGGCTCGTCGCCCAAGACTCGTCCGGGTGCATGACCGCAATGGCACCGTGAAACCGCGTTTTCAGTGTCAAAAACACAGGTGTCCGGGGCGGAGCGCCGCCCCCCGTCCAACCCTGGTTTCATGGGAGCGCGCAGCGAGGGTCATGCGCCCGACGCGTCTTGGGGATTTTCCACTCCGAGATTTGCCTTCGCCCGGTTTTCGTTGTATACTTCCATACTTGTCGGTGTGCGCCCGTGGTGTTCTGGGGCTTTCCAGGGCACGATAGGCGCCATTCTAAGGCCATACGGGCAGGGGTGTGATGGCGGACACAGCATCTACTCAATCTTGCTGGGGGCCGTCAAGGGGCGCTTCCTCTGCGAGTGCGGGGGCGCGTTCTAACCATTCACTTGGAAACGGGGTCAGGTTCTGACGCATCAAAGGAGAGAGTCATGTTTAGCCGAAACACGATGGGTCTGCTGGGCCTCTTGGCTGCCGCCATGCTGGGCCTGGCGCTGGTCACGCCGGCGCAGGCCACCGAGTACACGTGGACGCAAACAGGGACGCCAGGGCCGTACGATTTTAATGACGGCGGCAACTGGGGCGGCACGTATACCGCGCCGACCAACGCCGACACCGTCAGCCTGACGGCCGACATCACCGGCGCCCAGGAGATCCTCCTCAAGGGGACCTCCCCCATCACCATGAACATCCTGAACATCGGCGATACCGGCAGCGACTACTACGCCTATACCCTCAGCACCGGCACGGGCGCGCCGCTGACCTTCGACGGCGCCAACGCGCAACTGAATGAAGTCTCCACCAGCGCCGGCGACACCATTGCGACGGCCATCAGCCTTGCCGCGGGGCTCACCGTCAATCAGAGCGCGTCCGGCAAGACCCTCACCCTTTCCGGCGACATCGACAACGGGGCCAACCTCCTTACCGTCAACGGCGCCGGCAACACGACGATTTCCGGCATCATCGGCAGCGGCGGAACGGTGTCGGGCGGCCTGACCAAGTCGGGCGCCGGGACGCTGACCCTCACCGTCGCCAACGCCTACACCGGCGCGACGACGATAAGCGATGGGACACTTTCCATCAGCGGCAGCATCAACAATTCCACCACGGTGAATATCAACGGAGGCTTACTTTCCACGACGGGCGCTGACAAACTTGCCAACACAGCCGTCGTAACGGTTGCAGGCGGCACGCTGACGGTCGGTGGTGATGACACGGTGGGCAGTCTGATCATGAGCAGCGGCACGATTGGGGGCTCCAGCACGCTCACTGCCGCGACTTACGGCCTTTCCGGCGGCGCCGTCGACGCCATGCTGGGCGCGGGGGCGATTACGGTCGACACCGGCACGACCACACTCGGCTCGGCCGGTCGCTTGACAGGCACGCCCAGTCTGACCATCAACAGCGGACAACTCACCCTCGGCGGTGCGGAGTCGGTGGGGGCATACATCCAAACGGGCGGCACCCTGGCGGGCGCCTATACGCTTACGGGTTCATCTTATGCCCTGCAAGGCGGCACGGTTAACGCCGACCTGGGTGCGGGCACGGTGACGGTGACCGCCGGCACTACCACCCTCAACGGCACTGAAGCCGGTACGACCGTCAACATCAACAGCGGCACGCTGGCCTTGGGCGCCAACAACCGCTTGGCCGACGGCGCCACCGTGACGGTGGCCGGCGGCATTCTGGATACCGGCACTGCTCTGACTGATACCGTCAGCGTGTTCAACATGAGCAGCGGCTCGTTGACCGGCACGGGCACCATCACTGCCGCGACTTACGGCCTTTCCGGCGGCGCCGTCGACGCCATGCTGGGCGCGGGGGCGATTACGGTCGACACCGGCACGACCACACTCGGCTCGGCCGGTCGCTTGACAGGCACGCCCAGTCTGACCATCAACAGCGGACAACTCACCCTCGGCGGTGCGGAGTCGGTGGGGGCATACATCCAAGCGGGCGGCACCCTGGCGGGCGCCTATACGCTTACGGGTACATCCTACTCCCTGACCAACACGGGCACGATCAGCGCGAACCTCGGCGGCAGCGGGATCACCCTGACCAAGACCGGCGCGGGCACGGCCACCCTCTCGGGCGCCAACACCTACACCGGCGCCACGGCGATCAATGCCGGCATCCTCCAGGCGAATAACGCCGCGGCCTTGGGCAACGGCGGGAACATCACGTTCGGCGGCGGCACGCTGCAATACACGGCGGCCAGCGCCGGCCAGGACTGGAGCGCCCGCATCAAGAACAGCGCGGCCGCCATCGCTTTGGACACGAACAGTCAGAACGTGACCTTCGCCGGCGCCATCGACGGCAGCAACACCGGCGGCCTGACCAAGTCCGGCCCCGGCACGGTCATCCTTTCCGGCACGGGCAACACCTTCACCGGCGCGACGACGGTCAACTCCGGCACGCTGCGGCTCGACTCGGCGGGGGCCTTCAACAGCATCGCCCGCACGGCTGGCGTGAACGTTGGCGGCACCCTCACCTTCAACGCCGCCGACGCCGCCAAGGCGGCGGCCGTCGTGGTCAACACCGGCGGCACGGCCAACGTGACTGCCGCCAACGCCGCCAACGGCGGAACGTTCACGATCAACACCGGCGGCACGGCCAACGTGACTGCCGCCAACGCCGCCAACGGCGGAACGTTCACGATCAACTCCGACGGCTTCCTCACGTCCACTAAGAACCTTGCCAACGCCTACACCGGAAGCACCATCTACCTCGATGGCGGAACGTTGAGATACGAGGCGACCGGCACTAAGCCGGCGCCGGGAATCACGATCGACGTTGGGGGCACGGTCGTGGTCCGCGCCAGCAGCACGCTCAACCCCTACGGTAGTTTGGTCGCCCCCGACAACAAATTTGGGACGTTGGTCTTCGGCACGCTCGATTTCAACGCCGACGATTACCTGCTCACCGTCAGCAACACGGGTACCCCGGGGAACAAGCCTCCTTACCTTACTAGCAAGTTCGTCGGCTCGACGATCAGCCATAGCGCCACGATTGGCGTCAATGCCGCGAGAACCTACGTCGAGTTGAACAACACGGCCATCCGCGCCGGCAAGACGCTCACCAAGACCGGCGCGCAGACCTTCACCGTCAGCGGCAATCTGGGCGTGGCGATGCTGGGCGGGGCCGAACTGATGAGCGCCAACTCGTTCACCATGGTCACCGCCGCCAACACCTTCACCAACACATCGACCTTCGGCACCAGCGGCGGCCTGTGGAGCGTCTCGGGCGCCACCAGCCCGATCACCGCCACGCTTGCCAACAACGCGGGAACGATCGGCGGCAGCGTCAGCGGCGTCTCATTCGCCGCCGAGGATGCAGCCTTTGTCAGCCTGACGGGCTTGTCAGTCAGCACACCCTACGATCTGTTCTTGAAGCTTGCCGATCCTGACAAACAGGCCACCGTCATGACCCAGTTGGGCAAGAACTCGGCCTTCACGATCATCGCCGCTTACGGAGCGGACCAGGTGCAGTTCAATTTCACGGCGCCCGCCACGACCAGCTACTTCGCGTGGGATAACTTCCACACGACGGGCGACTGGTACCTCGGCGGCAACCTCACCTATGTGGGCTTGTCGGCCTGGGCCCCGCCCGCCGCCAAGGATTGCCTTTGGGTGGGCGGCAGCGGCGGCGTCAAGTGGAGCACCGCGACCGACTGGGACCAGCCCCCCGTGGCAACCGACACCCTGGTCTTCGGGACGCCCGGCACCGGCGGCGCCACACTCGACAATGATATCGTCGGCGGGTCGTTCGGCAGCCTCCAGTTCGCCGGCGGAGCCCCGGCCTTCACGCTTAATAACAACAGCGTCACCCTGACCGGCAAAGGCGACGCCACGGTCATCATCCTGAACGACTCGGCGAATACCCAGACTGTCAATTTGCCGATCGTGCTGGGCGCCAATGGGAAGATCGACGCCGCTTCGGGAAACATCGTCGTTGGCGGCGATATTTCGGGCGATTTCAGCCTGACGAAGATCGGCGCGGGCACGTTGACCATTTCCGGCGCCAACAACACCTACGGCGGCGGCACGGTCATTAACGGCGGCGCCGTGGTCATTGACAACACCAGTACCACCACCACGCTGGGCGCGACCGGCAAAAACCTGACGATGGGCGGCGGCTCGCTCGACCTGGGCGACACCAGCCAGACCATCGGCGCGTTGAGCGTCACCGCGGCGGCCCCCATCGGCGATACCATCCGCAATGGCGGCCTCATCGCCAACTCCTATGCCGTGAGCGCCACCGGCGACGTCGCCATCTCGGCCAATCTGGGCGGCGGCTCGGCTGGCCTGGCCAAGTCCGGCGCGGGCATTCTGACCCTCTCCGGCGGCAGCAACACCTATGCCGGCGCCACCACCATCAGCGAGGGAACCCTGAAGCTTGGCGTGGCCAACGCCATTCCCCACGGCCTGGGCAAAGGCGACGTGGCCGTTGGCGGCACACTTGACCTGAACGGCCTTAACCAGACGGTAAACGGGCTGACCGGCGCGGGCGCCGTAACCAACAGCAATCTCGCCGCCGCCACCCTGACGGTCGGCGACGCCGACAAGAGCAGTAGCTTCCCCGGCGCGATCAATGACGGCATTGGCGCCGTCGCGTTGGAAAAGATCGGCACCGGCACGGTGATCCTTTCCGGGACCAACGGCTACGCCGGCGGGACGACGGTCAACGCCGGCGTGCTCCAGTTCAACTCCATCGGCGCCATCCCCGGCACCGATCGCAGCGTCACCGTGGCCGACGGCGTTGGCGCGGCGGTGGCCGCCGGCTACGCCATTGACAACGCCTTCCTGAACCGCCTGGCCGAAAACAACAATGTCTTCTGCGTCGCCCTCGGAGCCGCCAGCAGCAATGCCCTCGACTTCAACACCAGCGCCGGCGCGAACCTGCCCAACGCCAGCCTCGGGGCCACCGGGACCTTCACTTACAGCGGCACGCTGACGCCCAACGGCACCACGTACCGGCTGGGCGGCGGCGGCGGGACGCTGACCGTCAGTTCGCAGTTGACTGACGACAGAACCCTGGTTGTGAGGGGCCCGGGAACGGTCATCCTTAACAACGCCGGCAACACCTTCACCGGCGACACAACGGTCAACTCCGGCATCCTACAGCTCAGCAACGCGGGAGCGCTGAACCACACCGCGGGCAACATCACGATCAACAATGGCGGAACCGTCAATTCGGCTGTGGCGAACTGCCTTGCCCAGGAGACGATATACGTCAACGCCGGCGGCTCCCTCACGTCCGCTCAGAACCTTGCCAACGCCTACACCGGAAGCACCATCTACCTCGATGGCGGAAGGTTGGGATTCGATGCGAGCGGCACTCTGCCGGAGCCGGGAAACACGATCGACGTTGGGGGCACGGTCGTGGTCCGCGCCAGCAGCACGCTCAGCCTCTACTGTAGTGCGCCCAACAACAACAAATATGGGACGTTGGTCTTCGGCACGCTCGATTTCAACGCCGACGGTTACCTGCTCACCGTCGACAACACGGGCCTCTACACGGGCCCCTACCAGAAGTCTCCTTACCTTACTGGCAAGTTCGTCGGCTCGACGATCACCCATAGCGCCACGATTGGCGTCAATACCACGAGAACCTACCTCGAACTGAACAACACGGCCATCCGCGCCGGCAAGACGCTCACCAAGACCGGTACGCAGGCGTTCACCGTCAGCGGCAATCTGGGCGTCGCGATGCTGGGCGGGGCCGAACTGATGGACGCCGACTCGTTTACCATGATCACCGCCGCCGCCACCTTCACCAACACCTCGACGTTCGACACCAGCGGCGGCCTGTGGAGCGTCTCGGGCACCACCAGCCCCATCACGGCCACGCTGGCCAACTCCGTGGGCTCGATCACCCTCGACGGGATCGCCTCCTTCCTCTCCGAGGACGCCGCCCACGTCAGCCTGACCGGCCTGACCCCCAGCACGACCTACCCGCTAACCCTCACGCTGGCCAACGCTGGCGACTTGGAGACCGTCTGCTCCCAGTTGGCCAAGAACCCCGCCTTCTTGAATATCACATCGGCAGTGGACCAGGTCTCGATGGAGTTCATGGCCCCGGCCGCGACCACCTACTTCGCGTGGGACAATGTCCACACCTCGGCCACCGACTGGTACCTGGGCGGCAACCTGACCGGCGTGGCCCTGTTGGGCCTCTCCGGCGACAATTACTGGGCCCCGGGAACAGGCGGCACCAACCAGTGGGAGGAGAAGACCAACTGGTCACCCAACAAGGTGCCGCCGGCGACGAATACCGCCATCTTCGACGTCCTGCCGGACCCGGACAAGATGCCCACCCTGTATGATGATTTGCGCGCGGTCTTCGGTCTGGACTTCCAGCAGGGCGGCTGGACGCTGAAGGCCGACGGCGGACTTGGCTCACGCACCCTGACGGTGTACGCGGGCGGCATCGCGAGCACGGGCGCGGCGAGTTCCGCCAACACCATCCAGCCGACCCTTGCCTTCACGGGCAACGCCGCGATCACGGTCACGGGCGCCACGCACACGCTGAACACGGCGGCGCTGGACGCCACCGGGTTCACGCTGACCAAGGCGGGCAACGGCACGCTGGCCGCCGGTGCGGTGACGGCGGGCGGTCTGAACCACAACGCGGGCGCTATGACGGCATCGGAGGTCAACGTGACCGGCACGGTGGCGGTCAACGGCGGCGCGGCCCTGACGGTGGCCGGCGACGTGATGGCCAACGCCTTCAAC
>Ga0315279_10006697_pt1 | contig 14478 bp, 4 predicted proteins | sample YL17G06_20_MG_FD_203694 | JGI IMG/M metagenome (GOLD analysis project Ga0315279, IMG submission 203694) | Sediment microbial communities from Yellowstone Lake, YNP, Wyoming, USA - YL17G06_20 | ecosystem: Environmental > Aquatic > Freshwater > Lake > Sediment | place: USA: Wyoming | collected... | reverse complement strand
GTAAACGTGGTCGATAGCGGCCTGACAGCTTCGCTGCGGCCGCGCCTGGGCAACCTGCTCAGAGATGAATGGGGAATGCCCCGCTGAGATCCGCCCGATGCGCGGGCCCGCTCGCTGAAGCGTATTTCGGCACGAAGGCGATGGGGCGTTGCTGTGCCGGTCATTCGCCGGCGAAGTCTTATCTTCCGAATCCGCAGATTTTCATGCAACGCGCCCGACCGGAGAGCATCTTATACGCAGAACTCGCCCCGGCGGGCCGCAACGTGCGGCCGGGATTTGCTGGAACCGAGGCGGATGAGAGGCGTCTAATGCTTGGGTCGGAAATGGGAGATTGACAATGCGCAGATGCATGGTGATTGGATTGGGGCTTCTTCTTGGTCTTCCGGCCGCATGGGCCGCTGATAGCGCCGCTACCGCGCCGGCTCCCTCCCGCCAGCCTGCCCTTTCGGCAAGCTCAGTGCAAACCACGACACAGCCGGAATCGGACGCGGCGGGCGAGGCTCGGACTGAGTCGACCGCTCGGTGGTTGATCAAACGGTTGGGGAGCGAGAAGTACGCGGAGCGAGATTCCGCGCAGAGAAAGCTGACCGAGATGGGATGGATGGTGGTGCCCGAGCTTCGCAAGGCGCAGCAAGATAAGAACCCTGAGATCGCAAACAGGGCGGCCCAGGCGATCGAAGCGATTCTCGCTATGATCGAGGATCGCCGTAACGAGTTGAGGCAGGCTGCAGAACAGGCCGTCAAGGATGAGGATTTCCCGGCCGGGCGGAAGCATTACCTGGCCTTGCTGGGGCTGCCTGAGACCCAACTGCGAGACGTCCGGTCGGCGATCCGTCTGTTCGAGCAGCGGGAGGACTGGCCGGCGCTGGCTACGGCGTACCAGGCGGCAGGTGAGTCCATGTGGCGTGTCACCCACATGCCGCCCGGGGCATTCACCCGTCCGGCGCCGCAGGCGCCTGGGAATGGCGAAAGACCCGGCCCCCTCGTCCAGGTGCAGACGAATCTGGACGGCGAGTGGTCTAACTGCCGGGGCCAGGCCGAAGACTGGAACGATTGGATTCAGCGCAAGCAGAAGGAGTTCGTTCTGGAGCGGCTGGGCGTCCTCAAGAAACTCGGCCAGTTGTGCATGGATCGCCTGGACTCGCCCAGCCGAGCGGCGGCGGCCCACGCATCGGCGGGGAAGAACGTCCCCCTGTGCACCGAGCCGATCGAAAAGCTCATTCCGCAGATATGGCCCAAGCTGACGGCCGACCGCGTGAATCTGCTCGCGATGGACCATGTCGGGGCAGCCCATTTCCGGCAGGATATGCTTGCCGGCCTGGCCGACGCCCAGGTAAGGCTCGGCGATCTGCGAGCCGCGGCCGAGACTCGCCTGAGGGCGATGCTGGCCTCGTTGTTCGACTGCAAGGGCGACTGGAATTCTCACGGGCCCGCGATCCGGGCTGAAGAGTTCTGGCAAGTCGTCAGGCGCCTGCCGGCCGATAAGCCTTTGCCGCCAACGCTCTGGCTGCACGTTCTGGACGCGAATAAGCCCGCGATGGAGTTTGACTCGCCCGAGGCCGGGCCGCACCATTATCCGCTGAGTTTCCCCGGTCCGCGGGTTGTCATCCGCCCCGGCCAGACCGCCAGGACACTGACCGTCTCAGCCGACATGGAAACACCAGGCGGGGGCGGCCGAGTCAGATGTTTCTCGATGATCGACGGCAAGGTCGCCGACCTTGGCGACGTGCTGTGGTACAAGGATAATCGCAAAGGCCGCGAATGGCGGACCTCGACTTTTGAGGTGCCCAAAGGCGTCGGTATCATACGACTGGAGATAGAGCCGTGGAGCGGGAGCAATTTCCACGTCCGCGCGCTGAAGGTCCAGGCCCGGTTTGACCCCGGACCGCGCGCCGACGCCGCCGCGGCGCCGGCAAGTTCGCCGGTTCCCAACGGGACAAGCACCCAGCCGGCGGCGGCCGCGGCTGAGATCGAGCGGCTGATCAAGCAACTTGGCAGCGAGAAGTTCGCCGAGCGTGACGCGGCGCAGCAGGCGCTGGTGAAGATTGGCAAGCTTGCCGTTTCCCGCCTTGTCTCCGCCTTGGGCACCCAAGACCCTGAAATAGCTGTCAGAGCGTCGGACATCCTCGCCTCGATCGGCTTGGCTGCCACCGCGGAACTCCGCAAGGGAACCAAGGGGGGAGACAACCAGGCAAGGCGCTGCGAGGAAACGCTGAAGCGGATTGCGGGGAGGGTCTTTGCCTTCGTTGATGCCCATCCGCTTGGCATTCCCTATGCGGCGGCCAGGAAGCAGGTTGACCCCAACCTCCTGCCGGAGTTGCTCCTGGCAATGCGGGACGCAGCGTACGTGCCGCGTTGGCAACGCGTCGCCATGTTGATCGCCATCGTTGGTGATGATGAATCCTGTGCCAAAACGGTCCTGGACTATGTTCGCGCGCCCGAGGGTTGGGACTCGAACGTGTACGACGAGCGTGTGATCCTGAAAGCCCAGACTTTGATGTGGGCGGGGAGAATCGGCGGTGCGGCGACCTGTGCGACGCTGCGGCAAGCTCTCTCGGCGGAAGGTGCGAGGGAACTGATTAAGGAATGGGCCCAAGGCCCACTTCCGCCCTGGGCCAGGGAGAAAACCAACCTCATAGACCAGGTCCGGGGCTCTGCCGCGATGGGCCTGGTCCTGGCGCAGGACGCCAAGGGGATGAAACTCGTCGAAAGACTCTACTGGGAAGTCCATTCCGAAGTCAGGCGGAACAAGGACCTGGGCAAAATGCACTCGGGCTTGATCAGCGCGATGGCGGCGCGCGATTTGATCGCCGACATTGGGATGGACAAGTACCTGAACGAGCGGGTCGGCTCGGATGTTTCCTGGGAAGACCTGCGCCGATATCACGAGAAATACCGGTCGGCGCCTCCCAAGCAGCCGGCAAAGCGTGCCGATGCCTTGGGTCCGGCGCAGACAGCCGAAGGCGAATTCAAGCTGAGCAAGAGCGTTCCGCTCCGGGTCGGAGCGAAGGTGGAAGGCCAGCCGGACCTGTTGACGTGCAAGAGCATTTCTTTCAGCGACAGTAACGGCGGCGGCATCCTGCACGCACTGGTCCAGATGGAGCGAGGCTGGTATCGGCGATGTGCCTGCGCCGTTCGCGTCGAGCTGCTCGACGACAAGGGCGCGGCGCTCGCGTATGTCGAGCGCGTATTCGGCAGGAGGCCTGGCGGCCCGTCGAGCAACAAAGGCGCCACAGGGGAGCAGTCGTTCTTCATGGGGGCGTCGGGGCCGCTGCTGCGGGCAAAGCGGTTTCGACTGAGTGTCCAGCCGATCGAGTCGGATGTGCTGGCTAGCATGGAGGGCGTGCTTGACCTGGAGCACGGCCTGATCGACTGGCTGACCGAATACCAACCCGATGGGAGTCAACTGATGGAACTTGGCCAACTGAAGATCGTCCCCTCGGGCAAAGACGGAGCTAAGGCCAGTCTGATCTTCCAGTATCAGCCCGCTCGTGATGAACTGTGCCGAGCGCGTGTGGAGTTGATGGACAGCCGAGGCAAGGTAGTCGTCAAGAGAGAAGAGCCGCTGATCCTGAAGGCCAACGCAAAGGACCTTCCAGGAATACGGGAAAGTGGCAGAGGAGGCCACGTGAGAAACGAATTCGAAATCGACCTGGGCCGCGTCGACCTCAAGGCCGCCACGCGATACCGTCTGAGCCTGTTGAAGCAGGTGCCCGATCAGGCGCCCAAGGCCGCCCCATCGGCAACACAACCGGCAAAGTGAGAGCCGCCGCAGCTATTGGGCGGCGAGGCCTTTTCAGATTCCATCCATTTTCATGCAACCCGGCTGACCAGAAAGCCATCTTATACGCAGAACTCGCCCCGGCGGGCCGCGGCGTGCGGCTGGGATCTGCTGGAACCGAGGCGGATGAGCGGTGTCTAAGGATTGGGTTGGACACGGAAGACGGACTATGCGCGAATCGATAGTGATCGCGGGCAGGCTGGCGATGGTTCTGGGGCTTGCGGCGGCGTGGGAATGTGCTATGGCTGCCGTGTTGGGAGTTGATGGGCAGAATCGTCAGAAAGCTCGACGGCGGTCGTCGGCCGCAGGTCATCCGGGAAATCCCTGTTTCCTGCGGGCCGCCACTTTGCCCGCAAAGCCGGCCATCCGGGCGGGAACTTTTGTCCTTTCCGTCCATCCAATGTTGCAAGGCGCGATGGTGCGCCTGGCGAATCGAGAGGAGTCAAAATGCCAATAAGGATGGCCTTTGCGATCGCGCTTGTCCTGACGGCCTGGGCGCTCTGCCAGGAATCGCAGCCTGCAGGGCGCGATGCGGATAACCCGGCCGCTGCGTCCGGGGAGATCGAGAAGCTCATCAAGGACCTGGGCGACGACCGCTGGTCGGTCCGGGATGCGGCCACCCGGCGGCTGCGCGAGATAGGCAAGCCGGCCGTGCACGCGCTTCAGCAGGCCGTGATGAGCCCGGATCTTGAGGTGAAGTTTCGTGCGAAGTCTCTGCTCAACTCTATCAACCGCATCGCACCCGATGAACTCGCGGCCGAACGGAGGGAGATTCAGAAGGCGTTCCGCGACGCCAACTACCCGGCCGCGATCCGGACCGCCCGCCGCGTGGTCTCGTACGAGAACGCCGAGACGTTGGACTGGCTGTGGTTCGGCCACGCCTGCCAGCTTGGCGGCCAGTGGTCTGACGCGGTCCGGGCGTACCGGAAGGTCGTGGAATGCATCGACGAGGACATCCGCGAGGGCGTCAGGGACGCGCCGGCCAATGCCGTGCCGGCTCGCATTGGGCCTCCAGGCGTCGGCGGGGGGCCCATCGTAGTCATCGGTCCGGTTGCCCCGCCGGGCCCGATTACTTTGAGCGCTCGCGAAATCAAGGATCTCATCAACCAGCGCAGCGGACTGATGCTGTGGATCGCTCGGATGCAGGCTTCCGAGCTCAAAGACCCCGCCGCCGCCGCGAAGACCCTGGCCGAGGCGCTGGATTACCTCGAGTCGAGCAAGACCGAGATCGATTACATCTGGCTCGAGATCGTCAAGGCCCGCCCTCTGTTTCTCCACCGGGCCGGCGACGTCGCGGGCGCGCTGGCCGCGTGGAAGCAGTCCGTCGCCACGCGGGGCAAGTCCAAGTACGACTACACCGGCAGCCAGCGGGTGGACGTGGAGGTCATCTACAAGGCGCTGTGCACGCTGCCGGCCCGGCAGCCCCGGCCGGACGTGCCGTGGATCCTGTTCTTCGATGAAGAAAAGCCGATGTGGAAGATCGACCTGGACGACGCCAATATGCTTACGCGCAGCTACCAGGCCGGCGGGTACAATTACTTCGCCCTGGCCCCGCCGCGCGACAAGGAATTCGCCTCGATTGAGTTCGCCTGCGACATCGAGCAGCGGAACGCCCGATTCGGTGGGCAGTTTCGCTGTTTCGTCTTGGCGGACGGGCGCGCGGACCAGGAGCTCGAACTCGGCTACATCGGCTGGCCACATAAGGATTCCGGGCGAGCGGTGGTGACCAAATCCTTCGACGTTCCCCCGGGCGCGTGCCTGGTGCACATACGCGTCGGTACTGTCGAGGAATTCAGGGTCCGCAGCGTCTCGGCCAAGGCAATGTTCCGCCCGGCGACGAAGAATCCGGCCCCCATCCTTGCCGACGCGTCCATCCAGACGGAGTTCCACCCGGCAGGCTGCCGCGCGACGTGGGGGACGCTCGTGTTGCAGGACGGCCACCCGTATCACGGGCTCAGCCCGGCCAGCAATGCGCTGAAGGTTCTGGTGCCCGGCCGGAGGGACCCCGTCGAAATCCCCCTGACCGTCCAGGCGGGCCGGAGGTACGGGGCGTTTTTCAACGTCGACAGTCCGTTCCAGTGTCGGCAGTTGGACCTCGTGCTGTCGGACAGGCATTCGGCCTATCCGTCGCGGCTGAGCATTCAGCGTCTCGACCCGAACGGCTACATCGCGATATGGTGCGGGTCGAGCGACAAGCTCATGGCCGCGCGGAGCGACGATCTGATCGCCTGGACGAATCCCGAGCCGCTGCCGCTGAATTCCGTGTTCAACAACATCGAGCCGGCGACCTACCGCGCGCCGGACGGCACGATTTACCTGGCCTACTTCTCCAACCGCCTCTCGTCGCACGTGACGAACACGAGCGGGTATCATCTCTGGCTGACCAGCACGCGTGACGGCAGGAAGTGGGCGCCCCTTCGGCGGGTGGAAAAGGGCCCAATGGAAGGCCAGCCGCCGACCGCGCCGTGCATGCTCACAGGGCCGGACGGCAAGCAGTGGCTTTTCTGGCGCGACATGGCCGGGTCGGGCAAGACGCTGGACGAGGTGGCGGAGCTGGCGAACATCCAGGTGGCGAACCGGACCGTCAACGGCAGGACGGTGAACCTGTGGAACGTCAACGTGGTGCTCGACGACCAGAAGCGGTTCCACATGGTCTGCGACGACTTCGGCGATGCGATCTGCCACCTCAGCTCGACGGACGGGTGGTCGTGGACCCAGCCGCAGCGGCTCGTCGTAAAGACGAAGGACCCCGGCCCGGACGTGCACGACGCGCAGTTGATCCTGTCGGGCGACAAGGCGGCGCTGATCTACAGCGGATCCCTCGTGGCGCCGGTGAGCTTCGAGGCGGGCGTGGCCTCCGTTGGCGAGGCGGTGAAGATCACAGGCGTATACAGCCATTTGGGCGGCGCGACGGCCTTTCGCCGTGGCGAAGAGGTCTTCTTCGTGGCCGGCGGCGAGACGACCTGTCTGCTTCGCGCCAACCTTAAGGACCTCCTCGTCCCATCAACAAACAAGTAGAGTGGCCATGATGCCCTGCCACGTGGCCACCCGGCCGAGGCCGCCCTGAAAGCCGCCCGGGCCGCGTGGCGGCAGTGGCACAGCGCGTGTTGGCCGGGCAGACGGAGGCTTACGGCGAGATGGCCCGTCGGCACGAGCGCGTGTTTGTTGCGGCCGCCGGGGCCGTGCTCGGCGACCTCCACGCCGCCCAGGACGCCGCACGTTCGAAAGAGACACAATGAATAGCGACGAATTGATGCTCATCGAGCCAAATGAAGTCCTGCGTCAGGCATACATCGACTTCGTCGACGAGTTTCACGCAGTAGGCGATCCATACATTGCCAAAGAGTGGGAAGATGTGCACAACGATTTCTCCGACTTTATCAGGCGGCTGCGAGATCATGCCAACGGTGTCGGTCTCCCCGTAGGCTGGGTGCCGGCCAGCACGTATTGGCTGGTTTGCGCCGGCCGGGTTGTCGGGGCCTGCGGCTTGCGACACAGGTTGACAGAATCACTGAGAGACTTCGGAGGCCACGTTTGCTACGGCGTTCGGCCAAGCGAGCGCCGTAAGGGTCACGGTACATTCATGCTCCGAGCCATGCGCGACAAGGCCAAGGAAATGGGAATAGGCCGCGTGCTGGTGACGTGCGACGCCCGAAACATCGCGTCGACCGGCGTTATTGCCAAGTGCGGGGGCGTGATGGAATCAGAGAGTCACTCCCAGGGCGCAGGACGCATTACACGAAGGTACTGGATCGACCTCCAAGATGTCAGGCCGGGAGAGCTCTGCCAATGACTTGAAAATGCGTCGCCTAATGCCGCGAATTCACGGGGTAATCGAAAGATATATTCGGCGGATAACACGCGCAAATACAACAACTTGCGATAACATATCGCGACCACAACGAAGTTTTTCGTTGTCTAACTGAAACTTTTCGTTCACAGGCGCGTCTATGCAAGAAGAACACACAGCATGAAAGGGTGCCCAATGTCAAAACCGCAGAAGAAGACCAAGCCGACCCGACCGACGGATGCCGAACTGGAAATCCTCCGCGTGCTCTGGAGCCTGGGACCCAGCACGGTGCGAAAGGTACACGAGGTAATCACGGCCGGCGAGAAGCAGACCACCTTCAACACGACGCTCAAGATGCTTCACATCATGTTCGGCAAGCGCCTGGTGACGCGCGAGGATGTTCGCCGTCCGCACATCTACCAGGCCGCCATCCCGGAGGCCCAGATGCAGCAGCAGCTCGTCTCGGACCTGCTGGAGCGGGCGTTTGGCGGGGCCGCCCGCAAGCTTGTGGCCGCCTTGACCGCCACGGATATCAGCAACGAGGAACTGGCCGACATCCGGCGGTTCTTGAACGAGCATGAGGAGAAGAGCAATGAGCACGCTGACTGAGTTGTTCTCCGATTCGGCAGCCCAGCGGGTCGGATGGGCCCTGGTCCACTTCCTATGGCAGGGCGCGGCCGTGGCGCTGGTGCTGGCCGTCTTACTGACGCTGCTGCGGCGCCGTTCCGCCCAGGCGCGATGGACTCTGTCATGCGCGGCACTGGCCCTGCTGGCCGTGCTGCCGGTTGCGACGGCCCTGACGGTCTCCGTGGAGGCGCCGGGGCGGCCAAGGTCGGCGCCGACGGCCGGCGCGGCATATTCGATGCTGTCCCCGAGTGTCTCGGTCGAGCTTCCGACGGGGCCGGGGCCGCGCCCGCAGCCGGACGTCGCCCAAAGCCCGCAGCCATCGCAGGCGACGCCACAGCCGGCGCAGCCCGCCCCGACGGCACCGGGCGAGCAGATCGCGGCCGTCTCCTGGCACAGGCAGCTTCAGTGTGCGGTCCAGCCGGCGCTGCCCTGGGCCATTCTGGCCTGGCTGGCCGGCGTGATCGTGATGTCCGTCTGGCACTTTGGCGGCTGGCTCCAGGTGCGGCGCATGCGTCGCCTCGGCACTCGCCCGGTCGGGGCGGTGGTGCAGGAGATGTTCGATCGAGTGCTCCAGCGGCTGGGCGTCCGCAGGCCCGTGCGTTTGCTGGAATCCGTGCGGCTGGCTGTGCCGGCGGCAGTCGGCTGGCTCAGGCCGGTGGTGCTCCTGCCGGTCGGCGCGGTCACCGGCCTGACGCCGCGGCAGTTGGAGGCGATCCTCGCCCACGAACTGGCTCACGTTCGGCGCTGGGACTGCCTGGTCCAGGCGCTGGCGGCGGCGGCCGAGACGCTGCTGTTCTACCACCCGGCCGTGTGGTGGGTCTGCCGGCAGATTCGCCAGGAAAGCGAACAGTGCTGCGACGACCTGGCCGTCGGCATCTGCGGCGACCGCAGGGGCTACGCCCGCGCCTTGGCCAAGGTGGCCGAGCTTGGCGCCCGCAGGCCGGCCTTCGCCGCGGCCGCCACCGGCGGCAAGCTGCTGCCTCGCATCCGCCGGCTGCTGGGAGCCGAAAGGCCCGGTCCGTTGTCCTTCGGCCGATGCCTCAGCGGCGTGCTGGTGCTGGCGATGGTCATCGCCATCGGCATCGTCGTGGGGGTGTCGTGCTCGTCTGCGGAGTCACAGGCAGAAGCTGCGGATAAGCCCGCCACGCAGGCGGCTCAGATCGGGCGGCTGGTCAAGCAGCTTGGCAGCGAGAATTACAAGGAGCGGGAGGATGCCGAAGCGGCCTTGATAAAGATCGGCCTATCGGCCGTCCCCGCGCTGGCGGAGGCGGCTGGGCACAAGAACCCCGAGATTGCCACCCGGGCGGACCGCGCCTGGGCAGCCATCTGCCCCGCACGCGTCAAGCTCATCCATGACCGTGATGAGTACCTGCTGGGTGAGAATATCATCGTGCATTTCCAGTTGGAGAATGTTGGAACTACCCCGGTTCGCTACGAATCGGGCGGGTTCTATCCGGGCCTTAGGCTCAACGACGGCTTTCGGGTGACGGCGACAGTAATGGATGAGACGGGCAAGCCGTCGCCCGGACAAGTGGAGGCCGTCCAGATGCCGGACTCACATGGGGGACTTTGCGGCGGGTGGGAACTTAAGCCTGGAGAACGCCGCGAGCAGACGTTGTATCTGAGCCGATATCTGCGCTTCGTCCAGCCGGGTCGATACAAGGTGCGGATCGCCAACGTCCCGCGGATGAGTGCCACGCATACCGAGTTTGCCTTTGGTCAGATGGAGATTTCGCTCAAGCTCCCCACGCCCGCTCAGGCAAAGGAAGTCTATGAGCGAATGAAGACCCTGCCATCAGAGCCAGTGGCGGGAATCGGTGAAAGACGCAACGATGAGATTTCGGATTTCGAGGGGCTCCTGAACCCGGTATATATGCCGATCCTGGAGGAGTACTCCCGCAAGGGGGACCCGGATGCCCTTTCGGCACTGGGCAAGATGCGCACGGCGGCGTCGGTCAAGGCGATTGTTGCCCTCGTGGAAGAGGCCCTGAACAAGTCGAACGTCAAACTTGGCGCCGCCACGTTCAAACAGTTGGGCGGGTCACTGCCCGACCCGCGCCTGTACGATAAAGCCTATGGAAACAGTTACACGATTCAGCGTCGATACGTTGAGCAGACATGGCGGCCGGAGTACGCCCGGGTCCTTCGGCGACTGGCGGCTGGCATGGCCCGATCCAATGAAACCGTGGACCTGGCCGACATCTCCTTCATCTACGAATGCGTTGGACTTCCTGAAGACCTCGCGGATCTGGCGCTGGCCTACACCAAGTCTATCGAGGCCACCAAGACGCTGCCTTTCGAGACGCACCAGTACTTCCGCCCTCGGGGGGCGGCTTACAGCTTCCGCTTCTCCACAGCCCAACTGCTTTCGCGCGGGGCTAAGCCTTCGGAAGACCCTAAGTCTACCGGCGAGATGGCCATCTACATTATCACCATCAGGACGCGAAAGGACTTCCGCCCTAAGGACTGGATCCAGCAGGTGGCCAAGTGGCTCGGGTGCGATACGCCGTACATGCGCGAGATGATCCTGGATTATATGCCCGAGCCGATGCCTCAGGCGGTTTTGGACATGCTGCCCAAACTGCTGGCTGACCACTACGTCGATTTGCAGATCGCCGCCTGCCACGTCGCTGCCAAACACCCGGACACCCGATATCGTCAGCCTCTCCTGGAAATCCTGCGAACGGGGAAGGAAGGCCACCTGCTCGAGGCCGCCGCCGCGGCGGCAAAAGCCAATTCCATCGCGCAGCTTGAGGCCGACAAAGCTTTCGCGAGGGACGAGCGTATGGAGACCTGGGTCAGCCGGATCGAGGGCGAGTCCAGCCCAGAGGCTGTCAGCATGCTATTCCAATTGGCTGGCTGGCAGCTTGTGAGTTCCAGCATGAGGTTTGAGCCCGCGACCACAGCGACCCTCAAGAACGCATGGTCCAAGTTCATCGCGGACAACCGTCAGGAATTGAGGGCCGGCAAACAACTCAGCCCAACCGATCCTGCAGTGACGTCCGATATGTTCCCGCCAGATTATCATGTTTGGATTGACGGCAAACCTTGGCGACCGCAAGAGAACAAGAAGGCCCGCAATTCCGCCACGCAGCCGGCGGTGAGCATCGGCTTCGGGCCGGTGGTCGAGAGCTTCGTCAGGATTCCCTCCGCCAAGAACGACACCTTCCTGGACCTGGAGGCGGGCAAGTTGTTTGCCCACGAAGACAGCAATGGGCCGAACGAGCCCACGATGTCGAAGGAACTCTCCCAGGTCTACCGCCGGGCGCGGTGGGCCAAAGGTAGCGGGGCGGACCTCTGCCTGCCGCCGGATGGGCGATTTGGGAAGGATGTAACCGGGCTCCTCGGCCTGGACATGCGGATGCTCCCCACCGAGGTGCCCTTCGACCGACTGACACCGCAGGATGCGGCCAAGACGCTGGCCGGCCGTGATTTCTATATGTGGAACGAGATGCGATGCGCCGTCGGCAAGCTGCCGTCAGCCTTCCTTGTGGAGACCCGCGAGGGGCACCTGGGGGTCGTCCAGGTGGCCGGCGTCAGCGACGACCCGCCGGGCCTCAGGGTGCGGTACAAAATGGCGCCCGCCCCGGTCGATATTGGGCCGGAGGAGCCGTTGTGGATCACGCTGGCGCCATCCGAGCCGACGGTCAAGTCACTAAGGGAATTGCAGGTTCTGGCCGAGGTCCGCAGCCTCAACCAGGAAGCCGGGCGCAGCGGCGAATGGGAGATCCGCACCGCCGACAACGCCCGGCGCGTTGCAAGGCTCCCGTATCGTTGGGGCCTCTCTCCCGAGCAACTGTTGCCGGACGGCAAGCGCATCACCGGGGGCACGAATCGCAAGGGACGCTTCGGCCTGGATGAGAGCCAGCTTCGCCGCGTCGGGCAACTGGAGAAGGGCGCCTATCTGCTGGCGTGGTACGTCGCCGGCCTGCGGTGCTCCAACGTGATGCACTTCAGAATCGACCCCGCCTGCGACAGCGGCGTCCTGCCACTGCTGGAACTGGCCGAGATCGAGACGGGCCCGGGCCGGGGCCTTCCGGTGCTTTTGCTTCGCGCCCGCAGACACGCGGAGAACGATCCGGCTCCCCTGGCATCAGACGTGGCCTTTGCAACGCTAAACGTCGACGGTCAGGACCGAACCACGGGGGGGTTCACGTGGGCTGGTCCCGACGGTCCATTGGGAGTCGGGGAACACTACACGTATCTGCTCGACCTCAAGTGGTGGAATTGGAACCCGAAACTGAAACAGGCCGCCCCGCCCATCGACCCGAACAAGCCGCACGTCGTCTTCGCCAAGGTCGGCCGCGACAAGGTCCAGCAGACGCCGCTCATCCGCCTCACATACGCGCGGACCTTGGGCGACGCATGGGACCTGGCCACGCCGACACTGGCGCCCGTACCGTCGCCGGAAGCCTCGATCTCCCTTTCGGGCTCGGTGTTCGACCTGCAAGGCAAGCCGGGGGCACACTACGAAGTTACACTGGCAGGCGAGGACGGGGCCTTGTTCCGAGAGAAGGCGGACGCCGCCGGCAAGTACAGTTTTTCGAGGATCCCGCCCGGGACGTACAAACTGGGCTGCAACCCGCCGGCCATGGGTCAGCCTGAGTTGGCGATCAGCGGCATCGTTATCCAAGCCGGCAAAACGACGCTCAAGGACGCCAGCCTGGCCGGGAAGTTCATCCTTGCCGGGCGAGTCACGGATGGCGACGGCAAACCGGTCCCCAATATGGCCGTTGCCCTGAGTTGTCAGGACCGGCAAGCCGGCGCCGAGTTCATGGACACGACCCGTACCGATGAGCAAGGCCGCTACAGGCTGGCCAGTCCCCTGGGAACCGTCACATACGTCGGCGTGAACGGCAGGAGGATCAATGGCGACATGCCCCGATTGTCCGCGGGCGAGAACGCGGTGGACTTCCCCGCGGACAAGGGCCATTTCCGCGCCGCGCCGGGCACCCAGCCGGCGCCGACCACCCAACCCGCCACGCGGGCGGTGATGCAACCGAAGCAGGTTTCCGATACCCGAATAGCCGAGTTGGTTGCACAACTTGGCAGCAAGAATTACAAGGAACGTGAGGATGCACAACAGGCGCTTGTGCGGATAGGTTGGCCTGCAATGCCGGCGATCGAGGCTGCCACGCGGGATGGAGATCCGGAACGGGCCCAACGTGCCCGCGCGGCCATGGCGGAGGTCACTGGACCCTGGGGTAGCCCTGTCGACGGAATCCGATGCGCCGTTAGGCCTGCGAAAGCGTCCTTCTCACCCGACGAGGACATTGTGGCAGACATCATATACCGCAATGTCTCCGACGAGCCCATTGCGGTCTGCATTTACCCGGATCCTTCCTTCACATGGGTGCACTTGTTCGTAAAGACGGATGACAACACGATGGTAGCGATCGGGCGGCATGGGTCCGGGGTCTCCCGCCCGCTGACGGCATCAGACTTCGTGATGCTCCAGCCTGGACAAACGGCCGCTTTTCGGCAAGTGATAACACATGCCGAGCATGCCAAATCTCAACTCAAGCCGGGCCAGTACTTCTTGCAGGCCGAGATAAACAAGATCAACCGGATGGACAAGGCCCTTCCTGGCCTGGGGGAATTCATCAGGAAACACAGCTTGCCCGGACCTTGGTGCGGCGGGGTCGAAACCGGCAGTGCCCCCTTGATCATTGCCGCCCAGGCTGTCCCCAGGGGGGCAAGCAGCCAGCCGGACGATGGCGCGTCGAGAAACGTGGCCGTCTGGTTGGCGTTGCTGACAAAGAGCCCCATACGGGGCCTGGCTGACTACCACCACACTGTCAGAACCTATCCCGATTCTGTCGCCCCCCTGTACAAGCCGGTGCCGATCCCGAACTGCGAACTGGAGATTCGCCGCGCAAAGGACCAGTCGCGAGTCGCCCGAATCCGGAACACGAGCGAGTTCGACGAGTCCGACAGACGCCGCATCGGCCAACTTCCGGACGGGCAGTACGTTGTCGCGCTATGCACCGGAAAGCAGCGCCTCTCCAACGTGGCCTCGCTCGTGATCGACTCGAAGTACGATCCCGCGAAAGAGCCGCCGCTGCGCCTGGTGGCGATTGAGCCGGGGCCGGGGCTGCCTGGCCATTTTGTCGGCGCGCGAGGGACCGGGCCGACCCCCGAGGACCCGAAGTTCGGGACAATGAGCGTTCATTGCCCTGATCTGGTCGTAGATGACGTCAAGCGGGGGCTTGATAGCATCATGGGGTCCTTCTTCCCCCTGAAGCCCGGGAGCCAGTTTGAAAGCATTCTGAACCTGCGG
>Ga0315279_10006696_pt1 | contig 14479 bp, 12 predicted proteins | sample YL17G06_20_MG_FD_203694 | JGI IMG/M metagenome (GOLD analysis project Ga0315279, IMG submission 203694) | Sediment microbial communities from Yellowstone Lake, YNP, Wyoming, USA - YL17G06_20 | ecosystem: Environmental > Aquatic > Freshwater > Lake > Sediment | place: USA: Wyoming | collected... | reverse complement strand
GCTGTCTTCATTCTGATTCTCCTTGTTCATTATTGATAACAGATTGACTTGGTGGGGCTGCCCGGATTTGAACCGGAGTCTAAAGAGCCCAAGTCTTCAAGCCTAGACCAAACTAGCCGACAGCCCCCCTGCTCTCCACTAAAGGAGCCACTATTATTAAGATTTAGGTCAATACTCTTTAGGTCAATTGGGTCAATGTGGCTCAAATTGTCACTACTGAGAACTCTTTGCATGTACTGAAAACTCTGCTTATGGTACTCAAACTTCAGTCTCCCATCATAAGAACCCAAGTAATGCTTGATTCTGAAGTAGTTCTTGCTAAGATGTTGTAGTTGTCCTTCTATTCCACAAATTTCACACTCGATTTTCATTTCACTTATCACCGTTTGATAGACCTGCTCCTTGGGTCAATGTTAGAATTTAAGGACCATTAAAGATCATTCTTCAGAGGTCAAAACATCTTATTTTTCCCATCAGAACTTGAATTTGCATTAAAACATCTTTCAGCAATCAAGAATGAAAAGAAAAACATCCTATAGAAAGAGAACTAAGTCAGTACCTAAGACTCCTCTTTGAGATGTGACTCCCATATTTTATCTTCATTTTAGAAGATAGGAGGGTCAGAAGAACGTGTAATATACATCCTATTCTCAAGATTGATGTCTTAGTAGTTTCACAGCTTCACTGGAAAACTTCCAGAGCCCCAAACATTGTGAGTAAAAGGGCTTTATTCGGATCTAAAAAAGAAAAAAAAGGTGGGTTTAGCTAACCCAAGTAATAGTATTCAATATATATGGTGAGACTGAAGACGAACACATGAGCTCCGTTGTTTTGGTCTGTTCGGCTGAGTTCCGCAGAATTCATTCCTTGATGCACCATTGTGAAATTAAAGCTAGGAAATTCCTGACTGACTACCAACGATTCTGCCTCTGGCATTGTGTCATATGGCAACCCGATTCCTTGACTAAGCTCAACCATTTGAAAACCTCCACCAAAAGGGATTCCATTCGTAAAAGTCAGCCAAATTTTGTGGGGGCTGCCTAGTGAACCTGCGGTGTCTGCTCTCCAAATATAAGCGATGTAGATCTCTGATACATTGAGGAGGGTTCCCTTAGGTTCAAAGTCATAGAGGAGCCATGAATTGGATTGATCCCAAACAGGATGGCCAAGAGCAACACCATATCCGTTGCCAGTTCCAGTACCGAAAGTGTCTATTAACGATATTTTTTCAGTTCCTTTCTTCACTGTTAGAGGTTCATCTATCGGCCAGTTTGTCACGTTCACATTTCTCGTAGTGTTTCCATTGGTGTTGAAGAGCATAATCTCATATTGAATATCTCTCATGTTGATTGTTCCATCTGATTCGCCTACAGTGGGTCCACTCACGTCTCCCCAAGGAGTATAATCTGCACTTCTTGAAGGCAATATGATAAACAACGTTGCAGTCAAACAGAACGTAGCCAAAGCAACGATAATCATGTCTCTTTTGTTCAAATAATCACCTCCCCCTTTCTCCTAAGAACACTAATAATCATTCTTACATCTATTATTAGGCTTTTGAGACAAGGTTCTATGCAAAACCATTATTCTCAGCCACGATCGTTTTCTTTGTCAAATAGCTTGAAGTATGGAGCAATTAATAGAACTCGACTTCATAATCAGGTGTCTTTGGTTCTTCTTTTTTCTTTTCAACTATCTTTTCATTCCAGAGCAAATTCTTGACAAACATTCCAGTGAAGAAGTGTTCTAGGTCTGTATGTTCTGGGAGAAACTCTTTCAGTTTGCTACCGTTGAAAAGTAAGTTGGCATCTGTTCGTCTGCCCTCCAAATATGTAAGTTCCTTTTCTGATTCTAGCTTAGAGATAATTCGTTCTGCTTGTTCTTTGCTTTCGCCTGAGAGTCTGTCGATATCATGCACAATTAGGTAGGCAATATATGACTTCTTCAATAAGGTCCCATCTTTGCTGTTTAGAAAATGTGACACATCGGAGTCTTTCTCTCTTGTCACCTCTGCATGTGGGACTTCACGATCCATCATTTTTGGGCTTTCTAGGAATCCCTCAAACTTCTTCAGAGGTCTCAGCAGAAACCTTGCTCTCCGAATCTCAACAAAGTCTTTGATTGTTCGTTCCAATGCTTGAAGGCATTTTTCTTTTCCTAAGACAGTGACCATGGATTCCCATTTATTAGAAAAGGGAAAGACGTAAGAATAATGCTCCAAGACCTTTTCCAATTTTCCTTCTTCAAGAGGATTCTGTAAATACAATATGAATCCTTGGAAAGTGGGTTCAACGATCGTTTTGGTTCTGCTACCACTTGTATCTTTGCTGAGTTTTACTAGATTCTTAGCTAGAAGCTTTTTCACTATTTTGTAGATAGATGTACGTTGATAAGATTTTGGATTTTGGAGCTCCACTAGTTTCGCTTTGGCTTCTTTGGCAGTCATATCTGGCACTCGTGATTCAACACAGCTCGGATCTGATTCTTTCAAGGAGAATTTTGTTTTGACTTGAAGGTCATATATTGATTTTCGTCCTTGTTTGCAGAGAGTCCAGAGAACATTAATCTCAGTTTCATCCATTTCCAGTGTAGGTACGCCTATTCCTTGATCCTTTTTCACTGTTATGGGGAAGAAACTGAGAACGATAAGCTTCTTCATGTGTATCTATCTGCTTATTCAATGACTACATATGTATAGATTCTCTGACTGAATGTTGTTTCCATGCCGAAATACCTCTGAAACTATGTTGATTCCAGTGTTCAAAAATGAATAAAACAATAGAAAAAATGGAAACAGCCCAGGAAATTGTTTCTTTGACGTGGCTTTTCAAGGAAAGCACCAGAACCCCTGACATTGTTAGAGAGACTGAAAAAATCTACAGAGGACTTGGCGTTCCAGTATTGTATGGAGTTCTCAGCATACTTGCTAACAAAAGCGTATTCTTCATAGGTGGAAGAGGATTAGGCAAAACAAGAGTCATAAAGTCCATCCCATATCTTCCAGACGCACCAACTTCTAAATGGGATACTTTTACTTTGGGAGAGCTCAGTGCCTTCTGTGGCAAACATGAAGAACCTAACGATATTGGTGTACGCAACAGTAATTTTGTGTTCAAGGTGGGAGATTTTTCCACGTTCAGTGAGTATCACAGAGAGATTTTTCTCACAGTTTGCAGCAAGATAATCTCTGACGGTGAATACATCCACATCACTGAGATGACTCCACATCTGAGTTTTGAGGACTGCAGACTGACCATGCTGATTGCTATTCAACCAAAACTGTACTCATTGCTCTGCAACAGGTACACTCAATGGGAAAGCATGGCTTATGACAGATTCACAAAGTTCCTTCTGATTAATCCCTTGAGACAGGGAAAAACAGTTGACACTCCTTTTCTCCCGACATTACCAAGGAAAATACCCCCCTCAGCCACGATATCTGATAACATTGATTTGACTTGTCTCATCTCGCTCTTTGGAAACCAGGTGAGTGAGGGCAGAGCACAACTCTATGCAAGAGACTATGCGATTGCGATGGCTAGATTTCAAGGAAAAGAATCAGTAGATCAAAGCGATGTAAACACATTCTACAAGCTATTCAGTCCATATCTAGACACCTTCTCAAAACTCCAGCACCGAGAGACCCTTGAGGAAGCTATTATGGTATCCTCAGGTCATATGGAAGTTCTAACAGAAATTGGAAAGCATCTTGAGGGGATTGTCAAATCCCAGCTTTCAACTTCTTTGAAAGTCACAGAAGATCATATTGGAAGATGTTTGTCTTTCCTTGTTGAAAAAGGAGTAGCACGAAAAGAACAAGATAAGTATTGTCTATCAACAGATTTGGAACAGTTCTTCAAGTGGTACAGGGATACCTTTTCCTCGGAAATATCGGCTTCTTCCAGCTCAGCCAAAGGTGACTAATGTGACAGGAAAAATAAGAATTAATACTCTTGTCAAGTTCCTCAGACTCTGTACCTTAACCAGAAATAGAAACAGACTTTTGACAGTGGATGAAGTCATTCAAGAGATTCATTGTTGCAGAAGCAACGCATACAACTACAGGAGAGCTCTTAGAGTACTGTTTCCACCAGAAACATTTGATCCAAATAGACCAAGGGAGGATGCTCAAGAATGTTTGATGTAATCGACAAGACCTGGAATCCAGTCATCGGATGCCTGCACGACTGCAATTACTGTTGGGCAAGAGCATTGACAGAAACTAGACTGAGAGATATGGAGAAATACAAAGATGGTTTCAAGCCTAAATTGGTTGAATATGAACTGAATAAGAGATTTCGAAGGAAATTTGTCTTTGTCTCTGACATGGGTGATCTGTTTGGTGACTGGGTACCTAGAGAATGGATCATTAAAGTGTTGGAAGCCATCAGAAACAGTCCCAGCAGCCACTTCCTATTCCTAACAAAGAATCCAAAGAGATACAAAGAGTTCATTGACATTTACCCTGAAAACTTGGTGCTTGGTGCTACGATAGAAACAAACAGAGAATATGCAGTATCCAATGCTCCTCCAACTGTTGAGAGATACAAGAACATTGCTGAACTGCAATTCAAGAACAAACTGATATCTATAGAACCTATCATGGACTTTGATTTAGACATCTTTACTCAATGGCTGAAAGAAATAGATCCAACGATAGTTTATGTTGGATATGATAACTACAACAATAGACTCCCTGAACCTTCCTTAGCCAAGACTAAGAAGTTAATTGAAAATCTGGAAGCTTTCACAAGAGTTAGGGTCAAGACACCAAGACAGAGTGAGGAGGGTCAATAATGCCACAAACCCAGAGAGGGTATGACATCTATGAATTGCTTTCAGCATTGCAGAAGGACATCCGACGAAGCAATGAATATGAAGCTATGTTCTGGGCTGTAGAACTTGAAAGCTTCAACCCTACTGCACTCTGGAATAGACTGAGAGTCATAGCTTCTGAAGACATCGGTATAGCAGATCCACTTGCACCATTGGTTATTGATGTGTTGGAGAAGGAGTACTATGATTTCAAGAAAAGGGGTGATTCATACAGGATGTTCCTTACTCATGCTGTATTGTTTCTAGCTAGGTCACGAAAGTCTAGGATAGTTGATGATCTATTGAATGTTGTCTACGGAGAGATTCAACATGAAGACAAGAAGCTCCCCATTCCAGACTATGCTCTAGATATGCACACACCGAGAGGGAAGAAGATGGGCAGAGGATTTGAATGTTTCTTCAGCGAAGGAAATAGATTGAGTAATGAAGCTTTTGAGAATCCCTACACAGAACGAGCTAAGGAAATTCTAATCAAGCATGGTGGTCTCAAGCCAGACTTCAAGAAGGTCACAGAATCTTTGGAGAAACAAACTAAATTGGTCACAGAGTAGGAATATGTTATCAAGTTTTTTCAATTCCTTTTTTTATAGACTATCCTTTCTCTGCTACACATTCACTACATACACCAAGTTCACTTAGTTCTTGCTTAGTCAGTCCATGCCGGAGCTAAGCTCCGGGGTGATGACTGATTCTAGCACAGTCTTTTACCCTACATAGATCAGGATAGGTTGGTGCAACAACGGTGATTCGAACTCGTTGTATTTTCTGACAAAATAGGATACTAGATTATCATAACCTGTGGCAATGAGTATAGGCTCAATCGAAACAAGGTCTCCATTCATGTCTTGGCTTGCTTTGTTCAGAAGCTCCAAGAATGCTGAAAAGCTTTCCGAGTTACAAACGTTATGAATCTGATGTATTAGAATATGTCCCAAAGTCAAATTGCTCCTCTTATAGTTCTTTTCAAGAAGAAGCGTGTCAGCATCATAAGATTTGACTTTTAACTCAATTTCTGGGTTTCTGTTCCTATTGAATATCTGATAGAATCTAAGTGTTTCTGACGCTATTTGTTGGAGGACCTTGTCTGACAAAGTTGCTAGGGTGGCACCCTCAAGTGGCAAGACACTTGGCACAGGCAGTTTCTCAAGTTCGAAAATGGCATCTTTTCCATTACTCTTTGGTACATATTTCAACAGAACCACTTTTTCTCTCGGAACCATGTAATTTCTCAGGGAAGCATACTCAATGAGGTCATTCTGAAATCTTTGCCCAAGCATACAAAAGAAGTATTGATATGTGGCACTTCCTTGTTTGATATTTCTGAGCTTGAATACCTCCTTGTATTTTATACACTGAATCAAATCTTTTGTGAGAACTTGGTCTGTCTTTGCCTCCAAGATTGTCACTTTTCTAGGCAGTTCATGACTGATGCACATTATGTCAATTGGTCGTCTTATTGTCTGACCTAAGAAGGCTTCAACGATGAAATCGTATTCAGAGGACAAAGCTTCAGGAAGTTTGTCTAGCAAATCTGATTGTCTGTGAGCTAACTTGTAAGCAACCAACCCCTTTATGGCAAATTCTAGGTTGCCAATTCTCTGAATGTGTTCTTTCAATGGAATCATATCCATTTTGAAGGGTCTAAACTCAATGCTCCTCTGGTAGTAGCCGGTGGTGAGGTTTCGATAAAGAAGTCTGATTATCTCCTCTGCATCCTCAATCAATATCTTCTTCACTGCATGGGCTGCTCCTCTTTCCTCTCTTTCCAGTGTTAGAACTGAAACTACTTTTTGCATCTCAATAGACCTGTAGAACTCACTAACAGGAATTCTTACGTCATTTTTGCAGAGGCTTATGTAATCCGGATGAGGTTCAAAGCAGAATCTATATGGATAGACGAAATTAGGATTTGATTCCCAGATTCTTGTTGAGTCGTTGTAAAAGGGTTCTTCTGAGATTTGATAGACTCCATGTATCGTGCTCTCTTCTTCCCTCAACACATGGAAAAAAACAAGGTCTCCTTCACTCATTCCTATTAAGTCTTCAATGATTGATTGAATAGTATTCTGTCCTCTTACTGCCCTGTCAAAATACTCCACAGTACCGCTTCTCTCACTGCCTTCCCTATTTCCATAGACTCCTATATGACAGCTTATTTCCCAGTCAGGTTTTGAGATTTGGCAAATGAAGGCACCCATAGAACTCCAGTCAACAATCTTGGTTCTTCTTGATTTAAGTCTATTCTGAGTCTGGCAAGGTTTGATTTCTGGAAATGGACCAACTTCTTTGAGTCAGACCAATTGCCTTCAATTTCTTGGCTGCCGAGGCACAATATCACCTATCGACATTTTCAATTGCTCCAAGCAAATGTGTTAAATCTTCAATTACACGTAGAACCCTTGAAGGTCTGCAAACTTGACTGAGGAGTCTTCAGCTCAGAGACAATCAAGAGTAGCTGTAGCTGGTGGAAGTTGGGAAGAATATGTGAGACTATATCTCAATGATAAACTAATGGGCAAAGATGTTCAAGTCATTGTGGGCAAGAATGAAAAACAAATCAGAACCCGAAGTGAGACTCTTTGGAAGATGCTTTCAATTCCCATCAAAGCTTCCACAGTTCGAGAGTCTGTTTGGGGAGATGTAGACTTGGTAGCAATCAAGAACAACATCCCCATTTGTATAATAAGCTGTAAAGTGAGCTTGCATGGAAGGCTTAGTGAGACGCTTTTCTGGAGTTTACTTTCTAGAACACTGACAAAGATCAAAGTCGTCCTTGCTACATCTGATAGTGGAAGACAAAGTGGAAAATCAATATGGCAGTCTGAATGGGGAACTTCCGACAATCCTACTAAGGACAGACTATTGGCAGAATCCTACTTAGATGGAGTATATGTGGACAATGTAAAGGAATTTTGCAGAGACATGAAACCGAATGAACATACAGCCATGGGAGGAGTAGTAAGACATCTAGGTGAATTGCCATTGGATCTTCTCAGGTGGAGTGAAGATTCAAAATTCGTCTACACCCAAAAGGACTTACAGGACTTCCATTAACTTCTTCTGAGAAATACCTTTCTTCCTCAGTCTGCTTACAGCCAATTCACAATATTCTTTGTTAATGTCTATGCCGATCCCTTTTCTTTTGGTTTCGAAGCAAGCTACTAAGGTTGTTCCACTACCTAAGAAAGGGTCCAATACAACGTCATCAACAAAACTAAACAGCTTTATGCATCTCATCGGGAGTTCAGTTGGAAACGGTGCTGGGTGACCAATCTTTCTCTTGCTTTCTCCACTGAAGTTCCAAACTCCATTTGTCCAATCAATGAACTCTCTTTTGTGAATGCTGCTTTGCCCTTTTCTCTGTTTTTTCCACACTTTCTTATACATCACTATTATTACTTCAACTGGTGCGATCACAAATGGTGCTGATGCACTTAGCCAAGAACCCCAAGCAGTTCTTCTGGAGATATTCTGCTCATTCCAGATGATTGTTGCATGGTATTTCCAACCAACACTTTTAGCAATAGTTGTAATGTCTGCACAAACACTTTGCTGCCCTCCTTTGTTCTTATCCAATGGCACATTCAGACATAACCTTCCATCATCCTTCGCAAGATCATAGCATCGTGATAGCCACTTTTTGGAGAACTCGAGGTATTCAGTGTAGGGAATGTTGTCATTATAATTCCCATATTTTATGTCTACGTCATAAGGTGGAGAAGTGACTATAAGGTCAACACTTTTGTCTTTGATGGCATCCGTCTTCAAGATATCTTCATTGTAGATAGTTGTGGAATTATGTTGGAAGTAGGGCTTTGTTGTCAATTCTATCAACCTTCCTTGTGTTCATTAGGACATAGATAAACCTTGACAGTTTCACACCTCAAGAATATTCTCAAATGCTCTTTTTTGCTTGATCAACTGACTGCTTTTTCGTGAGGCAAGTAGTTTACGATTCATCACAATTAGAAAAAGAGTTATCTAATCCTTGGTTATATACGAGATTGCATGACCATATGGGTGCAGAAAGGTCAGCACTTCAGTATAAAAAAGATAGCGACCTTAGGCAGGCATGGATTCGACTGGAACAGAGAATATCAGAGATCTTCAGCTTGGAAACCTGACAAACGAGAGAGACTAGTTGAATCATTGTTGATGAAACTTTCTGTAGGAACGCTCATGCTCAAAGAGAAGGATAAAGACTGTTATGAAGTCCTTGATGGACAGCAAAGACTTGAGACAATCTTCAGTTTTCTTGAGGGCAATGTTAAGTCTCCAGCAACCTACAAGGATTTTCCAAACAAGAAGTACGTTGATCTAGAGAAAGACCCAGATCGTTTTTCGTCTTTTGAAGCTTTTGAAATCTATTTTGACGAGATTCGTGGAGGTTCGGATGAAGAGATTGCAGATGTTTTCTTGCGGCTGCAGGAGGGAGAACCCTTGAGACCACCTGAGAAACTAAACGCAAAGCTTGGGGAGATGAGGACGTTCGTAGTTGAAACCTCTAGGCATCCTTTCTTCAAAAAAGGTGTCAAGATAGATGAATTGCGTTTTGCACATAGGTATCTAGCCGCACAGATCACACTCCTAGAAGACGCATCTGACTTGAAAAGTGAACCTGTGGTTTTTGGAAATCCTCGGTACACACAGCTTTGCGATATGTATGAGAAATACAAGCATGACTTGCCAAGTACCTTTCGGCACAAAGTGAGGAGTGTTTTGGATTTTCTATACCGTGTATTAGGGGAAGATGCAAGAGTGATTCACAAGAAAAGTGATGTACTTACTCTCTATGTTTTTGTTTCGTATCTTCGCCACCAATATATTGTTGATCTAGAACTCCTGAGAGAATTCATTATCGGGTTTTTTACAAAGATTGCTCAAGTAAGACTGAAGGAGAACATACCTCCAGAGGATGATTATGAGATATATGCATCATTGCGAAGAAAAGGACTAAGTCCTGTAACATTCAAAAATCGTTTTGATATCTTGCTGAAGTTATTTTTGTCCCGGGCAACTAACATGCAATTGAAAGACAATAAGAGGCTGTTTGATGTTGGACAGAAACTGGCGATATTCTATAGCAAGGACAAGGGCATATGCCAATATGAAGACTGCTTAGACAAGAAAGTCTGTTTGAAGGATGCAAGCTTTCATCATATCAAATTCCACAGACTGGGTGGTCCAACTACTGTTGAAAATGGACAATTAATGCATGAGAATTGTCATAAGGATTATCACGCAAAATACGGGCAAGATGAAGACTACTAACGTAGTTCAATTCTTGAACTGAACCTGCCACCACAAGTAATATCATCGAGATTTCCACAAATCATAAGAACAGAATCAATCTTTGAATAGATCGGCGTTGGGCGTGTGAGTCTTATGGAAAGGTACTACAAACACAAACCAGCGAACATCGTTTTGTTTGAATATGTAAAAGAGAAAAACAATCTCTTGCAGAGACATTTCACTTGTGCCCGCAAGGGTGACAAATGGGGTCTCTGGACCAGCGATATTCTGGATGACCTCTTACACTTCTTCTCATCAAATCTACTCGAGAAGAGGTATTTCTATGGAGACAAGCTTGTCGATTGGTTCTTTGGAACACATGATACTGAAGAGTTCAACGAGTTCAGAAGAAGACTAACAAAACTCGAAATTGAGGGAAGGCTATTCAGTAACTACCGAGATCACACAAATCACACATTCCTAGTGTTCATACTTGGAGCCTATCTTTACGAGAAACTGAGCAAGTTCCGTGAATACTATCGAGTGCAATGTGGAAGAGATAGACGGCTTGATCCCAGCATTCCTGAAGAAAAAGACTTCGACAAAGTTGATGACAATTTTCTGTTTCGATGGCTCTATGTCTCACTACTTCATGACATAGGGTATACTTTCTCTTATGTTGATGAAGAAAATAGTGAATCTCGTAGTTCCTTGCTTCCAATGGTTTTTAGAAAGATGGAACCTTTTTTCAACCATTACATCCGATATTGGTTTCCATCCGAAGAAAGATCAAAGTTTGAAGATGATGTAGTTGATCTACACGCTCTCTTAGGCATGCATATGGAGTTCCCAGAAATCAAAGACAAAGGAAAAATCAGTGAGGAAGAACTGCAGCAGATTATTGAATGGTTGGTATTTTGTCCATATTTCAAGGAGTTGTCTTCAGATATTGAGTCAACAAATTCATTCGAGATTCTTCAGGCTTACTCCAAATCATTCTCCCCTTTACATTCAAAGTTGTTGAAAGAATACTTCACTCTCTTGGCTACCAAAGGAAGCGGAGTAGGCTATGAGAAGAGAATCTTTGATCATGGGATTCTTTCCGCCCTGGTATACATGAAGCTCGTCTCATTTGGACTACTTTTGACCATGAAGATTGAGGATATTAAATTGGACAGAAATCTGACTCTCAGACAGCAAAAGATGATCAGGACGATAAAAGAAAATGTTGGGGGGTTCATCTATCACAGAGGCTCAGTCTATGGGTTCATTGGCATAGCTTGGGCAATCGCAATACACAACCTTAGACCTATGAAAGGTGATGAAAGAATTGCTTCTTTCAACAAAACTATTTTCCCGATCAGACCCAAAGATAATTTTCTTGCTTGTTTGCTGTATCTCGTTGATGTGCTCCAAGATTGGGACCGAGATAAACTAAGATTGGAGGATTACACTTCACCAGAAACGGCTTCACTCCAAAGTTATGAAATAAGCATAGAAGTCAAGGAAGAAAAAATAAGAATATCGTATCTCGAGAGCTATGTTACAAAAGAACGAATCAACAAAATGAAGTCTGACCTTCGTAACTTAGATGAAGAAGTGCAGAGCATGATAGATTTTAAACCTATCCCAGCAGACGCATTTTTCGAGACTGAAAAACTTTGACAAACTGTTTGCAGAGGTCCTTCAAAGATTTCAGTGAATACGAAAGACGAAGTATCGTTACATAGAACCTTGTTTCAAAAGACAGACATTCCTACAACGACTACTCACATGTTCTTAAAAGTGTCCCACTTATTCTCGTACTCTTCAATTTCCTCCAGATCTAACACCCATTGCTGCTTCTTTTCTTCAGTCTTCTTCATTTCCTCAAGAGGCTTCCTATGACGAGTTCCATAAGTCCAGTTCTCTATGTTCTTCCTTACAAGCGTCTTCATGTCGGTCATAGGAACAATAAAGAATCTTGCATTATCAGGATCAGATATGTCTACAAAAACAAAATCTGTTACGATCTTCCTCTGTACTTCCTGCTCGTAGTCTTTGAGAAAGCTCTGCATTATTGGAAACTCTTTTTTGTCAGAACACTTGACTTGAATACCTTTTCCTCTGTTGGTTGCAGGGTCAAGAGCCACAATGTCATATCCTTTGGTATTCCTTGAAGTCGTAAGGGCGATTAGGTTCATTTGTGACAATTTAGCTGCAACTAGGAACATACCAACATTTCCTTTGTACTGTTTCTCAGTTGTCACACCTGAGCCTCCAGCCAAACAGTTGCCACTGTGAAAGTAAAGCTTTTGCGATCTCTGAGTCACATGATCTTAGAGATTCTATGGAACTTTCTTTCAAAAGACAAATAGTAGGATGATCTTTGGCTATGTATTAGCTCAGAAATCCTTTAAATATAAATACTGATCGTTAGAGACTATGCCTTGATTAGAATGTCAGTTTTGATCATTGACAGCATCAAATATAACAAGCTGGTTCTGAAGGAAGAGAAACAACTTGAAGATTTCGTTAAGACACACTACTCTGAGATTTTCGGTAACAACTCTCTGTATTTTGACATCAAACCTGAACTGAGGTCTAAGGCAGGTATTGGATCAAAGCCTGATGGGATAGTTGTTATCTTTGAGAAACCCTCTTACTGCATTGTAGAAAATGAGAGAGCAGAACACGGCATACACGATCATGTTGTCACTCAAATAAGCAAATTCAGCACGGCGTTCAAGAAACCTGAGACCCAGAAGAAGATAATCGAAGCCATTTATGAAGAGATACACGATGACCCATCGAAAGAGCTTTTTGTGAAATCAAGAGCAAAAGGTGATCTCCACAAATTTCTTACGGATCTTTTTTCTTCAAAACCAGTGGTCGTAATAATTATAGATGAACTTCTGGATGAATTGGAGGAAGCTGTCGAGGAATTGCCATTAGAATGCAGGATAATTGAATTCAAGACTTTCGCAAGAGAGGATGCTCCGAGTATTCATGCTCACCTATTTGACCCTCTAAGTGGGTCAAGCAGGAAGGAGGAAGTAATGACCACCTCTATTGAAGAAAAGAAGAAAGAGATGCTTGACCGTATGAAACCTGACGAAGTCAGAGTTTCGTTTTCTGAGTTCTTGATGCGGCTTGAGTTGATGCATCTTCAAGTGAAACCTTTGTCTGGTTGTTGGTTATCTGTCTGGTCCAAAGGAAAACGGTTCATGTATATTGCCGCAAGGCAGAAGTTCTTCAGGGTATTTGTGCAAAAACCTGATGGAAAATGGTTTGATGGCTCCAACGTAAGAAATGAACAGGAATTGGAGAGCCTTCTCAAAAACAGAATAGTGCCTACTGTTGACGAGTTCAGAGCGACAATCTGAACAAACTTTTTCTTCTACTCCCAAGAGGTTCTACGGTATTTCTGTTGCCGTCACAGAGAAATTGAGAACAACAGACTCACTGAATTTGAGATAGGAGTTCTATTTGTAAGGGTTGTAATGCTTTGATTGTTCTTTGTTGTATCTCTTTCAGGAATGGCTTGTAATAGTGCCTGAGGAATACACTCTCATTCACTCTGCCATGAAGAAGGTCAATAGCCTCAGTAGGCAAATACTCTCTTAACAATGTTCCATGATATTTCCTAAGTTGTTTTGTTTGACATTCTAATCCATGTTTCTGGAGTTTGGGATTTAGAGATGAATATTTCAAAGTGGGCTTGTACTTCAAAATCAGATCAAGCAATTCTGGTGATATGAATGAGATGTAGGCATTCTTACATCGTCTCAGAAAGATGCTCTTGTATCTGAAATGTTCAAGCATCATCAAATCGTTGTTAATATAGTGACTGAGTTGTCCATTCTGAGAGAGCTTTGTTATTAATTCACATGATTGATAAGCTTCAGAAGGTCTTAATCCTGTTAAAGCATCAAATATCAGCACTGCTGCATGCCGTTTTGATAATGCCTTGATGGATTTCAACAGCCATTCTTTAGTGTCACATAACCTAGCATCCATAATGTCCAAAACAACTTCAAGACTAGTCCTTTTCTCCCACTTCAACCCAGTGTTTCTAACAATAGACTTCCAATGTTCATACCTCCCTATGTATTTGCTAAAGTTTGCTAGGGAGGACATGACCATTCTCCTTTTGTCTCTGTTCAAAACAGCAAGTTCAGATGCTTTAGAAGGAATGGACAAAACATCATGATATTCTATAGCATACTTGAGAAGTTGTCTGACAGTTGAATGATGATGATTTCTCATTAGCCATTCTTCAAAACCTTTCAAAATGTCCTTGCTAGAGCCCAAGTCTTCAAGCCTAGACCAAACTAGCCGACAGCCCCTTTGTTGGAGGTTGGATTCTCTATCCACCATATTGCATCGGTCATAAAAACTTTGACCATGTGCCGCCTGGAAAGGCATGTTT
>Ga0315279_10006693_pt1 | contig 14481 bp, 15 predicted proteins | sample YL17G06_20_MG_FD_203694 | JGI IMG/M metagenome (GOLD analysis project Ga0315279, IMG submission 203694) | Sediment microbial communities from Yellowstone Lake, YNP, Wyoming, USA - YL17G06_20 | ecosystem: Environmental > Aquatic > Freshwater > Lake > Sediment | place: USA: Wyoming | collected... | reverse complement strand
GGCGCCGTCTGAGCGCCGGTGCTGATGAATGCGTAGTCGGTGACACTGTAAGGGACTGGATCGGAGTATATCTCTCGGAAGGTCGCGCCGCTGCCGTCCACCGTCTCGTAGAAGGCCACGCCGATGCGCAAGACGGGGTCGACGCCGGCGGCGAAGCGAGCATAACCGCTCGCCTCATAGGTTCCCCCCGGCTCTATGAGCATGGCGCTGGAGATAAGCCGGCCTTGCCCAGCATTGTCCCCCAGGTATAGCCTGGCGCCGGGATTAGCCGTATGCCCCGCGCATTCGATGTCGAAGCCGAGGTTGGGGTCGGCCGTCCAGCCCTCGCCACCCTGGCTGAAGTCACCGTTGAAAAGGAGTTCTTCGTCCGCTGCCTGACCCCCCGCCGCCAGGAGAACGGCAAGCAGCAGCGCGGGCAGCATGAGAGCAAATGGCGTGCTTGCCCGCATGAGGCAGAACCCTCGGAGAAGGCGGCCTCAGGCCGGCGTCGCCGGTCCAGGCTTGTGCAGGCAGGAGCCCCGCCCCGCCAGCCGTCCGTGGCCCGGAGGAAGTGCGACAGTGGCGGACGGAATTATCCCGAGTCGCCCCACGCATGTCAAGGGTTCCCAACCAACCCACTTGCAGGCGCAGGGGCCTAGAGGACCCGGCTCAGTCGCGGGCTGGGCGTGATGCCGGGGATGCGGCCCCTCTTGGCGATGGGCTTGCCCTCGATCTCGTGGAGGTCGGCGGTGAAGTCGATGGGGCGGGCGCTGGTGATGTAGCTGCCGACGCCGAAGCCGTCTACCGGCGCCCCGGCCTCCCGTGTCTCGCGAATGCGGTCGGGGGTGACGCCGCCGCTGACGAAGATCCGCACCCAGGGGAACCCGGCCAGGTCCAGGTGGGCCCGCACCTCCTTCACCAGGTCTGAGGTGACACCGCCTCGCTCGCTAGGGGTGTCCAGGCGGACGCCGTTCAGCCGTTCTCGCAGAGCCTGGGCCACGGCCACCGACTCCTGGGGCTCGTCGCGGAAGGTGTCCACCAGCACTATGCGGGGCACATCCGGCGGCATGTGCCGGTCGAAGGCTATCGCCGCCCGCACCGTGTCGCCGAAGCAGATGATCATGGCGTGGGGCATGGTGCCGGAGGGTGCGACGCCGGCCAGGCGGGCGCCTTCGGGCGTCGAGCCGCTTGCGCAGCCCCCCACTATGGCCGCGTAGTCCATGTAGGGCGCGACGGCGGGGTGCACGTGCCGGGCGCCAAAGCTCACCACGGGGATGTCGCCGGCGGCCTCCACGCACTGTCGGGCGGCCGTCGCCCAGCCGCTCTCGTGAGCCAGGAAGCCCAGGATGGCCGTCTCATAGATGCCATAGGAGAGATAGGGGGCGGTGATGCGCAGCACCACCTCCTTGCGGCTGAAGGGCTGGCCTTCCTCCAGGGCCCAGACCTCAGCGTCGGGGGGGAGCACCCGACGCAGGAGGGCCAGCGCCTCCTTCATCCCACAGAGCATGCCGTCGCGGCTGGGGAAGACCTCCATGGTGGCGCGGGGGTTCACACCCTCGCGCTCCAGCACCTCGCAGGCGCGTAGAAAGTAGATGTCGGCCGTATCGCCCTTGAGGACGGCGTCGGCTATGGGGAAGGCAGCGTCCTTCACTGCCCCTCCTGGGCAGGGGCTACCACCTGGGCCCCCAGGATCTTCTCCATGTGCCGGAGGGCGAATCGATGTGCCTCCTCGTCGAAGCTGGCGACGCAGTCGGCCCGCACCTCGACTGGGTAGTCGCGGTTGCGGGCGTCCGCCGTTGTGTGGAGGACGCAGATGTCGGTGCAGACGCCGCAGACGATGACCTTCTCCGGCGAGAGCTCACGCAGCTTCTGGTCCAGTGCTGTGTGAGCGAAGGCGCTGTAGCGGGTCTTGGGCAGGATGTCCTCCACCAGATCGGCCAGCTCTGGTATCACCTCCGTCTCCACGGTGCCGCGAACACAGTGGGGCGGGAACAGCTCGAACTCCTTGTCGTCGGGGGAGTGGTTGTCGCAGACGAAAATCAAGTGGGAGCCGCGCGCCTTCTCTTCTTCCAAGAGCCGGCGGACATGGGGGATGATACGCCGTGCCGGCTCGCCGCAGTAGAGGGGGTAGCCTTCCTCAAGGAACCCCCGCACCATGTCCGCGACCAACACTACGTTGGCCATGATCAGCTCCCTCTAGGGCAGGAAGGGCGCAGCCCCTAGCCACGCCCCTCTGTATGCTTCTCGAAGTGCAGACGCCGCGCCCGGCTATTCGCCGGGCCAGTCCCGATGCCGCAGTCGCACCCGCCGGAAGAGAAAGGTCTCGCTGACCACCTGGTCACCGTCGCCGGCGGGCTCGGAGGGCTCAACCACCCCCGCCTTCTCGGGTTGCCGCCGCGCCGGTAGCCGAGCCCGTCGGTCGGACGGACGGGCGCGCCCCCGCAGGGCGCGAGCGACGAGCCGGCGCAGGACCGCCTCGGCGAGCGTGCCAGCAGCCACCACAGCAGCCCCGCGTACCACTACAGGCATCGTCCCCCGCCAGGGCACAGGCGCATAGGACCGCTCGTCGCGAACCATGGGGACGCGACTGGCGTGAAGGGCGGCGCCGCAGCGGCGGCAGAAGCTGTCCTCGCGGTCGTGGGAGCTGCCGCACCTGGGGCAGCGCAGCAACGCCTCGCCCTGGGATCGGCCGTCCTTGTTCATTGCAGCGCCATTATAGACCGGCCCCCGAGCGGCGGCAAACATGATCGTCTGGGGACCCGTCACGCACCGCAAGACCATCCGGAAGGCCAGGCTTAAGCCTGGCCTTCGGAGGTTCTTCTCCCCGCTGGTTTCACCGCCCGCACATGCAGGAACAACGTGGCGTGATCTCGCCACCGTTGCAGCCAGGGATGCCCCTTGCACGCGTCCTCGGACGGGCGAGGCTCTCCGATCTCCTCGAGCACGAATCCTGTTCTGATCAAGGTGTTGACGTACTCCGAGAGCGTCCTTGGGAAAACGGGCACGGCGAAGGGCTCGGCTTCCTTGGGGGCAGGGCCCTTGAATCTCCAACGCTCCACGTAAGGCTGGCGCCGGAAGTAGTCGGCCACGGTCAGCTCTGTGGCGTACCCGTTCTCATCCTCCACCCAGCCGTAACCCCTTGTCATGAAGCATGGGTGAGTGATGCTGAAGGCTAACTCGCCGGGTGACCGTAGCACCCTAAAGATCTCCCTTGCTGCGCCTTCGAAGTCTGGGCCGTCCATGAGCGCCATGAACGAGACCACCGTGTCGAACGACGCATCGTCACAGAGGGAGAGGGCGGAGAACGACGCCACCTCGTAGCGAATCCCGAGCGGCTCCCTTCGCTCCTCCTGTCGGGCGAGGTCGATCATCTTCTGTGAGATGTCCACGCCGGTCATCCGCGCCCCGCTTCTGGCTAACAGCCGCGTGCTGTAGCCCTCCCCGCAGCCAGCATCCAGAACCGCCTTCCCGCTCAAGTCACCCATGAACCGCAAGAAGGCGGGGCTATTGAAATGCTCGCGGTAGTAGTCCCACCCCTTGCGGACGTGATCCGCCCACAAGTCTGCGTTCTGGTCCCAGTACCGAGCGATCTCTCCCTCTGAGAGCTGCGAGGGCTCCATTCTACCCTCCGTCGCGCATTGCCAACGCCGCCCCTTCCTGCCTTATAGGGCAGATGGTCGGCTGGACTGTCCTCAGCGGGTCTACCAGCGAGGAATCAAGAGGTCGAAGGGCTGCGACCGCACTCACACGACAACCGGGACGCGGAGCGCCTTGCCGCCCAGAGTGAGCGCCAGCCGCAAGGCCTCGCGTCTGGGCCCGTAGGGGGCCAGCCACCACTGCTCGAACAGCACTTTACCTAGGTGCCATATTCTCCCGATCTTGCGCAGTTCGACCTGCGGAGACGGTTCGGCGAAGAAGTCACCGAAGGCGAAGCCAGCCAGGTCTCCCCCTGCTTCCAGCATGCAGTAGCCATCTCCGCAGAACGTGTCCCTTACGCCAACACCGGTGATCTCGCCTGCAATGCGGCGCGCCACGACCTGGGCCTGCGCATGCGCGAACACGCCGGCCTTGGGCAGCATCAGGGGCACGTCGGGCTTCCAGCGACCAGGGACGGGGATGGCCGTCACGTCGCCGAGCGCGTACACGTTATCGTGCTGGGTCAGCAGTGTGGCATGATCCACCGGCACCCAGCCCGCTTCGTTGGCCAGACCGGCCTCGCGGACGAGGCGCGGACCCCGATGAGGAGGGATCGCCACCAGCATGTCGTACCTGACAGGCTCCCGTCCCTCGAAGACGAGCTCGCGGGCTTGGGGGTTGACCGCCGTCAGTTTGTGCAGCGGGTGAAAGGCGATCCCCTTGGACTCGAGCATTTGCGTGACGGCGTCACCGAGCATCGGCCCGGCCACCGGCATGGGCTGCGGCTCCGGCGTGAACAGGTGCACCCCCACACTGCCCCGGAGCCCGCGTTTGCGGAAGGAGTCAGCGATGAGCATGGCGCCCTCGTGCGGGGCGCCGGGGCACTTGTAGGGCAGCGCGCTGACGACCACAGCCACGCTCCCCCCGTCGAACGCATGAAGGGCGTCGCGCAGCTTCGTCGCGCCGTCGAAGGTGTAGAAGGTGTGCGAGGTGTGCGAGGTGTCGGCCAGGCCGGGGATGGTTTCAGGCGCCAGCTCTGCGCCTAGGGCGACGATCAGGTAGTCGTAGTCCAACGCCTGCTCGCTCGTCTCGACGCGGCGGGCTCCCAGGTCAATGCCGCGCGCCTCTGCCTGTAGGATCTCAACGCCTGGCCGTACCAGTTGTCGCACCGGGCGGGCGATCTGCCCCGGCTGCCGGTCGCCTGTCATCACCCAGAGGAACGACGGGGCAAAGGCGTGCTGGCCGTTCTTCTCCACCAGCACTATGCGGTGCTCGCGCGACAGGTGGCGGCGCAGCTCGTTGGCACAGACCAACCCGCCGACGCCCCCGCCGAGGATAACGATAGTCCTGCCAGCCACGATTCCCCCCCTTCGCTGAACCCCTAGCGGAACGCTGCCAGCAACGTGGCCCGCAATGCGGAAGCTGCCGCGCACATTTCAGGCGAGCCACGTGGAGCTGGACTAGAAGACGATCACCTTTTCGGCCCAGCGTGTCCAGGAAGCCAGCTGGTCCAATGTGCTACGGTGAACGCCTTCGGTAAGGGCCGTCTCCTCCAGCCCGCGAGCATCCATGCAGGTGCCGCAGGTGCCTACCTCACCACCATGGTTGGTCACCAGCCGGACCATGCGCTCCAGGTTGTAGTAGCCCTTGGGGGTGTCCTGGCCGGCCAGTGCGCAGGCGACTGCGTCCCCCATGAGGAAAACCTTCACGTCGGTAAGTTCGTTTCTGGCCAGCGCCCCCGCCAGCCGAAGCCCGTTGTATGAACGCTCGCTGCCATACGGGGGGTCGTTGAGGATAACGAGCGTTTTCTGGGGGTTATCTTCATTCATCATCCAGGGCCTCTCTCAGGATGACGACTTTTGTCTTGCCTGCTCGAAACGGGACAGCTCCCCCGCGCTTTCCAGTTGTTCCAAGAGAACCTCGCGCATGAGCCGACAGGCCATGACGATCTTGGGGCTGGAGAGCCAGTAGTAAACGTGACCCCCGTCCCGACGGTACTGCACCACACCCTTCTCCCGCATGATGCCAAGATGCTGCGACACGTTGCTCTTGGCGATGCCAAGAGCCTCTACGAGCTGCGAAACCGTGAGCTCCCTGTCCCCCAGGGCCTCCACGATGCGAAGTCGCCATGAATTGGCGAAGGTCTTGCAAATGGCGGCCTGGGACTCGAAAAGGCGGTCTTGTTGGTCGCTCTGTCTCATGGCTTTGTTAATGAGTTCGGAATATCGTGAACTCATTATCTCCTCCCTTGTGGCCCGAGTCAATAGCTGAGCGCACAGATGGCCGTTGGCGCGGCCCGCAGCATCCCCAGCACCTCCCCGATGGTAGCGTCGCCTTGACCCCTCAGACGAAGCGATCTTAGAATGAATTGCGAGGAGTTAGGAACAGGCGATGCCGCTCTACGAGTACTTTTGCCCCACCTGCAACCAGAAGTTCGAGCTGCTGCGCTCGATGAGCCGCGCCGAGGAGACGGCCACCTGCCCCAGCGGGCACCCCGGGGCCAACCGCGTCCTCTCCCTCTTCGCCTCCTTCTCTAAGGGCGAGGACGGCTCGATGATGCCTGTGGGCGGCAGCCCTTGCAGCTCCTGCGCCACCGGCGCCTGTAGCACCTGCGGCATCGCCAACTAGCGCCCACGCCTGGCACGACAGACGAGGGGAGCGAGAAGGCCCCCCTCTTCTGATGTCATTGCCGGGCTGCCCCCTCAGGCGTGCTGCTGGCTGGGCGTCAGGACCACCGTCACCCGCCGGCGCGTCAGCCCCAGATAGAGGCCGGAGGCGAGGGCCAGGACGGCCGCCTCGGCCAGGGTGAGCAAGCCCACCAGCATGGTGGCGTCGAACCAGAAGTCTTCGGGAAACATCTGGATGAGGTGGTCAGTCCGAGGGTCCAGCCGCCAGAGATCGTTGCTGAAGGCGATGAAGTGGAACTCCTCGAATGCGCGGTCGAAGCCGAGCAGCGCCACCGCGCCCAGGGCCAGGATGACAGTGATGGCCACCAGCGAGCCGGCCAGAACCTGAATCGCCAGGCGTCGCAGGGAACCCTCCCGGGCCCAGATGAACACCCCCACGACATAGGTGAACACGTAGGCGATGCTTAGCTCCTGAACCCCAAAGGTGATCTGGAAAAGGTGCTTCACGTCGCGGAGGTGGGCCGTCTCGCGGTCGTTGAAGAAGGAGACCTCGCGGCCTCCCTCCTCGACCAGGACATGGATCGTCTCCTCGTCGTTGTTGAAGTAGCGACGCAGCTCCTGCCCGACGCGTGAGATCTCCTCTTCTGGAAAGCCGGTCCGAGACTCCACGTCGTACTTGTCGAAGCCGTAGTCGTAGAGGCGGCCCTCGTCGGCCGCGAAGCGGACGTTGGTGGCGACGAGGGTCACGGGGAGGGCGACTACAAAGAGGAACAGCGCAAGGCTACGCAGGTAACGCACGCCGCACCTGCCTGCACCCAACCTTCCTGCTTGAGCCCCGCCACCTGGCTTGAGGCCATGCTAGTGAGAGCACCTCCACCCTGTCAAGGTGCTCCCCCGCAGGTTGAGCCCCCTGCCCGTCAGTAGCAGGGACAGCACGCAGGAGCAAACCTGCGCCGCCGGCCACGCGCAGACGCCCAAGTTGACAGGGCCCCCAGACACTGTATGATCTTCTCAGTGTCGGTGCAGCAGCGCGAGGTGTCACGGTGCAGATCGACTGGAGCAAGACTGTCAATGACATCTTCGCTAACAAGATCTCCTGCCCCCGCTGCGGCACTCTGAACACGTCCGTCGTAGCTGGCTACTCGCGCGCCCCCTCCGCCGCTGACTACGCCCCACGCTGCCAGGACTGCACGCGCAAGGAGGACTGCGACGCCCGCAAGCTGGTCGTCGTCTGTGAGTCCTGCGCCAGGGAGCTACGCCTTCGCGCCCGCCACATCGACCAGGAGGGCATGATGACCCTCCTCATAAGCGACTGCCGCAAGGACCTGGAGGACTGCCTGGAGTACCTGGCCGACTACTGGCAGGAAGATTTGGACATCGACCCTGAGGACATGGAACGGCGCCTGGAAGAGGTGGCGCCGGAGGTCTTCACCGAGGAAGATGCCTGGCGGCGGCGCCTGGAAGAAGAGTACCTCAACTATCAGCGCTGGTTCCGCGAGCAAGGCCTGCGCATCCCCAACGCCGGGTGGCGCTCCGAGTACGTGGAGGAGGTCCTCGCCCTCGGCTACGCCACCCTCCTGGGCGAGTGAGCCCCGTCTAGCCAATCGGCGCGAAGGCCAGGCTCAATAGCCCTGTTCAAAACTGTGCGCTAGCGTCTTACGGAGTCGATAAAGGCCTGGTCGATCTCGTAGCGTTCATCGACCTCCTGCCGCAATTCCGCGCTGAAGGTAGGCTGGCCCTGGCCTCTCGAAGCGCGGGGTCCATGAAACAGCCACGTGGTAACGCCTTCTTGTTTTGCCACCTGAACAGCCGGAATCAGGTCACTATCGCCGGTGAGCAGAGCAATGTGCGTCACACGTTGCTTTCCGGCCAGCAGCGCAAAGTCCAGCCCTAAGAGAAGATCAATTCGTTTCTGCTGGAAGATCGGCTGGCCCGTGTCCTTGTCGAAGCCCCGCAGGGCGAGCCTTCCCTCGCGGAAATCGAAGCGGTCTATGTTCTTCAGTGCATCGGCCCACCGCCTAAACTTGGCTGTGCGTTCTCGCTCTTCCGGGGTCGGGGGATTGCTTTGATATGGTGGGCAGTGGTAATACAGCGTCCTGAGGAGATCGACTGGTTCTGTGCTTTTCGCCGCCACGATTTCCGTTACCACATGCGCCAACTTGTCAAAATCGATGCTGACGTGGTCGAACTCATTCTGACACAGCTTGTCTAAGTAGCCACCATCAACGAAGATCGCTAGCCTAGCCATCATTTGTCTCCTTCCACGCCAGGCTCGTGAGAAAAAAAGGGCTGGAGAAACAATTCCCCAGCCCATGGCGACGGGATAGGACCCCGGCGTGCGCACCTACCGTCGTAGACACGAACGCCGGGGGATATTCCAACATCAATTGTCGTCCAGATCGCCTCTTAGTCAAGGAGTTTCGCCCCCTCTCTTTGACATTTGTGCGAAAGTCCCGTTCATGCAACCCTCCTTGCACACTCTCGCATTCTGTCAAAGTCTGCTCGTCTGATGTGCGCCAACGCTGCCGCCTGCATGGTGAGAACCGCCAGCAGGCAGTGAAGCGCGACAGGGGTCAACCGTCGGCGGCAGTGTCGGGTCAATGACCGATGGCTCTTTACAGTGCATTTCAGTTCCCGCCGTCCTCCACCGTGATCTCAACCAGCAAGTCAACGCTGGCGCTAATCGCCTGAATCCACCTGTCGCGGCGTGCCTTTGACCACTTACCATCCTTGGGAAGCTGCTGCATTAGCGCCGCGAGTAGTCGATAGTCGGCCCCGCCAGAATCGGTCGGGGCGGGTTCCTCCTGTTTGACTTCAGGGCGTCCAAGCTTCTCGGCACTCCTGATCCCTTCGGGTTTGATCACCTGTGTTCGTCGTGTGCGAGCGCGCCGTGCTGGGGGACCTCCAGGCACTATTCCTGCCTCCCGGCATAGGCCCAGAAACAATGTGATCATGCGCGGACGTTGTCTTTTGGGTTCATACGGCCGAAATGCGTCATGCAGTGCGATGTCGCTGTCCTGTGCGGGGTCAACGATCGTGAACACTGGCGTGTACGCAGCCCTGACGATTTCGGCTAGGACTTGGGGATACTCCTCCGTAGTCGCACGATCCAACCGTTCGAGCGCTTGTGTTCGTTGGCCATCCTCGTCCACCAGGCCTAGGAAACGCAATGCGGCCAAAGTGCGCGGAGCGTTGCCCGCTGGGATTCCAATTGTTTGAAGTTCCCCTAGTCCCAGGCGTTCAGGTAGCCCACGCTCTCGAAGTCGCCTGATCACTGTCAGGACGTTATCGACGGGCGCGTAAGGTGCCGCCTGGGTAGTCTCTGCGATCATCGATTCACCTCCACGGCATAGTCTAAGGGTCTGTGCCTAATGTGTCAAGCTGTGACGCCATAATAAGGCACGCTGTGCCGTGGTGTCAACGGCACAGCCGATTTTCGCAGTGCAATTGACGAAAGAACTGCTGGACTCTCATCCTTGCTCGCGGGAGGTGCTTCACATGGCCGAACCTAAGTTGGTACCAATAAGGACTGGATGGGCAGCGCTGGGGGACGGCTGGGCTGTCCATGCTCCTAGCCAAGAGGAAGCACGACGAAGATTCGAGGAGGCCGAGAGGCGGCACCGCGAAATAGAAGCCCGCCCTCCGTTCTACGAAAGACTCAGGAGGGCGGACTCGGCACAGTTATGAACAGGGCTATTAGGCCTGGCCTTCCGTTGATGGGCTTCGGTTAATGTCCTCCGCCCGCGGCCCATCCCGGCCGCCGCACCCTTACCCGGCGCGGCCCGCCGCTGGCCGCTCCCGGTCCGCGGCCGACAGCTCCTCCTCGAAGAGGACCTCCTCGATCCGGGCCGTCACCTCTCCCAGCCCCCAGCCTCGCAGGGCCGAGATAAGGTAGGCGTCGGGCCGGTGCACGCTCAACGACAGCTCGTACTCCGCCAGGTCGCCCAGGCCCCGCAGCGGCGAGCCGTCGCGGCAGGCCAGGCGGTCCACCTTGTTGAGGACCGTGAGCCGGGGCTTGCCGGCCACCTCTAGCTCAGCCAGGGTCCGGTCCACAGCTTCCGACTGTTCGGCGGCGTTGGGATGCGTTATGTCGACCACGTGCAGCAGCAGGCCCGCCTCCGATAGCTCCTCGAGGGTGGCCCGGAAGGCCGCCACCAACTGGGTGGGCAGCTTCTGGATGAAGCCCACGGTGTCCGTCAGAAGGACCCGGCGCCCGCCCGGCAGGACGATGCGCCGCGTCAGGGGGTCCAGGGTGGCGAACAGCAGGTCCTCCACGAAGACGTCCGCCCCCGAGAGGGCCCGCATGAGGGTGCTTTTGCCGGCGTTGGTGTAGCCGACCAGGGCCACGACGGGCACGCCCGTCCGGGCGCGCCGCCGCCGATAGAGGGCCCGCTGGCGCCGCACCGCCTCAAGCTGCTTCTTCAGCCGGCCGATCTTGGCGCGGACCAGCCGGCGGTCCGTCTCCAACTGCGTCTCGCCGGGGCCGCGGGTGCCGATGTGCCCTTCGAGACGCTCCAGGTGGCTCCACTGGCCGGCCAGACGCGGCAGGAGGTACTGAGCCTGCGCCAGGTCCACCTGCAGACGCCCCTCGCGGGTGCGGGCCCGCCGGGCGAAGATGTCCAGGATAAGGGCCGTGCGGTCCAGCACCTTGACCTGGAGGGCGTTCTCCAGGTTGCGCTGCTGCGACGGCGTGAGCTCGTCGTCGAAGACGACCAGGGTGTAGCGAGTGCGCCCGCGCTCCGCCTTGATCTCGGCCAGCTTGCCGCTGCCGACGTAGTGGGCCGGGTGCGGCCGCTGCAACCTCTGCACGGCGCGCCCGACCACGCAAGCGCCGGCGGTCTCCGCCAGGAGCGCCAGCTCCTCCAGGGAGCTCTGAGGGTCCCAGCGGCGGTCGGTGGCGCGGCCTGAACCACCGCCGCCTCTCAGTTCGACGGCAACGAGGTAGGCCCGCTCCTCAGGCTCAGCAGTGGGGTGAAGACGGTTGGCGCCGATGGCAAGTCCTCCGTCTGTAGGATAGCACGTCCGAGCAAGGCCAGGGGCAGCCGATCTGGCGCGGCAGGCCATCGATGCGGCCGAGGAGAGTGCGGACGGCTCTGCGGGCCAGAGAGCGGAGACTCGCCGTGCGGGTCCGCAGCGAGTACAATGTTTAGCAACTTCCTGCGCGTGCGTCGAAGGGGAATGCTGGGACTTTGTCCTCTCCCCACTCACCCCATGGATAATCGCTCATGCAACCCAGCGAGACCGCCCGACACCTCTTCTCCGGCATAGCCTCGAACTACGACCGCCCAGCAGAGGTGTTCAGCCTCTTCCAGTACAGCCGATGGCACCGATTCTTGCTGTCGAAGTTGCCCCCACTGGAGGAACCGCGGGTGCTGGACATCGCCACGGGCACGGGCGCCGTTGCCTTCCAGGTTGCGGAGAGACCGGACGCCCGCGTCGTCGGGGCCGACATCACGCGACCGATGCTGGCGCAAGCGAAGGCAAGGGCAGCGCAGGAGGGACTGTCACGGCGACTGGAGCTGGTCGAGTGCACCGCGGAGGCCGTCCCCTTCGCGGATGGCGTATTCGACGCCGTGATCTTCACCTACCTCCTTCGGTACGTCTCTGACGTTCCCTCAACGCTGAGAGAACTGGCGCGGGTCCTCAGGCCCGGGGGCGTCATGCTCTCGCTCGACTTTGCGGTGCCCGGCCCGATGGTGTATCCGCTCTGGCGTCTCTACACGTCGCTGGTGCTTCCCCTTGGTGGCGCTGTCCTGTCGCCCTCCTGGATGAGGGCCGGCGCCTTCCTCGGCAGGAGCATTCGCGGGTTCTACCGCCAGTGGCCAGAGCACCGCCTCGCGGGCCTGTGGCGAGAGTGCGGCTTTCCGCATGTGGCAGGCAAGCGCTTGTCTCTTGGGGGCGCACTGGTCATGTGGGGAGTCAAGGCTGAATGAAGGCTGTCTCACGACCGAAAACCGCCCACTCAGAGGGACAGCGACGACCGCGCGAGCTCCCGGCCTTCTATGCCCTTAGGCCCGGTGAGTGGCGAGACTACGTCACGCTCCTGCACCCACCGTACACGCTCTGGCACCTCAGCTACGTGGTGTTGGGCGCGGCGCTGGCTCCCACCGTGCGCTACGACCGCCTGGGGGCGACCCTTCTGGCGTTCTTCCTGGCCGTGGGCATCGGCGCCCATGCCCTCGATGAGCTCGCGGACCGCCCCCTGAAGACGCGCATTCCGGACCGCGTGCTCTATGCGCTGGCCGCCGTCTCCCTGGCGGGAGCCACCGCACTTGGGGTCGTCGGGGTTGTCTTTGCCTCGACCTGGCTTCTCGCCTTCGTTGCCTTCGGCCTGTTCATCGTCCCGGCCTATAACCTCGGCTGGCTCGATGGCCGCTTCCACTCCGACTTCTGGTTTGCCCTGGCCTGGGGCGCCTTCCCCTTTCTCACCGCCTACTGGGCCAGCGCCGAGACGTTGGCTCCAGCGGCGGCTGCGGGGGCGGTCACCTGCTTCGCCCTTAGTCTCGCCCAGCGCATTCTCAGCACCCGCGTCCGGACCATCCGCCGTGAGATCAAGGCGCTGGAGGGGACGGTTACCTACACCGACGGTCGAAGGGAAGCGATCAGCAAGAAGCTGGCCCTGGCCGCCGACGAAAGCGCTCTCCTTCTGCTCGCCTTCTCGGCGGTGGCCCTCAGCGTGTCCGTGCTGCTACTGCGGATCTATTGAGCGTTCTGCGGGTTGGAGGAAGGCCTCCACCCTGCCAGCCGCCGCAGCCCCTCTTCGAGCCGGTCGTCGGGGATCGTGAGGGAGAGGCGGACGTAGCCCTCGCCGGCGGCGCCGTAGCCGACGCCCGGCGTCACCACCACGCCCACGTCATCCAGAAGGCGGGTGGCGCACCCCATCGAGGTGTAGCCCTGGGGGACGCGCGCCCAGACGTAGAGGCTGGCCCTGGGCGGCTGCACCGACAGGCCCAGGGCCCGCAGCGCCTCGACCAGGCGGTCTCGGCGGCGCTGATAGACCGCGTTGTGCTCCTCGATGCAGTCCTGGGGGCCCTCCAGGGCGGCGATGGCCATGCGCTGGATGGCCTGAGGCACCCCTGAGTCCAGGTTCGACTTCACCCGCATGAGGGCGTTGATCATCGCGGCGTTGCCCACCGCCATGCCGATGCGCCAGCCCGTCATGTTGTAGGTCTTGGAGAGGGAGTGGAACTCCACCCCTACCTCGCGGGCGCCGGCGGCCTGGAGGAAGCTCACCGGCCGGTAGCCGTCGAAGGCCACCTCGCTGTAGGGGCCGTCGTGGCAGACGGCCAGGTCGTAGCGGCGGGCGAAGGCCACCGCGCGCTCGAAGAAGTCGAGGCCGGCCACGGCGCCGGTGGGGTTGTTCGGGTAGTTGAGCCAGATCAGCTTCGCCCGACGGGCCACGTCCGCCGGCACAGCGTCCAGGTCGGGAAGGAAGCCGTTCTCCTCGCGCAGGGGCAGGTAGTAGGGCTCGCCGCCGGCGAAGAGGGTGCCGACGGCGTACACCGGGTAAGCCGGGTCCGGCACCAGGGCCAGGTCGCCGGGGTCGATGAAGCAGAGGGCGACGTGCCCGATACCGTCCTTGGAGCCGATAAGGCTCAGCACCTCCCGCTGCGGGTCGAAGGAGAGGCCGAAGCGCCGCTCGTACCACTCGGCGACGGCGCGCCGGAACTCGGGCAGGCCCTCCGTCTCCGGGTAGCGGTGGCTGGCCGGGTCGCGGGCGGCCTCGACCAGGGCGTCGATGACGTGCGGCGGCGTCGGGATGTCCGGGTCGCCGATGCCGAAGGAGATGACATCGACCCCCTGCGCCCTCTTCTCGGCGATCTTGCGGCTGATCTCGACGAAGAGGTAGGGGGGCAGCCTCTCGATGCGGCGGGCAAGCTGCATCACGCCGGCTCCCGCCACCGCACCTCGTACAGCCGCACCGGATCCTCGAAGCCGCGTAAGGCTATCTCGCCCAGGTCCGCCAACAGAAACCCCTTGCCCGCCGCGAGTTCCCGAACCACTGTCGGGACCAGAATCTGCCCTGGCTCGGCACGGGCGCATATGCGGGCGGCAAGCTGGACGGCGGTACCGAACAGGTCGTCGTCCTCGGCAACCGGCTCTCCAGCATTCAGGCCGATGCGCACCCTCAGGGGCATGTCGGGGTGCTCCTCCACTCGGGCGGCCACCGCCCTCTGGACAGCGATGGCACATTCCAGAGCACGACTCGCCGACGGGAACGAGGCCATGATGCCATCGC
>Ga0315279_10006692_pt1 | contig 14482 bp, 6 predicted proteins | sample YL17G06_20_MG_FD_203694 | JGI IMG/M metagenome (GOLD analysis project Ga0315279, IMG submission 203694) | Sediment microbial communities from Yellowstone Lake, YNP, Wyoming, USA - YL17G06_20 | ecosystem: Environmental > Aquatic > Freshwater > Lake > Sediment | place: USA: Wyoming | collected... | reverse complement strand
CATGTCCTGCGCGTCGATGCCGACGACGCGTGGTGGCGGGCACTCCCGGCACGCCTCGCCGACCTGGTCTGATACGCATTCGCCTTGAACGCGCTACATAGCCGAACACGGGGTCTGCCCATATCGTCGGTTGTATGGTGCGTCTGCACAACGGGTTGTAGGGGCGAGGCATGCCTCGCCCCTACGGCCACGATGTAGCGTCTTCAATACGAAAGCGTATGATCCGTCCGTACTGGAGATGCAGCGTCCAGCGCTGCACGGGGCGAACACGGTCGAACGCTTCGCGTTCGCGGGTTCGCCCCTACGCTCGCGATAGAGCGCGGCCACCACAAATCCCGATGATCCGTCCGCTACGTCGCCCGTGCGATGGCGTACAGCCGCGCACCGGCAAGGTAGACCTTGAGGCCGATCGTCCGTCCCTTCACCACATCGAGCGACGCGTCGCCGGTCCATGCCGGTTCCCAGTCGAGTTGGTCGCCCGCGAAGGGCACCGCATCGGCGTACGTGAGCCCCGGCACCGGAGCGCCCTCGTCGTCGAGCACTTCGGCGCGGACGTAGCCGCTGCCGACGCGGACCGCGGCGTTCAGGAGAAGCCGGCCGCCCGTCCACGCGAAGGGCCGCGTGACGAGGAATCCCTCCGGCCCGGCTTCGAGCGCGGCGAACCGGTCTCGCCGCAAGGTTGCCATGCCGATCGCCCCCTTCGGGAACGGGTAGTCGAGGCCGTGCGCCGACTCGCGGCCCTCGTAGTAGAACCACAGGTCGCGCCCGTGCTCGATGGGCGGCGAGGAGGCCAGGGCGATCCACTGGCGGTCCCATGCGTGGCCCGGGCCGTTCTCGAGGAACGCCTGGCGCGTGCGGCGCCATGTGCGGGTGTCGCGGCTCACGACCAGCTCGGTGTCGATGCGATCGGGCGTCGTCCAGAGGCGCTTGAGGCCGCCGAGGTAGAGGTCGCGGTACCGGAACGCCGGGAGCCCGTAGAACTGCACGTCCCACGGGTCGTCGAGGTCGGGCGCGAGCATGGGCTCGGGATCAGACCACGTGAGGAAGTCGGCGCTCTCGCTGCGGTAGACAACGCGCCCGCGGAACTCGGCGCGCATCTCCGGCCCGTGCCGGCGGGTGAAGGCGATGAAGGGGCATGGGCCGTCGGGGTCGTGGAGCAGCGTCGTGCGGTCGCTCGCGGAAGAGAGGACCGGGTCCGGGTGGAGCTTCCAGCGGATGCCGTCGGGTGAGAAGGCGGCATAGAGGCCAGGGCCGCCCGGTTCCTGGGAGGTTGAGAGGAGCATCTTGTAGCGGCGTTCCTCGCGGTACTCGCGGTCGTCGCGGATGACGGAGAGCGTGCTGAGCCATCCCGTGCCCAAGGCGACAAGGATGATGTTGTTGTCCCGCGAGCCGGCATGTTCGACCAGGCCGAGGGATGGCTTCTCCCAGTTCACGCCGTCGGCGCTCGTGGCGTAGCCGAACATCGCGCGGCGCGGCCCGCGTTCGATGCGGGAGAAATTCTGGTACCACATCTCGTAGCCGCCGTCGAGCCGGGGAAGGACGCTCCCGTACAGGATGGCGCAATGGCCCTCCCACGGCCGATCGGGCCGGAGCACCGGGCCGAACTTCCGCGGCTTCTCCCAGATGCGCGAGAGACGCACCGTCCGCGCGATGGCCTCGTCGTCGAGGAAGAGGATTGTGTCGCTACGTTCGAACATGGCGCTTCCTCCGTGGGAGCGAGGTACAAGGGGAGAGGCACCCCGTGGGGTGCCTCTCCCGCCGCCAGGTGCGCGCCGTCAGAATGCGACCTGCGAGATGCTCTTCATGACGAGCGAGACGGCGATGGACGACATGGAGATGAGGCCCATGCCGCAGGAGAAGCCCGCGAGGAGGATCGGCGCGTACTTCCGCCACGTCTCGCCGCCGAAGCGCTTGTTGAAGTAGTACTTGTTCAGCATCGCGCCGGTGAACATCGGGATCGCCGCGGTCGGCCAGCCCATGAAGCCGTTGATGATGCCGTAGAACAGCGTGATCGGCGCCTTCAGGACCACGATGGGCACGTAGGTCACCGCCGCGAGGCCGAAGCCGGCGATCACCTTCGGCAGCGTGATGATGCCCTTCATCAGGTTGCTCCCGCCGGGCAGTGTGCTCGACACCCACAGCGAACGCATCGTCGCCTGGAAGGGCCACATCTTCTGGACGAATGGGTACGAGGACGACGGGATCTGGCTCAGCCGCCAGATGAGCGACCAGAACAGCGCGCTGAAGAGCAGGAGAATGAAGAAGTTGGCGAGGTAGAGCTTCACGACGCCCGTGAACCTGGTCCGGGTCAACTCGAGCACGCGGAAGGTCGAGGCCCAGCCGCCATAGTTGCCCACCGGCAGAGGTGCGAACCAGATTGCCACGCCCTGGTAGCCGGAGAGCCAGAACGCACCCTCCGTCACGTACGGGAAGGCCACGCCCGCGGTACTGCCGGTGATGCCGATCATCTTCGCCGAGATGTACGAGAGCAGCGGCGTGAAGACGAACCCGAAGAACGCCGTGATCCACCACGGGAAGTCGGGCACGAGATACTTGACGAGCCCCACCGATACCGCGGTGATGACGAACCACACGGCGAGCGCCATCCAGATCGGGATGTCGCCTCGCTGTGGGCCGGCCTTCACCACGCCTTCCTCCGGCGCCTCCTCCGATACCTCGCGCGTGCCGGTGACGAGTGTCCGGAAGACCAGGTAGATGCTCACCGATGCGACGAAGATCGCCATGCCAATCGTCGCGGAGAGCCAGAAGTCGAACTGCGTCGCCACCTGCGTCGGGATGAGCGACATGCCCGGCTCCCACCGGCCCATCATGCCGTAGTTGTACAGGATCGGGCCCAAGACGAAGTTCTTGGTCATGGACCCGATGAACGTGCCGACCGTGACCCAGTACGGCAGGACGAAGCCGCTGAGGACCAGGCCGAGATCGGTGCCGATGCCGAGGGTCGCGGTCGGCAGGATCGACCGGAGGTTGACGGTGAAGTCGAGCCACGGGATGGGCAGGATTTGAACGCCCTGGGTGAGGAACGCATCGGAGAGCGTCGGGATGACGATGTAGATCGTGCCCCAGATGAGGCCGATCACCGCGCCGATGGAGAAGATCCGCCAGCGCCAACCTTCGGACTTCGACGACGACTCCGCGAGCGCCGTCGCGCCGCCAGCGGCCACGGGAGCCATCGGGAATGGCAGCCGCTCGACGTCGCTCGTGACGCGGTACATCACGTAGCCGAACGCCAGCCCGCTGAACTGCCCATTGACCATCGACGCGACCATCACGAGGATCGGCTTCACCCACGCGATATTCCAGAAGCTTCGCTCGACGAGCGCGGCGCTTCCGAGGGGCGGCGCGATCCATGTCGGGATGTAGGGGGCGATGATCTCGGCCTGGGGCGATTGGACGAGGTACTGGTTCCAGACCAGGACGCCGAACGGCCCGCCGAAGAGCGCGACGCCACCGTTCATGCCGACGCCGGCAGCCATGAGCATGCCGGCGGCCCAGTAGATGAGGATGATCTCCTGCTTCTTCAGCGTCACGAAGGCGCGCTTGGCGATCTCGAGGAAGAGGATGATCGTCACCCACTCCGCCGCGCCGCCGACGCTCTGGCCCGAGACGAGGCCGAGGTAGATCGCGCCGGGCAGCATGACGATGCCGATGAACAGCATCGCCAGGATGGTATTCCAGTTGAAGCCGTCTACGAACTGGTCCTGGATTTCGGCCGCCCCGATGTCCTGCTGGACATCCTCTACCTTCGCCGCGGTTTCGTCCGTTGCCACTGCTGGCTCTCCTGGCAGGTCGAGCTCTGTCCGGTATCGTCACGGGGCGGCCACGGAAGCCGCCGTGACAGGTTGCCGATGCGCTACGTCGCGTCCGTCTCCGCCGCGAGGACCTCCTCGCCGCGGAAGATCCGGGTGCCGCGTCCGCGGTACTCGTCCTTCAATGACGGCGGGATGGTGCGCCAGACGAGGAAGCGCTTCCGCATGACGTTCATGAACCCGCGGTTGATGCGCTGCCACGAGTCCACGTCGCCGCTCAGACGGTGGATGGTCATGTCCACGCGGTAGATGTGGTACTCGCCGGTCGGCATGGCGTCCATCTGCACGTCCTGGCTGATGCCGAGGTCGTACGGCGCGAGCCACGTGCGGAAGGTCAGCCGGTACGCCGGGTCCTCGCCTTCCTTGCTGTCGAGCGCCCAAAGCCCGACGTTCTGCGCGACGAACTCGCCCGCGGAGCCTGCGCCGTACGATTCGAGCACGCGCGCGAGGTAGGCGTACAGGCCGATGACGTCGCTCTGGCCGACGGTGAAGGGGAAGTCGAACCGCCAGTAGTCTCCGTCCGCCGGCGGGAACGACCATCGGCGCGTCACGTCCGGCACGGCGCTGTCTGCGGCCACCTTCGCCGGGTAGAGCGACGAGAGGAGCACCGTCAGCATCACGATCGCCGTCGAGGAGACCGCCGAGAGCGAGGAGTAGTTGAGCGATAGCCCCGCGAGGGCGCCGGTCTTCGTGAGCGCGATGGCGAGGATTTGCCCCGTCAGATACCCCCAGACCGCGCCGATCACGGCGAACACGGTCGCCTCGGCGATGAACAGCGCCGCGATGTGGAAGGGCGTGAGGCCGATCGTGGCGAAGATGTTGATCTCTCGCTTCCGGTCGTACACGGCGCCGAGCATCGTGTTGAGCACGATGAGCGCGGCCACCGCGATCGGCACGCCGAGGTTCGAGAGCCCGCTGAGCGAGGTCGCGCCGAGGCTGCTGTAGACGTTCACCTTTCCGTTGTGCCCGACGAACGTCGTGAGCGCCACGCGGGACATGAACTGCTCGATGTCCTGCAGCATGCTGTCCGGTCGGGCGAAGTTGCTCACCGCCACCGAGCGGAGCGTGCCGCCGAGCAGCATGACATCCGCATGGGGCAGGATCATGATGTTCTCGGGCGCGATGTGGCTGAAGGTCTGGATCGGCGCGTCAGCGGTCCGCGTCGGGTCCTCGGCCGATGCGTCGGTGAGGCGTTGCTGCTCGGCGACGAGGTCGACCGGCGTGAGGAGCTCGTCGTCGAGGTCCTTGAGCTTCATCATCCGCTGATCGTCGACGAGGCCGATGACATCCCACGTGCGGCCCAGCATGTCGATGCGCGCGGTGCCGACGTCGGCGGGAGTGATCCCGACGAGGGCCGCCATCCGTAGCGGCAGGATCACGGCGCCGCCTTCGCCCAGCCGAAACCACCGGCCCGCCACGAGGTAGCTGTCGACGCCGGTGACGCGCGGCTCGTCCGCCGTCACCCCCAGGAAGCCGGAGGCGAAGCTGCGCTCGCCGTTCCCCAGGTTGACGAAGTCGACGAAGGCCTTGTCCGCCCGCACCTGCGCCATGTACCAGCTTCGCGGCGTGATGAGGGCCTGGCCCTCGAACGCGCTGTGGACGTACTCCTCCACGCTGGGCTGGAGGCCCATCCAGTTGCGGTCGCGGATGAGCATCCCCTCATAGGCGGGCTTGTTGTCCCGTCCGATCTTGTAGAAGCGCATCTCCGTGACGACGGAGGTGAAGGAGAGGACGCTGAACGTGAGGATGGCGATCGTCACGGCGGTGAGCCCGGTGCGGGTCGGCCGCTTCCGCAGGTTGTTGATGCCGAGCTTGATCGCCGCCGCCGTCGCCTGGATGCGCCCGACGTCGGTCTCGTGCATGCCGCTGGCCGCCATCTTCAGCCGCTTCAGCTCCCAGTTGAACTTGTTCACCACGATGACGGTGACGATGGCGCCCAGGGCGAAGATGACGAAGCCGAGGAAGATGATGTACGGCGAGGTGCTGAGCTTGAACGCCGGGTGCACGAACTGGAGCACCATGAAGATGCCGACGAAGATGAGCGAGAAGCCGAGGATCTGCCGCCTGATGTCCACCGCGCCGATGACGAGGCGCTCCATGAAGAAGGCGAATGGCAGAAGGAGCGCGAAGTAGAACACGACGCCCTGGACGGTATCGACCGCCGTCCCCTTCACGTCCGGATACGCCCGCGCCTCGAGCCCCCACGCGCGGCGCGCCATCGAGATGAAGTCCTCGTAGCGCCTGTCCCGGTACGCCTGATCGGCCTGGATGAGGGCCGCCCGCGCGTCGTCGTGGAGGTTGAGGACGCGCTGGTTCACCACGCCGTAGCGCGCGAGCGTCTTCATGCGCACGTCGTCGATGACCCAGATATCCCGCGCGACGCGCCACGGCGCACGGTCCACGACGCCCATGTCGATGAGGTACCCAGCGCCCTCGGCCTGCATCTGCTGCTGCGGGCCGACCTGCTGGGGCGTCAGCGGATGCGTGAACATCGAGGTCGGCGCGTCGATGAGGAGGTACTTGATGCCGAACAAGCTCGTGCTCATCATGATCTTCACCCGCGTGCCGGGCGGAGCGAACAGCACGGCGGCCGGCTCGACCTCGCCCTCCTTTCGGCTCTGCAGCGGCACGATCTCCATGCCGAAACTGCGGAGCTCCGAGCCATCCGCGCCGCGCACCGCCATCAAGTCGAGGGCGCTCAGGTAGCGGCTGTCGACGATCTCGAAGAGGCTGAGGCTGCGCGCGCCGAAGAGGACTTGCAGCGTCTGGAGGACGGGTGCGTCGACGCGTAGGGTCATGGGATAGGTCTTGTTCCCGTCCTCGCCGAGGTCCGGGGCCAGCATGATCCGCCCGTCGTCGCCGATGCGGTATGCCTTGAGCGTCACGGTCGCCACGTGCGGCGCGACCATGTGGAAGCGGAAGCGCCCGAGTTCGCTCGGCCGCTGGTTCGTCTTCATGGTGTCGACCACGGTCCAGCGCATCCGATCGAGCCCGTCGCCCGAGCCGCTGTTGGTCATGGAGGTGATGAGCCCGCGCACGCCGGTGAGCGTCTTTCCGCTGTAGCTGATCGTGACGATCGCGCCCGGCACCGGCGTGTTCGGGATGAAGCCCTCCTGGCGGTTGAACTGGAGGATGCGGCCGGTGAGCTCGCGCTGGGTGTCCTTCGGCTTGATCTTCGTCTCCTGGAAGAACCCCTTGTCGCGCACCCCGCGGTAGAGGAGCCCCGCCATGGTGCTCGCCTGCTTCACCACCTTGTCGATGTCGAGCGCGCCGAGCGTGTCGACCGGGGTGTCAACCTTCAGCCGCGCGTCGTTCGTCGTGGCGAAGGTGATGGCGCTCAGGCCGACGTAGTTGATCGGCTCATGGTCGAACGCCATCATGGTCGGGAGGAAGGTGCGCCAGGTCCGTTTCGCCGGCGCGATGGCATCCACGAAGAGCGGGAACGCCTCGTCGACCTGCTGGCCGGGGAAGATCTGCGCGGCATACCGCATGAACGCCTTGCCGTAGCCGGTATGCATGTTCGTGCGCCGCGCGTCAGTGTTCCACCCCGTATAGAAAGTGCCCTGCGCGAACGTCGCCACCTGCTCGTTGTGGCTGGAGATGTCGAGGCCGATGAACAGGCCGAAGCGGAATCGGTCCCGTTTCGGGATGCGGTCGAGGAAGGTCCCCTCGGTGCGTACGTGGCGGTAGAGCCACTCGTTGATGCCGGTCAGGGCCTGATGGTGCGCCGACGTGGCGAGAAATACGAAGGGCACTTCGGGTCGGTGCGCCGTGAAGGACTCGGCGATGGCGAGGAGCGACGCCATGCCGCACGCGTTTTCCGCGCCGATCGCGCGGGCCGGCACCACGGAGTTCGCGTCGTAGTATGCCTCGAGGATGATTGTCGAGTCGGGGCTGTTCGTGCGCGTGCCGGGCAGACGGCCGGAGATGTTGTACGTCTCGACGGGCGTCCACTCCATGCGGCTCGCGAGGACGACCCGATTGCCGGGCGCGCTGCCGAGCGCCCGCAGCCGCTGAGCCGTCTCGCCCTCGGCCCAGAAACGGGGCACGTCGACGGGCACGCTGAGGAACTTGTTCTCCGCCTCGGTGCGCGTGACCTTCCCATCGTCGACGAAGATGACCGCCTGCGCGTCGAGGATCCGCGCGTTGAGGTAGTTCATCCCGCTGGCGAAGTCCATCACGACGACGGAGCCCTTCACGTCGCGCCCGTTGAAGGCCGCGTAGCTGCCGTCGCCGGCGTAGACGAGCTCGCCCCGGATGCCGGAGGTGAGGCGGATGCGGTGGCCGGGCGTCGTTCCAGCCTGCCTGAGAAGATTGCCCGTGCGTTCCTCGATGGCGAAGTAAAGCATGTCGCCGGGCAATGACGGCAGCGCCGTCCTCGGGTAGAGGAGCACGCGCGAGGCGTAGTTGAGGAGGATGATGCCCCGCGCGCCGGCGGCCTGCGCGCCCATCGCGTTCGAGGAGTCGACGCTCACGGTCCTCTTCGTCTCCCGCGCGACCGGCACGCGCCCGATCACGTCGAGCACGACGAACTTGCCCTTCACGTCCAAGGACGAGAAGTCGATGATGTTCCACACGCCCGGCTGACCGCGGCGAGTGCCGTACCGCGCCTCCTCCTCGGGCGTCAGCTCCATGTCCTTCCGCGGGATGTAGAGGAAGTCGGATTCGAGTCCTTCGGCCGGCACCGCGTGCGTCTCGGGGCGCTCCGGCCAGACCACGGTCAGCGGGCCCAGCAGGCTGTCGTCGAGGGCGATCTCGGCCTCGGGGATCGTGGAGGTCTGCACCTGGTTGGGCCAGACGGCGTAGATCGGCCCCGACGTCCCGTCGCCGAAGGTGACGCTCCCGCCCTTGTCGAGCGGCACGACCACGGCGAACGTGTCGACGGTGATGTCCTGCAGGCCGAGCGCGGCGAACTGAGACCTGATGTACCCCTGCGCTCGCCGCTCGCCCTCGTAGCCCACCGAGCGCGATTGGTCGGAGACGAGCCCCCGCAGATGCCGCTCGATGCCCTCCCTCGTCACCGACCGCATCACCGCCGCGACGCGCTCGTCAACGCGGCCGCTGTCCACCCGGGCCGCCGGTGCGGGGTTCAGGTTGAGGCCGAACAGCCAGACGGACACCTGCTCGGGGTTGAACACGGTGACCGACAGCAGTTGGAGGACCGCGAAGACGATCAGGAACCACATTCCGATCTTGCCGAGGATGCGCCAGACAGGCGACGGCGCAGCGCCGCTCTCCGGATTCGTGTCGCCACTGGTGGTCTCTGAGACGTCAGGCATCGCTATCTCCGCATGCTGCGTACAGGCTCACACGACGCCACGCGATGGGGTCGGTCCTGTCCTTGATGACGTTCCGGCGCGGCATGGTCGAGAGCGGCCCATCGCGCGCTCGGGATTCGGACCGCGCGCGGAGCCATGTCCCGCCCATGCCGATTCATGCCGATATCCCATGCGCGTCCTCTCTGCCTGGCTCGACGCCCCGGTGAGATGAAGTCATGAGATGGCGTCTCACAGGATGGCCCACGAGGACGGGACGACATGGCGATAGAGAGAACCGGTACGACGACTGCGGGAGATCCCCTGTGCCCCGCACTGGGGCGCCGCCCGGCCGCACCTCCCGACCTCCCGCGACGGACGATCCCGGTGCCGCGGCTGCGGGACAGCTATACCCCGACGAAGGATGACCGCGCGCCGCCATCTCGGCAGTGCCCAAACTTCGGATCATAGATGCCGCACGCAGAGGGAACCGCCGCGACAAGAAGTATACGGTGGTCACACCGGTCCGGCCAAGGCGACGGCAGCGGCTGATGCGCGATCCGGCCGCCCGCCGGAAGTCAGCCTCTCAACGCACGGCCTGAATCTGCTGCACGAGCGATGGACCCCAGATGTCCTCGAACCGTCGCCACGACTGCCGCGCGCGGGTGCGGAAGACGGCGAGGTCCGGCCGCAGGACGATCATGCCCTGTGCGGCGAACTCCTCGACGAGCCGGCGCTCCTCCTGCTCGATGATGCGCCGGTTGTACGCGCCTCCTTCGCGGAAGGCCCGAGTGACGAGGGCCTGATCCTCAGGGCTGAGCGAGCTCCAGGTGCGGTTGCCCATGACCGGGACGATCGTGCTGATCATGTGGCTCGTCAGCACCAGATAGCGGCACACCTCGTTGAACCGCATCGCCCGGATCGTCGATAGCGGGTTCTCCTCCGCGTCGATTGCCCCGGCGCGTAGGGCGACGTAGACGTTGCTGAACCCGAGCGTCGTCGGGAGCGCGCCGAGCACCCTCGCCGCCTCCACGTACATGGTCGACATCGGGATGCGCAGCCGGATGCGGCCGAACTCCTCCGGCGTCGTCGCAGGCTCGTCGCGCAGCGTCACCTGACGGATGCCCTGGTGCCACACCTCGATCACGTGCAAGCGGGAGCGCTGTTCGATCTGGGCGAGGATGCGCCGGCCGGTCGGGCTTTCCACGGTATGGTAGAAGTGGTCGAGGTCGCGGAACATGTACGGCGCCTCGAAAACCATCGCGGGCGGGTAGTAGTCTGCGAGACCCCCCATGCCGGTCATCCCGAGCTCGTCGCTGCCATTGGCGATGTCGTCGAGTTGGCCGGGGATGGAAACGCGCGGCAGCACCACGAGCTGAATTCGGCCGTTCGTCCAGGTGTTCAGGAGGTCGGCGACGTGGAGGAGCGCCCGGTGCTGCGGCTGCTCCGGCGGCGCGTTGTGGCGGAGCACGAACCGGTACGACTTCTCACGGGAAGAGCAGCCTGCCAGAAGCAGGGCCGCCAGGAGCACCACCGCGAGGGGCAGCGCGATCGCTGCGGCCGCTGCGCCGAAGGATCGCCCCCGGGGCCGACGTCCGGCCCTCGGGGCGAGGATGGCCCGGCCTCTCTCTCTCTCGTCGAACTCCGCGTACATCGGGGGTGCTCGCACTTCCCGGCGGAGCGAACGTCCGCCGGCTCAGGAAAGGAGCGTCGCCGCACGCGATGCGCGTGGGCGGAGACTTGGGGTCAGAACCCCGCGAGCGCGTCCGCTTCGCTGCTGAAGATCTCCACGTACTGCCGGAGCCCGACCATGGTGAAGATCTTCTGGAAATGCTCCGACGGCTGCACGAGGCGGATCGTCTGGCCGGCCCTTGTACCGGCGATGGCGATGTTGATGATGATGGCGATTCCGCCGCTGTTGATGTATGCGTCGGGCCTGAAGGAGATGATCACCTTGCGCACGCCCGCCGTGGTGATCCGCCGATGCGCCGCCTCCACCTCTTCCCGCGCCTCCGGCGTCAGGTCGCCATCCACCTCGATGACCGCCACACCTCCCAGCGTGCGCACCTGCGCCCTGGTCTTCGCCCTGGTTTCCACTGTCCGTATCCCTCGCTGCAGGTATCCTTCGATCAACCGAGCGACGCGGCCGCGCGCGAGGCCGCCGTCGCCCCGCCGGGCGCGATGTCTTCCGGTTCGAGGCGGATGATCATGCGGGTGACGTTCCCAAGCTCGGACCGGACATTGAACCGGACCTCGTCCATGAGGGACTTGATGAGGAACATGCCCCAGCCGCGCGCTTCCTGCTCGCCGGCGAGCTTCCTCGCCAGGTCGGGCGTCTCCACCACCTCGGGCATGCCCTCCCCTTGGTCCACCACATCGATCTGCAGGCTGTCGTCCTCTATGGTGAGCGCCACGACGACCGTCATCGCCGCGTTGAACCTATGAGCATGCTCCATCGCGTTGACGCACGCCTCGGCGACCGCGGTGCGCAGATCCTCGACCCGTCCTCGGTGGAAGCCCACCAGCTTCGCCGCAGCGCCGGCCGCGTCCATCGCCACCCGTTCGTACCCGAGCCTGCTCGGCAACTGCAACCGGATGGTCCGGACTTCGTCTTCCATGGACGACGGTCCCCCTAAGTTCCCGACACCCTGGTGCCCGCCACGGCACGGGATACGTGAGCCAGGCCGTCCTGGTCTACGCGTTCGCCGACCCGCACCACGAGAAGGGTGATATCATCCTCCGCTTCCCGATCCCCCATGTGCCGCGCCGCATCCTCGAGCAACCGTTCCCGCGTGTCCGCCACGCCGTCATTCTCGGCGAAGGCCCGCAACACGCGCTCGAACCCGAACAGCTCTCCCTCGGGCGACTTGGCCTCCACAATCCCGTCGGTCAGGAAGACGAACGTGTCCCCGGCACTCACCGGCATCACCCTCTCAACATACTGCACCCGAGATACCATTCCCAACGGCAGTCGATCCCCTTCCACCTCGAGGGCGTCCACGCGCCCGCGGACACGGCGCAGCGGGTCCAGCCCACCGGCATTCGCCAAGCGCAGCACGCCTGCGGCCACGTCGAACACGGCGATGGTGCAGCAGATGAACGTGTGCGTGCCGGTGCGCATCTGGAGCGACTCGTTGAGGATGCGCAGGATCTCGGCCGGGCTGTGGCTCTGACGCGCCGCCGTCGTGAGCATGCCGCTGAAGAGCACCGCCGGTATGGCCGCCTGCATCGCGTGTCCGGTCACGTCCGCCACGACGATGCCCACCCGCGGGCTTGCCCCATCCGCCCAGAGGTAGGTGAAGTAGTCGCCGCCCACCCGGCTCGCCGGGCGACAGCGTCCCGTGATCTCGAGGCCCGGCACGACCGGGTCGCGTTGTGGCAGGAGATCCGCCTGGAGCTGCTGGGCCACCTGGAGCTCCCGCTGGAGCTCGCCGACGAGTTGAGATTGTGCCTGTCGCAGGCGATGGCTTCGCTGCACCGCGATGCTCCCGGCGATGGCGATGCCGGCGGCGCCGATGGCCGTTGGCAAGAGAAACCACCACGTGTTCCAGAACGGCGGCTGGACGCTGAACATCGCTCGCGCGCCGACGACGTCCACGTTGCGCTCCTGGTCGAGGGCGACGACCTCGAACGTGTGCCGCCCGCGCGGAAGTCGGTCAAAGACGTGGCTCGTCGCCTTCGCGAACGAGCTCCACGCACCATCATCCAGGCGCCAACTGTAGAGGAGGTCCTCCGGCGGCGTGCGGTCCCACATGTCGCGGCCCCACCAGCGGACGGTGAGGAAGCCGGGGTACGCCACGCGCTGCGGCAACTGCTCGAGGAACGTCCGCGGCGGATCGGTCGACGTGGCATGGTATCTCGTGATGACACCGTCGAAATGGCCGAACCAGAGCGAGCCATCCGCCCCGACGGCCGATCCCCATACCTGGTCCTTCGCGAGGCCGCTCGTGGAGCGGAACGTCAGCCATCGCTCGCCGTCGAACCGGCTGACGCCGCGCGTCGTGCCGAACCAAACCGAGCCGTCCTCCGCCTCGACGATGGACCATACGTCGTTGCTGGCAAGGCCCGCGTCGGCGGTGTAGTGAGTCCATGTGCCGTGTCGCCAACGGCTCACGCCGGCGCTCGGCAGGTTGCCGCCGACCCAGACGCTGCTGTCGCGCGTGCCGCACATCGTCCACGGGTAGGTGGTCGCCAGCCCGTCGTTGGCGGTGAAGCTCCGCCAGCCCTGGCCGTCGAACCGCGCCACGCCGCTGGCCGTGCCGACCCATGTCCGTCCCTCGGCATCCTCGGTCAGGCTCAGGACGCGGTTGTCGGGCAGGCCGTCCCGCGTGGTGAACTGGCGCCAAGCTCCGTTGTGCAGGCGGAAGACCCCGTACCCATCGGTGCCGTCGCGAGTCATCGTGCCGACCCAGACGTCGCCGTCCCGAGCGCGGAGCATGGCGCGGATCGCGGCCGTCTGGTCGAGGATGGGGGTCGTGAGGAGCTGCATCCACGTCCTGCCATCGTAGCGCCAGATGCCGGGGATCGAAAGCGGCGAGCCGCTCGCCACCCATACGGTGCCGTCGGGCCAGGCCAGGACCGCGGTGACCTCCTCGTCGCTCACGTGGGGCGCCACTGGCGGCGCCACGAATCGGTCGTTCTCGAACTCGAACAGGCCCGTCGTCGTGCCGATCCAGAGGGACGTCCCCGGGCCGCGGGCGATATGTTCGACGCTGGCATCCGACGGGAGGCCTTCCTCCTGGTCGTATACCCACCATGGGCCGCCGCGCCGATCGAACCGCGCGACGCCGCTGCCGGAGATGATGAACCAGTACGAGTCATCGAGGGCGTAGAGCATTCTGGTGATCATCGGCCCGGCGATGCCGACCTGGCGGATGGGGTAGCTCTCCCACGTGCCTCGCGAGTAACGGTAGAGCGTGCCGGCGGGTGACCCGGCGGCCCAGAGCGAGCCGTCGGGCATGGGTAGGAGCGAGGCCGCCGTGAACGTCGCGATGTCGCTGCCGCCGAACGTATCCCATGCGCCGTCCTTCCAGCGCCAGACGCCGCGGCCGTACGTCCCGAACCAGTACGCGCCGTCGTTCGTCTCGGCGATGGTCAGGATGTCGCCCGGCGGCGGCCGGATCGCGGCGACCATGTCCGACCACCGGTCGCCGAAGAACCGGTACACGGCGTCCGTCCGCCGGCCGGTGCCGAAGACCGTCCAGACGCCGCCTTCCTGATCGCCGTACAGCGTCCGAATGGGGCGGTCGGGCAGACCGTCCCGCGTGCCATACTGCTGCCACTTCCCCTGCTTGTAGCGCAGGAGACCCATGTACATGGGGCCCGGCTGCAGACCGGTCTCCGCCACCGGCGCGCCCGGCTCCGGCGGCGATACGCCGATCCAGATCGCGCCATCGG
>Ga0315279_10006691_pt1 | contig 14483 bp, 13 predicted proteins | sample YL17G06_20_MG_FD_203694 | JGI IMG/M metagenome (GOLD analysis project Ga0315279, IMG submission 203694) | Sediment microbial communities from Yellowstone Lake, YNP, Wyoming, USA - YL17G06_20 | ecosystem: Environmental > Aquatic > Freshwater > Lake > Sediment | place: USA: Wyoming | collected... | reverse complement strand
TAAAGGAATAGCATAAAATTTAGAAGGCATCTTGAAAAAATAATTATTTCATATATCTTAATTGGATAGTATGAAACTGGTAACACAAAAATGCTCTGGTGGCCAACTCATCACAAAAGAATAGCCCAGCTGGCTGATGGCTTAACAACCTTAGCCAGCTTCATAGGGGCTTATTTTATCTGGGATTGGATCAGAATTACTTTTATGATTGGTAATCCGATTCACGTCACCAGGAATGATATCCTCAAAATCATTGGCCTTTCGACAATGTGGATAATAATTTTTACTAAACTAAATGCTTATTCCGACCAGATTTTTAGTTCAATATGGAAAGAACTTAAAATAATCGTTAAAACTTGTGTTCTTGGAGTCTTCATATTCTTTGCAGCATTTTTCTTGTTAAGATTTGGCTATGTCCCTCGATCCTATATTGTAATTTTTGCATCTGTAAATTTTCTCTTTTTGTTTTTTGAAAAACTTACTCTCTTTTATTTAGCTAAATTCCTTCGAAAACAAACAAAAAATAGAAAAAACATTCTTGTGGTTGGTACTGGAACGCGGGCTAAAAATTTCATCGAAAAAGTGGAAAATAACTTAGGCTGGGGCCTGGAAATTATTGGTTTAACATCCGGAGATAAATCAAAAGTTGGACAAGAATTTCATGGACATAAGGTTATAGGGAGCAATGATGAAATTGAAAATGTTCTCCATCATAGTCAAATTGATGAAGTGATAATATGTGTATCCACAAAGCGCTTTGATCAGATCAGAAATATTCTCGAATGCTGTGAACGAGAGGGGGTTCAAGTTAGACTCAACTCGGACTTTTTCGGAAAAATTGCAAAGAAGGTAAGAGTCGATCATATAGATGGATTGCCCATTATCAGTTTTATTATAACCCCAGACAATGAATGGATGCTATATATTAAAAGAATAATGGATATTCTCATCTCTGGAATCCTACTCATAACTCTTTCTCCTTTATTCTTAATCATTGCCATTTTAGTCCGTTGTACATCAAAAGGACCCATATTCTATCAATGGAATGTTGTCGGTTTAAATAAAAAACCTTTCAGAAGTTGGAAGTTTAGAACTATGATTCCTGATGCTGATAGAACAAAGCCGGAATTAATGAGTTATAACCTAATGAAGGGGCCAGTTTTTAAAATAAAAAATGATCCAAGAGTTACAAAAATCGGCAAATTTTTAAGAAAATATAGCCTAGACGAGCTTCCTCAACTATGGAGTGTTTTAAAAGGAAATATGAGCTTAGTAGGACCCAGACCAGCGGGACCTCATGAGCTAGAAAAATATGAAAGCTGGCAAAGGAGGAAATTGAGCGTAAAGCCCGGAATAACATGTTTATGGCAAACCAGCGGGCGAAATGAAATACAAGATTTTGATGAATGGGTGAGGTTGGATTTTGAATATATAGAGAATTGGTCCATCTGGATTGACATAAAGATACTTTTAAAGACTATTCCAGCTGTATTCAGAGGAACTGGCATATAAATTCAATAATAGCAAAATTTAAAAAGTGCATAATATCAAATCAAATATATTTTTCAACACATTTCCTTTTAAAGGATAAATTTAGTTCAAGGTGAAAATACTTATCACGGGTGTCGCAGGCTTTATTGGATCTAACCTTGCACTTCGTTTAGTGAGTAAAAACCAGAAACTTAAAAACGGAAATCGTTGCGAAGTGATAGGTATTGACAATTTGAGTTATGGAATTAGAGAAAATGTGTCCGAGGGAGTAGAGTTTTGTAATTTGGATATTAGAGATAAAAGCATTTATGAGCTGTTTGAAGGGGTCAATGTCGTATTCCATTTAGCAGCCAAAAACTGTATTAACGATTGTCAGGCCGATCCAGTCGAAACTGCAGAAATAAATGTAGCTGGGGCAGTCAATGTTTTTGAAGCAGCAAAGAAGGCACGAGTTAAAAAAGTTGTTTATGCAGAATCTTCTGCATTATACGAGGGAGGTAATATATTTCCAACCCCAGAATCAGAGGTAAAACCTGAGAGTTTTTACGCGGTAAGTAAACTATCACCCATGTACTTCGCTAAAGCCTATCAAAAATATTATAATTTAATATTTACTGCCCTGCGCTATTTTTGTGTTTACGGACCAGTTCAAGATTACCGCAGAACTATTCCGCCAGTTATGAGCGCCTTCATCATTTCATTATTAAAAGGCAAAAAACCGATTATCTATGGAACAGGCGAAAAACGAAGAGACTTTATCTATATTGATGATGTAAACGATTTTCATATGAAATGCATTAATGATCCCAGAACAGATCATAAAACATTTAATTTAGGTTCTGGAATAAATTATTCAATTCTTGATATTTACAAGCTTATCTCCGAGCTTATAGGAAAAAAGATCGATCCGATATTCAAACCTGATTTGCCGGGAGAGGCCGAAACAACCCTGGCGGATATTTCTGAGGCAAGAAAGCTTGGCTGGAAGCCAAAAACAGACATCAAAACTGGATTACTCTATTCTATTGATTATATTAGAAATGAAATAGCAGCTGGACGAATCTAATTATGAAAGCAGTTTTGTTAGCAGCAGGTAAAGGAACAAGACTCAGGCCACTTACTGAAAAGATACCAAAAGTTTTGATTCCAACTAATGGGAAGCCAATCTTAGAGTACCATGTTGAACAAATAGCTAAAACAGGAATAGAGGTCATTTTTATCAATTTGCATCATTTACCTGAGAAGATAATGGAACATTTTGAGGATGGAAGGAAATGGGGTATAAAAATACAGTATTCTTACGAATCCGAATTGTTAGGAACTGCTGGAGCAGTGAAAAATCTTGAAAAGAATATAGGAACAGAGCCATTCCTGGTTGTTTATGGAGATAACTTTTTAAAAATTGATTATAAAGATTTCATTAAGTATTCAGAAACAAAAGATGGGATTGGAAATATTGTTATCTTCGAAAAAGAAGATGTTAAGGGATGTGGAATAATAGAGATTGGAGAGAATCAAGAAATATTGCGCTTTGTGGAAAAGCCCACAAAGCAACAAGTTTTCAGCCATTGGGCGAATGCAGGAGTTTTTTATTTTAGAAAAGAGATATTTGAATATATTAAACCAGGGTTTTCAGATTTTGGATTTGATGTGTTTCCATATTTATTACAAATAGGAAAGAAATTGTACGCCTATAAGCTAAAAGGCGAAGTTTGGGGTATTGATAGACTTGAACTCCTTGAGGAACTATCAAATAGAAAACCTAAACGAAAGAATCGAAAATCCTAAATTAATCTTTTGATAAAGAGAAACAAACATGATCATAACAAGAACCCCTTTTAGATTTACCCTCGGTGGGGGAGGAACCGACCTACGATCGTACTACTCCAAGTATGATGGTTTTATTTTTGCTGCTGGAATCAATAAATATATGTTTATCAATATAAACCGACCTATCATAGATGACTTAATAAGAGTCAAATATTCAAAAACTGAAATTGTTACTCATAGAGAAGAACTTCAGCATGATATAGCAAAAGAAGCGATGAGGATGACAGGAATAGAGGATTCTCTGGAAATTGTTTCTATGGCAGATGTTCCAGCAGGAACGGGACTTGGTTCTTCGAGTTGCTATGCCGTTGGACTTCTAAATGCACTTCACAACATGAAAAAAGAATATATTCCATTGCAGGTGCTGGCAGAAGAGGCATGCGATCTTGAAATAAATCGTTTAGGAAAACCTATTGGAAAGCAGGATCAATACATGGCGGCCTTTGGAGGTCTAAAAGTATTGGATATTAAAAAAGATGGAACTGTGCATATTAGGACGGCAAAACTAGATGATTCAACCATGGATGACTTAAATAGAAATCTTCTTATGTTTTTTACTGGAACTTCTCGTAGTGCTGATAAAATACTTTTTCAACAGAGTCAGGGAGCAAAAGAGGAAAAGAAGAATGTTATAGAAAGTATGCATTATATAAAAGAAATTGGATATAAGATACTTGAAGCAGTTGAAAGTAGTAATATTACCGATGTAGGACTGCTCTTTGATAAACACTGGCATTATAAGAAGAAGATATCCGCGGATATGTCAAATCCTTTGTTTGATGAGATTTATGAGATTGCCAAAAAAAAAGGTGCTCTGGGTGGAAAAATTTCTGGGGCTGGCGGAGGAGGTTTTTTTCTCTTCTATGTAGAAGAGAATCAGAGCAAATTTAGAGAGGCTATGAAAAAGTTAAACTTAAGAGAAATGCGTTATAGATTTGATTCAGAGGGGACAAAAGTATTGGTGAATTTTATGGATGGAGTTAGGTAAAGACCATGAAAAAAGAAATTGGAGTTGTTGGACTCTGGCACTTAGGATGCATACTCTGTGCCTCATGGTCAAAGCTCGGAAATAAAGTGATAGGCTTCGACTATGATACATCAAGAGTTAAAAAACTAAACGAAGGCATAATTCCTATCTTTGAGCCAAATCTTCTGGAAATTATTCAACAAGGACTTAACAGTCAAATGATAAGATTTTCGGGTGATATAAAATCTCTTGCTTCTTGTGATTTTATATTTCTTTCTTATGATACTCCAGTTCAAGTAGATGATTTGAGTGATACAACTATTTTGGAAAAATCTGTCGAAGATATTGGAAGTATTATGAAAGACGCCAGTATCCTAATTGTTAGTTCTCAATCACCAGTTGGATTGTGTAGATTGTTAAGAAATAGATTAAAAGAAAAAAAATCTTCTCTTGAACTTGTTTATTCCCCCGAAAATATAAGACTTGGCGAAGCTATTCAATCCTATTTAAATCCGAGTCGCATAATTTTAGGAACCGCAGATTCCGTGACCGAAAAAAAATGTAACAATTTATTTTCACAAATCTCAGCAGATATTTTAAGCATGAACCTTGAAAGTGCTGAAGTGGTGAAACATGGCATAAATTCCTTCTTGGCGATGAGTATTGTGTTTGCTAATCATTTAGCAGATATATGCGAATTTACGGGGGCGCTAATTGATGATGTGACATTGGGAATGAAATCTGATCCTCGAATTGGGGATAAAGCCTATTTATCGCCCGGAATAGGATTTTCAGGTGGAACACTAGGAAGAGATTTAAAAGTTTTAAATCAAAAAAACCTCGAAATAAAAGGAAATGCCAAATTATTTGGGATAATTCATGAACTAAACGATGAAAGAAAGAATTCTATCATCGGAAGAATAGAAAAAATATTGAGTAAAGTAAATGGGAATTTAATAGGTATTTTGGGAGTAACTTATAAACCTGGAACAAGTACTTTGCGAAGAAGCCTTCCCTTGGAAATTGTTAAGATACTTACCGAAAAATCTTTTCAAGTAAAAGTATATGACCCAAAGGCTGATTTTTCTGAACTCTCTTATAAACCAAAATTTTTAATTGCCTCGAACATAGAGGAAGCTTCAAATTCTGTTGATATTCTGGTTCTTTTGACAGAATGGAAGGAATTCAGAGATTACGAATGGAAAGATATCCCTAAAAAAATGACAAATCCTATTTTTTTTGATACAAAAAATTATTTAGATGAGAAGAAAATGATTTCACTCGGCTTTAACTATTATTCAATCGGGAGGTAATTTTGGGCAAACTCGATTCAAAAGTCTTTGTTATAACGGGGGGAAGTCTTGGAATTGGATTTGAGATAGCAAAGAAATGTGCTTGTGAAGGTGCTACAGTTATTATCTCTGCTAAAGATAAAGACAATTTAAAAAGGGCACTTAATGAAATTAAAAATATTTCGAACAAAGATCACCAATTCTATTCAGTTGATGTAAGTCAATATGAACAAGTCAAGAAATTTGCCGAATGGTGTTCAGAGCAGTTCTTCCAAATTAACGGATTGGTAAATTGCGCAGGCATATACGGGCCTATTGGAAAAATATTTCAAGTTGATATGAGAAAATTTACGGAGGCTATTCAAATAAATTTCTTGGGCACTGTTTATATGTGCCATAGTTTCATTCCTTTAGTTAAATCTACAAGTCGAAAAAAGATTATTAATTTTTCAGGCGGAGGTGCAGCTTCGCCCTTTCCAAATTATTCGGCTTATGCCACCAGTAAAATCGCCGTTGTGCGGTTCACCGAAAACCTTTCAATCGAACTTTCTGACGAGGGATTTGATGTTAACTGTGTTGCGCCTGGATTTGTTATTACGCGTCTCCATCAGCAAACTCTCGATGCTGGGCCACGCTTGGCGACAATAGCTTTTTACGAAAACACAAAAAAACAGATTGAGAGTGGGGGTATACCTGCAGAAAAAGCAGCAAATTTGACCGCATTTCTTTTATCACCAGAATCGGATGGAATAACAGGAAAATTCCTTTCTGCCCCTTGGGATCCCTGGCAAGATCAAAATTTTCAAAATTGTTTGCGCAATGATAAAGATTTTGCAACTCTTCGCAGAATAGATGACAAAGTGTTTTTTAAAAAAGGGTAAGAAAGATGGTCTTTAAAGATGGTCTTTAATGTAGCTATAGTAGGGGCAGGCTTGATAGGAAGAAAACGCGCTATCGCCATAAGTAATTTCGATGATTGTCTAATCAAGATAGCAGTTGATATCAATTCAGAAGCAGCCAATAAACTTGCAAAAAAATTTGGCGCAGAGGCAGAAACGCGATGGGAAAAAGCCGTTGCTAAAAATAGCATCGACATAGTCGTTGTAGCGACAGTTAACAAATTTTTGGCACCCATAAGTATGGCTGCATTAGAAAATAAAAAACATGTTCTTTGTGAGAAACCTCTTGGGAAAAATGCAATAGAAGCAGAAGAAATTTATTTGAAAGCTAAAGAAAGTAAAAGAATTCTTAAAACAGGCTTTAATCACAGGCATCATCCTGCCATTATGAAAGCGAAAACTTTTGTAAATGATGGAGAGCTTGGAACTATATATTACATTAGATGTATATACGGACATGGAGGACGTCCTGGCTATGAAAAAGAATGGAGAGCGAGCAAAGATTTGTGTGGAGGAGGAGAACTCCTCGACCAGGGAGTTCATGTTGTGGATTTATTCAGGTGGTTTTTAGGAGAATTCGAAGAAGTCTTTGGTCAAGTTAACACTTATTTCTGGAATATGGAAGTCGAAGACGATGCTTTTGCCCTATTCAAAACAAAAAAAGGACAAATTGCCGTAATGCATACGAGCTGGACTCAATGGAAGAATAAGTTTACTTTTGAGATTTTTGGCGAGAAAGGCTATTTGATAGTGGATGGGCTTGGGGGAAGTTATGGAATAGAAAAGCTTATTATAGGAAAAAGAAAAACAAAAATCATTAATCAAATAATAGAAAATAAAAGTTGTATACAATACATTGGCGGTCCTCCTGAAGAAGAAATTATAGAGTTTCCATGCCCAGATATTTCTTGGCAGGAAGAATGGAAAGAGTTTGTTTCAGCAATAAGAGAAAACAGAGAACCATTAGGCTCAGGATATGATGGATTGATGGCTAATAAATTGATTGAAGCAGTTTACAATTCAGCAAGGCTAAATAGACCAGTAAAAATAAAATAAATATGAAAAAACGAATTGGAATTTTGACTGGGGGAGGTGACGTCCAAGCTCTCAATAAAGTTATTGCTTCTGTTAAAGATACCGCTGATGCTTTAAACATAGAAGTGGTCGGATTTATAAAAGGGTGGAAAGGGGTGTTGGAGAGCAATTATGTTAATTTGTCAACTCTTTCCATTAAATCTGCAATAGGAGGGACAATTTTAAAGTCATCACGGACCGATATAAGTAAAATTGAGAATAGTTGTGAATTGGTTTTGAATAATTTTAAAAAAAGTAAGATTAAGGGATTACTCGTAATTGGTGGGGAAGATACCATATCCAATGCTTTTATGATTAGATCATTTCCTCTTGTTCTTATTTCTAAAACGATTGATAATGATGTGGGTAGATTTGAATATGATCAAGAATTTAGATTAGAAAATATAATTAATTACTTTACTTTAGGTTTCCCGACCGCGGCTGAAAAAATCGCCTCGTTTGTTAGTTTAAGAGAGGGTTTGAGAACTACGGCCTATTCCCACGAAAGAATTATTATTGTTGAGTCTATGGGAATGCATACAGGCTGGCTTGCACTTTCTTCGGGAATGGGATATCCAGATTTTATTATACTCCCTGAATTTCCGTTGAAATATGATTCGTTTTTAGATAAGGTGATAAAAAAATATGAAGAACAAAGACATTTAATCATTGTTGTGGCAGAAGGAGGAAAGTGGATGGATGGTTCTTATTTCTACTCAGAGAGAGATGAGATTGAAGATTTTGACCATCCGCGTTTTGGCGGGTCGGCAATAGCTTTGAAAAATCGATTAAAAAAAGATTTAGCAAGATATTTTGATACAAGAAATATAAATTCGGTAAATCCCTCATATTTATACCGTTCAGGTGCTCCAAATGAGGTAGATCAATTTTGGGCAGTAAAGCTTGGAAAAAGCGCTGTCAAATTACTAGCTGATGGTATGAATGAAGCAAATTTTCTGGCTATTCAAAAAGATAAATCGGGATTTAAAATTCAAAATTTCCCATTGTCAAGATTCAACTCAATTGATGAATTACATAGATTTATTGATGAGAGATTTTATGATCCAGAAGAGTTTCAGATTACTGAAAATGGGAAAAAATATTTGAGAGAAATTATTAGAGAAATCCCCTTAGATAAATCATATGGCATAAAATAGTAATTAAAAAAAGGTGAGATTGCATCGCACTTTATGACTGGCAATGACAGATAGTAATAGATAGGAAAGGGAATATGAAATACATAGAAAAATATTTAATGGAAGCAAAAGAGATAATTGAAAAGATAGATAAAAATCAAATAGAAAAGATGTTAAATCTTCTGAAGACAATTAGAGAAAAAAAAGGAAGGATTTTCTTTTTAGGAGTGGGTGGAGGTGCTGCAAATGCCTCTCATGCTGTAAATGATTTTAGAAAAATCTGTGGTTTTGAAGCTTATACTCCAATGGATAATATCTCAGAGTTATCTGCAAGAGTAAATGATGATGGATGGGAAAGTGTTTTTATTAACTGGCTTAAGCAGAGTAAGCTTAATGAAAATGATGGAATTTTTATATTCTCTGTAGGAGGAGGAAATTTTGAAAAGAACATCAGTGTTAATCTAATCAGGGCTATTGATTATGCCAAAAAGGTAAATGCCGGGATTATTGGAGTTGTTGGGAAAGATGGGGGTTATACAGAGAAAATGGCAGATGCCTGCCTAATTATTCCAATGATCAATTCTTCGACTGTCACTCCTCACACAGAATCCTTTCAAGCAGTCATATGGCACCTCATTGTAAGCCATCCTGATATGAAACAATGTGAAATGAAATGGGAATCAATAAAATAAAAAAGGAGGAATAATGGCGATATTCTTAGACACAGGTAAAATTGAAGACGTCGAAAAATATCTTCGAATGGGAATCATTAGGGGGGTAACGACCAACCCGACGATACTTCTAAAATCAGGGGTAACAGGAGGAAAGGAGGCGATTAAAAAAAGATCGATAGAAATAGCGAATTTAATCAAGCCCTATCCCCTTTCGGTTGAGGTCACGACGAATGAACCGAAAAAAATGGTTGAACAGGCTAAGGAATTTTCACAATGGGCCGAAAATATTAATGTTAAAATCACCGTCCATGGCCCAAAAGGAGAGCTTGAGAATTTCGAAGTCGCTCATGAATTGGAAACAAAATTGAATGTTCGCGTTAACATGACTGCGATGATGAGCGCCCAACAATGTTTTTTGGGGGCTTTGGCTGGCGCCAGTTACGTTTCTCTTTTCGGTGGAAGAGTCAACAACATGGGCTATAATTGCATAGAAGAAATCAAAAAAGCCAGATCTCTCCTTGATAGTCAGAATCTGAAAGCCAAGATAATTGTGGGTTCAACTCGAGAAGTTCTCAACGTCATTGAATGGTTGGTTGCCGGAGCCCATATTGTTACAGTCGTCCCTGAATTCATCAAGGGAATGATCGTCCATCCGTACAGCAAAGAGACTGTCCAAATGTTTCTTGATGACGCGAAAAAAGCAGGGGAGATGCTGAATTGTAATCATTAAAACTAATAGCGAAGTTTTGTCGATTATGGAGAAAAAGCAATAGCCTATAACTTCGATAAGAAAGCAAAGCTCTCTTGGCTGTGGGTAGTTTTATGTTCTATCGGGATTTTCTTGACTATTCCTATCGCAAGAAGAATTCAAATATTCGTTTACGCTAATTGGGGGAGAGAAGCATTTCTTTATTTTGTTTTATTGTGTCTTGCAATTGGAGGAATTGGACTACTTTATTTCTTAATCTTTAAGCTTAAAATACGCTCTCCATCAAATTATATATGGCTTATTATTTGTGGCGTACTTTATACGCATTTCACTCTAAGGCTACGAAACATCCCTGAAGAGGCCGTCCATTTCTTAGAGTATGGATTGCTGGGTTTTTTTATTTTTCGCGCTTTGCTTCATTATGTAAAAAATAAGAGTATATACTTAACTGCAACTTTTCTTGCCTTGCTGATTGGAATATTTGATGAAATCCTTCAGTGGATAACCCCTCAAAGATATTGGGACTTTCGTGATGCCGAACTTAATGGCTTAGCAGCTGGACTTTTGCAAATTGTCATCTGGAAAGTAATTAAGCCAAAAGAAATAGCAGAGAAAATAAATCCTTACTCTATAAGAGCACTCTCTTTAGTTTTGGCTTTATGCATTCTGGTATTTGGATTATGCGCTTCAAATACTCCGGGACGTGTGGCTTATTATACAAGAATTCTACCATCGCTGTCTTTCCTTCAAAAAGAAGAGCCTATGAGCGAATTTGGGTATAAATACAAAGATCATGAAATTGCGACATTTTACTCGCGGTTAAGCCCAAAAGATTTGCGCCAAAATGACAAAAAAAATGCCCCTCGATATGCTAAGATACTAAATGAGTCATTTAATATATCCTATGATCAATTTTTAAGAGATTATAACCCCATTAACGATCCCTTTCTTTATGAAATTCGAATTCATATCTTTAGGCGAGACACCCATTTTGAAAAGGCAAATGCTGCCGCTGACCCTAATGAGAAGATAGAATCATACTTTATTGCCTATAAAGAAAATTTAATTTTAGAGAAATATTTCAGCCATACAATCGAAGAGTCAATTTATAGTTGGGATAAGAAGAAAATGGATAAAATAAATCTTTCAATAGAAAAAAAAGATGAATTTTATGAAAGCCCCGTCAGCGCCGGTCTTTTTACCACTTTCTCTGAAAAAACCATGTGGATTTCTATCTTGATAGTTTTAACGATGTTAAGTCTAATTAATTTTTATTCTCGCCGCAAGGAAAAACGCAGATAAAGTCCCTTATTGGAATAAAGGACTATTTTCATGGGAATATGCAAAAATTGAAAAGTAATAAAATTCGAATCGTTTTTATAATTTCATCTCTTATTTATCTAGCCGTTTTCTGCTTTTTTTATTATAAATATGTTCCCTTAATTAAATCTTTTCAAATAGCTCTGGTGCCCATTCTTTTTGCCATGTTAGCGATAACTTCCATAAATATCGAATGGGGAATTCTGTTTTTTGTCTTCGCTTTTCCCTTAATTAACAATCTTCCATATTTTTTTGGTATTTTTGGACATGTCCCCCATGCCCCGACCGCATTAGTTTTATTTTTAGTTTTTCTTTTGGGATGGCTTGTCAATAACTCTTTCTATAATCAGAAAATAATCTTAAATCACCCAATATTCAAGCCGTTGATCCTGCTTTCTTTAATAATGGTCATTTCAGGGATTATTACTTTTTTTCGTTACGCAAATTTTTTCCCAATTTTATCGGACAGAATTTACGAGCTTATTGTCAACGTCAACATGGTCAGAGCCGGTGGCGCTGTTATGAGCGATGTTTTTAATTTTCTAAACTATCTGACCGGTTTTCTCTTATTCGTGATTCTTTTTAACAATATAAAATCAAAGGCTTTTGTAAACAAATTGCTAATTGTTATATCCATCTCAACTTTGATGTTTCTGTTGTTCTCCCTCCTTCAAATATATTTTACTTCGAATCTAGGGAATATGCCTTATTGGGTAAATGCAAATCAGATCAATTCGACTTTTAAAGATCCAAATTCTTTTGGGGCCTGCATATCGGCTTTATTGCCCCTTTTTCTAGGAATGTTTTTTTTCTTGCCAAAGCACTTAAAAATATTTTTTCTGTTTTTTATTGTTTTTGCCCTATTTGTTTTTCCTTTTTCCGGCTCAAGGAGCTCTTTTTTGGGGCTTATCATTTCCATCGGTTTATTTTTCTTATTATTGCTGTTAAATACGAAAAAAAGTCCTAAAAAAAAATTCGCTTTAGCTATCTCCTTTCTTCTTATTGCTGCTTTGGTTATTGGTTCTATTGCATTTCTTTCAAAGGGATCCAGTTTAATAAAAAGACTTAGCCTAAGCATGGAAATGTTGTCTAAAAAAGATACTTTAAATACTCTATCTACTGGGAAAATAAACGTATGGACAATAGCCTTCCGTATGATAAGAGAGTATCCTCTAACAGGAGTAGGACTTGGAGCTTATATCGTCGAGCTGCCAAATTACGGAAAACTCATGGGGCTACCTCACAAAGAAACTGATTCGGCCGAAAATTATTTCTTCCAAATAGGATCTGAATTAGGAGTAATTGGGATTTTTCTAGTTTTTTGGCTATTCATAGAAATATTTAAACAAATAAGAAGAAGCTATAAAGAAGTAGCATCCGACGATAAACATAAATTTATTCTTATCGGTGCAATATCAGGATTAGTCTCTCTCTTCATAAACTATTTATTTCATAGTTATATCGGTAGCTTTGAAGTTAAATATACTTTCTGGCTTTTAACAGCTGTAATCTTTTTTCTGCCGCGCATAAGAGAAAGCAATATGGTTAATTTTAAGCTTAAGCCTACGTTTAAATGGGCAGCCGTCGTTTTGATTACATTTTTTGGAACTATCCATTTATGGAATTCAACTCATGGTTTATTTATAAACAATTTATCAAAAAAGTTTGAATGGGATCAAAATTTTGGCCTTTATGACGAAGAAAAAGATAATAGGGGATTTTCTTTTCAGTGGGCAAAAAAATATGCGGGAATCTCTTTGCAAAATATGGGCAGAAATATCATTATCCCCATGGTAGCTTCTCATCCGGACATAGCCAAAAAGCCAATAAAAGTCAGGATTTTCTTCGCAAATCAGTTTTTTAGAAAAAGAGAACTTATCAATGAAATTGTTTTCACTGCAAATGAATGGAAGGATATTGAGTTCTCTCTTAAAGACCCAACTGAAAAGAAAAGTTCTCTAATTTTTGAAACAAATAGAACATGGCAGCCATTAAAATATTTGAAAATGCCCGACGCAAGAAATTTAGCAATAGGATTGGGAAAGCCATGGTTTTGCTATCCCTATGAACTACCTAGAGAAAAGATTAAAACCATTATAAAAATCTCTTCTACCAATTGGGACGTAAGAGATTTGGTATCAAATGGTAGAAGCCAAATTAAATTTAGAACTGATGAAACAAACATAGCTCTACGCTTAATGATAAGAGGCGATAAAGCTTCCGGGATAGGCCCATATATAATCGTCAGACTTGACAACGCCATCATAGGGAAAACAATGCTCACGGAAGAAAATTGGATTTCTTTAATTTTTACAGCCGCAATAAGCAGAGGAGAACATTCTATGAGTGTGGAATTTACAAATGATTTCTATGTCCCGGGAAAAGGACAAGATAGAAATGTCTATCTTGGAGATTTAGATATTCTATACCTTAAAGAAAATTGAAAATATATAAATGTCCAAGAAATACGAATTTATTTTCGATCCTTGTAGTATTCGTCGTAAAACAGCTTAAATTCCACGCTTCGCTCCTTGATCCTGCGCCACCAGACTATGTTCTCGATAAACCAATTCACTGTCCGCTCGAGGCCGTCCTCGAACGCCATCTCCGGTTTCCAGCCTAAAACCCTGAGTTTCCGGCAGTTCAACGCATAGCGCAGATCGTGCCCCGCCCTGTCCGGAACGAACCTAATCAAATCTCGGCTCTTCCCCAATATCTTCACGATGCGTCGGGCTACATCTATGTTTCGGTGCTCATCGTTCGCCCCTATATTATAGGCCTCGCCGATCATTCCGCGCCTCGCTACAAGCTCGATCGCCCGGCAGTTATCCTCGACATAGAGCCAGTCCCGGACATTCGTCCCCCCGGCCATAGAGTGGCAGTTTTTTCCCCTCAAGAGCATTCGTTATGAAAAGCGGAATGAATTTCTCTGGATACTGGTACGGACCATAGTTATTGCTCGGCCGGACGATGATAACCGGCACGCCGTAGGTTGAAGTGGTCTAGTTGTCAAGACCAAAGTTGGATTTTTTTTAGGTGTAGTTCCTTTAACATGCCGCGGCCATCCTCATCTGCCGGTAAGCCTCAAAAG
>Ga0315279_10006690_pt1 | contig 14486 bp, 18 predicted proteins | sample YL17G06_20_MG_FD_203694 | JGI IMG/M metagenome (GOLD analysis project Ga0315279, IMG submission 203694) | Sediment microbial communities from Yellowstone Lake, YNP, Wyoming, USA - YL17G06_20 | ecosystem: Environmental > Aquatic > Freshwater > Lake > Sediment | place: USA: Wyoming | collected... | reverse complement strand
GGATGTTGGACGTCTCTATGAAAATTGTGTCGCAATCGAGCTTCTTAGACGCCATCCGAACCTGGAAACCGAGCTGTACTATTGGAGCGATCGACGGGGAAAAGAAGTAGATTTTATAGTAAAACAAGGTCTTCAGATTACACAACTGATTCAAGTATGCTCAGATATTGACGATTATGAGACAAAAAAACGTGAGATCAGCGCGCTTCTTAAAGCAAGTGAAGAATTGCACTGTAAAAATTTATTAATAATTACAGGGGATTATGCAGGAACAGAGGAAATCAAACAGAAAAAAATACATTTCGTACCGCTATCGCAATGGTTACTTTCTTCATAGTTGGACATAGTTGAGGAATTATAACATGATTTTGTATTCATTATCAAAGAAAAAAGCTACTCGTCTTCATCCCAACGATACGGCTGATCACGATACCTATCAGACACTTCCTTAATCCTCATAAGAGTTCCTTTTTTTGAGATTTTCACGAATGCAACCATTGTCTCACCTGTTCTGGTAAGAGAATCTCTTCACCAAGATACTACAGGGGATTCTAGAATGGTGAGATGCTTCCTTACCATAGTGTAGTTGTCTTGTCAGTATTTAAATTTTTTCAAAAAAATAATTGTCTGTTTCATTCCTCAGTAGTATCCTGAATGACCCTCACGGAATACGAAAAAACACAACACGTTCCTTCATCATCCCTATGATAAAATCCTGAACCAGTTTCACTAAACGATTCTCCAAACGCTCCCAAAACAACCCTTGATGGTTCGTCAAGAAAAGAGTCTGGTACAACATCCAGAGACAGCCCAGGCGTCTTCACGACGTTTCTTTCGGACTTGTTTCTATCAGACGCATTCCAAATCTTCTCCTCCTTCAGCAAAGACGAAAGAGACAACAACCCGACTACGCAGACACCCCAGAGAAACACGAGACACGCAAGATCTACATATTGCTCCCCAAACCGGTTCACCGAAATCGTAATTGCTTTACTCTCGGTCCCGACCGCGAGCAAGGTACGATATGTAATCAACACCAACCCACCAAGACCGATACCATACCCAAGTAAGACCAGCAGCGTTTTCTTCATGTGATCCACAGGTGAATGCGGCTATTATTATATAAATTTCATGTAAAAATCCCTGTTTTCTACCTATGACGACCTACCTATTTTTATAAAAAATAAATATAAAAATAAATTAACAGAACCGATACCAACCGTACAGACACCGGATAACAGTTGTACAACAGGAGCTTAATAATGGAACCACCAAAACAAGAGAACAATAAGAAATAGGACGGAGATACTATGCAAAAAAATACTTTCTTTGAAAGGAATAAGAATCGGTTTGTAAAAAAACCGGCTCTCTATGCAACCGCAATCATCCTCATTGCAATATGTTTCGCACCGCTTGCGAGCTCCTGTATACCACAACCAGAAATACACATCATAAAAACAGGACCGACCTACAGCTATGTAGGAGAGGACATTACCTACACTTATAGCGTCAGCAATACAGAAAACATGCCGCTCAGCGACGTTACGGTTACGGACGATTCCTGCGGACCGGTGAACTACGTCTGCGGTGATGAGAACCAAAACGGAAAACTAGACCATTCAGAGACCTGGACCTTTGCCTGCACCTACATACCAAGTTTCACGTTCCCCGGCCCCTTGACCAACACGGCCACCGCGTACGGGACCTGGGGCGATCAGACTGCACAAGACACAGACCAGTACACCCTGTACCCGTTCATCTTGCGCAAAGCAGTATTGCTCTACTGGGAAGGCGAGAACGTTGACTACGCAGACCCAGATACCCTCTTCACCATCCAGATGTCAAAGCACGAACAAACCCTTGACACCTTCCCCATCAGCGAATCCGCACCTATGAACCTCTGGCTCAGCCAAGGAACCTACCACTTCACCGAAATAGACATCCCTGATGGATACCTCCCAGCTTATGATACCATCACCATTACCACCGGCGAAATCTACCCGGACTTCTCCCAGATAAATATCATCACCTTTGATCTCAGCGTTGAAAAAATCGGACCAGAAACCTGTTACCCAAACGACCAAATTACGTATTTCTACACCGTAAAAAATGACGGTCCCGCGAGCGTCACCCCCAACCTCTTGGATGACCTCTGCGGCATTCCCGTCTATGTCGACGGCGATAGCGACTCCGACGGCCTTCTCGATCCTTCTGAAACCTGGACCTACGAAGCAACCTACAGTGTTACTGCCGAACCAGGCAGCATCATCACAAACATAGTAAACATCACCGACGCAGAAGGATCATCACGAGCTCTAGAGCAATGGTGGTTAGGCGGAGATACCAACCTGAGCAATAATATCGCGAACTGGTCGGTCACTGTCATTCCACAGCCAGACGAACCAGAAGAACCCGAAGAACCTGAAGAGCCAGAAGAACCAGAACAACCAGACGAACCCACCCAAACTATCACAACAACCCACAGTCACGCCAACCACTATGGTGATATCGCCCCAATAGCGAACGCAAACGGCCCCTATAATGCACTGAACGAAGAGCAAATCATCTTCAACGGCTCAGCAAGCTACGACCCAGACGGATTCATCATCTCCTACAGCTGGTCCTTCGGAGACGGAGACACCGCGGAAGGAAAAATAGCCACCCATCACTATACACACGCTGGAATATACCCAGTCGCCTTAACCGTGATTGATAACCTCGGAGTCTCAGATACAGATGTGACGAATGCCAGTATCATAGTACCGAATAGACCTCCAGCAAATCCGCTCATAGCTGGTCCAGTGAACGGAACTAAAAACACGGAATATTCCTATGTATTTGGATCTACCGATGCAGACAACGAAGACATCACCTACCTCATCGCCTGGGGCGACGGAACAACCATCGAGACCGGATTCCTCCCAAATGGACAGTATTTCTCTAGGATTCACCGTTGGGATTCAAAAGGAGATTACACCATAACCGTGACTGCGTCAGATGGCGAACTCACAACATCATCTGAACTGATAGTCTCCATTCATGAGACGCTCATCGCGGACAACATCGCAATCATCTTTTTAGGCCTCTTAGCCCTAATCGCGTTGATGGCGGTTCTGCTCTATTCGAAAACAAACAAGAAAAATAAATAAACCTCTCCTACCATCCTTTTCTCTTTTTTTATTTATATCATTTTCATCTGTTTTTTTAAAAAAAATTTCACCGGCTTCATCCGTATTTCTTAAAAGCAAGAAAAAAAGGATTTTCAATTCTTCAAAAAAAAAGAAAAGATTACTCACAAAATAACACTTCTCCAAGAAAGAATACACACACCAGCACCAAATCAAAAATCATACAAAACCCGGTAATTCCCAAAGTCGTCACCCAACAACCATCTCGTCGACCATGAAAACCATCATCGTAGCAACCAGGAAAAACCAGGAGAACCGCTCGTCCCAAAGTCGTCGCTTCCCGGTTTCCCAGATCCGGCACCTAAAAACAGGTTCGTTGATTCCCTGTCCTCCTGAGAGCATTCCCCAAAGTCGTCGCCTGCACCATTTCCCAAACTCAGCACCTAGAGTTCCCAACTTCGTCGCTTAGCAGTTCCCATTATCGAGACTTGAAGACGCAGGGGGATAATACATCTTTTTTTATTCGGCGGACAACGGCGCTCGCTTGTTCAAAGCAATTACCGCTGGACATAGTGGAATTACGAATTATCAGATGAGACTTGTTGTTGGGAGGGGTATGACAGATGAGATAGACGTCCATGGCTACATGAGAAAAGGTTATAAACTCCATGGATAATTCTATTATTCATGGAGTACTATCCACGAAAAATAGACGAAAACCTGGAAAAATGGGTGAAAAGAAAAGAAACCATACTCATAAAAGGACCAAGACAAAGCGGAAAAACAACAGTACTCTTACATTTACAAAAAACACTTGGAGGGCACTACGTAACACTTGAAGACCAAGAACTCCTGCAAAATTTTGAAAAAAATCCTAAAGAGTTTGTAAAAAGATATATTGAAAACGAAAAATCCTTTCTTTTTATTGACGAGGCACAATATAGCAAGAACGCGGGGAAAAACATAAAACTTATTTACGATATGTTTTCGGATACAATAAAACTCTTTGTCACTGGCTCCGGATCCTTTGATATAAAAGTTGAAATCGGCAAACACCTCGTAGGACGAGCAGTATACTTTGAACTCCTTCCACTTGACTTCGAAGAATTTTTACTATGGAAAGCAAAGGATCTCCACAAAGTCTTTACAGAGTATAAAAAATCAGTACAAGACTTCCTATTGGAAAAAGAAGAAACTATTGAAACAGAACCTGTTTTTCAACAAGAATTCAAATCCCTGCTACAAGAATATCTCCTCTACGGGGGATATCCTGCTATTGTAAAAGAAGAAGATACTGCAGTAAAAATAGAATTACTAAAAAACCTTACCAGAACCTATCTTGAAAAAGATGTGTTCTTTTTTTTCAATATCATGCATCTGGAAAAATTCAAAAATGTACTGAATTATCTTAGTTTCAATAATGGGTCCTTACTTGAAATTTCCTCAATTATGAGTGAGCTGCATATGGATTTTAAAACAATTGAAAATTACCTTTCGATTTTATCAAATACATCTATCATTTCTCTTCTTTCGCCATATTATAAAAATCTGACAACGGAGTTAAAAAAAGTAAGAAAAATCTATTTCAATGATCTAGGTTTGAGAAATTCATTACTGAATAATTATCTGCCCTTGGAAAGCAGAATGGACAAAGGTGTCATCCTTGAAAATTTTATTTATAATGAATTAAAAAAGAATTTCGAAGGCAAAATCAATTACTGGCGTACAACAGGAAAAGCAGAAGTCGATTTTATTTTACAGACTGATTCGCACCTCATCCCTATTGAAGTGAAAAGTCAGAAAAAACCAGGAAAAAGTTTTCTGAGTTTTTTACAATCATACAAACCGAAAAGAGCGTTAGTTTTCACAGAAAAAGAATTTAATATAAAACAAATAGAAAATACAAAAGTTGGCTTTATCCCTCATTATTTCATATGATGTTACTCTCTGACTTTTCTCCGAGAGAACGGTCCTTATTCCACCACGTTCCTACTTTTTTACCACCACGAATTGCTATAATGATCCGCTGCAAATACCAGATCTAACACCTGAATCGCACCGTTATTATCAACATCCTCACGAATCCACCCACTCGCCCCAGTCTCACCATAATGATTCGAAACCAGCACCAAATCAAAAATCATACAAAACCCGGTAATTCCCAAAGTCGTCGCCTGAAAAGCCCCTCATCGACCATGAAAACTACCACTTCATCAATCCAGAAAATTCAGGAGAAAAATTGTTCCCATATTCGTCGTCTAAGCATTTCCCAAGTTCGTCACCTAAAACACGGGTCGTTGATTACCTGCTCTCCTGAACAGATTTCCCAAAGTCGTCTCCTAGCATTTCCCAGATTCGGCACCTAACATTCTTCCCAAAGTAGGTGTTTCAACTGTCCTCCTCTTTCGATCTGCAGTCTTTTCCTGGCAATAAAACCATCGTTCGAATGCTGTGACTTTTTCGTTTAACAGATAAGTTTTTTTCCCCAAGCAACACATTCGCAATAGCAAAATTATTTAAACAGTGATCATCCATACTTGTTGCGGTAAGAGATATGAGTGATTTAGCAATTAAACTTCCAAAGATACTCGAAGGAGAAAAACCGAGACTTGAACAAAACATAAAGGATCTCGTAGTATTTGAAGTGAAACGGAAGAAATTACTCGCATTCATGGATGAGGTTATGAGCGGTGCAAGACAACTTTCTGACCGCGACCTGGTCAAATATGGCAGAGAACTCAAACAGGGTAGATTTAAGAAACTGAAGAAACAAGGGCTCGTCTAAAATGAGAGTAGTTCTGAACACCAACATCCTCTTTTCATTCTTCAATAAAAAATCCAAAGCCAGAGAATATGCTACACTCCCTTCGTTAGAATTATATGCTCCGTCATTTGCGCTGGACGAACTTGAAGAACATAAAGAAGAAATAATGGAAAAATTCTCCTTATCAACGATACAATTTTCTCTCATCGCAAAATTCTTACACACTGTTGTGAACTTTGTGAAAAACGAAGAATATGCGTCGTTTTTTTCAGAAGCTAAAGAGGTATCACCGGATCCAGATGATATTGATTTCTTTGCGTTGTCGTTCAAGCTCCATTGCATTCTTTGGTCGAATGATGCTGCTCTGAAGAAACAATCTCGCATCACAGTGGTTTCCACCAAAGAACTCGTTGAACAATATAGCTGGTAAATTTTTTTTTTACCCCACGTCGTGAACCCGTCGATGACAATATGCGAAGTAACCGACAGCACTAGCACTGAGACCAACCAAATCGATAGAAAAAACAGATATTTCACAAGTCGAAAACCTCACAAATCCCAAATTCTTTAACTGAAAATCGTCTCGTCGACCATGAAAACCATCATCGTAGCAACCAGGAAAAATCAGGAGAAAAACATTTCCCAAATTCGTCGCTTTTCATTTTCCCAAGTTCGTCACCTAAAAACAGGTTCGTTGATTATCTGTCCTCCTGAGAGCATTTCCCAAAGTCGTCGCCTGCACCATTTCCCAGATTCGACACCTAACCTTTCCCGAACTCGTCACCTAACCCCGCCTCTTCTCGTCACTTTTTAACTCTTATACATTATCACAAATTTTAAAAAAATGAGAATGAACTTTGATGAAAAAAAAGAAGAAACGACCACTCGTCCGCCTCCCAACAATATGGCTGATCCCGATACGTATCCGACACCTTTTTCGTCCTCAAGAGGTCTTATTTTTAGATTTTCATAGGAGAAAGCGCTCATGCGCGAAACGAGACTCTAGACAAGATTATTTACTTTCATAAAAGGAAACATTTATAAACAAATATCCTTTTATAAAAGGAACATGAAAGATATTTTCAAAACGATACTTCAGGAGTTTCAAGAACGATCATTACCTGAACTCCTCCCACGACCATACCATCTCCCAGAGAACGACCAGATTCAAACACTCATAGGACTCCGGAGAGTCGGAAAAACGTATCTCTTGTACCAGAAAATACAAGAACTCATCCTGCAGGGTGTACCAAAAGAAACGATTCTCTTTATCAACTTCGAAGACGAACGGCTGCTGAATCTCAAAGCAGAACACCTTTACCTCCTGCTTGAAGCATACTATGAGCTTCACCCGGAGAACACATCAAAAAAATTGTACCTCTTCTTTGATGAGATCCACGCAGCTCCCTCATGGAACCTCTTCCTCAAACGACTGTATGAACAGAAAAATTTGCATATCTACATCACTGGTTCTTCATCAAAACTTCTCAGCTCTGAGCTTGCTACCGAACTACGAGGACGAACACAAGCACACCACGTCTATCCGCTCTCCTTTTCTGAGTTCCTCAAATTCAAACGATTTGAACCTGGAAAAAACATTGCGTACTCTCAGCGACGTTTTACTTTGAAAAAATTACTCACCGAATATCTGGAATACGGTGGATATCCTGATGTCGCACGACTGGACAACCCTTTAGAAAAAGAAGCGATACTACGAAACTACCTGGACCTTATCATCTATAAAGATATCGTTGATCGCTATAAAATCAGAAATACTGTCCTTCTCAAAAATCTTATGAAATACGTCGTCACGAACATATCAAAACAACTCTCCCTTAATGCATTCTACGAATTAATGAAAAAAGACTCTCTTGTATCCAAAGACACGGTGGGGGAGTACTTCTCCTACCTCGAAGAGATCGGGTTCGTGTACCAGATAACGAAATATTCCCCTTCGTTAAAGAAGCAATTCAACGCGCCAAAAAAAACGTATATCGCGGATAATGGGTTTAAAAAAATTTATGGGATGAATTTTTCTGATGATGCAGGGCGAATCCTAGAAAACATGGTATGCCTCGAATTGAAACGGCAGGAAAAAGAGCTCTACTACGTTAAAGAGAAATATGAATGTGATTTTATTGTGAAAGAAGGAAAACGCATCACGCAAGCAATCCAAACATGTTTTGAATTGAATACGGAGAACACAGAAAGGGAGCTTCTTGGTCTTCATCATGCGATGACCACATTACAGATACAGAAAGGAATAATCCTCACCTTCGACCAAGAAAAACAACTCACTGAAGGGAAAAAAACCATACACGTTATACCTGTCTGGAAATGGTTACAATTATCATAGAAGAAAAAATTACTCACAACACAACACTTCTCCAAGAAAGAATACACACACCAGCACCAAATCAAAAATCATACAAAACCTGGTAATTCCCAAAGTCGTCGCCTGGCATGTCCCATTTTCGTGACCTGATGTTTCCCGGATTTGACACTTGATTGACGTCTAAAAGACAGGATTTGATTGCGTTCCAAAACCAGGATCTCCATTGCTTTTACTCGGTATCCATCTTTTGATATGTTCACGACTACAACCATAGGTATTCTCCGTTACAGAAGACGTTTTTTAGGCATGACACCAACACGTCGGTCATGCGACTATCAAACGCTTCCCTAATCATTATACCATACCATTTCCCCTTGATCTCATTCAAACACAACAGCGTTCAACAAAAGAAAACACCCTTACCATTACTTAACCTTTTTTCCAAAATGTGACCAAAACAGTTATATTTGTGAAAAAACATTAAGTAACTATGTTCACATCAATGTCAAACTTAGAACAGCAACTCTATTTTACCCTTGGCGGAAAAAACCAGCGAGTATTCACCCTACAAGATATTATCGATATCCTGAATATTTCTCCACAGCATGCCCGTAATCTTGCATCAAAAATGGTTAAAAAACAAGTAGCTGAACGAGTAAAATCAGGACTTTATGTCCGTATACCAGAATCAATAATTTTAGACAAACAACTCTATAAAGAAGATGCAGTACTCATAGCAGCAAAATCGTTTGATAAAGCATTTCTTTCACATTATACCGCTCTTTCTTTCTATGGGCTTGCAGAACGATATACAACTCAAATATACGTGACCATACCACAACACCAACGCAACATCCTCTATCACGAGATCACCATCAAATTCATTCAGGTGATACCTCACAGATTTTTTGGTATGACAACAATGGAATATTCCAATGAAAAGATTCCTATATCTGATCAAGAACGGACTATTCTTGACATCGTAAATAAACCAAAATATGCGGGAGGTTGGACTGAAAGCATCGCCTGCCTCCAAAACCTTGAACAGATAAACTGGAACAATCTTCTCGCTCATGTTAAAAGATTTGATAACAAGGTACTCGCCCGTCGTATTGGATATATCCTGGATAATCTGGAAAACATCTCATTTCCGGAAAAAATAAAAAACGAGATCAAAAAATACAGCGGAAACAATATTTACTATTTCGATTCAACACGAAAAGGAGTCCTGAAACAAGAATGGAATATCGTTGTGCCAAGAACAATAACAGAGGCGTTTCATGCTTAACAGAAGAGATTTTGAGAAAATACAACAAAAAACCGGTTTCAACCTTGATCTCTTAGAAAAAACATATCACCTTACTCGGGTCCTTAACGAGATGCAAAAGATCGAAGCTCTCTCAAAAAATCTCACGCTGAAAGGTGGAACTGCACTCAATTTCCTCCATCTTGACATCCCTAGGCTCTCCATCGATATTGACCTAAATTTTACTGGGTCTGCTGAACGCGAAGACATGAAGACAACGCGTCCCCTCATTGCACAATTGATACAAACGATGGGCGGAAAGCTTGGGTATGATATAAAAGAAAAAGGTTCGTCATACATCATCTCTCGACACAACCTTCAATATACGACACTCAGAAACACAAAAGATCACATAAAGATCGAAATAAACTATCTCGATCGCATTCCGATTGACAAAATCAGAACAAAAAAGTTCCCATCGGTTTTTACAGATATCCCTCCATTCTCAGTACCGACATATTCGTTAGAGGAACTTACTGCACAAAAAATAAAAGCGTGTATAGAACGAACAGCACCAAGAGATATCTTCGATGTATCTTGCCTCTCACAACAAAACATCGCGATGACAAAGACAAGAAAATATACAGCAGTGTATTATTGTTTAATTGAAAAAGACAGAACAACAGATGTCGTAGAAAGAATAGAAGACTATGATCTAGAAAAAATACATCAAGAACTCAGACAATTTATACGTGGCAATGAACAGTTTGATACAGAAAAAATACGAAAAGGTGCAACAGATTTCCTTAAGCAGATGTTATCATTTACAGTAAAAGAACAACAATTTATTGATACGTTTCACAAAGAACAAAAAATCGTTCCTAAACTACTGTTCAAAGACAAACCCAACCTTACACATCATCCAGCTCTCATCTATCAGCTGGATTTACTCAAAAAGAAACAAACCAGCGGAAAGGAGAAGAAAAAAACTCTATGAGATACGGAATTACTAAAAATTTTGTGAAAATTCAACGGAAACTTTTTCATATAAAGATAGATTAACGAAAGTGAATCATAGACGAGGGAGTGACAAATGACCATAAAAGAAGGATATTTCTTAGATGATGGAACAGAAATTGACCAAACAACAGTACCCACACCCACCTTATGCCTCTCCTGTCTGAAGAATAACGACGCGACAGAAGAAGTACCCTGCATGATTACCCGCATGGACCAGATGAAGGATGTCAAAAACGGAGAAAGGTTCCTCTGCTTCTCCTACGAACCAAATGATCCTTCGATAAACAAAAAACAAGCACTTCGGGATATGGACAAATATATGATGGAACAGAACCGAAAATACCTTGCCAAAGAAAAAAAGAATCGCAACAAAAAAACACTTCTCCAAGAAAGAATACACATACCAGCACCAAATCAAAAATCATACAAAACCCGGTAAATCCCAAAGTCGTCATCTAAAAACCACCTCATCGGCCATCAAAACCATCATCGTAGCAACCAGAAAAAACCAGGAGAAAAATTGTTCCCATATTCGTCGCTTAGGCATTTCCCAAGTTCGTCACCTAAAAACAGGTTCGTTGATTCCCTGTCTACCTGAGCGAATTTCCCAAAGTCGTCGCCTGACCATTCTTCAAAACTTGGTTTCTACGATCATCTCTTTATCACTTTTCTAATCCAAAAAAATTCATGCCATTGATCATTTTAAATGCATGATTCCTCTGCGTCCTCATCTGACAGGGAGGCAAAAACTATAAATACTATGTTGTATATATTTATATAACAAGTATGAAACAGAAAAGTGAAATCCTTCATTATCCACAGCTAGATACGGTCTTGATGGTGGAAGAGTTTATAAAAGAAAATTCAGGAGAATTTAAAAAAAGAAAACTATGGGAACATCTCCCTCGGAGGATGATGTATCAAACATTTTGCGTCATATTTGATTATCTCTTTGAATCGAATAAGATAGCTATTGACAGAGACGGAACGGTGGGGTGGATCTGGGACCCGGAAGGAGTTAAAAAATATCTTAAAAGAAGGGACTTGTGGATACAATGAGCCTATCTAAGGGAGAAGTAAAAGTCGTTTTTGGTGACAAGAACCTCAAGAACGCCTATGAAAAACTCAAGGAATCAACCACTGAAGACAGGCAGCTCTATAAATGGCTCAATCGAGCTTTTGATGATATTAAAGAGAAATACACGTGTGGAATATTGATCCCAAAGTAACTTTTCCCCAAATCGTACATTAAAAAGTACGGTATTGATAACCTTTGGAAATATGATTTGCCAACTGGTTGGAGATTACTGTATTCAGTAAAAGCAGAAGAAATCGTGGTTCTTGCGATCATTTTAGAGTGGTTGCCGCATAAGAAATACGAGAGGAGATTCAACTACTGATTCTTCATCTTCTCTACGAAATCAACAATATATTCTTTCTCCTGATAGAACGATCATCGATTACATTCACTCAGTACAAAGACTTGGCAGATGCATCACATCTGTACTACTTTTTTCGCGTCCTTCTCTTTTACGCTCATGTCGAACCCGTTGATGAAGAGATGCATCGGAATAGATCCTATTAAATAAAAACATCGCTTTTCTTGTTCTCGCAACAAAAAGATATCACCAACCCCCACCACTAACACCTCCCATTTCCCGAACTCGTCGCCTGCGTCATTTCTCAAACTCGACACCTACTGTTTTTCCGCTCTGTCACGTTTTCATTTCAAAAACCTATCACCTCACTATCTTCTCGTATCTACTAAGGAGCGTCTAGATTTTGTCTGAAAGCAACCATCGCCATAACGGTAGAAAACGTATCTTCTTTTTCCCTGCGATTTCTTCCCCGGAATAATCCTCAGTAATGATGAGCCCTTTACCAAGGTTTAACGTATGCATTGCTTCTATCAAATTGTCAATCTCGCGTTTTTTTGTTTTTTCATTGGTGATGTCCCAGCATACCTGGATAAGACTTGTTGGTTTGAGTCCTTCTTTGACCACAAAATCGACTTCACCTTTGCCGTTTTTCCAGTAGTAGACATCTTTTCCTCGTCGTTTCAATTCAATGAACACAAGATTTTCTGCAAGTCTCCCACGATCTTCTGTAACTTTAAATGATACTGCGTTTCTGAGTCCGGTGTCAATGCAATAGATTTTTTTGTTTTGTTTAAATTGAACCTTGGTTTTATAGGAAAACACACCCACAGTAAGAATAATGAAAGATTGTTTTAAAAAACCGAGATATTTTTCAACAGTTTCTATACTCAGATCGGTAGCACGCGCAATACTTCGAAAAGAGAATTCCCGTGCGTTATTGGTGAGTACATAATAGCCTACTTTTTGCGCAATATCGTATGAAGCATTAAATCGTGATGCGATATCCCGTGATAACACATCGTTGTAGATGTTGGTGAGAATGGTTTTTCTTTGGTACTCATTTTTTCCGATAACCTCTGGGAATCCTCCGCCATCAATGTATGAATAAAGATAATGAAGGATCGTGTTACGGTTATATTCGAGATAATCTGAAGTGAATTTCGTCAAGCCATGAAATGCTAAATATTCTTTGAAGGAAAATGGGAACACGATAAAGGTGATGTGTCGTCCTGTGAGAACCCGTCCTACATCCTGTGTGAGTAGCGATGCCGAGGAACCAGAAATAAAAAGTTGTTGATATTTTTTGGTATCATACATCATTCGGAGCCATCGTTCCCATTCGTTTTTTTGTTGAATTTCATCGAGGAATACGTGTGAGATGCAGGGATTGATGGTTTCCATGGTTTTTATCAGCTGTTCGAAGGAAACAGCATGGATATCGGGGTCATCAAAGTTGAGAAACATAATATTTTTAGGATTGATTTTCTTGGTTATGAGCAGGTTAATAACCTGGTATAATGTTGTTGTTTTTCCGGATCGTCTCACACCAATAATGTCTTTTATATGAGGGAGAGGTAAGGTTTCTGTTATTGTTGTCGTTACTGATCGTTGTATTCCGGAGAGATCTTTGAGGAGCGCAACATCTGCCCACCAGGGGTTCCATTTTCGGATGGATTCTTCAAGCATACATGGAGAATGCCTTCTTTATTTATAAATGTGTCGACAACAATCGACAATAATAGTAATTTATTGTCTATGGGCATGGACGATAAAGAAAATATAGCGAAAATTCGTGGAACTCTTTAATCACATATTTAAACGCATATACTTTTGTCATATTACTCCATATTCGGCACCTCCTGTTTCCCGAACTCGTCACCTAACCCCGCCTCTTCTCGTCACTTTTCGACTCTCATACATTATCACAAATTTTAAAAAAATGAGAATGAACTTTGATGAAAAAAAAGAAGAAACGACTACTCGTCCGTCTCCCAACAATATGGTTGATCCCGATACGTATCAGACACCTCTTTAATCCTTACGAGGTATCCATCTTTTGATATTTTCACGAACTCAACCAGAGTATTCACCTTTTAGGAAAGATATTCTTTTCAACATGACACACACCGCAGGGCCAAGAAAAACCATGATAGTACTTCCCTCCAATGTTCTTGGATTCACTAGGTACTTATAATCCCATAACATAAAAAAGTTTATTTTAGTAAAATATGAAAAGATATAATAGTGTATTTTAGTAAAATATATAAATTCTTAAATCCAATATGATAACATGGAGAAAAAACGGGTAAAAAAAACCAAAAAAAAACATCGACACCATGAACTAAAAAAAGAAAGAAGTGAAATGAAAGCAACAACTCTCCAAAGAACTTGTTCAGCTCATTATTATTTTTCGTTCTATTTATCCTTGATGATTATGGAGAACAACAGAAAAAAACCAGGGTATCAATCGTAAAATATTAATATGTAATTCAAATTACGGTAATTATGATTACGAAATTTGTCAATCGAGGATTCGAACTCAATGCACTCAATGAGGCATACAAAAAACCAGGATTCCATTTCTATCCATTCTATGGACGAAGAAGAATTGGAA
>Ga0315279_10006689_pt1 | contig 14487 bp, 11 predicted proteins | sample YL17G06_20_MG_FD_203694 | JGI IMG/M metagenome (GOLD analysis project Ga0315279, IMG submission 203694) | Sediment microbial communities from Yellowstone Lake, YNP, Wyoming, USA - YL17G06_20 | ecosystem: Environmental > Aquatic > Freshwater > Lake > Sediment | place: USA: Wyoming | collected... | reverse complement strand
CCAGCGACGGGCGGCTGACCGGCTCGTTGGCCGCGACGGGGACGGCGTCGGGCCCGGGCTTCACGGCCGGGTCCCCCTGGCGATGCATCTGGTGGCAGGCCGTGCACGGGATCGTCGGCCGGGCCGCCAGCCGCGCATCGCTTAGCTTCCACGGCCCATGCGTACTGATGGGCGTCACCAGGTCGCGGATGCTGCCTTCGTAGTACATTCCGTGGCAGCGCAGGCAATCGTCGATCAGCAGCTCTTTCCGGTTGTGGTCCTTGTCCAGAAAGATGCGCTCGTAGGTGGCGCTGTGGCGGCTGGCCTGCCAGTCGGCGTGCTGCTGCTGGTGGCAGGCGCGGCATTGCTCCACCATCCGGAGAGCGTCGTCGTTCTTGATGCGCACGCGGCCGGGCACTTTCCCGCGGAAGTGGGCCAGCACCCGGTGGGCATTGTTGAGGTGAAACCCCAGGTCGGCGGTCAGCACGCCGCCGTGGCAGCCTTCGCATTTGACCGCGCGATGGGTCGAGACCCGCCAGGCATCCCGGCTCTCGCGGATCTCATGGCATCGCGCGCAGGAATCCCCCGCAGCCTCATAGTACACGGTGGCCGCGGGTAGGAAAAGCAATACCGCCAGCAGCGCAATCAGTGCCGCCAGCATTCGAGTTGATCGGAAGTTCAATCGCATGCGCGCGTGATTCCTTGCCATCGCCCCGGCTCGCCTGATCTGCGTAGCAGTCGTACCATTCGTCGTTTCTTTCTACCAGCCAAATGCAGGCCCGACCAGGGGCCGGCGGGACGCCAGCGCTCCATAAACGGCCGCCTATGGAGCGCTGGCGTCTCGCCGGCCCGCCGTCTTGCGCTCGCGGCTCTGTTGGTTCCGTCTGCGTCCCATCCCGTCCCTAAGCCCGGACGGCCGTTCGGACCCAAGAACGGCTCACCATATCACGACTGCCGGGAGTTTCGTACATCGACTGCTTGGCGCGCCAGCCCGCCGGCCGCTCGAAGACCGGCTTGCATCCCTGGCCGGCGTGTGTGACAATCCGCATCCGGAGATGGTCCCCCAGAGGAGGGATTCATGCGCAAGGAGTTGAAACCAAGCCTGCTCGCGTTGCTGCTGGTGGCCTGCACGCTGCTGCCGGCGTGGCGCGCGGCCGCTCAAACAGCCCAGATCACCGGGCGCGTGATCGACGCCACCGGCGCGGTTGTGCCCGGCACGTCAATCACGGTCCGAAATGTGGCCACGGGCATCGATCGCAAGGTCACAACCAATGAGGGCGGCTATTACACGGCGCCGCTGCTGCTGCCTGGCGAATACCGCGTGATCGTCTCGCGCGAGGGCTTTAAACCCATCGATCGCTCCGGCATTATCCTCGAGGTGGACCAGCGGGCGGAACTGAACTTCGCGCTCGAAGTCGGGGCTTTGACCGAGCAGATCGAGGTGCGCGCGGCCGCGCCGCATTTGAACACCGTGGAGGCCAGCCAGGGCCAGGTGATCGAAAACCGGCGGATCGTGGAATTGCCCCTGAACGGCCGCAACTACAACGAACTGGCGCTGCTGTCGGCCGGCGCCGTCCAGCCGGTGGCCGGTTCGCGCTACGAGGGCTTCAGTTCGGGCGGCATGCGCAACACGCAGAACAATTTCATCCTCGACGGCGTGGACAACAACCCCACCGAGCTGGCCGGGGCGCAGCGCCGCTCGGAAATGGTGCAGCCGTCCATCGACGCCATCCAGGAGTTCAAGGTCCAGACCAACTCCTATGCCGCCGAATACGGCCGCAGCATGGGCAGCGTCGTGAACGTGACCACGAAATCCGGAACGAACCGGTTGCGCGGCAGCCTTTTCGAGTTCCTGCGCAACGAAAAGCTGGACGCCAAGAACTTCTTCGACCCGGCGGACAGGCCCAAACCGCCGTTCAAGCGCAACCAGTACGGTTTCTCGCTGGGCGGCCCGCTCTACATCCCCAAGCTGGTGGACGGCCGGAACAAGGTATTCTGGTTCGGCGACTACGAGGGGACCGGCATCCGCGAGAGCAGCACCAACAGCACCACCATTCCCACGCTGGCCATGCGGAAGGGCGACTTCAGCGAGCTGGTTTCGCAGCGCAAACTGGCCATTACCGATCCGCTCAACAACAACGCGCCGTTCCCCGGAGGCGTGATCCCCACCGCGCGCCTGGACTCGCTGGCCCAGACGCTGATCAAGCTCTACCCGGACCCGCAAAACTCGAGCGTCGTCACCAATTACGTTTACCAGGGGCCCCGGCCGCAGGACGTTGACAAATTCGACGCCCGCGCCGACGTCAACCTGGGAACCAAGGACAACGTTTTTTGGCGCATCAGCAAGCACAACCTGAACAACCCGGCCTCCCTGGTGCTGCCGCCCCCGGCTTACGGCGGCGGCGCTTACGACTGGAACACCACGGGCTATAACACCGGCGCCAACTGGAACCACGTCTGGACGCCCAACTTCATCATGTCGGTGCGGGGCGCATGGAACTACGGACTGTTCATCCGCGACAACCCGGTCCAGACCAACGGCGAGCTGCTGAACCGCAAGTACGGCATCAAAGGCGGAAACGACGCGCTGCCCGGCGGCTTCACGCAGATGGCCATCACCGGATACACGGCGCTGGGCATCGGGCAGAACAACCCGGTCGACCGCGATTCCCAGAACCGCCAGTTGGCGGCCGACGTCACCTGGACGCGCGGCCGGCACACGGTAAAGTTCGGCGCCAGCCTGCTCCGCTCGCAGAACAACATCTTCAACATCCGCAATGAAATCGGCCAATACCAGTTCAACGCCCGGTATACCAAGGACGGCGCAGCCGACTTCCTGCTCGGCATGCCCAGCCAGTTCACCTGGAGCACGCGAATCCAGGTCAACCTGCGAAGCTGGAACCTGGGCGACTTCATTCAGGACGACTGGAAAATCACGCCCAACCTGACGCTTAACCTCGGCCTTCGTTACGAGCTGACCCTTCCGTTCATCGAGAAGCGGGACAAGATCGGCGTGTTCGACACCTGGACCGATCCGAACAATCCGCGCCTGATCCCCGCCGGCAAGGAGGGCAAGGACCGCTATAACCGGGCCATGTACGCCACCGACCTGAATAACTTCATGCCGCGCCTGGGCTTGGCCTACAAGCTGGGGAGCAAGACCGTGGTTCGCTCCGGCTACGGCATCTTCTACGCCTACCTGGAGCCCTTCGGCGATGCCGAATTCCTGATCGGCAACCCCCCGTATGCGTGGGCGGTGACGCTCAGCTCCAGCGCCAGCGTTGCGGCAATCCCGTCCTTCCAGCAAGGCCCGCCGACCGGAGCGCTGGATTTGGCAAGAGCGACCGGCCTGACCTTCGTCTCTTACCAGCGGCGGGGAGGTACAGGGTACGCCCAGCAGTGGAACTTCAACATCGAGCGGGAACTGCGCCGCGACTGGATGGTCGAGCTGGGCTACTCGGGCAGCAAGGGGACGCACCTGCTCCGCCGCTATGAGGACAACTACTCGCCGCCCGGCCCGGGCAACCTCAACGCCAAGCGGCGTTACCAGAGAGCGGAGATACCGGGCACGGGCATTGTTACCTCCCCGTTGGGACCGGTTTACGGTTATCACAACGACGGCGAATCGAACTACCACGCCTTGATCGCCAAACTGGAAAAACGGTTCTCGGGCGGGTTGACGGTGTTGACCTCCTACAGCTTCTCCAAGGCGATCGGCAACACCTGCGGCAACGCGGCCACCGGCAACGCGACTGGATGCGGGTTCCAGGACGTCCGCAACATGCGCCCCGAGCGCTCGGTGGACAACCAGGACGTGCCCCATCGCCTGGTGATCAGCAACGTTTACGAATTGCCCTTCGGCAAGGGCCGGCGCTGGGGCTCCGGAATGCCTGCCGTGGCTCAAAACATCTTCGGGGGATGGGCCATGGGGGGCATCCTCACGGCCGCCAGCGGACGGCCGTATAGTGTGGTTACTTCCGGCAACCCCGCCAACATCGGCGACCTGGAAGTGGTCAACCGGCCCAACGTGGTTGGCGATGTCTGGGCCGGAACGCGAACGCTCGACCGGGATTTCAACACCGCCGCGTTCGTTCCCAACAACGCCAATGAGTTGGGCAACGCCGGCCGTAATCTTCTGCGCCAGCGCGGTTTCTTCAACTGGGACCTCTCGGCGCTGAAGAACTTCCGGCTGAGCGAGCGCCTGAAGCTGCAGTTCCGCTTCGAGGCCTTCCACTTCACGAATACGCCGCGCTTCCTCACGGCGGCGGGCAACTCGCTCGGCACCGCAGCCTTCGGCCGCATCACCAGCGCCGACACCCCGCGCAACCTGCAGTTCGGCATGAAGCTGGTGTGGTGAAGATCCCGGCGTGATGCCACACGGCGCGTCTCGCGCCCCCGACGTAGCGCCGGCGTCCCGCCGGTAACGGTTCAGGGACTGGAGGGCGATGACCGGCGTGCCCGAATTCGGGCGGGACGCCGGCGCTACATTGTGGCGGCGGGACGCCGTGGGCATTTGCAGGGCAGTTCTCTCCCAACTGGGGCGCTCCGCAGCCACGATCGATCCTTTCGCTTGGGCGCCAAGTCGGAGGGGCGACAGCGAGACAGTAGCTCACTCAGCGTGTACTGCGGCTTCTTTCGTGGCGCGACGATCAGACGGCCCTTTTCGACGCTGAGGTCAACCGTAGAGCCGGCGTCGAGACCCACCACGTTCAGGATCTTCTTTGGGACGGCCATGACCACCGATCCGCCGAGATTGCGCAACGTGACGCTTGCCATGAAAGCTCCTGTTATGGACAAGTATAACACCCCTGAAGCCGGTCAACGCTTGGAGAACCGCGGAGGATCTTCCACCTGCGGACCGAGGTGGGCCTTTCAGAGCGGGAGCTTGCTGAACGTGCCGGCACTTCGGCGTCGGCCATCTGCCGTGGGGAGGGTTGGGAAGTGGCGGTGACGAACCTGCCGGTGGATGACGCCAGCGGTACAGCGGTCCAGAAGAGTGTCACCCTTGCGTTGGACACCCTTCCGGCTCGGATGCACGCTTGGGCCTGCTGGTATAGTTTTCTTCTGGAGCGAGGCGCGTATCGCCTTTATGCTGCGGGTGCGGCCGTGTTCGAGCGCCCGAAGGCCCTCGATCAATCCGGCGACCTCCTCTCCGTTCGTCAGCAATTCAATTGTATTCTCAAGTTTGCGCAGTTGTTCCTGCATCATCAGACACTGTTCATAGCGAACGAGCACCGCCAGCGGGTTGTCTTTGTCCTATCCAAGTAAGAATTCCTTTTATGGAGCGCTGGCGTCCCGCCGGCCCCGGGGATTCTGGAGTTGCCGCGGAATCGGGAGCCGGCGGGACGCCAGCGCTCCATAAAACCCTACCTCGGACGGCCGCTGGTGGTTCGATATCAGGACGCCGGTCAGGACCACCAGGCCGCAGCCGATCACGTTGTGCCAGAGGAAGGCGATGTTGGTGAAATACCGGGAGGCGAAGATAGCCGCCTCTCCGGCCAGCACGCCACAAAAAGCTCCCCTGGCCCAGACGCGCGGGAAAAAGGGAGCTGGCTAGCTCTTGTGAAGACAGCACCCGGCCGCCTTGATCCATTCAGCCTCCCAGAGGCTCCTTAAAGGAACTCGACCCGCCCCTGCATCTCCTCCGCTGTCATCAGGTCATGGATCAGAAGGAGCCGGCGAAGGATTCCGCCGATTGTGAGTTTGCCTTGCTGGCAATAGGCAATTCCTGCGTGGGCAATTCCTCCGTCGTGAAGACGAATAAAATCTGCGTCCTGTGTTACCAGTACGCGCCCGGATTCAGCCGCGAAGGACAACTGTTCCTGGTCTCGGACCGCTACGAGACCAATCTCAGCAGCGCAGGTCACATCAATGCCGCGTCGGCGCAAGCCGGCCGCGACCCCGAACGGGACATGCTCGTCCAGGTGGAACCGAACGCGAACCGTCAAGGCGTTTCCTCGGCCTGCCGATGGTTCAACTTCGTCCTCGTCGCCAGGAGAGAGGAGGCGTTATGGCCGTACTGCTCGGCCTGTGTTCGCTCGGCTCGAATCTCCTCTTGGATCTCCTCCCGGTGGTCGAAGTAATAGGCCAGAGCGGCATGCACTTCGGCGAGAGTGAGAGACGGAACTTGGGACACGATCTCGTCGGGTGCCAGACCCTGATGCTCGTGCCACAGGACAATGTCGAGCACGCGCACACGGTGGCCCGCGATGGTGGCTCGTCCTCCGCAGACGCCCGGAAGCCTGACGATCCGTTCTTCGCTGGAGGCTGCCATGACCCCAGTATACCCGAATCGGGCCTGGGAGAGTCTCGTCCTTGCGGCCAAGAGGGGCCGGTCGAAGTGTGGCGCCGAGACGGGGCCGCCGCTGGCGATCCATGCAGAGTAGCGACGGCCCCACAGCACGAATCATAAACTATCCCGCCCGACGATGAATCCCGTGCGCCTCCCCGACGTACATGCCCGACCGACAATGCCAGCAGCGAGCCGGCGGCGGTTGTCGGCTTTTGAGCCTTCCGAGTTTGCCGGAGACGCGAACGTGTTCCCCCTTATACTGTGGATCGCCGGGGCAGGCCGGCTCTGGTGAAGAAGGCGACCAACCCCGTCTTTTGGGTGACCGCCCCAAGCGGTACCGCTGTTTCGCGCACTCGCCCAAGCCGTGAAACCCTCACTGTGTCAAGCACGAGAGCCGCGTCTCTCCGCCTCGAAGAGAAGACAGGCTTGTCGGCTTTGTTGCCCTGTTACTTGAGCGCCTCTCGAAACGAGGAACCAGCGGGATTTGTCGGTGAATGCTCGGCCGCCCCCCCGATACTGGGGCAGCTATCGGCTGGCCGCTCTCTCCCCTGGTCGGTGGCCCTAATTTTCCGCTTGACAAACTTCTCGTGCGGGAGCGAGAATCCGGCACCATAGGGGAACCATTCAGCATAGATAGTTGCCCGCTTGGGCAGGTGGAGGTAAGAATCATGCGCCGGCTCCTTTCTGCTTGCATTTTCGTAATACTTCTCATGCCGCTGATGCTCCATGGCCAGGAACCGCTAACGAACGATTCCATCGTCAAGCTGTTTAAGGCCGGGCTCGGAGAAGAAGTCATCCTCGGCATGGTCAAGCTTCAACCCGCCAAATACTCGCTGACACCGAAAGATCTTATAGAGCTGAAGGACGCGGGCGTAAGCGAGAAAATCATCGCGGCAATGTTGGAGCGGGCGCAGGCGGGCAGTGCGGCCAAGCCGCAGCAACAAGTTGCGCCGCCGGTCTCCGTCCCGCCCGGTACGCCGAACGAAATCGGTGTGTACTATAAGAAGAACGACAAGTGGGAAGAGATGTTGCCCGAGGTCGTCAACTGGAAGACCGGTGGTGTCTTGAAAAGCATAGCGTCCGGCGGTATCGTCAAAGGCGATGTGAACGGGCGGATTAACGGGCCAAACAGCCGCAATTCCGTCAAAACACCTCTTGAGTTTCTCATCTACGCCGCTGAAGGCGTGGCCATCACGGAATACCAGTTGCTGCGCCTCCGTGCTCAGAAGGACGGGCGCGAATTCCGAACGGTGACGGGCGGGGTGTTGCACGTGTCCGGCGGCGCCACTCGCGACCTCGTGCCCTTCGAGGGCAAGAAGATCGCCAGCCGGACGCACCTGATCACCCTTCCGAACCTGGGCGCGGGCGAATACGGGTTTCTGGCGCCGGGTTCCGTTGCTTCCAGTCACGCCTCGGCCCAACTCGGGAAGATGTACACGTTCCGCCTCTTGGAATAGCTCGCGGGGCGCCTACAAGCTGGTCCCGGTGGGGGCGTTGGAGCCGGGTGAGTATTGCTCCCTCAGCTCGGCCGGGTTCGGAACATTTTTTTGGGGGGCCGCCGGTGCCAGCCGCCTCTTCGACTTCGGCGTCATCCGCGCCGAATAAGCGCCGCCAGGCACTCGCACGTGGTGGCCCCGCAAAGGAGGGAGGCTCTCATGGCAAAACTACGCGATTCGACCAGACTTTCTTGGGGGTTGGCTCTGGTATTGCTGGGATTGGCCGCTTTGGGTGCTGGCCATGGTCAACGCCGGGCTTCGCGCTGGGTAAGGCCGCTCACGACAGATCACTCCGACGCGAGGCGCGACTCGGGTGCCAACATCGGCGTGACTACTGTCGCCCCTGTCGTCGTGCGGCCTATCTCTGTGTTGGGCAAGCGCGTCGCTCCATCCAAAGCACAGGTAGCCGAGGCGTACGGCAAGCTGCCCCTCGCGTTTGAACCTAATCGGGGCCAAGCTGATCCGGAGGTAAAGTTCCTGTCGCGGGGCAGGGGTTATCTGCTCTTCTTAACCTCAACGGAGGCAGTGGTACGCCTGGCGAGTGGGCGAGACGGGACTCCGGGGTCATCCAGGCACCATAGGCGCCACTTGAGCAAGGCGGCCGGTACCGCTGCGCTGCGGATCAAGCTCGTCGGCGCGAACCCCGCGCCCGAAGTGGCGGGCATCGAGGAACTCCCGCACAGGAGCAACTACCTCATCGGGAACGATCCAGCGAAGTGGCGCACCGACCTGCCCAACTACGCCCGCGTCGAATACCGCGAGGTGTATCCGGGGATCGGGCTGGTCTATTACGGCAGCCCCGCCATCGCGGGCCAACTGGAGTATGACTTTGTTGTCTCCCCCGGCGCGAGCCCGAACGCCATCCGGCTGGCTGTGGAGGGCGCGGACAAAGTGCAACTAAATGCCGACGGCGACTTGGTGCTGCTCGCTCGCGCTGCCGAGGTCCGCTTCCGCAGGCCTTTGGTGTATCAGGAATCGGGCGGGCGGCGGCAGGAAGTCTCTGGCGCCTATCGCGTCCGGGGGCAGCGGCAGGTCGGTTTTGAACTTGGGGCTTATGATCGCAGCCGGCCTTTGGTCATCGACCCGGTACTGAGCTATTCCACCTACCTCGGCGGTACCGACAGCGACGGGGCCTACAGGGGCGCTGTCGATGCCTCTGGGAACGCCTACGTGACCGGCTCGACAAAATCTCAGGACTTCCCCACGGCAAATGCTTTTCAGGGAGGCCGGTTCGGGTCCTCCTACGAGGATGTCTTTGTAACGAAATTAAATCCGGCCGGCACCGCTCCTCTCTACTCCACGTACATTGGCGGTGGTGGCACGGATTACGGTACCGGCATCGCGGTGGATTCAGGCGGCAGCGCCTACATTACCGGGCGCACCGACTCTTCGAACTTCCCCACTACGCCGGGAGCATTCAAGACAGGACGACCGGGCTATGATTCTACCTTTGTGCTGAAACTGAACTCTTCTGGCAATGCGCTTATTTACGCCACTTACCTCGGTGGTTCATCTCAGGAACAGCCTGGCGCCATTGCTGTGGATGCCTTCGGGAGTGCGTGGGTGACGGGTGACACGTACTCGAACGACTTCCCCACCACCCCGGGTGCACTCCGCAAGACGGGTTCCGGCTACCGTTGGGACGCGTTTGTAACAAGGTTGAACGCGACCGGCAGCGAGCTTCTCTACTCCACATACCTCGGAGGGACACAGGACGACCACGGGAATGGGATTGCGCTGGACTCCGCGGGCGACGCTTACGTCACAGGGGGGTCCGCCTCCAGCGACTTTCCCACGACGGTGGGCGCCCTGCAGACTGCTTTCGGAGGCGGCGCTTCTGACGCGTTTGTGACTAAGCTGACCGCTGCAGGTGCGCTCCTTTACTCCACCTACGTGGGAGGTAACGGCGACGACGGCGCCGAGTCCATCGCGGTTGATTCTTCCGGCAGCGCTTATGTGACAGGCCAAACCTCTTCTACCAACTTTCCTCGTACCCAGGGCACCTTCCAGCCGGGTTTCGGCGGCGGCGATAACGATGCTTTCGTGACGAGGTTGAACGCCACGGGCACCAGCCTCGTTTACTCCACCTATCTGGGAGGTCGGGGCAGCGAGTCGGGCCAAGCCATCGCCGTCGACTCTTCCGGCTTTGTCTTCGTTACGGGGTGGACCAATTCGAGTAACTTTCCCACAACGACAGATGCCTATCAAGCCGCTTTTGCTGGTGGCGGTGGGTGGAGCAATTACGGCGACGCCTTCCTGACGAAGTTGGACGCGACGGCCACGTCTCTGCTCTACTCCACCTACCTCGGTGGCAAATCTGACGATGTGGGCAACGCCGTCGCGGTGGACTCGTTTGGCGACGCCTATGTGGCGGGTTGGACGCAGTCAACCGGATTTCCGTCAACTTCCGGTGCGTTCCGGACTAGTTTGGCCGGAGGTTCCGGCACCGACGCCTTCATCACAAAGGTAGCGGGCACCAAAGGGAGCACGGGGTGTCAGGTTGCCGAACCGGCTTTGAACATCTCGCTGGCGCCCGGCTTCTACATCGCCGAAGTGCGCACCACGCCCGGGGCGAAGGAAGGCTATTGGGGGATGGAGGTGCTGGCCCCGCGCGGCTTGCTTTCCGGCGGCTTCAACCTGGGGGGCGGTGTCGAGGAAAACGGCGCGACCGCCGGCTTCGGTGCCTTTTACCTGCCTGGCAACCAGACGGTCCGAATTCGAATGGATATGCAGGTGTTGCCCGGCGGCGATGCTTCCAAGTTCTCGATGGCTGTGCGCCTGCTCAACGCTTCCCGGCAACAGATCGGCACCGACCAGTTGGGCACCCAGTTCGTTCAGTTCGATCGGGCGCTCACGGACGGCTTCTACATCGTTGAAGTCCGAACCGCAGCTGGTGCTCCGCGGGCCACGTTCCAGTTGGGCCTCGGCGCTAATGCCTTTTCCGGCGGTGTTAACGTCGGCGGCTTTGTCGCTTCGGGCTTGGTCGGTTTCGGCGCCTTCTACATTCCCGAGTCCCAGGAAGTGAGGATCAAGACGCAGGGGCTGCCGACCTTCGCCGGTGTGGGCGCCAGTTGCCTTCAGCTCACGCTGCTGGACGCCAACCGGAAGGTTATCCGTACGGTGCCGTAAAACCGCATTGCGGATTCCCCAATTGCGGATTTCGGATCGCGGATTTCAACCCTGCCTTCTGCCCTTCACGTGCAGCCTGAAGCCTGTAGCCTGAAGCCTACCGGCCAATGGCCCGCGCCAACCTGACGCGCAGAGTGCGGCGGTGGACGCGGCAATATTTGTCCACCACGGAAGTCTTGGGGTCGTTGCCCATACGGGATCGATCTGAACGCGCCTGCTGAACCACCTCGGCTAAGCTACCCCCGCACCGCAGCCGGGGCACGCGGCGCGGGGGCGCCGCGCAGCAGGCCATCGGTGCTGATGTCCTCGTCGATCTCCGGCCAGTGAATCCCGAATCCCGCGCCGGCAAGCTGTCACTTCCCCCTCTGCTCCGGCGTCGCGTGCAGGAGCCGGGGAAACCACACCAAGGGTACGGTGATCGTTCGTCCGTCGACGAGGTCGACGCTGAGCGTATCTTCCGTTACCCGGACCTGCTTAACTCGTTCGCCCGGCCTAGGTTCCCATGTAGTCACAGTGGGCAGCGAAAAAAGTGTAAAGTCGTTCCGGGCACCTGACAAGCGGTCCGAATGCCTTGAGGAAAAAACCAATCCGCAGATTCCGCAGATCACGCAGATTCTCAATCCGCGGCAATCCGCGTAATCCGCGGATCAGGCCCGTCCTTTCCAGTGGCTCTTGAGGTGATCGGAAGCGTAGTAAGCGATGGCCATGATGGTGAGGACCGGGTTGAAGCCGCGGTTGGTGACGTGGACGCTGCCGTCGATCACGTAGAGGTTGTCGAAGTCGTGGACGCCGCAGTATTTGTCCACCACTGAAGTGCGGCCGACGCCCCTCATTCAGCCGCCATCAGTTCGTGTGTATCTTCTCCCGAACCCATCCGCGAATGAGTTCCGCCTCCGCAACGCCCCTGGCTTTGGCAATCTTTTTCACGGCTTCGGCTTCCGTCGATCCCAGGTTCAGCGGAATCACCGTCTGCCGCTCGAAAACTGGCTCGGTGACCTCCTCTAATTGGCCTTCAAAATCCGTGAGGTCGTGCGCGTCCCAGAAACGGGCCAGTTCCTGGATAGAATCGGTCTGCGGCAATCGTCGAGTTTTCATCGTTCCTTGGTCGATTCTGTCTTGCGGCCAGACGAATCCTTGGATCGTCACTTCACGATCTTACCGCAGATTCCGCAGATCACGCAGATTCTCAATCCCCGGCAATCGGCATAATCCGCGGATCAGGCCCGTCCTTTCCACTGCTTCTTCAGGTGGTCCGGAGCGTAGTAGGCAATGGCCATAATGGTGAGGACCGGGTTGAAGCCGCCGTTGGTGACGTGGACGCTGCCGTCGATCACGTACAGGGCGGGGCCGCAGGGCCTGGATGTCATCGGCCGAGGTCGGACTCCGGATGAACGCTTGCGGTCGCGTGATAGCGCGTGCTATACATAGCAGGTGGTCGTCTTCACAGACAGCGCCTTCAGGCACGGGTACAGCGAAGATGATTTTTACGAAGTTCTGGAGTCGGGGCCAATGAAGATGCGGTCCCGGCGGGGCTTGAAGGGCGTCTACGAGATCTACGGCCGCAACTACGCGGGCGAGTACCTGCACATCGCCTACCGCCGCGAGAAGGTTCGCGAGGTGGTTTTTCACATCAGGCGCATGAGTGTGCAGGAGAAACGCCTGTTCTGGAGGATGACGGGATGAAAAAAGTCAGAACACCGCCGATCCCCTTGCCCCGAGAAAACGCCAGTTACGCGGAGTTGGCTGACTTCTTCGACCGGCACGACGGTACCGAGCTGCTGAAGCAGGGCATCATGGAGCCGGCCCCGGATCGCGAGGACCTTGACCGGATGTTGCTCGAATACTGGAAGCAGCCCAACACCCGGCAATTGAACATCCGGCTGCCTGCCGGGGCCAAGCGGATCATTGAGAAACTCGCCAGGCGCAAGACAGTTCAGGTTTCCACTTTGGTCCGGATGTGGGTGATTGACAGTATGCGCAGAGAAGTGGCGAAGCCCTAGCCCTTGAAGGACATAGCCTGGCAGAGGGGCGTCTTTGTCGATGTACGCGCGACGGCTTTTCTGGTCCTGATCCGCACTTTGAGGAACTTGGTAACGTGGGGCCTGCGGGGCATGTGCGGCAACCGCGCCAGCCACTGGTCTGGACCCTGCAGGGTCCAAGCTTGGAGCCGGTTTGGACACAGCAGATTATTTCCACTGCTTCTTGAGGTGATCGGAAGCGTGGTACGCAATGGCCATGATGGTGAGGACTGGGTTGAAGCCGCCGTTGGTGACGTGGACACTGCCGTCGATCACGTAGAGGTTGTCGAAATCGTGGACGCGGCAATATTTGTCCACCACGGAAGTCTTGGGATCGTTGCCCATGCGGCAGGTGCCGGCCTGGTGCTGGCCGCCGCTTAATCCGGGACCGGGGATGCGCTTCCAGGTCTCGATAGCGCCCGCTTCCTTCAGCCAGGCTTCGGCCCGCCCGGCCAGGAACGCGGCCAGTTCCAGCGAGTGCGGATGCTTGTCGCCGGAGAGCCGCGCCACGGGGATGCCCCAATAATCCTTGACCACGGGATCGACCTGGACGCGGGCGGTGAATACCGGCATCTCCTGGATGGGGCCGTGGGTGGCGATGCTGCGGCGGTACCACTTGCGCATGAATTCCTTGTGCGCCGCTCCCCAGCGCGCGGCGCCCGGCGGCCGCACGGCCACAAACTGGTATGGCAGGCGGATGAACTCGTTGCAGAGCAGGCCGCCGCCGCGCAGCCCGGCGTTGCCGTGGTTGTAATCGCAGATGGCGATCTGCGCGCCCGGGCCCAGGTCATCGTAGGTCTCCTGCTCGAACAAGCCGACGGCGCCGGTGTAGGTGTGCCCTTGCAGATTCCGCCCCACCCAGTCGTAGCGGTTACCGAGGCCGGTTGGAAACAGCCGGCTCTTGGAGTTCAGCAGCAGGCGCGCCGACTCGATGGCCGCACAGGAAACCACCACCAGGTCGGCCGGTTGTTCCCGCAGCCGGTTGTTGGAATCGAAGTAGGCCACGCCGCGGACCCGCCCGCCATCGTCGGTAAGTATCTCCTTGGCCGTGCATTCGGTGCGCAGCTCGCAGTTCTTCGTGGTGAGCGCCTTGGGAACCACGGTGTTCTGGGTGCCGCACTTGGCGTCCACCTCGCAGGCGAAGCCCACGCACCAGCGGCAGCGCATGCAGGCCGGCCGGCCGTCGTAGGGCACGCTGTTGCGCAGCATGGGGATGTCGAAGGGATGCAGGCCCAGCCGCTTGGCCGCCGGTTTCAGGATCTCGTACTCGCGGTTGGGCGACAGCGGCGGCATGGGCAGGGGCTTGCGGCGCGGCGCGCGAAACACGTTGTTGGAATCGTCGCCCGACACCCCGATTTCCCACTCCGCTTTCTCGTAGTACGGCTCCAGGTCGTCGTAGCTGATGGGCCAGTCCTCGAGCGAGCTGCCCTCCGGCGCGCCGTAGGTGGAGCGCATGCGAAAATCTTTTTCCATGTAACGCCAGGCCATGGCGCCGTAGCTGAGGGTGCCGCCGCCCACGCAGGCGGCGTTGTTCTGGTAGCCGCCCTCGCTGGCCCGCAAGATGCGCTCCCGC